>ENA-OBIT01000735-OBIT01000735.1-metagenomes-genome-assembly--contig:-NODE-735-length-13511-cov-14.7367_pt1 | contig 13511 bp, 15 predicted proteins | sample MGYA00153386_OBIT01 | MGnify analysis MGYA00153386
TGTTGAAGGATGATTACGACAGATTGCGGGTGATTTTGAGTCAGATTCATCCGTAATACTCGACAAGATCGAGATAGTCTGAAGCTGGCCGTTATAGATGACAGGTTTCCTAAACTAAACTAAACTAAACTATTAATAGTTCAGCGCGCACACTACTGCTACCCAACATAAATCTCATGCAAGGACAAACACTCGCAGGACGCTACCACATTATAAAACACTTGGGAGGCGGTAGCTTCGGTCAGACTTACCTGGCTGAAGATAAAAGGCGATCGGGAAATCCTCGGTGTGTCGTCAAGCAACTCAAGCCGCAGTTTACAGATCCGCAAACTCTAGAGATAGCTAGACATTTATTTACAACAGAAACAGACACTCTCCACAATCTAGGAACTCATCCTCAGATTCCTGAACTTTTGGATCACTTTGAGGAAAATCAGGAATTTTATTTAGTTCAAGAGTTGATTGATGGGAGAGATTTAAGTAAAGAAATTACCCCAGGCCAGCGGCTTAGTGAGTCGGAAGTTATGGCTATTTTGCAGGATATCATAGAAATATTGGTATTTGTTCAGCAGCACAAAGTCGTCCACCGAGATATTAAACCTGCTAATTTAATGAGGCGCAATTCCGATCGCAAAATATTCTTAATTGACTTTGGTGCTGTTAAACGAATTAGCACTCACATAGTTAACACCACAGGGCCAACTCCGCCGACTATTGGCATCGGCACAAATGGCTATATGCCAGCGGAACAAAATAACGGACATCCTAACTTTAGCAGCGATATCTATGCTGTGGGAATGACTGGGATTGAATGGCTGACGGGGATACTTCCTCACGAGTTACCAAAGGATGTTAATTGTGAAATTGTTTGGCGCGATCGCACTCAAGTTAGCGATGGTTTTGCTAATATTTTAAACAAAATGGTGCGCTATCATTTTCGCGATCGCTACCAGTCAGCCGCAGAGGTGTTGCAAGCTTTCAACAATTTGAGGAGAGTTCGACAATCTTCTACTGTAGTATCATCTCCTAACTTATTGACATTAATGAGTAACTGGACGCGAGATCATAAAATTGGTTTGCTTGGGCTTGGTTTTGCTGCGGTATTTGGTGTAGCAGGATTATTTACACCAGAAATTAGAAAAATGGTAGGATTGGAGGCTGCGGATAATCTGGTAAGTTATGACAATATAGCCCAAGGCATTAAAATCAAATATCCCGATAATTAGAACAAACAAGAAGAGTCTAACGCCATTACCAAAGAAGTGGTTCAATTTATTTCACCGAAAGAAAGCGATGCTGATAAATTTCAAGAACGGCTGATTGTGACAGTTAAACCTACCAGCAATAAAACCCTGGATGAATATACGAAGTTATCTAAACAAGAAATCCTAAAGTTAGATAAAAATGCTAAGATAGCTCAAGAGGGTGAATCTACTCTGGCTGGGAAAAACGGGTATAGAGTTGTTTATACAACAAAAGAAGGGAATGAAGAGTTAAAAAAATTGAATGTTTGGACAATGAAAAATGACAAAGCTTATTTGATTACCTATGAGGCGGAAGCGGGAAAGTACGAGCAGTTTTTGCCGGTTGTTGAGAAAATGATTAAGTCGCTGGAAGTTCAAGACACGAAATAAATTTATTGAGGCAGTTGTCAGATTATGGTGACAGTATCAATCAAAGACGAATATGTTGAAGTGTTGAGTGCTTTGGGTGATTTGCAGGCGGCTATGGATTTGGCGATCCAACGCTATACCATCGAGCAGATTACCGCAAAAGTTGGTGAACTTCGACAAAGAAATGCTCAGTATCAAGCTAAATATGGGATGGATTATCTCACGTTTAACCAGCGAGTTTCTGAAGATGAAGTTTTTATCATAAATCTGGAAGCGAAGGTTAATAATTTGTGGGAAATTGACTTGGCAGATTGGGAATTTGGCTATAAGGGGATAGGAGATTGGACGCGAAAATTACAGAATATTTTACTTGAAACTAATAACTTAATTTCCCATTAGATGCCTAATTTATACATGAATTAGCACTTACTGGGGCCGATAAACCGGGTTTTTTACGAAAAATATTCGTGGTAGCCGACAGATTAAGTAAAAACCCGGTTTCTTTAGTCGCAGTGAGTAAATCCTGATAATATTCAGATTTAACGCAATCACTCAATCTGATAAATGTAAGCATCGTCAACATAGATATGATTCACCGTGTTGTTTGTGAGCCGTTTGCCTAATAAACTTAAATTCCAATCTTTTTGCAATTTCCGCAACCCTTGAATTAATTTGTGTTTGGGACTTACTGCCACAAGATTCATCCAATTTATGTTTAATTCGGGTTGAACTTTGCCGAAGACGGAAATTATCTCTTTGTAAGTTTTGAGGGAACCCTCTTTATCAAAAATAGGAGAAGTCAACATTAAACGCCATGTTTCCTTTTCTGGTAAGTATAGCCAGAGTGCTGACTTAACGGAAAGACCAGCTTGATTGAGAGCGTCTATTAGTCTTTTACCGTCTTGGATTTCTTGGTCTACCAATGTTGCTGTACCCATTGTAAAACTCCTTGATTGGGATCTGTTATTGCTAAGTAAATAGCGGTGGCTTCTTGTCTAGAATATTTTTGATAACGGCTTTCTTCTGACCAGTCTTTGACTACTAACCAATTATTTGCAAAAGCTGGATCGCTTCGCCTCGCAGTCTCTAAGGTTGGATAAAGTTGAGCAACCTTAACAAGCTTTTCCAAATCGTGAGTATAGCTATCAGTAACAGTTTTCTTATCTGGAAAGTCGAACTTACTGGTCTGTTTGGCAATGCAAGCTTTTAACCCGCATTCAATGATATAGCCACTCAGATAGTAAGCCCCTGAGTATTGACGGTTTTTGAGCAGGACTTCAACTTCTTTCAGTCGTGTCATGGCAAGGTTTTTTAATTCCCGTCTGTTCACAAAGTTGTCACCCGAATACTTCGTCTCTATACTATCTTTAATTTAATACTAACGGATTGTCAAAGTGTATCTACCTCTTTCGCCTTTTTTATAAGCATTAACAACTACGGTATAGCGGCCGCTGGCGGGTAAGGTGAAGGTGAGGGCTGAATTGGTATTCGATCGGCTGATGTCGTCATTTTTTACTAACAGTTTTGCATCAGGGCTAAAAAGTGCGACTAAGGTATCAAAATCGCGGCTTTCTACGCTAATTGTAACTGATTGACCCGCACGGCCTACAAACGTATGTTGCTCGTACAGACTTCCATCAGAGGGGAGGACAGAGGATTTACCAGGTATTAATGAGCTATTAGCACTGAGTAGGGTTGTAGATGTTGATCTAGTAGGTGAATTCCTTTCAAGCTCTCTAATTCTATTTATGGCATCTTGATAATCGTTTGTATTTCCTTCTTGCTGATATAAGTTTGCTGCTTTTTGATAGTCTTGAATTGCACCCTCCTTATCTCCTAAATTAAAGCGAGCATTTCCCCGGTTATAATAGGCTTCGGCTGAGTTAGGATTAATTCGTAAAGCTTCGTTGTAATCGGCTATCGCCCCTTTTTTATCTCCTAAATCAGAGCGAGTAATTCCCCGGTTGTTGTAGGCTTCGGCATAATTAGGATTAATTCGTAAAGCTTCGTTGTAATCGGCTATCGCTCCTTTTTTATCTCTTAAACTAGAGCGAGCAATTCCCCGGTTGTAGTAGGCAACAGGAAAGTCAGGCTTAATACGCAAAGCTTGGTCATAATCAGCGATCGCACCCTGCTTATCTCCTAATTCATAGCCAGCAGTTCCCCGGTTGATGTAGACAATAGCATAATTAGGATTAATACGCAAAGCTTGGTCATAATCAGCTATCGCTCCTTTTTTATCTCCTAAACTAGAGCGAGCATTTCCCAGGTTGTAGTAGGGTTCGGCATAACTAGGATTAATACGCAAAGCTTGGTCATAATCAGCTATCGCTCCTTTTTTATCTCCTAAACTAGAGCGAGCAGTTCCCCGGTTGTTGTAGGCTTGGGCTAAGTTAGGAGCAATACGCAAAGCTTGGTCATAATCAGCTATCGCTCCTTTTTTATCTCCTAAATCAGAGCGAGCAGTTCCCCGGTTGTTGTAGGCTCCGGCATAATTAGGATTAATACGCAAAGCTTGGTCATAATCAGCTATCGCTCTTTTTTTATCTCCTAAATCAGAGCGAGCATTTCCCCGGTTGTTGTAGGCTTCGGCATAATTAGGATTAAGCACAAGTGCTTGACTGTAAGCCGCTATAGCACCTTGATAATCTCCTTTTTGAGACTTATCCCCACCCTGAATATAGAAATCATCAGCTTTCGGCCCAGTCGCCACAGGCGCACTCGGAACATTCACCCCTAAATCCACTTGAGATGAAGCCAACAATCTCAAACTCGTATTAATCGGAATCCCCAGATTAAAACCAGTCTTCGCAATTTGTATATCCTGATTAATACTGCTAGATTCCGCCGCCCTCGTATCCGCCCTCCCGTGAATTCCCACCACCTCACCATTCTCATTCAATACCGGCCCACCGCTCATTCCCGGCAGCGTATTGTTACTATAAACCAACGCATAACCATCATCTAAAGGTCGAGAAGCATTAGCAGTAATCCGCCCATCGGTGAAATTGTAAATCGAACGGTTAAGAGCCGCTGAAGTCTTCGGAAAACCTGCCACATAAGCAGCTTTCCCTTCCCTCGCCAAATCCGAGTTGCCAATCTTAGCTACGCTGTAAGTTTGACTGCTGGTAAACTCAGGGTAAACGCATCTAGTTTGGGAAGAATAATCAGCGGCTGAAAGCCTTGATCTACCGTTTGAATTTAATCAGATTAAGCCCAGCGTATTCTCATCAATGAATATTTATTGATAATACTGTCAGATCTCAACCCCACTTTTACGAGAACTAGGGGTTTCAAATATTCTCTGGTAACTAGATGCGTTTACCCTGCTGGTAAACTCGACAACTGCTAAGTCAATATTTGGCAGTTTTTTCACACTGCTGTAATTGAGCAAATACCGCTTATCATCAGGGGTGACAATCTCATATTTAGCTTGAGCATCTTTGAAAACGTGACGGGCTGTGAGCACAGTGTAAGTGTTGCCATTCCGTTTGATAATGATTCCAGAACCAGGATTTTTACTGTCAATCAGGACTGTGATTGATTTAGCTATTTTGCCGACTTCATCAGCAGATATTGCGAAAACTGCGGTTGGTTGGGCGATAACAATAGTTGTAACTGTACCGATTAAGGCGATGGGAATTTTGTTAGAGAAGTTCATTGATTTTATTAGTGAATAGAAGAGATGAGTTCAACTTAATTTAATTTGTACCTTCGGAAATCTCGTTTTTATCGAAGGCTCGATCCCCCTAAATCCCCCTTAATAAAGCAGGGCTGTTTCATTCTCTTGTAGGGGCCGCCCCCCGTGGCTGCCCCAATCTCTGAAACATCTGCAAAATCCTGGACGGGGAGACGGGGAGGGCGGGCACGGGGGCACCGCCTCTACAAAATGATGATTTACCTGGACGGGGAGATGGGGAGGGCGGGCACGGGGGCACCGCCCCTACAAAATGATGATTTACCTAAAAATGAAACAGCCCTGGGGGCTAGGGGGGATCTCCGGGTTTGAAAACACGCCCTAGGGCGATCGATCGCCCATAATGAATACAAATCGCCTAGGGAGAAATAGGAGAAACATTTTCCTCAACAGGTGTGTCTTCCAGATACCTCTCCACATCAACAGAACCAGGCCCAGTTTCAGATAGTACATATCCAGAAGCCAACCCGCGACGATCCATCAATCTTTTCAAAGTAGCGTCAGCATCACTCCCCCGCTTGAGAGTGAATAGCAAAGTCCTATTCGTACAAGCATCATCTTTGTTAACAGCAGCACATACCACCGGTTCTCCGTTCAGAGTCCCAGTGTTAATATATTTGAGAGTACCGTTGTCGTAGTTTCGCTGAAATCTTCGACCTACCTCTTGGCAGCGTCTTTGAGCAGTCCACGGCGGCGGAAAATAGCTGTTAGAAGTCCAGCGGACAAGGGGTACACTCCCCCGCGAGTTTCGAGCGAAGGTGAGAGGCTGTCTGTTGAGAGTGCCGCAAAAAAAGCTATTATTTCCCGCACGGCTGGGTTGACTAAACAGCGCAGTCGTGCTAGCAACAACTAGCCCTGTCAGGAGTCCCGTCAAGATTTTGGATTTCATAAATATAAATTTTTGATATATTATCTCCTAGCTGAGCTACATTTGCAACCTGGAACTTATCCTGATGCTAAAGCAGCAAATCAGTCGGTCATAATTTATTTAAACCAAAAAATCATATGTGGGTAGAGATAACAGCACTAAGTCAGATTCCCGAATCGGATATTTTGAAGGTGAAAGTTGAGGGCATTTCGCTGATTTTGAATCGTCAAGGTACGAATGTCACTTGTTACCGCAATGCTTGCACTCATTTAGAATATCCGATCAACATGGGTAAGGTAAGCAACGGTATCATTACCTGTCCGTTTCATAAGTATCAGTACAAGTTAGATACTGGTAAATGTTTGAGTGCACCCGATTCCCTGGAATCTTATCCGGTGAAGATTGAGGGCGATCGGGTTTTTGTAGACATAGATTAGTCAGGATTTAGGCACTCCGACAAAGAAACCGGGTTTTTTACCTAAAAACCCGGTTTCTGGGCTTATTTTATACAATTTTCGCGCGCCGCTGACGGAGGAAAATCGTCAAAAGCCCGATCGCCCCAAACCCCAAAAGTAACCATTCTTCCGGTTCGGGAACCCCGGAAACATTCAGAGGATTAATCGGTTTAGTTAACTCCTCCTTACCGGATTCTACCTCTCTGTCAAATCGATCTTTTTTCCCTTCCGCTGCCTTTAGCTGCTCCCTTTGTGCGTCATTCACCAACACAATCATCGAAGAATAAGGCGTCACCACCTTGAAGGTTTTAGCTAGCGAGTGCATCGCATCCAATTGAGTCAATTGATTAGCAGTTTTCTGCTTGCTAAGTGCGGTGATTAACTGCCGCGCCGCTATCGGTTTAAATCCTTCATTGTCACCATATGTGATTCTCGAAACCGCTGCCACCTTGGGAGTTTTGGCATAACTCCAAACATAGCCATCAACAACATTAACTGTAAATTTTCCTGATGCTGCTGTCGTAGCTACTCGCTGCATTGCCTCTTTGATATCTGTTGCAACTCCGCCGCCACTATCTTGAATTACCTTCAAAGTTGCGTCATCATAACCGGGTGGTAAACCTCCCAAATGCACTGTCCACAGCGGTGCAGATATGGAAAACTTAGTTTTGCGATCGTCCGATAATTCGTAACTATGACGATCGCTCACCACAAATACAGTATCATAAGTGCGATCGCCGCGCAACTGTGCAAACTGTTGCAGCATATCCTTCAATTGAAGCGTACCGTAAAACGTTAACTTGCCAGCATCGAAACTGCGTAAATCTTCCACCAACTTCGGTGGCATTCCCGCAGCACTAGCCACATACAAATCAACCGCATTTTTGCCTGCTGTATTGGCTTTCAACCATTCAAAAGTCTCCTTTACCTGCTTATTTTCCGTTGCCATACTGCGGGAAGTATCGAGAACTAATGCAAATTTTTTGCCCTGCGGTAGCGAGTAATTTGCATCAACCAGTAGCTTAGTAGAAATCGTATTTTCTCCCGGTAAATTCGCAATCTGTGGTATTGGCTGCTGCTGCGAAACTGCCTTGACAAATGTCGGAAGCCAAGTTTCTTTTGCCTGTTGCCCACTGTAGTTTACCTGTTTTCCGGCGATCGTACGATGAGTATTTTTGTCCCAAAAAATGTTACGTTTTTCAGCCAAAACAGGCATCGCCCAACCCTGTGGCTGACGCATAACTTTATAAGTCAGCCAGAGGTTCATTTCCGTTGGGGCGTTAGTTGATGTTCTCGAAAACTCTCGTTTAACCGGAATTGGAAAAGCCCGCAAGCGGTATTGTTTCGGGCCAATTTGTTCTAGCAAAGCCGGATCAACTCTTTCTACCACCTGTTGATTGTAGACTTGCTGTGCAGCACCTCTGGGCGAGACAGTAAATGCAAAACGCTTCTTCAAATCGCCAGTATCACCCAACCAAACTCCCGTAACTGCGGCGCTTTCCGGCAGGGAAAAGTAGTAGAATACTTCTTGCAAGTTCTGCGTTTGATTTTTGTAAACTTCGTAGAGTTGAACATCAGCCCAATCACCATTTTCTGTGATTGTAACTTCTTGCGACTCCAGCCATACTTTTTCTTGATTGACATTCAGCAAGCCAGCTTTAGCTTCTTCGCGGTTAGATGTTGACTGTACCGCGTGCTTGACTGCTGCTGCGTCACCTTTTTGGATTTCGGTATCGAAGAATCCAGCGTAAAGTTTTTCGGCTTTTTCGACATCAGCACTAGAGCCTTGATACAAAAACGGCGACATTAAATAATTATAGCTATTTTGTAGGTTCCGAGCCGCTGAATCTGCCAAATTAAAACTTTTGTACATCTCATAAATGTGGTTATTTTCTCCCACAGTGCTGAGGTAACGGTAAGGAGACAAATAAGCATTGACTAAGCCCGATCGCACAATATCAGATTTGGCTAACAAAGTTTGGCGTACAGTATCATTTGCGGGCGGAGTCGCCAGCATTTTCAGTGCTGCTACTTGTGGCTGTTGCTGCAAAGCTGCGAAAATAGCCAGCCAAGCTGCTATCACTCCCAAGCTTCCGATTATTGCCTGATTTTTTCCATATTGCGAAGCAAAATTACGCCATATTTTGCGTCCAGATTGGATGTAGAGAAAGCCGTACAGCGAAGGCATTGCCACAAATAGGCTACAGCTTGCACCAAACAATATTAAGGACAAGATGAGCCACATGGTTCCACTAAAGAAACCATATTTTAACATATCTAAAATTGGTGCAACCCATGTAAAACTAAAGAAGACAGTAACTGTAACAACTGCCACTGGCAGAGCATAAAACATCAGTAATGTAGCCGTCCAAACTCCAATCAGCAACATTAAACTGTGGCATCCTAACTGCAACCATGCTTTTTGCTTGTCTCCTATTAATTGGGCGCGACGATGATTTGTACTGTTGGCAGATTGAGAGTCTAAAATATTTTGAGAATTTTCTCTTTTTCCGAGATATCCGTACAACATTTCTACTAAAAATGCTGCCATGCACAAGGCTAATGTACCGATAATTTGAGAGCTAGCTGGAGTTAGTTCTCGCAGCACAAACAGCCGCAGCAAACATAACAGAAACAGCGGCGCTTCTACCCCGTAAAACAAGGGTATTAGCTTTAGAGGCTGATTTCTAAAATGCTTCGCCCCTATGAGCGTACACGCTGTCGGGACTACGATTAAAGCTATCAGTGTCAAAGAAAACTCTAGCGGAATGATACCGTCAATTGTCGCCATAATTAATGGCCCTACTAATAACGGCAAAATTCCTAGATAAACAATTGATAAAAATGTCAAATTCCACAGCCAAAAAATGGCTTGAAAAGTTCTATCAAATACTGGTTTAGTTTTCATTTACTTCTCCTTTTAAGCTTTGTTTGACGGCATTATAGACATTAGTAGCAAAGTTTTGCACTTCATCATTTTCAGGATTTATGGAATTGTCGAAGAGAATGGAAACTAGCACCCAAGTGTGATTTTTGTGGGTGATGTCGCTGCTGATGCGGGACATGAAGTTATCTGTTGTTAGCTGCCGAGATTGCAGCCAGTATGTAGCAGATAGTTGGTTGTTTTTGAGAGACAGCCAGCGCGCCGTTACAGCAGGAGTTAGCTGTTTTCTTTCTATGCGATTGACGGGGATGCCGCTGGCTACGAAACACAACTCCGGTGCGTGATAAGTCTGCCAAGATGTGCTGGCTACTGTGAGTATGGAGCCGCGCAAGTTGCCTGACACAAATCTCTTTTTTTCTGTTTTCGTGGCTGGGTAATTGCCAAAGAATCTTTGTTCGCTGGCATTTAGGGGGATTGATTCAGATACAATTTGTTGGGGGAATTTCAGCGGGGCGATCGCTAATTTTTCAGTTTCTACATGATACAATTGAGAAAACACTCCCAAAACAGCAACCATCGCAATTACTACTGGTTTTGCCAAAGGCTGATTTTTGAGGATTTCTGAATCCAGTTGCGAGTCAAAATTGGTTTTTTTGGTTTCTGCAAATTTGGAAACTTTTTGTAGCATCAACCAACTTAAAAAACTTGCGCAAACTAAACCTACGATTCCCAAGGGTACGTGTAGGATTTCTGCATACATTGGTTGTTTTAAAACTTGGGCAACCAGCACTAATACGGTAACTCGCAAAGCGTTAGCAGACACTAACATTAAGAAGTTAGCAGCGCATACTGCCAGCCACTTTAAACCTAACTTGCGGCCTTCTAACCAGGTAGCAGCCAGTAAAAATAGTGTCCCCACTAAGAGGGTTTTAATGCCGCTGCAAGGCACGTCAACGTGAGCGATGCCGTTTTCCAAAACGATGATATCGTAGGAAGAAATAGCCCCAATGTGCAGCATTGAGAGTAACTGTTCTACTACCTGAGCCGTAATCACTCGCGCTGGTAAACCCAATCCGCTATTAAACTGGCTGTTGAAGGGTAGAATACAAGCCAGTAAGCCGGCAACTGGCAAGTTTTTTTGCCAAAAATTCGGATTCGCAAACAAGCCCCACAGCCCGTAAGTTCCGAGGATAAATAGCAGTACGGTAACTTGTTTGATATCAATTATGCACTGAAGGACGATCGAGCAAATACCCGCGCCCAACATCAACAGCAGCGGATAGCGCCTCAAAACGAAATTTGGCGAAAATCCAGGCGCTCGCTCGGAGTTCAGAGTCGATCGCACTACTAATGCTACAATCAGAAGACCAATTACTATCTTGTATAGTGTCGATATCTCAACAAACGAGGATAACAGCCACTTAACTGCTGAGATATTGGCCAAAAACCAAGTTAGTGACAGTAAGCAAGGAGCTAGCAAAACCAAATTAATCGCCCTATGGGGAGTAACAGGATCTGAAATTCCAGAATCAGGAACATTGGTGCGCTGCATGATACCGCTTGACATTCAGGTTGGTGACATCTTAGCTCAGCAAAATTGGTAATGCCTAGACCTGTAATTTAAGTTTTGTCAAGCTTCTATTTTCTTTACAGAGAAGCTAGCTTTATAATAATTTTAGCGGAGGTAAAAATGAGCGAAAAAAGTCCAGGATACAAAATTGTTAGCGATAACCGACAAGCGCGCCATCTCTATGAAATCATAGAGACATTTCAAGTAGGCATCGAATTGAAAGGAACCGAAGTAAAATCAATTCGGGAAGGAAAAGCCAATTTACGGGATGGATATGGCTTAGTTCGGAACGGCGAAATCTGGCTGATCAACGTTCATATTTCTCCCTGGAGAAGCGCTAGCAACTATTTTAATCACGAGCCTCGCCGCACTCGTAAATTGCTGATGCACAAGCAAGAAATTCGCAAATTAATCGGCAAAGTGGAAGAAAAAGGCTTGACTTTAGTGCCGTTAAAAATGTATTTGAAAGGCGGTTGGGTAAAACTGGATATCGGTTTGGGGAAAGGTAAAAAACTGTATGACAAGCGCGAAGATTTGAAAAAACGGGAAGATAAGCGGGATATGGAACGCGCGATGAAGCAATTTTAGTCATCAGTCATTGGACATTTCCAAAAAATAAACTGTACGTCTTGCTACTGGAAGGTTGACTTTGAATTTCTGGAGATGTCTCTTAATCATCAGTCATTAGTAATTGGTGGTTGGTGATGGTGATTGATTATTATAGATCGAGTTAGGTTAATTATTCATAAAATTGTTCGATATCTCCAGTTTGTGATTTTGAGGATTTCCCTCGTCACTACAAACTTAATTATAGTTATTTCACCCGACTCTATGTTATCTTGCTCGTGCAGTCACCTACTGTCGATCGCCTGCCCAGACTAAGTATTATTACTTATTAAATCACCAGGAGTCCTGCCTTCTGCCTCTTCCCGCTGCCTTTTTCCCAAATATCCGGATCGCTTATGAAGTGTCACGAAGGATTAAACTATGTTCAAATACATTTAGGCGATCGCAACATTATGCAGGTATTAGGCTGTGCAGTTGTAAACTCTTATCAGAAATAGATTCAAGCCTGAGTCATTTCCTAAAATGATAAATGTCATGAAGATGGCAATTCGATATCGACAAAATATTACGAAGTTTCAAGTTAAATATGCTAAAATTCACACTATTAGCTAACATTTTTAATGTTATGAAAGAGCCTGAACAAAAACATCATTATGCCAAATGGTCAATATTCCTACTAACGCTTATAGTAGGCTTTGGTGGCTGGCAATTTGGATCGCCGAAACTCGCAAGATTTTTCAATGACAGAGGATTGGAAAGCTACAAAGTTAATCAATTAGCTGATAGTAAACAAGCCTATGAGTTAGCGCTGTCCATAAATCCCAAAAGCCAACCAGCCATTTATAATTTGGGATGGCTTTGCGAAGAGGTGCAAGATTTAGAATGCGCACGAGGAAAATACCTGCAAGCTGCCAGACTCGGTATGCCTTCTGCTTACAGTAATTTGGCTCGATTATATATAGTTGAGAAAAAAAATTATGCTGCTGCCGTTCACTTGCTGTTGCAAGGCTTGAAATTAGCTGAGGACGATCCAGTTAAATATTCTTTACTCAAAAATTTGGGATGGGCCCGGCTGAAACAGGGTCGATATTCGGAAGGATTGCAACATCTCGATGCAGCGATTAAGCTTGATAGTGAAAGACCAGCAACTTACTGCTTGAAAGCCCAAGTCCTAGAAGGGATGAAAAAGCCGAAGGAAGCGCTACCACAGTGGAAAATTTGTCTAAAGTATGCGGATTCTCAAGACTTCGATGAGGATATATGGATAGGAATCGCACGTCAACGATTAAAAGAGGAAAAAACAAATAAATGAAACGTACAGTTTTACTTTCATCGACCATACTGGCAATCATAACGGTAATGCAGCTAAGTCAAGCGTCAAAAGCACAGCCAACTGATGCGACTGTTAGACCTACAGCTAATGAATCAGTCGAAACGCTGTTCAAATCGAGTCAGTCAAAATCGTGGCGCAAGTGCAGAGATCAAGATGGTGGAAATTATCCGTGCCCGAGGTTCGTGACGCCTTCACAGAGCGAAGAATAAGAGTTATTTTCAAGAAATTTTGTAGAGTGCGTCATCAGCACTTTGACCGTAACAGGCTATGTAGTATGTAGTAGTAATATGTAGGGTGCGCGCTGTGCACCTTATACTATTTTAGATTTGAGATTTAAGATTAAAGAAAAAGTTTGGAAACTGCTATGCGCGTTCGGCAAACGGAGGACACGGCAGTGCCGTTTCCCTACAATTGGGGCGCAAGAAACGGCACTGCCGTGTCCCGATCTCCGGTAAGATTAACTTCGATGTAAGTAGTTAAGCAAAATTAATTACATAATTATTTCCAAATTCTTTAAGAATTTT
>ENA-OBIT01000738-OBIT01000738.1-metagenomes-genome-assembly--contig:-NODE-738-length-13478-cov-4.12292_pt1 | contig 13478 bp, 12 predicted proteins | sample MGYA00153386_OBIT01 | MGnify analysis MGYA00153386
CCAGCCAGGTGACGCCGGGCGACGCCTCGGCCGGCACGTTGATATTCGACGAAATCGACGCCGGTGTCGGCGGGGCGGTGGCCGAAACGGTGGGCCGGCTGATGAAGCAACTCGGGCGCGATCGGCAGGTGCTGGCGGTCACGCACCTGCCGCAGGTGGCGGCCTGCGCCGACCAGCACTTCGTCGTCGCCAAGCGCATGCAGGAGGGTCTTCCGCACAGCACGATCGACCCGGTCGGTGGCGAACAGCGCGTGGCAGAAATTGCGCGCATGCTGGCCGGCGAGCGCCTTTCGGGCACCAGCCTGGCACACGCGCAGGAAATGCTGACGGTGGGCGCCGAACCGCGCTTTTGACAGAGCTGGCGCCCGCCGACGCGCCATCCATCACCGGCGGCGCCAACTCACCGATCGGCTTGCGCGAGGTGGTGCTGGTCACCGGTATTTCGGGCTCGGGCAAATCGGTGGCGCTGCATGCACTGGAGGACGCCGGCTTTTTTTGCGTCGACAACCTGCCGCCTGAATTGCTGCGCGACTTCCTGCGGCTCGAAAGCCAGCGCTCACAACGCCGGGTGGCGATCGCGGTCGACGTGCGAAGCGCCGGTTCGTTGCCGCATCTGATGCCGCTGCTCGACCAGTTGAGGACCGAAGGCGTGGCGATCTGCGCCGTGTTCCTGGACGCCAGTACCGATGCGCTGGTGCGCCGCTTCTCCGAGACGCGCCGCCCGCATCCGTTGTCGGACAGCCAGCACCAGCCCGTGCCGGCGCGTCGCCAGACCGACATGGCACCCGCCGGCCGGCGTGCGCTGATCGATTCGATCGAGCTCGAACGCGAATTGCTGGCCGAACTGCGCGAGGTCTCGACCGTGATCGACACCAGCCAGTTGCGCCCGGCGCAATTGCGCGCCTGGGTACGCGACCTGGTGAGCGCCAATGGCAGCCGGCTCACGCTGGTGTTCGAAAGCTTCGCGTTCAAGCACGGCGTGCCGCTGGACGCCGACTATGTGTTCGACGTGCGGGTGCTGCCGAACCCGCATTACATCCGTGAGTTGCGTCCGCTCAGCGGGCGCGACGAGCCGGTCGCGAACTACCTGCTCGCGCAGCCCGAGGTCGGCGAGATGCTGGCGCAGATCGAGGCCTTCTTGAGGCGCTGGCTGCCGGCTTTCGAGAACGACCAGCGCAGCTACCTCACCGTGGCAATCGGCTGCACCGGCGGGCAGCACCGTTCGGTCTATTTCGCCGAGACGCTGGCGCGGCGCTTTGCCGGTCATTCAGGCACCTTGATCCGCCACCGCGAGCTCGACGCGCGCGATTGATCTGCGATCGCGCCGACCCGGCGTCCCTCGGCACATCAATCGGCCAGCAGCTTGCGCAACGGCGCCGGCAGCCCGGCCGACAGGGCCGACGCACGGTCGAACCAGCGCCCGGTGGGCCAGCGTTCGGTGATTCCATCGACGACCGCCGCGCTGGTGTCGCACGGCAAGTTCCATCGCTTCGGGTGCAAGGTCCAGTCGAGGTGGGTCAGTCCAGTCGAGGTGGGTCAGCGTGTGCGTGAAACTCGGCAGCACGTGCCCGTCGCCCGGCCACTGCGCGCTGGCATCGGTGAACGCCGGCTCGGAGTCGAACTCGGGCAGGCTCCACAGCCCCGCCCAGACGCCGCGCTCGTCGCGTTTTTGCAGCCAGACCTGCGCGCGCCACTCGAGCCACAGCCAGACATGCTCGCGCCGGCTGCGCTTGAGCTTGCGCGACTTGACCGGGTACGACTGCGGATCGCCGTCAATACGCGCCACGCAGTTCTGCTGCACCGGGCACAGCAGGCAGGCAGGGGCGCGCGTGACGCACAGCGTCGCGCCCAGGTCCATCAGCCCTTGCGTGTAGGCCTCGATGCCGTCGTCCGGCAGCAGCTCTTCGGCGAGCCGCCACAACGCACGTTCTGCCGGCGCTGATGCCAGGTCGGCCCTGAAACCCAGCGCACGCGTCAGTACCCGCTTGACGTTGCCGTCCAAGATGGCCACGCGTTCGCCGAAGCAGAAGGCGGCGATCGCGGCGGCGGTCGACCGTCCGATGCCGGGCAGCGTGGCCAGCGTCGCGCTGTCGCCTGGAAACCGCCCGGCATGCCGCTCGACCACGGTTTGGGCACAACGGTGCAGGTTGCGCGCACGGCCGTAGTAACCCAGGCCGCTCCACAGCGCCAACACGTCGTCTTGCGGCGCAGCGGCCAGCCTGGTCACATCTGGAAAGCGAGTCAGAAAGCGTTCGTAGTAGCCGAGCACCGTTCTCACCTGCGTCTGCTGCAACATGATCTCGGACAGCCAGACGCGGTACGGGTCGGTCGTGTGCTGCCAGGGCAAGGCATGCCGACCATGGTTGCGTTGCCAGTCGATCACGCGGGCCGCGAAGGTGAGCGGCACTGCAGGCCGCGTCAGCGCGGCTTCAGGCACGCGCCTGGCTCAGCATCGCAACGCCGGCGCTGCCGCTCGGCGCCTGACCGCCCGAAGTCGGGCCGTCGGGCTGCCGTGTCGCCACGCGGTCGCCGATCGCCGGCACGGCGCGGGCCTGCTCGCGCATTCGCTCGGTCAACGCCAGGGCATGCGCGAGGTGCTGCTGCAATTCGGAATCCTTCGTTTCGATCTCGACGATGCTGCGCTCCAGATCGCCGGCGGCGGCCCGCACCCGTTCCAGCGTTTCGTGGCGCTGCAGAAAATAGCGCCGGCGCTCGTGCAACTGAGTCTCCATCTGAAGGCTCGTCGATCGCATCCAGGCCTCCTGCTCGGCCCGCGCCGTGTCGAAAACAGCCGTCAGCCGGGTCAGCAGCATCCGGCGGAAATCATCGATGAATCTTGGATTCGACAGCCGCAAGGCGTGGGACACGCCCAGGTGCGACGCATAGTTGGCCTCGATCAGGTCGAGTTCGCGCAACGCGTCGTGTGGATCGGGACCGACCGACAACGCCAGGCTGAATCCGAATTCGGCGTTCAACCTGGCGAATGACACCGTCAGCATCGCATTCAGTTCGCTGCGCAGCGCCGCGGCTGTGAGCAGCCGTTCACTCAGGCGCCCGCACAGCGCGACGAACGCCTTGCGCGCACCCCAGCCCAGCAGTGAGGCGTGCGCTTCGGCCTGCATGGTGGACACCTCAACGCGCAGGCGTGCGCTGGACAGTTGCGCCAACAGCGCTTGCCGCAGTCGCTGGTGCACCGCACGCAACGCGTTCAGCCGCACCGTGCAGCGCTCGAAGTCGCGGGATTCGACCTCGATGCGCTGCTGCAGCAGTCGCAGGCGAGCGCTGCTCTTGCCGCGCAAGCCGCGCAGCTCGAGCGTCTGCTCCGCCACGTGACGCCGCACCTCGCCCACCCGCCGACGCACCTGCGTCTCGAGTAGCGCTGCGATCTCCAGCACCATGCGCTCGAGCAACTGCCGACGCTGCGGCAGCAGTTGCGCGGCCAGCGCGCCTTCGAGTTCGCAGATGCCGCTGCGCGCCAGCGCCTGCGCGTCGTCGGCCACCCGCGCGGCCAAGGCCTGCCGGGCCGACACCGGGTACACCCGCCCGGGCGCGACACCCAGCGTGTGCGCGGTCGACAGCCGCTGCGATTCGATCTGGGCCTCGACCTGCGCCGCATTGGCCATCGGGTCGAGCAGCGTGTCGATCTTGTTCAGCACCACGAAACGGTCGAGCACCGGCGTGCTCAGGTACTCCCCCCAGATTGCCAGGTCGGACCGGGTCACACCGGCATCGGCGGCAATGATGAACACCGTGGCTTGCGCGGCTGGCAGCAGCCCCAGCGTCAATTCGGGCTCGACTCCGACGGCATTCAAACCGGGTGTGTCGAGCACCACCAGGCCGCGCCGCAGCAGCGGATGCGGATGGTTGATCAACGCATGCCGCCAAGCCGGCACCTCGACCATGCCGGCCGAATCGGGCAGCGCGTTGTGCTGCGGATGCTGGTCGTCCCAAAAGCCCAGCGCCCGCGCCTGCGCCGGATCGACTCGAAGGGTGCGTGCCACTTCCAGCAGCGATTGCGCCATTTGCGCGGTGTCGTTCGGATTCAACGGCAGGCAGTGCCACGCGGCGCGGCGTTCGCGAAATTCAGCCAGCGAGGCGTCTTCCAGCCGGGTCTGGATCGGAAGCAGACATAGCGACGGCGCCTGTGCGCCGTCCCAGGCCAGTTCGACCGGGCACATCGTGGTCCGACCCGGCGTGGCTGGCAGCACGCGGCGGCCCGCATCGGCGAAAAATATCGCGTTGATCAGCTCGGATTTGCCGCGCGACACCTCGGCGACGAAGGCGACCACCAGCTTGTCGGCCTCGACCCGGCTGCGAACTGCGCGCAACTGCTCGGTCCCCGCCGGCTCGATCAACTGGTGTCGCGCAAGGTGGTGCGACAGCTCATCCAAGATGCGCACGACGCCGGTCCGCCAAACACTCAGGGCATCGAGACTGCATGCGATGCGCACGACGCCGGTCCGCCAAACACTCAGGGCATCGAGACTGTGTGCGAGTGTCGGAATCATGTCGGTCACATCGGCTCGGCGCGGGTATTTGATCAGGTCGCTTTCATCCTAGCCGACGGTCCCCGCACCAGGTGTAATCAATTGCCACGTCGCCTGGAATGGCAACCGGCGGCGCTGCCGGCCGAGCTCAGCGGCGCTGGCAGACCGGGCAGTAGAAGGTCGATCGCTGCCCCTGCACGATGCGCCTTATCGGCGTGGCGCAATTCAGACAAGGCTGACCGGCCCGACCGTAGACCCGCGCCTGCGACTGGAACTGACCGGCCATGCCATGGGTGTCGCGGAAATCGCGCAAGGTCGAACCGCCGAGTTCGAGCGCACGAGCCAGGGTCAGCCGCACCGCCGCCGCCAGCCGTTCGCAACGCACCATGCTCAGGCGCGCGCTGCGCGTGCGTGGATCGATGCCGGCTTCGAACAAGGCCTCGCACGCGTAGATGTTGCCGGCTCCCACCACGATGTTGCCAGCCAGCAGCGCCTGCTTGATCGCGACCCTGCGGCCGCGCAGGCGGACATGCAGGTGTGCGCCTGTGAAGGCCGGATCGAATGGTTCGAGTCCCAGGCCGCCGAGCAGCCGGGCTGCCGAGCCGCCATCGAGCGCCGACGACCACACCACCGCGCCGAAGCGACGCGGGTCGGTCAGGCGCAGGGTGCCTCGATCGGTCACCAGATCGAAGTGGTCGTGCCTGCCGGCCTCGCCCGCGGGCAGGCTGAACGCCAGCGAGCCCGACATGCCCAGGTGCAGCAACAGGCCACCACGCTCGAGCGGCAGCCACAGGTACTTGCCCCGGCGGGTCACGGCGCCGATCTGCTGCGCCACCAGCATCAGCGGGTCGCAGCCGAGCGGCCAACGCAGCGGTTGGCCCAGGCGCACGCCGGTCACCCTGGCGCCTTCGATGCGCTGCGCGAAGCTTCGGCGGGTGACTTCGACCTCGGGGAGTTCGGGCATGCAGGGAATTATCGCGACCGCCGGGTGGCCGGACCGCCGCGGTGGACCCCACCGTAGAATGAAACCGAAGCTGCAGGAGTCTCCCGATGCCGTCCCCAATGTTCCGATCCGGCGCCCACCTGCTGGCCGCCGCGGTGGCCGCGGCAACGCTGTCGAACGGCCTGATGGCCCAGCCAGCGGCGGCGCCGACCGATGCCAGGACGGCAGCGGCAGCGGTCGCAGCAGCCCAGAACTCAGACCTCGATGCCCAGCTGTTTTATCAGTTGCTGATCGGTGAGATCGAGTTGCGTTCGGGCGAAGCCAGCGCCGCTTACGAAGTGATGCTCGACGCCGCACGCCGCAGCAAGGATCCGCAATTGTTCCGGCGCGCGACCGACATCGCACTTCAGGGCCGCGCCGGTGACCAAGCGCTCACCGCAGCGCGCGCCTGGCGCAGCGCGATCCCCAGTTCGCTCGAGGCCCATCGCACGCTGGTGCAATTGCTGCTGGCGCTGAACCGCCCGGTTGAAAGCGCCGAACCGCTGAAGTCGCTGCTGGAGCTGACGCCGCCGGCCGAGCAGTCGATGCTGATGTACAGCCTGCCCCGGCTGTACAGCCGATCGCCCGACCAAACGCAGGCCGCCACCCTGCTGGAGCAGGCTTACCAGCCGTACATGAACGGGCCGCAAACCTACACGGCAGCGCGGGTGTCACTGGGCCGTGCCTGGTTGGCCGCCAGCAACCCGGCGCGCGCGATGCAGCTGGCCACGCAAGCCCAGTCGCAGGACCCGGCCTCGGACGGTCCCTCGCTGCTGGCGTTGGAAATGATGCCGTCGACCGACGCCGAAGCGCTGGTGGTCGCGCACCTCGCCGCCCGTCCCGACAGCACCGGCGTGCGCTTCGCGTACATCCGCAGCCTCAGCAGCGTGCAGCGCTACGTCGACGCGATCGAACAGCTCAAGGTGCTCACGGCACGCGAACCGCGGCTGGCACCACCCTGGCTGAGCCTGGGCGCGCTGCAGCTCGAGCTGCGCCAACCGGCAGACGCCACGCGGTCGCTGCAGACTTATGCGTCGCTGCTCGAAGACGCCATGCGCACACCGACCCCCGAGGCCGCACCGACCTCGGAGGACGACGAGGACGCTGCGGCAGCGCCCGAGCAGGGACTGACGCAAGCCTATCTCTTGCTCTCGCAGAGCGCCGAGATGCAGCAGGACTATTCCGGCGCAGCGGCCTGGCTCGAAAAGATCGACAACACCCAGCAGGCGCTGGAAGTCCAGACGCGCCGTGCGTCGCTGCTGATGCGCCAGGGCCGCTTGCAGGAAGCGCGAGAGCTGATCCGCAATGCCCCAGAGAAGGGCGCCGACGGTGCGCGCGCCAAGATCACCGCCGAGGCAGCTCTGCTGCGCGATGCCAAGCGCTGGTCCGAGGCCCATGTGCTGCTGGCGCAGGCGAACGACAAATACCCGGACGATGTGAATTTGTTGTACGACCAGTCGATGGCGGCCGACAAACTGGATCGGCTCGACGAGATGGAGCGGCTGCTGCGCCGCGTGATCGCGCTCAAGCCCGATCATCACCATGCTTACAACGCGCTGGGCTATTCGCTGGCGGAACGCAATCTGCGGCTCGACGAAGCACGCACGTTGATTCAAAAGGCACTGGAACTGAGCCCTGGCGAGCCCTTCATCACCGACAGCCTGGGATGGGTCGAGTTCCGACTCGGCAACCGGGCCGAGGCGCTGCGTTTGCTGCGGGCCGCATACCAGGCGCGTCCGGACACGGAAATCGCCGCGCACCTGGGCGAGGTGTTATGGACCTATGGCCAGCGCGACGAGGCCGTGCGGATCTGGCGTGAAGGCCGCCAGCGCGACGGCAGCAACGAGGTGTTGCGCGACACTTTGACGCGGCTGCAGGTTGAACTGTGATCGGGAAAAAAGCCAGGCTTCGGTACTTGCTGGCCGCCGCATCCCTGCCGTGGTTGGTGGGCTGCGCCAATCTGCCCGGTGTCAAGCCGCCCGACGCCGCCGGCATGCTGGCAGGGCGATTGGCCGTGTCGGTGGCGGCCAATGGCGGGATCGCGGCGCGTTCCATGACCGCCGCGTTCGAGTTGTCTGGCAGCGACCGGGCGGGCCAGTTCAGCTTGGCATCGCCGCTCGGCAGCGTACTGGCCCAGGCCCGTTGGTCGGCCGTCGCACCAGTCGATCCGGCCGACGGCGCCGTGCTCGACACCCCGAAAGGGCAGACACGTTTCGATGACCTGGGTGCGCTGACGCGCGAGATGCTGGGCGAAGAGCTTCCCGTGCGCGCTTGGTTCGACTGGCTGCGTGGCCGCCCCTGGCCAGGCGCGACCAGTGCGCCTCGAGTCTCTGCGCCAGAGCCTGGCTTCGACCAGCTGGGTTGGACCATCGACCTGTCACGTTTCGAGGCTGCGAGGGTCGAGGCCCGGCGCGAGCAGTCGCCGGCCGTGGTCGTGCGCGTGCAGCTCGAAGGCCCCTGACACGATGTCGCTGCTGTCGATCTGCGACGTGGTCGCGCCGGCCAAACTGAACCTGTTTCTGCACGTGATCGGGCAGCGTGACGATGGTTATCACCTGCTTCAGTCCGTGTTCGTGTTGATCGACTGGTGCGACTCGCTGCACTTCGAGCGTCGATCCGACGGGCAGGTGATGCGCCACGACCTGGGCGCCGCACTGCCCGCCGACGATCTGTGCGTGCGGGCAGCGCGCGCATTGCAAGCCGTGAGCGGTTGCGGCTTGGGTGTCGATATTTCGATCGACAAACAGGTGCCGTGGGGTGCGGGCATGGGCGGTGGCAGCTCGGACGCGGCATCGACCTTGCTGGCGTTGAACCGACTCTGGAACCTGAACTGGCCGCGCTCGCGGCTCAAGGCGCTGGGTATGACGATCGGTGCCGACGTGCCGTTTTTCATCGGCGGGCGCAACGCATTTGTCGAAGGCATCGGCGAGCGGCTGACGCCGCTGGAGGTGAAGCCGCAGTGGCTGGCGGTGCTCAAGCCGGCGGGCGAGCTCGAGACGCGTGCCGTTTTCAGCAGCCCTCTGTTGGCCCGCAATACCGAAGCTGTTATATTGGAAAGCTTTTATACGGGATTGTCAGATACGACAATTGAGATCGTGGAGGCTTACGGGCGCAATGATTGGAGGCCTATGGGCGCAATGACTTGCAGCCGCCCGCAGCAGATTTGTGTCAAGGCGTGACGACAGCTGCGGATGTGCTGATCGAGATGTACGGCAACAGCAGGATGACGGGGTCGGGCACGGCGGTATTTGCCCGAGCAGGTTTGGTTTGCAACGCGCCGTTGGTAGTGCCGGAGTTCAAGGTCGACATTCCGCGAGGGTGGTCAGGCCGGATGTGCAAAAGCTTGCCGCAGCATCCGCTGCTGGCATGGGCTGAGAATTGAAGCCGAGGGGCGCGCGGAGCTCAGAACCGCGATGAGTTGGAGGTTCGCGCGAAAGCAGCGAACCTGCGTAGGGGAGTCGCCAAGTTGGTCAAGGCATCGGATTTTGATTCCGACATGCGAGGGTTCGAGTCCTTCCTCCCCTGCCAAAATTTTTGATTCCCTCGGCACCCGACGTGCGATTTGGGGGTTGAGCCAGAGGGCCATTCGTAGGCCTGAGAAGTCTCGACGGAGGGGACGTGCTTTTCAACACTGTGCTGTTCACGGGCAACGCCAATCCGGCGCTCGCCCAAGAAATCGCTTCACACCTCGGAATCGAAGTCGGCAATGCCAAGGTCGGTCGCTTTTCCGATGGCGAAGTCGACATTGAAATTCATCAAAACGTGCGTGCCCGCGACATCTTCGTGGTGCAACCGACCTGCGCGCCGACCAACGAAAACCTGATGGAGCTGTGCATCATGGTCGACGCGCTCAGACGCGCTTCGGCTCGGCGGGTCACGGCCGTGATCCCTTATTTCGGATACGCGCGGCAGGATCGTCGGCCGCGTTCGACGCGCGTGCCCATCAGCGCCAAGGTCGTGGCCAACATGCTCGAGGCTGTCGGTGTCGAGCGGCTGCTGACGATGGACCTGCACGCCGACCAGATCCAGGGTTTTTTCAACATCCCGGTCGACAACATTTACGCTTCGCCCGTCTTGTTGTCGGACCTGCAATCCAAGCGTTACGACGATCTGGTCGTGGTGTCTCCAGACGTCGGTGGCGTGGTGCGGGCGCGGGCGCTGGCCAAGCAGCTCGGTTGCGATCTGGCGATCATCGACAAGCGAAGGCCGCGCGCCAACGTGTCGGAAGTGATGCACGTGATTGGCGAGATCGAGGGTCGCAACTGCGTTGTGATGGACGACATGATCGACACCGCCGGCACCCTGGTAAAGGCCGCTGACGTGCTCAAGGAACGCGGCGCACGCAAAGTCTACGCATACTGCACGCACGCCGTTTTTTCGGGGCCGGCGATCGACCGCATCAAAGCTTCGGCACTCGACGAGGTCGTCATCACCAACACGATACCGCTCAGCGAAGCCGGTCGCAACTGCGCCAAGGTGCGCCAGTTGTCGGTGGCTTTTCTGTTCGCGGAAACCATCCGCCGTATTTCCGACGGTGAATCCGTCACGTCGCTGTTCGCCGAGCAGAACAGCAATTTCTAGAACCAAGGCGGGCTCTGTCAGAGAGCTTGTCACGGCGGGGGCTTCGGTCCTCTTTTCAACGAAGAGCCTGGTCGCGGGCACTTCAAACATCATCGGAGTCAACATGAAATTCGTCGCATTCGAGCGTACGTTGCAGGGGACCGGAGCGAGCCGCCGCCTGCGCATCGCTGCCAAGGTCCCGGGGATTGTTTATGGCGCAGGCACCCCCGCCATGATCGAGCTCGATCACAACGCGCTCTTCTTCGCGCTCAAGAAGGAAGCCTTCCACTCGTCCATTCTCCAAATGGAACTGGCCGGCAAGTCGGAGCAGGTGCTGCTGCGCGACTACCAGATGCACCCGTTCCGCCCGATCGTGCTGCACATCGACTTCCAGCGCGTCGACGCCACCACCAAGATCACGAAGCGCGTGCCGCTGCACTTCATCAACGAGGAAAACTCGCCGGCCGTCAAGACAGATGCCTGCGTGGTCAACCACGTGGTCACCGAGTTGCTCATCCAGTGCCTGGCCTCGCAACTGCCCGAGTTCCTGACGGTTGACCTCGGTAGCCTGGCGAAGGGTCAGTCGCTGCACGTCGACGACATCGCGCTGGGCGAAGGCGTCAAGGTGATGACGCAGGGCAAGAAGAATCCGGTGATCGTCTCGGTCTCTGCCCAGGCAGCAGAAGAGGAAATCATCGCGGCGCCCGTCGTCGCTGCGGTCGCGCCCACGAAGGCCAAGAAGACCGAAAAGCAGAACAAGAAGTAACGCCCCGTCCGGCCTCGGTCGGAGCGCGAAGCCCCGCCTCGGCGGGGCTTTTTTGTGTCTGGCTCCAACCATAATCCGGTCATGATCCGACTGCTGGTCGGCCTGGGAAACCCGGGCCCCGAGTACCAACCAACGCGCCACAACGCCGGCTTCTGGTTCATCGACCAGGCGGCCGACCAGCTTGGCACTCGGCTGCAGCCCGAGCGCACGATGTTCGGTCTGGCGGCACGTGCCAACCCATCGCAGGGCGTGGTGTGGCTGCTAGAGCCGATGACGTTCATGAACCTGTCGGGCAAGTCGGTATCGGCCCTGGCGCGCTTCTACAAGATCGCGCCGGACGAGATCCTGGTGGCGCACGACGAACTCGATCTGCTGCCCGGCCAGGTCAAACTGAAATTCGGTGGCAGCCACGCCGGCCACAACGGCCTGAAAGACATCCACGCGCAACTCGGCAGTGCCGATTACTGGCGCCTGCGCCTGGGCATCGGCCACCCGGGCGTGAAGTCAGAGGTGGTCAACTACGTGCTGCGCAAGCCCCCAGCCGAACAGGGCGAGGCCATTCACAAGGCAATAGAGCAGTCGCTGTCGGCGCTGGACTTGCTGCTCTCCGGTGACATGGAGCGCGCGTTGATGAAGATCCATGCCCAACCGCCGCGTCCGAAGCCGCCACGGCCGGCGACGCCCTCACCCGCTGATGCACCAGCCTGACGTCACCATGCCTGCAGGCTTCTCGAACCGAATGCGCCTGGCTGTCCTGGGTTTGGCTTGCATCCTGCCCGTTGGGGCCGCGTGGGCACAGCCGATTTACCGCTGCGGCCCGGATGGCCGCGAATATTCCCAGACGCCGTGTCCCGGCGGGCGGCTGCTCGACCTGGCGGATCCACGCTCGGCGGCGCAGCGCGCCGAGGCCCGCGACGTGGCCGCCCGAGAAGCTCGGTTGGCGACCCGCTTGGAAGCACAACGCCGCCAGGCCGAGTCCAGCGCGAAGCCACCGGGCGCGGCGAGCCTGTCACCACGGCCGGCACAGAAGCCGGTCGCCGACCCGTCGCCGGGAAAGCCGAAGACGAAGAAGGCCGCGGCCGACGAACCTTTCATCGCTACCGTGCCACGCCGCTCGAAGGCCAAATCGACGTCGCCCTAGCCCTCGGCGATTTCGGCGCCAGGGCCGGCGTCAAGGCCGCAGATCAGGTGAGAACGGTCAGCGAATCGTCTGAGATCACAAGCGCCGGCGGGGCCGATTCCGACTGAAGCCGCCGGTACTTGGCCCACAGCGACTCCTGGTTCTCGACGTGATCCGGATGCACCGGGATGCAACTCACCGGGCAGACTTGCACGCACTGCGGCTCGTCGAAGTGGCCGACGCATTCAGTGCACTTGGTGGGATCGATCTGGTAGATCTCGATGCCCATGAAGATGGCCTGGTTGGGGCACTCGGGTTCGCAGACATCGCAGTTGATGCATTCGTCGGTGATCAGCAGCGCCATGGTCGTCGTCTCGTCATGCCTCGTTCGGACGCACCCGCGTGCGCAACCGACCCAACACCGAAGGTGACACAAATTTGGAAACATCACCGCCCAGGCTGGCAATCTCCCGCACGAAAGTGCCCGAGACGAACTGGTACTGGTCGCTGGGCGTCAGGAACAGGGTTTCGACATCGGGCATCAACTGCCGGTTCATGCCGGCCATCTGGAATTCGTATTCGAAGTCGCTGACGGCACGCAGCCCGCGCACGACCACCTTGCCGCCGTGCGTCTGTACGAAATCGCTGAGCAGGCCGCGAAACGAGATCACCTCGACGTTCGGGTACTTGGCGGCCAGTTCGGTGGCGATGTCCAGCCGCTCGTCGATCGTGAACATCGTGCGCTTGTGGTGGCCCGCGGCGACCGCGACGATCAGGCGTTCGAACAGCCGGCTGGCGCGGCGCATCAGGTCTTCGTGGCCGAGGGTCATCGGATCGAAGGTGCCGGGGTAGACGGCGGTCAATCGGGTCACGGAGGTCATGGCGGGCTTCACGCGAAATGGGCTCGGCCGCAGTGTAGCGGGCCAGGTCCTGCGGGCAACCGGTGCGGCGGCCGACGCCGGCACCCTGGCTGATCACTCCACCGGGATGCGCTGCAGCAACTGGAAATGCACCGCCCCGGCGCGGCCACTGCGGTGCAATCTCAGGCCGTGCGCCTGCAGCACCTCTGCCGTGCAGGGCCGGTCGGCTTCCAGGTAAACCAATCCGTGTTCGACCACCAACCGCGCCGCGGCGGCAAGACCGGGTTGCTGCAGCGGCAGGTCGAACGGCGGATCGACGAACACCAGTTCGAAGCTCGCCGGCGCGCAGCGCGCCATCCAGGCCAGCGCATCGGCGCACTCGACACGCACCGTTTCGGCCTTCAGGCGCTGCTTGACCTCGTTCAAGCTGGCAGCGAGGCGCCGGTCGCGCTCCAGCAGCACCACTTCGGCCGCGCCACGCGACGCCGATTCGAAACCCAGCGCACCCGATCCGGCAAACGCGTCCAGGCAACGCCACCCGCCCAGGTCCTGGCCCAGCCAGTTGAACAGCGTCTCACGCACCCGGTCGGGCGTCGGCCGCAAGCCGGCCACGTCGGCCACCGGCAGTTTGCTGCGCTTCCACAACCCGCCGACGATGCGCACTTCGCCCGGCAACTTGGAACCCAGACGCGAACCGCCCACC
>ENA-OBIT01000742-OBIT01000742.1-metagenomes-genome-assembly--contig:-NODE-742-length-13461-cov-5.69409_pt1 | contig 13461 bp, 11 predicted proteins | sample MGYA00153386_OBIT01 | MGnify analysis MGYA00153386
CCCTGCAGCGCGGCAGCCCTGCCGCTGCACGCCCGAGGCCGTGGCCCGCTACCAGGGGCGCTTGTCCGGCCCGCTGCTAGACCGCATCGACCTGCAGGTGGAAGTGCTGGCCGCCTCACCCGCCGAGCTGCTGGGCGCACCGGTGGGCGAAAACACGGCCACCGTCGCCGCCCGCGTGGCCGACGCGCGTGCCCGCCAGGGCTGGCGCCAGGGTGGCCCGAACGGCCAGCTGGAGGCCGCCGACATCACGCGCCACTGCCTGATGGACGACACCGCCCAAGCCTTCCTGAAGAGCGCCGCCGAACGACTGATGTGGTCCGGCAGGCGCCTGCACCGATGCCTGAAAGTGGCGCGCACCGTGGCCGACCTGGCAGGCAGCGACACCATCGCCATCGCGCACCTGGCCGAGGCGCTGCAGCTGCAACGGGTGCTGCAGCGCTGAGGGTGCAGATTTCAGATCACCAGCGGGTCCACGTCCACCGCCCAGCGCAGCACGCCCTTGTGGCGCGTGCGCAGCGCCTGCAGCTGCGGCATCCATGCGGCCAGCATGCGCTGCAAGGTGCTGCGCGAGGCCGACTCCAGCAGCATCTGCAGCCGCTCGACCCCGGCCACGCGGGACACGTGTGGCGGCACGGCGCCATACACCGTGACGCTGCCCAGCTGCCCGGCCAGATCGCCCGCCTCGGCCAGGAAGCCGGCGGCGGCATCCACCGTGCGGGCCTCGGCACGCAGCAGCGCCAGGCTGGAAAACGGCGGCAGCCCGGCGGCCAGCCGCTCGGCCAGCTGGGCTTGCGCGAAGGCGGCGTAGTCATGGGCGCGCAGCGCGGCGTACAGCGGGTGCGTGGGGTGCCAGGTTTGCACCCACATCTCGCTGGCCGCGGCCTGCGCGGCGTCACGCCCGGCGCGGCCGGCCGCCTGCATCAGCAGCGCGAACTGGCGTTCGGGCGCGCGGAAGTCGCTGCTGAACAGGGCCGAATCGGGGTTGACGGCGGCCACCAGCGTGACGCGGCGGAAGTCGTGGCCCTTGGCGACCATCTGCGTGCCGACCAGCACGTCGACATCGCCGTCGTGCACGGCCTGCAATTGCTGCTGCAGGGCGCCCACGGCGCGCGTGCTGTCGGCGTCGATGCGGCCGATGCGGGCGCCGGGCAGCAGCGTGGCAAGCTGTTCCTGCAGCTTCTCGGTGCCGCGGCCCAGCGGCGCGATGTCGAGGTTGCCGCAGTCGGGGCAGGCGCGCGGCACGCGTTCGCTGAAGCCGCAGTGGTGGCAGCGCAACGTGCGGTCGCCCTTGTGGAAGACGCGCCAGGCGCTGCAGTGCGGGCAGCCGCTCTTCCAGCCGCAGGCGCCGCAGAACAACACCGGCGCGTAGCCGCGGCGGTTCAGCAGCAGCAGGCTCTGCTCGCCGCGGTCGATGCGCTGCTGGATCGCGTCGAGCAAAGGCGGGGCCAGCACGCGCTCGGCGCCTTCCACCTTGGGCAGCCGGCCCATGTCGAACACGCGCACCTGTGGCATCTGCCCGGCGCCGATGCGTTCGGCCAGGGCCAGACGGCGGTAGCGGCCCTCCTGCACGCGCTGCCAGGTCTCGAGCGACGGCGTGGCCGAGCCCAACAGCACCGGCACGCCCAGTTGGCGGGCGCGCCAGACGGCCAGATCGCGCGCCGAGTAGCGCGCGCCTTCCTGCTGCTTGAACGACGGGTCGTGCTCCTCGTCGACCACGATCAGCTGCAACCGGGGCATGGAGGCGAACACCGCCAGCCGCGTGCCCAGCACCAGGTCGGCCTGGCCCAGGTGGGCCAGAAGCCAGTGGCGCAGGCGCTGTGCCGGCGTGAGGCCGCTGTGCAGGCTGACCAGTACCCGGCCCGGGAAGCGTTGCGCGAAGCGCGCCTCGAGCTGCGGCGTGAGGTTGATCTCGGGCACCAGCACCAGCGCCTGCCCGCCGCGCTGCAGGGCGGCGTCGGCGGCGCGCAGGTAGACCTCGGTCTTGCCGCTGCCCGTCACGCCGTGCAGCAACACTGGCAAAGGCGCACCAGGGGCTTGGCTCAACGCCTCCATCGCCGCCAGCGCGGCCGACTGCTCGGCGCTAAGTTCGGGGCGGGGTGGCGGCTCGGCCGGGGCGGGCAGGGGCGTGACGGCTTCCGCGCGCAAGCGGGCGATGCGCCGCCCGAGCTGAGCGTCGTCGAGCCGGCGCAATTCGGGCGGCAGCACGGCCAGCGCCAGCTCGCCCACGCCGCGCTGGTAGTAGCCGGCGGCAAAGTCGATCAACGCGCGCCAGGCGGCGTCCAGCGGCGGCAGCGACGTGAGCGCGGCGTTGACCGGGCGCAATTCCACCCCCGGCGGCGCGCCCATGGGCGCCTGCGCCCAGACGATGCCCGGCGTCTCCCGACGCCCCAGCGGCACATTCAGCAGAGTGCCGGGCGGCAGCGGCTGCGGGGTGGTGTAGTCCAGCAGCCCGCCCACGGCGGAATGCCTAGGGGTTTCCACCGCCACGCTGATAACGGTGTGCTCAGTCACATGAAAAGAACGTGAAGTTGCGCACGAATCGCAGGTTCCACCTCAAGCAATGCCTGCAAGTGCATGATTGGAAACGCTTTTCAAGATATCCACCCATTCTGTGGATAACTTTGTGGGCAAGATGCTCCCAAACGCCCTAAGTTGTTGATTCATCGGTCGAGGCAAGCCCGTGCGTCAATTCAGGGCAAGTTCGTAAAATTATATAAATCAATGACTTAGCGCACCTTTGCAGGCATGTGGCAGCTTCGGGAACGGCCCCGGCACCGCGCCGCACTGCAGCATGCCGAATGGGGATAAGTCAAGCCCTGAGTGCTCACTTACCGGCCCAGTCAAGCCACCGCGCATCGTCCGTGTGGTGGAACAGCGGCCGGGCCGCGCGCGTTGGATCAGCCCGGCTCGCGCAGCCGGCGCGAGTGCGCGTGCACGGCCTCGACCAGCGCCGTCACGTGGTCGGGCGGGGTGTACTGGCTGATGCCGTGGCCGAGGTTGAAGATGTGCCCGTCCCAGCCACCGTCGGCCCGCTGCGGACGGCCGAAGCTGTCGAGCAAGGCCACGGCCTCGCGGGCCACGGTCTCGGGCGGCGCGAACAACACGTTCGGGTCCAGGTTGCCCTGCAAGGCGACGCGGCCGCACAGTTGCCGACGCGCATGGGCGAGGTTGACGGTCCAGTCCAGCCCGACCACGTCGGCGCCGATGTCGGCGATCTGGTCCAGCCAGGGCCCGCCGCCCTTGGTGAAGACGATGACGGGGATGCGCTGGCCGTCCTTTTCGCCGTCCTTGTGGCGTTTGAGGCCGGCCACGACGCGGCGCGTGTAGTCCAGGCTGAAGCGCTGGAAGGCGCCGTCGGCCAGCACGCCGCCCCAGCTGTCGAAAACCATCACGGCCTGTGCGCCGGCGTCGATCTGCGCGTTCAGGTAGGCCACGACCGCCTGGGCGTTAATGTCGAGGATGCGGTGCATCAGGTCGGGGCGCGAATACAACAGCGTCTTGACAAGCCGGTAGTCGTCGGACCCTGCGCCTTCGACCATGTAGCAGGCCAGCGTCCACGGGCTGCCTGAAAATCCGATCAGCGGGACGCTGCCGTTCAGCGCCTTGCGGATGGACGTGACGGCGTCGAACACGTAGCGCAGCTTGTCCAGGTCGGGCACCTGCAGCGCCGCCACGGCGGCTTCGTCGCGCACCGGATGCGCAAAGCGCGGGCCCTCGCCGACGCCGAAGCTCAGGCCCAGGCCCATGGCGTCGGGCACGGTGAGGATGTCGCTGAACAGGATGGCCGCGTCGAGCGGAAAACGTTCCAGCGGCTGCAATGTCACCTCGGTGGCGTACTGCACATTGGTGGCCAGCGCCATGAAGCTGTTGCCCGCCTTCACGCGCGTGGCTTTGTATTCAGGCAAGTAGCGGCCAGCCTGGCGCATCAGCCACACAGGAGTGTGCGTGGTGGACTGGCGCAGGCAGGCGCGCAGAAACGTGTCGTTTTTGAGGGGGGCGGTCATGCAGCAATTATCACGGCGTCAGCGCGGCTTCGGCCGCCGGCGGCGGTGCCGGGCTGTGCGCAGGGGCGACGGTCACAATCACGCCCTGCAGCAATGCCGCTGCGCCCTGCGAATCCTGCATGCGCCCATTTGCCTGGCTCTCGTTCGCCGCGTTGTTGAACTTGAGCTTGGCCGTGGCCTGGTCCCCCGTGGCTTCAGCACAGACCGGTGCAGCTGCAACTGCCGCGTCGGCTGCAGCGCCCCAACGCTGGAACCATCTCAACGCTTACCAGGTGTGGCGGGACGAACTGCCCGACAGCATCCCGGCCGACCAGATCGAGGTGCGCGTCGACGCCCGGCCTGCCGACTGTTCGCCCGAGCCCAAACGCTTCCTGGGCCTGCCTGTCATGACGGTGCGGCCGCAGATGGTCGATTTCTGCAAGTCACTCGACGCCTTCCTGCGGCAGCCGCCGTCGCCGCTGCCCTTGCCGACCAGCCTGGTTGCAAAGGGCATTGCCGACACTGCCAGCGTGTCCGCTGCGGTGGGCAGCCTGGAGCCCGCCCCCACGCGGCGTTATGTGGCGCTGGTGCGCTGGGGCCATGTCGAGGACCGACAGGGCCCGTACTGGTTGTTCGAAGAGGTTTTGTTCGACCGCGAACAAGGCCGCTGGCTGTGGCATGCCGGGCGCAGCTACGAAAACAGGTTCGACCGTGAATGGGGCCCGCGCCTTCGCAACGCGACCTTGGCCGCACAGTTCCTGCACGGCTTGCCGCAAAGCCTGGCCTCGCGCGGCACACACAGGAACCAGGTGCCGCTGGCCGGCGCGCGCTGGGTGGCGCCCGCCGAAGCGGCCACGTGGCAGCCCGCACCCGACCGAGCCGGTCTCATCGTCGTCAGCAATTGGGGGCGGTTCGCGTATCTCAACATTTGGGGGGTGGGCATCCGGCGCGCCGGCGAGGCCATCGCCACACCCTCGCCTCAACCTGAAGGCACCACCCACCTGCATTACCAGGTGCGGCCGCAGCATGCGCCACCGATGCACCTGAACACCTACTTCATCGTCGATCTGCCGCCCGGCGAGTACATCGTCTGGGCGGAGTACCAGGGTGACCGGCCGATCGAACTGCAGGCCGGCCAGCGGCGACTGCTCGCCATCGACCGTGGTCTGTTCAATACGACGCTGCTCGGCGAGGAAGACCTTGCCCGCTGGCCCCGACTGCTGCCGCGGTTGCGTCATGCCTTCGCAGCCGATCCGCCCGACCGGGGCGTGCCCGGCAGCGTGCCGTACTTTCAGAGTCCGTGACGCCGCGACGCCGTGACGCCAGCTGCAAGCGCTGCAGTTTTCGCCCTGCCCCACCGCACCCCCACCTTGAACGCCAGTCGCCAGGCCCCATTTCTTTCCCCGTTCGGCAAAATTAGGAGAACTGAACCATGCTACGACGCGCCCTTGCCCTGTTGGCCCTGTCCGCCACGCTGCTGCTCGGCGGCTGCGGCTACAACGACTTCCAACGCCTGGACGAACAGGTCAAATCCGCCTGGAGCGAGGTGCTGAACCAGTACCAGCGCCGCAGTGACCTGATCCCCAACATCGTGGCCACCGTCAAGGGCGAGGCCAACTTCGAGCAGGAAACGCTGACCAAGGTGGTCGAGGCGCGCGCCAAGGCCACGAGCATCCAGGCCACGCCCGAACTCGTGAACAACCCCGAGGCTTTCAAGAAATTCCAGGCCGCGCAGGGCGAGCTGTCCGGCGCGCTGAGCCGCCTGTTGGTGGTCACCGAAAACTACCCCAATCTGAAAGCCAACCAGGGCTTCCAGGACCTTCGCGTGCAGCTCGAAGGCACCGAGAATCGCATCACCGTGGCCCGCGGCCGCTACGTGAAGACGGTCGCGGAGTACAACGTGCTGGCGCGCAGCTTCCCCACCAACCTGACGGCGATGATCTTCAGCTACCCGGTGAAGGAGAACTTCACGGTGCAGAACGAAGCCGCCATCTCCGCGCCGCCCGCGGTCAGCTTCGACAAGCCGGCGTCGAAGTAAGCCCTGCGCCCTGAGCCGTGAGCCCTGAACCCTGAGCTGCAAGCCCATGCTCGGCGTCATGCGTTGGTTGAGCCTGGTCCTGGCGCTGTTGCTGAGCGCAGCAGCCTGGGCGCAGGACGTGCTGCCCGTGCCGCCGCTGAGTGGCCGCATCATCGACCAGACCGCCACGCTGAGCGAGCCGCAACGCGCTGCGCTCGACGCCAAGCTGGCCGCCTTCGAGGCCCAGGCCGGCCCGCAGATCGTGCTGCTGTTGGTGCCGGCCACGGCGCCCGAGGACATCGCGTCCTACGCGCAGCGCGTGGCCGATGCCTGGAAGATCGGCCGCCGCGACGTCGGCGACGGCCTGCTGCTGGTGGTGGCCAAGGACGAGCGCACGGTGCGCATCGAAGTCGCCAAGGCGCTGGAAGGTGCCATCCCCGACCTGGCCGCGCGCCAGGTGATCGACCGCGCCATCGTGCCGGCCTTTCGCACGGGTGACTACGCCGGCGGCTTGAACGCGGCCCTGGACCAGCTGATGGCGCGCATCAAGGGCGAAGACCTGCCCGCGCCGCAAAGGGGCGCCCCGGGTGGCGGCAGCCGCGGTGGCCTGCCGCTGCAAGAGCTCGGCATGTTCCTGTTCGTCGGCGTGCTGGCGGTGGGCGGACTGCTCAGCGCAATCTTCGGACGCAAGCTGGCTTCGCTGTTCACGGCCGTGGCGGCAGGCGGCATGGCTTGGTGGCTGAGCGCCAGCCTGCTGCTGGCGGTGGGCGCCGCCTTCGCCACCGTGCTGGTGGTGGGCGTGTTCGGCGTGGGCACGGTGGTGAAGATCATCGCCATGACCGCCGGGCGCGGCGGTGGTGGCGGCGGGGGCGGCGGTTTTTCTTCAGGCGGGGGCGGCGACTTCGGTGGCGGCGGCGCCTCGGGGCGGTGGTAATGGCGATGGCAATGAGCAGACTGCAACGCATCCTCAAGCACCGGCTGTTCGACGATACCGACAGTGCACGTGCGCTGGGCACCGCCGCGCTGGGCCGCCTGCAAGCCCGCGTGGCGGCCAGCGAACAGCACCACAGCGGTGAAGTCCGCCTGTGCGTCGAGGCCGGCCTGCCGCTGGCCGACCTCTGGCGCCGCACTACGCCACGCCAGCGCGCCGTGACCGTGTTCGGCACCCTGGGCGTGTGGGACACCGAGCACAACAACGGCGTGCTGATCTACCTGCTGCTGGCCGAACACGGCATCGAGATCGTGGCCGACCGCGGCCTGGCTCGCGTGGTGCCGCAAGCGCACTGGGACGCCGTGCTGGGCGGCATGCGCGGCGCCTTCCGCGCCGGCCACTTCGAAGCGGGGTTGCTCGAGGCCATCGATGCCGTCGATGCGATGTTGGTGCAGCACTTCCCGCTCGCGCCGGGCGAGGTCAACCCGAACGAGTTGCCCGACCGCGCCGATTTGCGCTGAGCCTGCGCTGAGCGTGCGCTGATTCCGGCGCCCTGGCCTAGACGCCGGTCTTGCAGGTGGAAAGCGAACCGCTCCAGTCCGCCAGCCCGCCAGCCAGCACGGCACCGCGCCGCACGGCCGTCATCTCGGCGACGATGGACAGCGCGATCTCCGGCGGCGTCAGCCCACCCAGATTCAGCCCCACCGGGCCGCGCAGGCGCTGCACTTCGTCGGCACTGACTTCGAACAAGCGCAGCCGGTCGCGCCGCGTGTCGTTGTTGCGCCGCGAGCCCAGGGCGCCGACGTAGAAGGCAGGCGACTTCAGCGCCTCCATCAACGCCAGGTCGTCGAGCTTGGGGTCGTGCGTGACGGCCACCAGGGCGCTGTGCGCGTCCAGGTTCATGGCCACGACCAGGTCGTCGGGCATCAGGCGCGACAGCGTCACGCCCTCTATCGCCGAGCTGCCGTCCGGCTTCAGCCACGGCTCGTGGTATTCCTCGCGCGGGTCGCACACGGTGACGCGGTAGTCCAGCATCACCGCCATCTGCGCCAGGTAGCGCGACAGCTGCCCCGCGCCGATGATTACCAGCCGCAGCCGCGGCCCGTGCACCGTGTGCAGCACGTGGCCGTCGAAGCGCACCGCGTCGCCGTCGGTGGATGGCGCCAGCGACACGATGCCGGTGGCCAGTTCCAGCCGGCGCAGCACCACGCGGTGCTGCTCGATGGCGGCCAGCAGCTCGCGCAGCAGGCTTTGCGTCGACAGCGGCTCCAGCACGATCTGCACCGTGCCGCCGCACGGCAGGCCGAAGCGCTGCGCCTCCTCGGCCGACGCGCCATAGGTGGTGGCCTGCGGCAGGCGCAGCGCGAGTTCACCACGCTTGACGCGGTCGATCAGGTCGTCCTCGATGCAGCCGCCCGACAGCGACCCTGCCACTTGGCCGTCGTCGCGAATGATCATCAGGCTGCCCGGCGGCCGCGGGCTGCTGCCCCAGGTGCGCACCACCGTGCCCAGCACGACGCGGTGGCCCCGGTTCATCCAGTCCATGGCGGTGCGGATGACTTCGACATCCATGCTGTTCATGGGCAGGCTCCTGACGGTGGGGGAACGAGCATGCCACAGGGCCGTAAATCTCAAGCTGCTGCGCGGGCCTTCACCGCCCAGCGCAACTTGGCCGAGCTGGAGCGCGGGTTGGCGCGGCGTTCGTCGAACGACGGCCGCACGGCTTCAGCCGACACGCGTTCGAACACGCCCGCGCGCTCGCCCGATTGAAAAGCCTTTTTGACGCGCCGGTCTTCGCCCGAATGAAAGCTCAGCATCGCCACGCGCCCGCCGGGGTTCAGGCAAGCCGGCAGGGCGGCGAGTAAGCGGTCGAGCGCGCCGAACTCGTCGTTCACGGCGATGCGCAGGGCCTGGAAGGTTCGCTGCAGCGTCTTCTTCATCTCGGCCTGGCGCTCGGCGGCGGGCAGGCCGCGTGCAAACAAGGGCAGCAGCGCGGTGCGCACGCGCTCTGCCAGCTGCGCCGTGGTTTCGATGTACCGGCCTTGCAGCGCGGCGGCCAGGGCGACTGCGTGCGGTTCATCGGCGTTGTCCACCAGCAGCTCGCGCAATTGCGCGCGGGTCAGGCGCAGCAGCAGCGTGCTGGCCGGCTCACCCGCAGTCGGGTCCAGGCGCAGGTCGAGCGGGCCGTCGGCCTTGAAGGTGAAGCCGCGCGCCGGGTTGTCAATCTGCATCGACGACACCCCCAAGTCGGCCAACATGAAATCGAAGCCGCCGCCCGCTTCGGGTAACAACCTGGGCATGTCGGCGAAGTTCATGCGGCGCAGCACCAGCGTGGATTCATCGAAACCCAACGCCCGCAAACGCGCTTCGGTGCGCGGCAGCTCCAGCGGGTCGACATCCGTACCGAACAAGCGCCCGCCGGGCCGGATGCACGCCAGCAGCTCCTGCGCATGGCCGCCAAAGCCCAGCGTCGCGTCCAGGCCGACGTCGCCCGGTTGCGGCGCCAGCACGGCCAGGATCTCGGCCACGCAGATGGGTCGGTGCATGCCGGCGGGCGTCTGCCCGCGCTGCATCACCTTGGCCAGCTCGTCGGCGTGGCGCGCGGGGTCGAGTTCCTTGTACTTCTGCTCGAAGCGGCGCGGATGCGTGCCGGCGTAGCGCACGCGGCGCTGGTGGGGGGCTACGTCGTCGGTCATGGCAGATTGTCCGGCACGACCCGGACCCGGTCCGTACTTGGTCAGTACACGGCCAGAACACGTTAAGTGCGCGGTCAGTGCGCGGTCAGATCGGCTTGAGCCCCTTGAAGCGCTCTTTCAGCGGCTCGTGGCCCAGGGGCGGCAGGTCGACCAGGATCTCGGGCACGGCGTGTTCCGGCAACGCGGCGATGAGGCGCCGGATCATCGCCAGCCGGCCACGCCGCTGGTCGTTGAAGTTCACCAGCGTCCACGGCGCGGTCTTGCCGTGCGTGGCGTCCAACATCGCCTGGCGTGCCCGCGTGTAGTCGGCGTACTTGGCGCGCGCCTGCTGGTCGATGGGCGACAGCTTCCAGCGCTTGAGCGGGTCGGTGCGGCGCTCGGCAAACCGCTCTTCCTGTTCGGCCTGGTCGACCGTGAGCCAGTACTTGAACAGCAGCACGCCGTCGTCAACCAGCATCTTCTCGAACACCGGCGCCTGCTTCAGGAAGGCGCGGGCTTCCTCCTCGGTGCAGTAGCCCATGACACGTTCGACGCCGGCGCGGTTGTACCAGCTGCGGTCGAACAGCACCACCTCGCCCGCCGCCGGCAAGTGCGGCACATAACGCTGGAAGTACCACTCCGTGCGTTCGCGTTCGGTGGGCTTGGGGAGAGCCACCACGCGGCACTGGCGCGGGTTCAGAGTTTCGGCGATGGCCGCGATGACGCCGCCCTTGCCGGCCGTGTCACGCCCCTCCACCAGCACCAGCAGGCGCTTGCCGGTGTGCTGCAGCCAGCGCGCGACATCGTTGAGCGCAAGCTTTAGCGGGTCCAGCTGCTCCATGTACTCGGCCTTGCCCATGCGGCGCGGGCGCTCGTCCTGGTGCTTGTCCTTCTTGCGGCTCATGGCGGATCCTTTCAGCTCAAGGCTTCTTGCCGAACAGGTTGGCCAACCAACCCTTGAATACCGTCCACATCAACGCCAGGGCGTTGAGTTCGCGCACCGGCGCGGCGCCGACCGCTGCAGCAGCCGCTGGAGGCAACGCCGCTGCAGACGCCACCGCAGACGCCGCGGCGGCACCGCGGAAGTTGTCGGCGAACTGCGCCAGCATGGCGTCGGACACCGGCACCAGCAAGCGGCTGCCGAACTGCGCCAGCTTGCCGCTGACGGAGATGGTGGCCAGGCCGACCAGCACGCAGCTCGCCGTTGAATCGCCGGCTTCGATGCGCGCGTCGAGTTTCATGGAAGCCGACGAGCCCGCCTTGTCGGCCCCCTTGCCCAGCATCTGCATCGACCGGGTGGCCGCGTCCAGCGCCAGCACCTCGATCTCGCCGCCGAACTGCATCACCGCCGGGCCGACCTTGCTCTTCACCGTGCCCTTGTAGTGGGTAGCGTCCAGCTGCTCGGTGATGGCCGCCCCCGGCATGCAGGCCGCTGTCGCACGGGTGTCGGACAGCACGGCCCAGGCCTGGGCCACCGTGCTGGCCACCGGATAACGTTTTTCAAGTTTGACTTCCATGTCGGTGCAACGACTTCCTAATTTTAAAACCGCCAACCACCTCGCCGGCGGCTGCCCTGCAAGACTACTTCAGGTGCTCGGCCAGGAATTTCTCCATGCGCCGCGCAAAGTCGGCGCGGGTCTGCGGCAGGCGCCAGGTATGGCCTTCGTCGGGGTAGGTCACCCACAGCGGTTCGCGGCCGGCCTTCTGCATGGCCTCGAACAGCCGCTTGCCGTGCGCCAGCGGCACCCGCCGATCGGCTTCACCAAAGGCAAGCATCAAGGGCGCGCGGATTCGTTCGGCTTGCGCCACCGGCGACACGCTGGTCAGCATGTCGGCGTCGGCCTTGGCATCGCCCACCATTTGCGGCAGCGAGAATCGCCGGCCTTCGCTGCTGATGTTGTCGCTGATCCACCACGAGCCTTCCAGCATCAAGAACGGGTCGGTGACGGCCACCCAGGCCACGCCGCAGCGGTACAGCTCGGGGTGGCGCACCAGGCCCATCAACGTGGCGTAACCCCCGTAGTTGGGCCCGGCGATGCACACGCGTTTGTCTGCCAGCCCCTGCGCCTGCGCCCACAACACGGCGTCGGCCACGTCGTCTTGCATGGCGCGGCCCCACTGCTTCCAACCAGCCTCGAAATGCGCCTGGCCGTAACCCCGGCTGCCTCGAAACTCAGGGTTGATGACGAGGTAACCGCGCGAAGCCAGGAACTGCTGCATCGCGCTCCAGCGCCAATAGCCGTCGCGCACCCACGGCCCGCCATGCACCAGCACCACCGCCGGGCCGGGGCGGCCCGGTTCGCGCCCCGCGGGCAGGGTCAGCCACACGGGCAGGTCGCGGCCGTCGCGGGTCTTGATGCGCTGGAAGTCGACGCTGGCCATCAACGCCGGGTCGATGCCGGACATCACCCTGGCCACGGCACGCCATTGCTGATTCGCCGCCGTGTACAGCCACAGCTGGCCCGGGTGCCGGTCGGAAAACTGGCGCACCAGTGCCACCATGTCCGGCTCGCTGCAGCGCCGGCAACTGATGCGGTTGATGGTGCCGGGCAGACGCTGGTCGACCAGTTCCTGAAAGGCCTTCATCTTCTCGTCGAACCAGACCGTGGTCTCGGCGTCGGTCTCGACACGCACGCCAGCTGCGCTGGCCCCGCGCTGCGTGATGAGCACGCTGCCGGCGTAGTCGAAGCCGGGCATCGACACCCAGGGCACATCGGCAGGGGCGCGGCGCTCAAAGTCGTAGCGCACCAGCTCCGTGTAACCCTGCGGCCCGCGCTGCTGGGTGACGTACAGGTTGCCGGCGTCGTCGACATGGCGCGGCGTGAACGGCGCGCGCAACGCGTTGCCTTCGCTGAGCAATTGCCAGTCGGTCTGGCCCGGGCCGCGCCAGTGCACCGCTTGCCTGCCTTCGCGCCGCACCATGGCCACACGGGCCTGGCCGCTGCTGTCGAACAGCCAGCCGACGCTGCCATCAGGCGCCTTCAGGTTCATGAAGCGGGTACGGCCGGTGCGGGTGTTCAGCCACTGCGGCACGACCTCGGTCACGTCGTTGCGCCCGTCGAACACCAGCGTGCCGACGATGATCTCGTCGTTCTCGACACCAGGCTCGGGCAGGGGCACGTGCAGCAGCTCGTGGTTGTAGGGCAGGGCGTCGCGCCCGGAGCGTCCGCCAACCACGACCACCGCCCCCGTCCGGCGCGCCACCAGCTGGCGCAGGTTGCTGCCATCGGCGTCTACGCCGTAGAGGCCGGGTGCGGTGTAGCGGTCTTCGCCGCTGCCGCTGGCCAGGTCGGCCACGCTGAAGATCAAGCGGTTGTTGTTTATCCAGCTGAAGCGCACCACGTCGGCGTCGCTGAATACGGCAGGGCGGTTGATCCTGGCTGCGGGGCTCAGGTCGACGACCACCAATGCCACCCGCTTGCCGCCAGCCGCCGTGGTGATGGCCAATTGCATGCCCGACGGCGACAACTGCGCATCGAGCACATCGGCATGCTTGAAGAACAGCTCGGCCGGCAGCAGTGCCGCTGCCGTGGTGCCCGTTGCCGGGCCGGCGGCGGGTGTGGGTGCCTGCGCCAAGGCGCCCATGCACGTCAATCCTGCAACGCATTGCGCAACGCAGGCCCCAAGCCGGCTTACTGCAGATCCTGGCAAGCATGGCCAGCCCAACTCGTACCCCATCGCGTTGTCCCCTTGCGGTTGCGAATTAGGCGCATGGTACCCATCACGCGGGGCCCCAAAACGACAAAACCGCCGAACCTGGCGGCGCGGCGGCTTGTGTTGTGCGGCTCGGCGGGCTACCTCTTGCGCAGCTTCTGGATTGCCGCCAGTTGCGCGGCCATGGCCGCGAATTCGCCT
>ENA-OBIT01000744-OBIT01000744.1-metagenomes-genome-assembly--contig:-NODE-744-length-13440-cov-5.17774_pt1 | contig 13440 bp, 9 predicted proteins | sample MGYA00153386_OBIT01 | MGnify analysis MGYA00153386
CGACCTCGGGCCTGATGGCCGGCGAAGGCCACATCCCCGTGGCCTGCACGCCCGAGCCTTCCACGGCCGCGCCCATCAGCGGCGCGGTCGACGAGTGCGAAGTCACGTTTTCGCACCACATGCAGGTCACGCGCATCTACGAGAGCCCGCGCGTCACCATGCCCTACACCGACGCGCAGTGGCGCGCCATCGTCGACCTCGGCCACAGCGTGGACGCGCAGCTGCAAGCCCAGGACGTGCGCCTGACCATGGGCGGCGAGCCGACCTTTGTGGCGGTGGACGACCGCGAGGCCGCCGAGTGGAACACCGACGCGCTGGGCCCCACCAAGCGCGGCTTCGCCACTGAACTCGTGCAACGGCTGCTGGCCAAGTACGGGCAGGGCGGTTTCCTGCACTTCGGCCAAGGCAAGTGGTACCCCGGAGAGCAGTTGCCGCGCTGGGCCCTGCAGATCTGCTGGCGTGCCGACGGCCAGCCTTGCTGGAACGACCCCAGCCTGTTCGCCGACGAGCGCGACGACCGCCGCTACACCAGCGACGACGCGCAGCGCTTCATCACCACGCTGACACGCCGCCTCGGCCTGGACCCGCGTTTCGTGCTGCCAGCCCATGAAGACACCTGGTACTACCTGTGGCGCGAGCGCCGTTTGCCAATCAACGTCGACCCTTTCGATTCGCGGCTGGACGACGAGCTGGAGCGCGCGCGCCTGCACCGGGTCTTCACGCAGGGCCTGGACGCCACCGTGGGCTACCTGCTGCCGCTGAAGCGCACATGGGAAGTCGGGCAAGTGCAGACGGCCGGCCCGGCCTGGATGACCGGGCCCTGGTTCTTGCGCGACGAGCGGCTGTACCTGATGCCCGGCGATTCGCCGATGGGTCTGCGCCTGCCGCTCGATTCACTGCCTTGGGCGGCCAAGGGCGAGTTGGCGCACCTCGGCGAGCCCGACCCCTTTGCGCCGCGCAGCGACCTGCCGTCGTCGGCGGCGCTGCGCACGCAGCAGGCTTTGAAGTCGGGCCCGGCCGGCGGCTACGTCAGCGCCACCGCCGTGGCCGGCAACGGCCCGGGCGTCGAGCGCATGGGCACCGCGCACGACCCCATCGCCGCCCACCCGCGCAACCCGTTGTCCACACCCAGCCGCTTCGAATCGGCCGGTGAGCTCACCCGCACCGCGCTGTGCGTGGAAGTGCGCGACCCGCAGCGCGGCAACGGCCCGAAAGCCGAGCTTGAGGCCGAAAGTGAGGCCGAGGCCAAGCACGGTGGCAAGCGCGGCGTGCTGTATGTCTTCATGCCGCCGCTGCGCTTCCTCGAGGACTACCTGGAACTGCTGGCCGCCATCGAGGCCACCACGGCCGAACTGGGCTTCAAGATCGTCCTCGAAGGCTACCCGGCCCCGCGCGACCCGCGGCTGAAGGTGCTGGCCGTGACGCCCGACCCCGGCGTGATCGAGGTCAACATCCACCCGGCTTCAAGTTGGGAAGAGCTCGTGGACCACACCGAGTTCTTGTACGACGCCGCGCACCGCACGCGCCTGAGCACCGAGAAATTCATGCTCGACGGCCGCCACACCGGCACCGGCGGCGGCAACCATTTCGTGCTGGGCGGGGCCACGCCGGCCGACAGCCCCTTCCTGCGCCGGCCAGACGTGCTGGCCAGCCTGCTGACGTACTGGCACAACCACCCGTCCTTGAGCTACCTGTTCAGCGGCATGTTCATCGGCCCGACCAGCCAGGCGCCGCGCTTCGACGAGGCGCGCGACGACCAGGTGTACGAGGTCGAACTCGGGCTGGCGCAGATCGAGCGCCAGATGAAGCTGTACGCCGGCTCGGTGCCGCCGTGGCTGGTCGACCGCACGCTGCGCAATCTGCTTATCGACGTCACCGGCAACACCCACCGCAGCGAGTTCTGCATCGACAAGCTGTATTCGCCCGACAGCGCCACCGGTCGCCTGGGCCTGCTGGAACTGCGCGCCTTCGAGATGCCGCCGCACGCGCGCATGAGCCTGGCGCAGCAGCTGCTGCTGCGCGCGCTGGTGGCCTGGTTCTGGCGCGAGCCTTACCGAGGCCGCGGCCACACGCGCCTCACACGCTGGGGCACGGGGCTGCACGACCGCTTCCTCCTGCCGACCTTCGTGCAGATGGATTTCGACGACGTCATGGCCGATTTGCGCGCGGCTGGCCTGCCCTTCGACACCGCGTGGTTCGCGCCGCACCTGGAGTTCCGCTTTCCGCTGATCGGCGAGGTGGCCACCATGGGCATCGGCCTGACGCTGCGCACGGCGCTCGAGCCCTGGCACGTGATGGGCGAGGAAGGCGCGCCCGGCGGCACGGTGCGCTATGTCGATTCGTCGCTGGAACGCATTGAATTGAAGGTGAACGGCCTGAACGACAACCGCCACGTCGTCACCGTCAACGGCCAGGCCGCGCCGCTGCAGCCCACCGGGCGCATCGGCGAATTCGTCTGCGGCGTGCGCTACCGCGCCTGGCAGCCGCCCTCGGCGCTGCACCCGGGCATTGCGCCGCACGCGCCGCTCACGGTGGACATCGTCGACCGCTGGCTGCAGCGCTCGATGGGCGGATGCCGCTACCACGTGGCGCACCCGGGCGGCCTGAGCTACGAGGATTTCCCCGTCAATTCGTACACGGCAGAGAGCCGGCGGCTGGCGCGCTTCTTCCGCTTCGGCCACACCCCGGGCAAGATGAACGTGCAGCCCGCGGCACCGAGCCGCGAGTTCCCCTTCACGCTCGACCTGCGTCTGGCCTGAAGGGCCGCTGCCGGTGCCTCATCGCCAAAGTCAGAGTCAGAGACAAGGTCCGGGTCAGGGTCATTCGCAAGCCAGCCTGCCGTTCGGCACGGGCAGCCGCCAGAGTGCTGCCGAACTCGCGGCCGATCTCGCCACCCACACTTTGCTGCAGCAGGCATTGCCCGCCGAGCCCGGCGTGTGGGACGAATTGCGCCAACCCGGCGCCGGGCTGCGCGCACCGTGGCAGGCCTTTGCCCGCCACCTGCAGCCGCCGGCCGGCGAGGCCGTGTCGGCCGACCTGAACCGCCGCGTCGCCCAGGTGGCGCAGCAGATACGGCTGGACGGCGTCACCCACAACGTGTTCAGCGAAGCCGGCGTGGCCAGCCGGCCGTGGTCGCTGGAGCTGCTGCCGCTGATGATCGAGCCGGCCGACTGGGCCGCCATCGAGGCCGGCGCCGTGCAGCGGGCCGAGCTGCTGCAGTTGATGCTTGCCGACTTGTATGGCCAGGGTTCGAACAGTCAGCGGTTGCTGCGCGAAGGCTTGCTGCCGCCCGCCCTGCTGCTGCGCCACCCGGGCTGGCTGCGGCCCATGCAGGGCGTGCGACCGCCCGGTGGCATGCACCTGTACATCGTGGCATTCGACCTGGCGCGCGGCCCCGACGGCCGCTGGTGGGTGGTGGCCCAGCGCACGCAGGGGCCGTCAGGGCTGGGCTACGTGCTGCACAACCGGCTGGTCATTTCGCGCCAGTTCCCCGACGCATTCCGCGACCTGCGGGTGCAGCACATCGCCAGCAGCTACCGCCGCTTGCTCGACAGCCTGGAGCAGGCCGCCGCGCAGGTGGCCGGTGGCGACACGCCGCGCGTGGTGCTGCTCACGCCCGGGCCCTACAGCGAGACCTATTTCGAGCACGCCTACCTGGCGCGTTACCTGGGCCTGCCGCTGGTGGAGGGCGGCGACCTGACGGTGCGCGGCGAGCGCTTGTTCCTGAAGACCGTGGACGGCCTGGAGCCCGTGCACGGCGTGCTTCGCCGGCTGGACGACGACTGGTGCGATCCGCTGGAACTGCGTCCGGACTCGGCCCTGGGCGTGCCTGGGCTGCTGCAGGCCGCGCGCGCCGGCACGGTGGTGATGGCCAACGCCCTGGGGAGTGCGTTCCTGGAGTCGCCGGCGATCCAGGGTTTCCTGCCGGCCATCGCCCGCCGCCTGACCGGGCGGGAGCTGCTGCTGCCAGCGCTGCCCACGTGGTGGTGCGGCGAGGCCGCAGCCCGGCGCGACGTGGCCGGCAAGCTCGAAAACAAGTTTCTGCGCAGCACCTTCCCGCACGGCGGCCGCACCTCGCAAGTCCACGAGCCGGCCGAGGCCGACATCGCCGCCGACCCCGACGCCTGGACGGTGCAGGGCCGCTTGCGTTCCTCGCGCGCACCGATCTGGAGCGAAGGCGCCCTGTTCCCGCGCCCGGCCATGGTGCGGGTGTACGCCATCGCCGACGGCGGCGGGCGTTGGCACGTGTTGCCCGGCGGCATGACGCGCGTCGCCCAGCGCGAGGACAGCAGCGTCTCGATGCAGCGCGGCGGCAGCAGCCTGGACACCTGGGTGCTCACCGACGGCCCGGTCGACACCTTCTCGATGCTGCCGCAGCGGCTCAACGTGGACGACGTCGCGCGCCGGCGCGGTCCGGTCAGCAGCCGCACCGCAGAAAGCATGTTCTGGCTGGGCCGTTACACCGAGCGCACCGAACACCTGGTGCGGCTGGCGCGCGCCACGTTGATGCTCGTCAACGCCGACAACGACGCCACGCCGGCGATGCTGCAGGCGCTGTCCGGGCTGGCCGTGAATACCGGTCTGGCGCCCGCGGGCGTGCCCACCCTGGTGCAGGCGCCGCACCTGTTCGAATGCGCGGTGCTGGCCGGCCTGGGCGTTGAGAAGGGCGCTTACAGCGTGGCCTACAACCTGGCCGCCCTGGAACGCAGCGGCCACGTGCTGCGCGAACGGCTGTCGCCCGAGCAATGGGGCCTGATACGCGCCCTGCGCGAGGACTTCGCCAGCGCGCTGCAGGACCCGCAGGACGGCCTGCCCACCTACCCCCAGGTGCTGCCCGCCCTGGACAGCGTGGCCCTGAAGCTGGCCGCCGTGACGGGCACGCAGACCGACCGCATGACGCGCGACCACGGCTGGCGCCTGCTGGCCGTGGGGCGGTTGCTCGAACGTTTGATCGGCCTGTCGGCCACGCTGCAGGCCTTCGTGGCTGCCGACGCGTTGAACACCGCCGCAGGCATCGACCTGGTGCTGGAATTGTTCGACAGCGTCATCACCTTTCGCGCCCGCTACCAGCGCCGTGAAGACCTGCTGGCACTGACCGACCTGCTGGTGCTGGACAGCTCCAACCCGCGCGCCCTGGCGGGCGTGGTGCGCCGGTTGCGCAACGAGACGACCAAGCTGCCGGGCGGGCCCGACGCCTTGCAGCCGCTGTTGGCCGAGCTGCCCGCGGACGGCGCCGGGCTGACGCTGGAATCGCTGCGCGGCGCAGACGACGGGCGCATCGCCGAAGTGCTGCTCGAGCTGACCGCCGCCCTGGCCGCCACCGCCGCCCGCCTGGCCGACGGCGTGGGCAGCCGCTATTTCACCCTGGCCCAGGGCCAGGACCAGCGGGTATGAGCAGTCAACTTTCTGACCAGCCCCAGGCCCAGCCGGTGCGCGAGCTCGACATCCTCCATGAGACGGGCTACGGCTACGCCAGCGCGGTGTCGCTGGCCCACCACCAGGCCCACCTGCAGCCCTTGCACGACGAGCACCAGCAGCTGCTGCACTTCCAGCTCGACATCCAGCCCCCGCCGGCCCAGCGGCGCGACAGCGTCGACGGCATGGGCAACCCGCAGTGTCACTTCAGCCTGGCCCGGCCGCACACCCGGCTGCATGTGCGCGCCGCCAGCCGGGTTCGGGTGACGCCCCGTTTCGACGGACTCGACGCCGACCGGTCCCCCGCCTGGGACGAGGTCGCCCGCAGCCTGCAGTACGTGGCTCGTGCGCCGCTGCTGCCGGCCGTGGAATACGCACTGCCCTCGCCCTACGTGCCGCGGTTGCCCGCCTTGCGCCAGTACGCCGCGCCGTTGTTCCCCGTTGGTCGGCCGCTGGCCCAGGCGGCCCTAGCGTTGATGCACCGGGTGCATGCCGACTTCCGTTACGAAAGCCACAGCACCGACATCGACACGCCGCTGGCCCAGGCCTTCGACCAGCGCCGCGGCGTATGCCAGGACTTCGCCCACCTGATGGTCGGTGCGCTGCGCATGCTGGGCTTGCCGGCGCGTTACGTCAGCGGCTACTTGCTGACCAGCCCGGCCGAGGGCGCCGAGCCGCTGGTGGGTGCCGACGCCACGCATGCCTGGGTGCAGGTGTGGTGCCCCGGCACGCCGGGCGTGCCCGACAGCGGCCTGGGTGCGGGCTGGCTGGACCTGGACCCCACCAACGACATGGTGCCCGGCAGCAGCCACGTGCGCCTGGCCGTGGGCCGGGATTTCGGCGACGTGACGCCGCTGCACGGCGTCATCCGCGGCGGCGGGCGACACACGCTGCGCGTGGCGGTGACCACGGCCGAAGTCACTGCCGGGACGGGCCCGGTTGTTGCTACCCCTGACCCACGGACTGAAGACCTGGAGACGAATCCGCCATGAAGTCCCCCTTCGACGAAATGCACGGCCCCTCGGCGGAGGTGCGGGAACAGTACCGTCGCTACAAGGCTTGGCTCGACCGCCAGCCCGGCGCCACCATGCAGGCCCGTCGTGAAGAAGCCGAGATGATCTTCCGCCGCGTCGGCATCACCTTCGCGGTGTACGGCGCCAAGGACGAGGACGCGGGCTCGGCCAACGGCGGCACCGAGCGCCTGATTCCTTTCGACCTCATCCCGCGCGTCATCCCCAAGCACGAATGGGTCGAGATGGATGCCGGCCTGCGCCAGCGCGTGACGGCGCTGAACCGCTTCATCCACGACGTCTACCACGACCAGGAGATCCTCAAGGCCGGCGTCGTGCCGACCGAGCAGGTGCTGAACAACAGCCAGTTCCGCAAGGAGATGATGGGCGTGTCGGTGCCGGGCAACGTCTACTCGCATGTCTCTGGCATCGACATCGTGCGCGCCGCCGGCGTCGAAGACCCGGCCGACACCAGCGGCAAGTACTACGTGCTGGAAGACAACCTGCGCGTGCCCAGCGGCGTGAGCTACATGCTGGAAAACCGCAAGATGATGATGCGGCTGTTCCCCGAGCTCTTCAGCGTGCACCGCATCGCACCTGTAGCCCATTACCCCGACCTGCTGCTCGAGACCCTGCGCGGAGTGGCGCCGGCCGGCGTCAACGAGCCCACCGTCGTGGTGCTGACCCCCGGCATGTACAACAGCGCCTACTTCGAACACGCCTTCCTGGCCCAGCAGATGGGCATCGAACTCGTCGAGGGCCAGGACCTGATGGTGCGCGACGGCTTCGTCTACATGCGCACCACGCAAGGCCCCAAGCGGGTGGACGTGATCTACCGCCGCGTCGACGACGACTTCCTCGACCCCAGCGTCTTCCGCCCCGACAGCACGCTGGGCTGCGCCGGGCTGCTGGACGTCTACCGCAAGGGCAACATCACGCTCAGCAATGCGGTCGGCACGGGCATTGCCGACGACAAGAGCATTTATCCCTACGTGCCGCAGATGATCAAGTTCTACCTGGGTGAAAAGGCCATCCTGCACAACGTGCCCACCTACCAGTGCCGGCAGGCCGAAGACCTGAAATACGTGTTGGCCCACATGGGCGAGCTCGTCATCAAGGAAGTCCACGGCGCCGGCGGTTACGGCATGTTGGTCGGCCCGGCCGCCAGCAAGGCCGAGATAGCCGAGTTCCGTGCCGTGCTGAAGGCCGACCCCGGCAACTACATCGCGCAGCCCACGCTGGCGCTGTCCACCTGCCCGACCTTCGTGGACAGCGGCATCGCGCCGCGCCACATCGACCTGCGGCCCTACGTGCTGTCCGGGCGCACCGTGCAGACGGTGCCCGGCGGGCTGACCCGCGTGGCGCTCAAGCCCGGCTCGCTGGTCGTCAATTCGTCGCAGGGCGGGGGCACCAAGGACACCTGGGTTCTGGAAGACTGAGCGAAGACTGACGGAAGATCAAAGGGAGGATTGACCATGTTGTCACGCACCGCCGACCACCTTTTCTGGATGGCCCGCTACATGGAGCGGGCCGAGAACACCGCGCGCATGCTCGACGTGGGCTACCAGACCTCGCTGCTGCCGCAGTCGGCCGACATGGCCGAAGAAGGCTGGCGCGGGCTGCTGTCGATCAGCGAGCTGACAGAACACTTCGCCAAGCAGTTCGACGTGGTCACCGCCGACAACGTCATGCGCTTCATGGTGCACGACGAGGACAACCCGTCCAGCATCGCCTCATGCCTGCGCGCAGCGCGCGAAAACGCACGTGCCGTGCGCGGCGCGCTGACCACCGAAGTCTGGGAAACCCAGAACCAGACCTGGCTCGAATTCAACCGTCTGCTGCGCGAAGGCGCCTTCGAGCGCGACCCCGGCAGCTTCTTCGAGTGGGTCAAGTTCCGCTCGCACTTGAGCCGGGGCGTCACGGTGGGCACCATGCTGCAGGACGAGGCGCTGTACTTCCTGCGCATCGGCACCTTCCTGGAACGCGCCGACAACACGGCGCGGCTGCTCGACGTCAAGTTCCACGCCCTGGCCGGCGAATACTTCGGCGCCGGCAACGTCAAGGAAAGCCAGGAGGTCGATTTCTATCACTGGAGCGCCATCCTGCGTTCGGTGTCCGGCTTCGAGGTCTACCGCAAGGTCTACCGCAACGTGATCCGCCCCGAGCGTGTTGCAGAGCTTCTGATCCTGCGCCCTGACATGCCGCGTTCACTGGCCGCCTGCATGAACGAGGCGGTGGCCAACCTGCAACACGTGGCCAACGAGCAGAGCAGCGAAACCATGCGCCGCGCCGGCCGCCTGCGCTCAGACCTGCAATACGGACGCATCGACGAAATCCTGGCCACCGGCCTGCACGCTTACCTGACCCAGTTCCTCGACCGCGTCGGCGCCCTGGGCGTGGGCATCAGCCGCGACTTCCTGGTGCCGATAAAGGCGTGAGCGTGCCGCGGGCCGCTCGGAGCGGAGGCTGGTGCCGACGCTGATGCATCATCCGCGCTGAGCACACGTCAGGCTGCGGCCTGCGACGCCAAGGAGATGCCGGTGAAGTCGATCAACGTTGTTCGACGATGCGAACGCCCGCGGGTCGGGCCGCGACTGCTGCTGGCGGCAATGTTGCTTCTGCTTGCCGGCTGCGCTTTGCCCGATCTGAAACCCTTTGCCGAGTCCACGGCGCGCATCCATGCCGCCGTGATGAAAACCGAGGTCGATCTGCCGGCGCTGCTGCGCGAGGCCGGCAAGGCGGACGATGCAGCGCGCCTAGAGACCCATCTGGCCGTGCGCACCCAGGCCATGAACGGCGTACTCAGGTACACCGAGTCGCTGGCCCACATTGCCCAAGCGGGCCAGTCCGGGGCTGCGTCGGCGGGCAAGGTGGGCGACTCGCTGAACGGCTTGCTGGGTGTGTTGAAGGCGGCACCGCTTTCCAGCGAGGCCTTGTCGACCGTCACGCTGGCGTATGGCTACATCGCCCAGGTGCGCGCCGCCGGTGCGTTCGCCAAGGCTGTCGAACAGGCCGACCCGGTTGTGCAGACCATTGCCGGCATCCTGGACAAGGACTTCAAGGCGCTGGAAGAGCTCGTGCCCCAGGTGCGGCCCACGGTGCAGCGCCGCGTGATGGAGCGCAGCGCGGACATCGTCGAGCTGAAGGATTACCGCGAGCAGCTCGAGAAGCTGCGCCGCCAGCTGGAAAAGCAGCTCGCGCAGTCGCCGGGCAATGCCGCTCTCGTCAAGCAGGCGCAGGACCTCGGCATGCTCATCGACCAGACCCGCGACCGCTACGAGCCGCTGCTGGCCGAGCAGCGCGAAATCGCCGTACGGGCCCGCACGCTGACCCTGCTGATGTCCAAGACACGCCAGGCCGTCACCGAGTGGGCTCTGGTGCATGGCAACCTCGCCAGCGACGTCAAGGCCGGCACGCGCCCGAACGTCACCGTGCTGCTGTCGCTGGCAGCGCAGATCCAGGGCTTGACCGATGCAGGGGCCACACGATGAACATCGACTTCGACAGCCTGGAGACTTTCGACGATTGGGCCGGCGCGCTGCAGCAGATCCTGGACCAGGCGCGCACCGCGGTGCAATCGGGCGACGTGCAGCGCCGGGTCGAGGTTCAGGACCTTCTGGCCGAGTTCATCGGCAAGTCGCCCAACCGCATCGCCAAGGGGCTGGACGACATCGCCCGAAAGGCCATGGACGACATGCTGGGCCAGGCCATTGACGAAGCGCTGAGCAGCCTCTCGTCGCGCACGGCCGACCTGGCCTTGCACGCCAAGATCGTCTTCGATATCGCCAGCGACGCCGAGGCGAGCGCGGCCTCGATCCGGCTGGACAAGGCCAAGAGCGTGATCGATTCGGCCACCAGCGCCATCGTGTCGCTCAGCGATTTGCGGCAAACCCTGGGCGAGGCCGCCGACGACCAGGCCGTCGTCGGCAAGATCGACAAGGCGGTGAAGGTAATCCAGGAACTCGTGCCGCTGGTGATGCGCGTGAAAGGCAAGCCGGGCGGCAACTGAGCAGGCGGCAAGGGCCGGCAGTTCGTCGGCCGACACGGTCAACGAACGGACATCAATCCCGCGGCTTGAACGCGATGATGATGACCGGCGGCACGCGCCCGTCGGTGTCGCGTGGCAGGCGGCCGGTGCGGTCGATGGCACGCAGCACGGCCTCGTCCCAATCGGCATGGCCACTGCTCTTGACCAGGCGGCGCGCCAGTACCGTGCCGCTGGCGGCGGCGCGCACTTCCACTTCGGCCACGGCCGTGTCGGGCACATTGCCGGTGAACACGGTGTTGGCGCGTATCAACGCCGCCAAACGGCCGCTGTAGGCGGCCGAGGGCGCGGTGTCCTGTGCCGCGGTGCCGCGGCTGCCGGGGTTGCCGGAGCTTGTGGTGGCGCCCGGTCCCGTCTGGCCCATCATGCGGCGCAGGTTGGCTTCACGCTGCTCGGTCAGACGGGCCTCTTCGGCCAACAGTTCGCGGGCGCTTTCGCGGGTCGCATCGCGGCGTTTCTGCTCGGCTTTGGCGGTGCGGTCGGCCTCGGCTTGCTGCTGGCGGGTGGCTTCGGCCAGGCGGTCGGCCTGGGCCTTCAATTCGCGGGCCTTGCGGGCGTCTTCGGTGCGCAGCTTCTGTTCGGCTTCGGCCTTGCGTTTCTCGGCGCGTTCCGTCGCGATATTCGCGTCGCGTTGCGACTGCGGCTCGGGCTTCGGTGTGGGCGCGACTTTGGCGGGCACGGGCGGCGGCGGTGGCGTGGGTTCGGGGGCTGGCGTGGGCCCCGGTGCGGGTGCCAGTACGGGTGCCGGAACGGGTGCCGGTACGGGCGGGGGTGCTGCCACCTGCGGCACGGCGGCCCACAGCTCGGCGCTCACCACCGTGGGCGGCTGCGTGCGCCAGTCGGTGGCGTAGGTCAGCGCCAGCAGCAGGCCGGCATGCGCCAGCAAGGCCAGGGCGGCGCCTGGCGCCAGACCGCCGGGGGGGCGGGGCAGCAGGGCATCGTGCGTCAGCGTGGCGGCGGCGGCCATGGCGTGGATGGCGTGGATAACTGCAGGGCCGTCAGCCCGCCTGCTTCACGCTCAAGCCCACGCGTCGCACCCCTGCGCGCTGCAGCGTGTCCATCACCTTCACCACGCTTTCGTAGCGCACGCTCTTGTCGGCGCTGATGACCACCGGCACCTCGGCATTGCCGGCCTGGCGTTCGCGCACCCGGGCCGCCAATTGCGCGATGGTCACCGGCACCGGGTCCTGGCTGTCGGTGCGCAGGCGCAATTTCTCGTCGCTGCCGACGATGACCTCCACCACGCTGGCCGGGCGCTGCTGGCTCTTGCCCACCGAGGGCAGGTCGACCACGCCCGTCGTGATGAGCGGCGCGGTGACCATGAAGATGATCAGCAGCACCAGCATCACGTCGATGAACGGGACCATGTTGATCTCGTTCATCGAGCGCCGCCTGCGTCCGCCCCCACCCCCGCCTCCACCCCCGCCCCCGCGGCCCATCAGCGACGCCATCAGCGGGTCGCTCCGGCCGCAGCGACGGGCTGGCTGGCATTGCGCTGCAGGATGTTGGAAAACTCCTCGATGAAGGTCTCGAGCTGGATGGCGATGCGGTCGATGTCGCGCGCGAAGCGGTTGTAGGCCACCACCGCGGGGATGGCCGCGAACAGGCCGATGGCGGTGGCGACCAGCGCTTCGGCGATGCCCGGCGCCACGGTGGCCAGCGTCACCTGCTGCAGGTTCGACAGGGCCACGAAGGCATGCATGATTCCCCACACCGTGCCGAACAAACCCACGTAGGGCGACACCGAGCCCACGCTGGCCAGGAAGCTGAGGTTGCTCTCGACAACATCGAGCTCACGCTGGTAGCTGGCGCGCATGGCGCGGCGCGCGCCGTCGAGCTGCACGTTGGCATCCAGCCGCTTTTCGCGCAGCTTCAAAAACTCGCGCATGCCGCTGGCAAATATGCGTTCCATCGGCGCCGTGTCGGCCTTGCCGGTGACGGCCTGGTTCAGCTCGGTCAGGCTCTTGCCCGACCAGAATTCGCGCTCGAAGTCTTCGTTGCCGCGGCGCACGCGCTTCAGGCCGAAGACCTTGCCGAAGATCACCGTCCAGCTGGACAGCGATATGAACACCAGGCCCGCCATGACGAGTTGCACCACCAGGCTGGCCTGGAGGATGAGGGTGGTGATGGAGAGGTCGGTGGTCATGTCATGGGCGTCAGGGGCATCAGTGGCATCAGTGGCGTATGGCGGCGGCCGAGCTCGCGCTCCAGCCGCGCCACCGCGGCTTGCAGTTGGGGCAGGGCACTGGCGAACGAAAGGCGCACGAAGCGGTCAGCCATGGCCGGGCCGAAGTCGCGCCCCGGCGTCAGCGCCACGTGGGCGCGGCGCATCATGTCGAAGCAGAAGTCCCAGGCATCGGCGGGCCCCTGGCCACCTTGCTGCGCGGCCAGGAAGCGGCTGCAGTCGGCCCACACGTAGAAGGCGCCGTCGGGCGGCACGGGCACGTCGAAACCCAGGCGCTGCAGCGCGGGCACGATGAAATCTCGGCGGCGGCGGAACTCTGCACGGCGGCTATCGTACTCGGCCAGTGATTCGGGCTCGAAGCAGGCCAGCGCCGCGTGCTGGGCCAGCGACGAAGGACAGATGTAAAGGTTCTGCGCCAGCTTCTCGACCGCGCCCACCACGGCTGGCGGCAGCACCATCCAGCCCAGCCGCCAGCCGGTCATGCTGAAGTATTTGCTGAAGCTGTTGATCGAGATCACGTCATCGCCCAGCGCCAGCGCGCTGTGGCCGAACGCGTCGTCGAAGCTCAGGCCCAGATAAATCTCGTCGACGATCGTGACGCCGCCGCGCGCGCGCACGGCATCGACGATGCTGGCCATGGCGCCGGGCGAGATCGACGTGCCCGTGGGGTTGCTGGGCGAGGCCAGCAGCACGCCGCGTGTGGCCGGGCCCCAGGCGCGCATCACGGATTCGGCATCGGGCTGAAAACGCGATTGCGCCGTGGTCGGCAGCAGCCGTGCCGTGGC
>ENA-OBIT01000745-OBIT01000745.1-metagenomes-genome-assembly--contig:-NODE-745-length-13429-cov-2.68199_pt1 | contig 13429 bp, 10 predicted proteins | sample MGYA00153386_OBIT01 | MGnify analysis MGYA00153386
TGTGATCAACGCGCCAACCAAAACAACTGGTAGTGGAACCGACCCGATGCTGTCGATATTGATGGAAGTGAACCGACGATTGTAAAGAAAAATCAGGAATATCGTAAATCCGTTATTGACAAAGTGGGCCAGCATAGGCACCCACAAATTACCCGACCACACGTAGAGATAGCCGAACAGGGCACCCAGCAGCATACGGGGCACAAAGCCGTAGAATTGCAGGTGAATAGCACTGAACAACGCCGCCGCCAGCCAGATGCCCGCGTGTATACTGCCCGTCCAGACAATGAATTTTCGTTGTAAAACACCTCTGAAAAGCACTTCCTCACTTAGGGCGGGCATAACGGCGATGGTCAACATGGCCATTGCCAGTTGGGGCACCGTGCGGAATGTGGTCAGGAACTTGGTGAGTTCGGCCATCTGATCTTCTTTGGCCCGGATCCAGCGTTCGAGCGGGGCCAAAGAGTCGGGTAGAGTCAAGGCCTGATTCAGTCCGATGATAAGGCTATTGACCGGCATCAGGCTTATTGTCAACAGAATAACCAGCCCCCATCCCATCACTCGCCCCACGGGCTGACCGTTGAAATCGGCCAGCCGCCGTTTTTCGTTGATAAACCAATGAAGTAAGGTGGGTAACAGAAAGAGACCGGCCTGATTCAGAAGTTGCACACTCATCATCAACCACCATCCGTGAGAAAGCGAAGCCGGGTTTTGCAGTAGCGTCTTTATGTCTCCGGGAATACCCGATACCTTTGCCACGGCACCAATCAGCAACGCCGACACTCCTGAGGCCATCATGGCTCCCAACATGATGAACCCAAACAGCAACAGCATCGTCCGCAAGGGTTGCGGTTCAGGTGTCAGCGGGTAAGCCGTTTGTGTTTCGCTCATAGTTTTCACAAAAATAGGCTAGCTTTCCCATACAATTGGCCCGAATTTGCGGGTATACGCTTCTCCACCGTCACCTTGGCTTCATTCTGGCAATCGCTCACAAATCGGCTCAAAACAGCCACCCCCTCCCTAGACTTCGTTGGAGCCAGGTACATTGTCGACATGCACAGCCACCTGCTTCCCGATGTAGACGACGGCATTCGTTCCACCGAAGAGGCCCTGATTTGTCTGCGTCAGTTCGCCCAGTGGGGTATCCGGCACGTTGTTACCACCCCACACATCAGTCAGGACATGTACCCCAACACCTCTGACCTGCTGCGCACGGTGGCCGACGAACTACGTACCCACATTGAAGCCGAAGGTCTGCCCATTACTTTTCATGTGGCCGCCGAGTATATGGTCGACGAACTGTTTATGAAGCGATTACAGGCTAACGACCTGCTTTCATTCGGGACCGAGCGGTATGTGCTGATCGAAACGGGTTGGGCCAGTCTGCCCCTGCAACTCAACACCTGGCTTTTTCAGATGCAGGTAGACGGCTATAAACCGGTGCTTTCCCACCCGGAACGATACCCTTATTTCCGGGGCAAAATTAACGCACTGAGCGATTTCCGGGAACAGGGATGCCTATTGCAACTCAACCTGATGTCGCTGGCAGGGCGGTACGGACCGGAGGCCCGACGGATGGCACAACTGCTTATAGAGCAGGGATTGATTGATTTTGTTTCATCGGATCTGCACCACCCCCGGGACCTGATTCTTCTCGAGAAATCGATGCGAACCGCTGATTATCAAACCCTTAGCCAACTTCCGCTCTGTATTCCTACTTTCACCTAAATTTCTTGTCGACCGGACGAACATAGCCTGCAAACCACTATTATTGTGTATAAATTGATATTCGCGCACACAGATGTATATGCTCACAGTGCGTTTTGTTAACCATTCACCCACACCGCTAACTTAATGGTTTTTACCCCACCTCCTGTCACAGAGCTGCATCTGGGTATTATTGGCCTGGGATACGTGGGGCTTCCCCTCGCGCTGGAATTTGGCAAACAATTGCCCACGGTAGGGTACGATATCAACGCGGTGCGCATTGATGAACTAACCCGCAACATTGACCAAACCCGCGAGATAAGTGCCGACGGTTTTCTGGCCAGCCAGCACCTCACGTTCAGCAACGAGGCCAATAGCCTGGCAATCTGTACCGTATTTGTCGTCACCGTTCCCACGCCCATCGACAAGTATAAATGCCCCGATCTGACGGCTCTGCTGGCCGCTTCCCGCCTGGTGGGAACGTACCTGAAACCGGGCGATGTGGTGATCTACGAGTCAACCGTTTATCCGGGCTGTACGGAAGAAGACTGCGTTCCCGAACTGGAAAAAACCAGTGGCCTGCGCTACAACGTTGATTTTTTCTGCGGTTACTCGCCCGAGCGAATCAACCCCGGCGACAAGCAACGTACCCTGGCTACCATCCTGAAAATCACCTCTGGCTCCACCCCCGAAACCGCTCAGTTTGTCGATGGGCTTTACCGGTCAATCATCCAGGCAGGTACGTACCTGGCTCCGTCCATCAAGGTAGCCGAAGCAGCCAAAGCCATCGAGAATGCCCAGCGCGACGTCAATATCTCGTTCGTCAACGAACTGGCACTCATCTTCGACCGGCTCAACATCGACACGATGGACGTGCTGGAAGCGGCCGGGACAAAGTGGAATTTTCTTCAGTTCAGACCCGGCCTGGTTGGGGGGCACTGCATCAGCGTTGACCCCTACTACCTGGCCCACAAAGCTCAAAGCGTGGGCTACCACCCGCAGGTAATTCTATCGGGCAGGCGGGTCAATGACGATATGCCCATCTATGTGGCCAACAAACTGGTGAAAGCCATGATCAAAGCCGGTAGCCCAATCTCTGGTGCCAATGTGTTACTGCTTGGTATTTCATTCAAAGAAAACTGCTCTGATGTTCGCAACACGAAAGTTGCCGATATTTACCACGAGCTTACCGGCTTCGGCATCTGTGTGACGGTGTATGACCCCTGGGCCGTTGCAGGTGAAGTAGCCCACGAATACAAGATTACCCTGGCCCAAAGCCCCGAAGGCACGTATGACGGCATTGTGCTGGCTGTGGCCCACGATGAGTTCAGGCAGTTGGACCTTCGCGCCCTGCGCCGCCATGAGAAGTCAGTTATTTACGACCTTAAATCAGTGCTGGACCGCGATTTGGTTACCATGCGGATATGACCCTGAATTGCTCGACTTCTATTGACATGACCCTTAACAAAAACGTTACTTTCTGGTGTATAGCCACCCTGCTCCTACTGAGTCTGGCCGATTTGGCAGTGGCGCAATCCAAAAAGCGGCGCGACGACATCACGTATTTTCAGGATCTTTCGTCGGCTGATACCGCCATGCGCATCGCCACCGGCACAACGGCTACCGCCGCTCCCTACGTGTATCGCCTGCAACCGGGCGATATTCTGGCCATTGCCGTGTCGAGCCTGAACGCCGAAGCCGATATTGCTTTTAACCCCTTCGCCCGTATCGGTTTCGCACTGGCCTCGGGCACCAGCACGCAGGAAAACAACAACCTGCCCATCGGCTACCGCATCAGCGAAACCGGGACCATTACCTTTCCCAAGTTGGGTGCCATCCGCATTGCCGACAAAACCCTTTCAAGTCTGGAAACCATGTTGCACGATACCCTGCGCCAATTCCTCCGCGAACCGTTTATTTCGGCCCGGCTTCTCAACTTCAAGGTGTCGGTGCTTGGCGAGGTGAACCGACCGTCTATTTACACGGTACAAAACGAGAAAATCACCCTTACCGAAGCCATCAGCCTGGCGGGCGACCTGACTGTTTTTGGCAAGCGCGACAATGTGATGGTCATCCGCGAAACCGGCGGGCAACGCGAATTCATTCGGGTAGATCTTACCCAGCGCAATACCTTTACCTCGGCGGCCTACTACCTGAAACCCAACGACGTGATTTATGTGGAACCCAAGAGCGGCAAAAAAGCACAGGCCAGCCGTACGCTACCGTATATCCCGGCTATCCTGGGTGCCTTAACGCTGGTGGCGACCGTTATTTTGAACGTTATTCGTTGAGTAAACCTGTAAGATTTACTTCTAACCTTACAGGTTTAGTTCTCGCGAAGACACCTAATTCGGCTCCAGTACCTGATTTACGTACCCTATTTAGTTGCAACATTACCCGTACAATCCGTAACAAGCGCGTATGACATCGATTGGGCAATCTGAAAATCAGTTCGGTCAGGAGTATATTAAGTTTCTCGCCACCAAATACCTCCGCAACTGGTACTGGTTTGCGCTGACACTGGTTATCAGTCTGGTGGGTATGTTTGCCTACCTCACCACGCTCAAATACACCTACAGTGCCCAGGCCAGTATTCTGATTAAAGAAGACGAAGGCGGGGGTAATATGTCGAAGCAAGATCTGATCGAAGAACTTGACATGTTTGGCTCTAAAAAGGAGGTTGAGAACGAAATAGAGGTCCTTAAATCATACAAACTCGCCGAGAAGGTAGTGACCGACCTGGGGCTTGATGTTGTTTACTCCTACAAAGACCGGTGGCGGATGCGTGACCTCTACCGAGATGCTCCCATCGTTGTGCAAGTTCTTAAGCCAGCGTTATACGACACACCTGTAAATGTGGAGGTTAATGCTGGTAAAGTAACTATCGACGGTACGACCTGCCCAATTGGCCAACCTACTCAATCCCCGCTGGGTTTAGTATTGGTCACAAAGCGTGATAGTGTGCTAACATCGCATTCAGATATTATTGTCACGGTTCAACGGCGCGACGAGGTAGTAAAGTCTTTTGTGAAGCAATTGAAAGTAACGCAACCAAATAAGGCGGCTACCGTGCTCTTTCTGACAATGGAGGACAACGCTCCCGACCGGGCCGAAGCGTACTTAAACCGACTCATTTATCTCTACGAATTATCATCACTTCAAGATAAGAACCGGGTAGCTTCCAATACGCTCCGATTTGTCGAGGATCGCCTTGGCATCATTTCGCGCGAACTGACCTCGGTTGAGGGTGACATTCAGCGGTATAAAACCAATTCGGGTATTATTGATTTAAGCTCAGAATCGAGCTTATTTCTCGACAAAGTTAAAGAAAACGATTCACAGCTAAGCCAGGTAAACATTCAACTGGGTACATTGCGCGAAATCGAAACGTACCTGGCCAGCAAAAGTGGCAATCGGGTGGTGTCGCCCTCGACAGTTGGTCTGGAAAGTCCTACGTTGACTGGTTTAATCGGAAACCTGCTTGAACTGGAAGGACAACGCGAAAAGCTGATTCGTACCGTACCTGAAAAGTCGGTGCCCATCGAAACCATTGATGATCAGGTTCGGAGTACCAAGCGTAACATTGCCGACAACGTACAGACGCTGCGTCGCATTCTGATGAACACGCAGGGCAGCCTGCAGACCACCAACAAACGGATCGAATCGACCATCCGCACCATTCCCATAAAGGAGCGACAACTGCTCGACATTTCACGGCAGGCAAGCATAAAAGGCAGCCTGTATACGTACCTGTTGCAGAAGCGCGAGGAAACAGCCATGTCATTCGCTTCCGCCGTTTCTGATCTCCGCGTCATAGATGATGCCAGGGCTGACCCCAATCCGGTAAAGCCCGTTCGTAAGAACTTTTATCTGTTTGCCCTGCTCGTGGGACTGCTACTGCCAATAACCCTGCTCTGGCTGATCGACTTTTTCAACAGCAAAATAAGCCGGAAGTCACAGATAGAAGAGGCGACTGATACCCCAATCATCGGTGAAATCATTCAATCAAATTCAACCGAATTACCGCTGGAAGTAACGGCCAAGAGCCGGTCACTCTTGTCAGAGCAGATTCGTGCGCTGCGCACCAACATCCAGTTTTTCAATACAGACGGCGACCCCAAGCAAACCATTCTGGTTACGTCGAGCATCAGCGGGGAGGGCAAATCGTTTATTTCGCTCAACCTCGCCGCCAGCCTCGCCATTGCCGACAAGAAAGTGGTAATGCTGGAATTGGATATGCGGAAACCCAAGCTGCACCGCTACATCAAAGAAACCAGCCCCCAGGGCCTCTCCAGCTACCTGTCGGGGCAGGCTACGCTCGATGAGATTATAAAACCAGTACCGGGCTACGATAGTCTGTTCTTTATCCCCTGCGGTATTGTCCCGCCTAACCCCTCCGAACTGATTAGCGGTGACAAGATGCGCTACCTGTTCGAGAACCTGCACGAACATTTTGACATCGTGATAGCCGATACCCCGCCGGTTGGCCTAGTGACCGATGCCAATATTCTGGCCAAATACGCCAGCATGACCCTCTATATCGTGCGCCATTTATACACCAGTAAGGGCTTCCTGAAAAATGTGGATACGCTTTACCGCGAGAAGCGATTCCCGAATATGTGCTTGGTTATCAATGGCATCGATATGCAAAAAGATTACGAATACAATTACGGTTATGGATACGATGCAGGCTATGGCTATATGTACCGGTCAGGCTATCACCACGAGGATGCAAAACCCCCAAAAAAAGTAGTTAAAAAAGGGGTATCATGGAGCTGGTTTATCAAGAAATAGCCAGTTACTATGCAGCGCATTGTTTTCATCAACTCTCACCCAATACAGTATTTCGTGCCTCTCTACCAGCAGATTACCCGATCGAAGGCAGAAAGTATTGAACTTACTGTGCTTTACTTGACCGATGAAACAGTAGCGGGTTATCATGACCAACAATTCGGGTCAAGAGTGCAGTGGGACATACCAATGATGGAAGGCTACCGCTACAAATTCCTCAAAAACTACTCCTGGAAGCCATCACTCTATAACGGCTTTTTTGGCCTGATAAACTGGGGCTTAATTGGCGAACTGCGGCGAATGCCGAAGAGTATTATCATTAGTCACGGTTGGTCTTATGCGTCAAATTTAATCGCGGTGATTGCTGGCAAAGTTTTCGGACATACGGTCTGTATCAGAGGAGACAATCCACATAGTCACGAACAATTCAAGAATTCGTTCAAGCGATTCATAAGCAGGTTGTTCCTAAGGCTCATTCTCTTCAAGTTTGTCGATAAACTCCTACCTGTTGGCCGGCAAAACCGGAAGTTATATAGGTCACTAGGTATTTCTGACAGTTCAATGATTTTTGTGCCACATGCCGTTGACAATGCCAGATTTCAAAAGCAGTACCTTGATTCCAGTGGTGAAGACACTGCCATTCGCGAGTCGCTTGGACTTTCCGGAAAACAAATCATACTGTACGTTGGCAAGCTAATAAATAAAAAGCGGCCACTCGACTTACTGAGTGCTTATAAACAGGTGCTGATTACCCACCCGAATTCAGCACTGTTGTTCGTAGGGGACGGAATACTTCGAGCCCAGTTAGAAGAAGAGATTTCTACCAACGAATTCCATGATGTACATATCACGGGCTTTGTCAATCAGAGTCAAATTGCTCAGTACTACACCATTGCCAATGTCTTTGTAATGTGTTCGCAGCAGGAAGAAACCTGGGGCTTATCTGTGAATGAGGCAATGAATTTTGCGTTGCCAATTGTGGCTTCAGACCTGACAGGTTGCGCCGATGACTTGGTGGAATCAGGCGTCAATGGGTACGTGTTTCCTACCGGTGACGTAGCATCCCTGTCTGAGGCCATCACGCATTGTTTGGACGGGCGCGTGAATGGGCAGGCTTCACTTGACCGTATTCACTCCTATTCGTATGAGGCCATGATTCAGGGCTTGAAGGCAATACCATTTATTTCATAATACCTATACCCGCCCTTATTCGACAATGGTGAATTATGTACAAGACTAAAGCAGCGCAGGTATTTGTCAATAAATATAGGTTTGTGAAGATCCTGTACACCTATTTTATCGGACAGGGCCTACTACAGATGATCAATTTGCTTAATGGTTTTTATATTATAAGATGGCTAGACTTTGAAAATCAAGCTAAGTTTACTTTAGCTTTAGGGATGTTTTCAACAATTTCTTTCTTCAGTGATCTTGGATTCGGAGGCACGTTACTTAGTTTAGTAGGTAGTGATATAGATAATAAGGAAGTTGTTGGGAAGTATATTTCAGGTATAAGATATTACAAAAACAAATTAATAGTTTTAAGTATTCTAGTGAGTTCTGTAGTCGCAACAGTATTTTATACTAGGCAGAATTGGGGTTTTGAATTTATTTGTGTGTATATTTTTATACTAATAGGTGCTTTATGTCAAAGTTCAATGGGTTACTACGCGGCAGTAATCCAAGCGAAAGGTGAACTAAGGGCGTACTACAAGCCTCAGATAATAGTAAGTATACTAAGATTTTCTATTAGTTATCTAATGGTGAAAGTATTTACCCTAGATGTAATTGTAGCTGTTGCTTTGATATCTTTGGGGTCGTTATATAGTACCTACAGTTTAAAGCAATATGCGAGGAAGTATTATTCAGAGATAACACCAATAACGGATGTAGTGAAATCTGAAATCATAAAAACCATAGCTCCAATCATTCCAATGTCGATATTATTTATTATACAAGGGCAAGTCGGAATGTTTTTGATCGGGTATTACGCTAATTATAAAACTATTGCTGAAGTTGGAGCCTTGAGTCGTTTAGGCCAATTTTTTTCTTTACTCACTCCATTCACAAGCATAGTATTACTTCCTTATTTTGCCAAAAGTACCGTAAGTACAATCGCTACTCGATCTATCATTACTGTAGTAATCAGCTTATTAATTACCCTCCCATTCATAGTTGTAGCATACACAACTCCTAAATTTTATTTAATTGTTCTAGGAGATAAATTTAAACAATTAGACTACCTAGTCGGAATGTTTTTTGTGTCAGTATCAATAAATTACATATCTGGTATTGTTTGGGCTATAATATTTGCTAGAAAACTAAGCAGATGGCACTTTTCAATTGTAAGTATAATTGCAACCGTAGTCGTACAAACAGTATGCATTATTAATATTCCTTTATCAACTACTCAAGGTATAATTTTATTTACTTTATGGACGTATCTCACTTCACTAGTGTTGAACTTAATTATTTGTACAATGGGAATTTTTAAGCTATCTAATCAGCTCAAGATTGTATGATTTCATCACTGGCGACCAATATAACAAACCGAATTCGTAGGACAATATATTTGCTCTACTTCTCGCGTGGGCGTTACTTTATGGGTAGGCATTTTATGGGTAGGCATGTACCTGAGCAAAACGGCATCTTCTATATTAGTGGAGCAAGAGTAACTCTTTCAGGCAACCATTACTTATCAATGCTTGAGGAAATCGTATTTGCTGATTCTTATCAAATTCGTAATATAAATGATAAAATAGAAACTGTAGTGGATATAGGCGCAAACATTGGCGTATTCACTTTATTTATTGGTCAGAGATTTAACCAGGCTGTTATATATGCTTATGAACCGAATAAGAGCATCATTAATCATACACTTTCAAACTTGACTACCATAAATAACTTTAAACTGTATTCAACAGCAGTTACAAATATATCTGGACTTGCAACAATATACATCGATAGTAATCATACGGCTTCGTCGTTATTAGAGGGTATTACATCATCTTCGGAAGCAGTTTCTTGCGAGACTATCTCCTTTAGCAGTGTCATGAAAAATTGTGGTGGCAAAATTGATTTACTCAAGTTAGACTGTGAAGGATCTGAGTATCAAATTTTTTCTTGTTCTGAGATAGAGGATGTAAAATACATTGTTGGCGAGTTACATACCACCGATATTTTTTGCCCACAGGATGGCGTAGACATGTTGACGAGTAAAGGTTTCAAAGTCCAGTACTACCCCTTTTGGGACTCAAAAGCAGGAATATTTTTCGCCAAAAAGCAAACGTTGTAATATGAAAATTACATGCGCTATATTATGCTATAATTACGGACGTTATTTGAAACAGGCAATAGAAAGTTGTTTAAACCAAACGTCAGGATCTTACGAAATAGAAGTTATTGTTATTGATGATGGCTCAACAGATAACACTCCAATCATTTGTCAAGAATATATTAATGTCATTAAATCTTATCGTTCAGTTAATGAGGGATTTGAGAGAACATTAACAAAAGCTATAGAGTATGCTACTGGTGATTATATATGCTTGCTGGATGCTGATGATTATTTTGTGAAAGATAAAATTATCCGTATGCTTCCATATATTAATTTACAATATCTATTTATCAAACATGGTCAATACTACATGGATACTGAAGGAAATTTGATTAAAAATGGTACCATTAGGGGAGGCAACACAAGTACGCTGACTATACAAAGAGAAGCAGCACTCACTTTATTGCCGGCTGAAAATGAACTTTTTTTTCATCCACTCTTTGATGCAGGTTTAGGTATTGAATTGACAGATCCACTCACTTATTACCGTTTTCATACGTCAAACATGACTAATAGAAAAGATCCAGGCGTCTGGTATACTTATTTAGCTCATATGACTGTTAATCTTACAAAAATTTTAAAGAAAAATAAATCAAATTTTTTTTGGACAAATGAACACAAGTTAGATGGTATCATCAATACATATGAATCATTGAGTTATTATAACTTTATGGAAGCTTCAGTGCAACTTGGTAATCGTTATGATGCTCTTAAGAAAGGCCTTTGCATGCTTCATTATGCTTTGTATAGCCAGAGAGGAATTACACTTTGGCATTTAAAGGTCTTCGTCAGGTGCGTACTGCAAATGCGTACAATGAAGGAGTACGTTTCAGTGAATAAATAATGGCTACCTTGAGCCATGCGCATCGCCATCCTTACCAACCGGTTCCCCCCAATGCTCGACGGCGTAGGCGATTATTCGAGCCATTTGGCTAACGAATTGCAACACAACGGGCACAAGGTTTCCGTAATATGCCGACGGGAAGCGCCGATTCAGCAGGCCGTGCGAGACGGGCAATTCAACGTACCTGTAGCGGCAACTATCCCCACATGGAGTTGGCGTGCTATCAATCCATTACGTCAATTTATCAACGAACACCAACCTGATTGGATATTGGTGCAATACGTACCCAATTCGTTTCAGCAATGGGCTATGCCTGTTTGGTTGCCAGTACTCATATGGTTTATAAAACGACAGGGCGTTTGTGTAAGTATCACGTTTCATGAAGTAAGTACACGCTTTAAAACATGGCCGCTTAGATACGGTATAGTTAGTTTGATTCAGCGACTGCTTGCGTGGCTACTGGTTCGACTTGCCAACGCAGTAGTAACCAGCATTGACTACTATGCTAGACAATTACAAGCTTATACAAACAAGCCCATTCACCTGATTCCAATTGGCAGTAATATCATTCCAGTTGCGATTATGAAAAATGAATTGACTATCACACGTCAGCAACTAATGACTAACAGCGGACCTATTATCAGTACGTTCGGTATTCGAAATCAGGATATACTGCTTCAAGTTTTTGAGCAGGTAGTTCAGCAATTGGAACACGTTAATTTAATAATTGTTGGAAATCTAAACCTGTCCGCCTCCACATATAAAATCTACCAACAACTACAGCACCGAATTCACGTGACGGGTTATTTACCAAGAGAAGATGTATTTCGCTGTTTGTCAGCGAGCGATGTTTTTTTTATACCTGATCCAGTAACGTCAAAAGGAGAGGGAGGCAGTAGCAATAAGAGTGGCTCACTAGCAGCCGCATTAGCAGCAGGCTTACCTATTATCGGTACGAAGGGTGACATGAACAATGATTTACTTCGGGAGATGCCGGGTGTCTTTTTAGAAGACACTGACAACTTAGACCTCATAAAATCCTGTCTTTTAACACTCTTGTCAAAGGACAATACAGCTATCCGTCAATCAAATATGCATTTTTTTGATCAAACGTTTAGCTGGCCCGCAATTGTTAGTCGGTACAGTTGTATCCTAAAACCGATTCAAACGAAATAATTATATGGTAGTTAAAGGTCTAAATATATTTGCGGGCAGAGTGTTGACTCACACACAGTATAAATTGAGATACTGGTATAATATAAGTGTACCACAGTTTCTCATCGCGCTACTATTACCCAAAATAGTGCAACATGGTCTTTTTAAGGGAATGCGTTATTTACACAAAAGTACCGGTAGTGTTGTGCTACCTAAATTAGTAGGTACGTATGAGGATGAAATAACGGATGCGTTGCTTGACATTCAAAGTAATACTTATGATCTCTTCGTTGACGTTGGTGCTGCCGAAGGTTACTATGTAGTTGGAATACATAAATATATATTTAAGGGACATGTACCCTGTGTTGCTTTTGAATCTACTCTACGAGGACAGAACTTAATCAATAAACTAGCGAAAATTAATAAAGTAACTGAAATTAATATAAAGGGGCATTGCGACAAAAATGAATTAAAGCAAGTTATCTCTGGCAAGAAAACGTTTATACTCATGGACATTGAAGGTGGTGAGAAAGACTTACTTGATCCTCAAGAAATACCAGCTCTAATTAATAACGACATATTGGTTGAATTGCATCCAGAGGCCGTCTCTAGTATAAAAGAATTAATTGTTCAACGATTCCATGAGACACATTCTATCACTGAGTACGAGAGAGATTTAGATAAGCATTTTCCCGACAATATTAAAATACCCAGATACTTAAGTAACTACAAACAGTATATGCTGAATGAATTCAGAGGTAATCAATCTTGGTTGTATTTAAAGGCCAAACTTCGATAATTATGAATATTATTTTCTATTCGCCTAATTTTCATCCTATGGTTGGTGGACTCGAAAACGTGGTTAAGGATTTAGCAGTAGAATTAACTTGTCAAGGTCATTTTGTTCGGATATTAACGCTTGCTCCCTCGAAAGAAATTGACACGTTCTCATTCTCAATAATACGTTTGCCTACTTTTTGGAAAGTAGTTGAACATATAAAATGGGGGGATATATATATTCAAGTCAATATTAGCTTAAAAGGTATCATTCCGTATTTATTTGTACGCAAGCCTTTTGTAGTTTATCATCAAAATCTATACCCGAAATATGCCTGGCATGGTCGCTTAAAATGGTTTGTCTCCCGTCAGGCTACAATCAATATAGGCTGTAGTTCATTTATAGCTGATCATTTTTTTGATTGCCATGTCTTAGGTAACCCTTATGATGATTCAACTTTCAAACATGTCGGAGGTAGAGAGAGATCAAAAGATATTGTGTTTCTGGGCCGATTGGTATCTGACAAGGGGTGTGAAGTAATCCTGTACGCGCTGCATATCCTCCGACAGTTGACCGGACTTACTCCAATACTGACAATCGTTGGAGATGGTCCAGAGAAGCAAAGGTTAATTGGTTTGGTGCATGAACTTGCTTTAGTTCAGCAGGTGCGGTTCGCCGGTGTCTATCAGGGACACTCGTTAGCTGCCCTACTGAATGAGCATCAGATAATGGTTGTCCCTTCAGTGTACGAAGAGCCGTTCGGTATTGTGGCTCTGGAGGGAATAGCCTGTGGATGCTTCGTAATAGGGTCAAAGAC
>ENA-OBIT01000746-OBIT01000746.1-metagenomes-genome-assembly--contig:-NODE-746-length-13392-cov-3.79298_pt1 | contig 13392 bp, 11 predicted proteins | sample MGYA00153386_OBIT01 | MGnify analysis MGYA00153386
CTTCGGGACAAATCAATACTCCACGGCCACGGGGTCAAGGCTGCGCCAAATGTACCAAACGGCCACGGTGCGGAAAGGCGCCCAAGCCTCACCGACTTCGCGCGCCTCGGCGCGAGACACCGGCTCGCCGCTGAAATAGTTCAGGCTGATGCCTTTGATCAGCCCAAGGTCGTCCAGCGGCATCACGTTGGGGCGCATCAAGTGGAAGATCAGAAACATCTCGGCTGTCCAGCGACCAATGCCGCGAATGGCCACCAGTTCGTCGATGATCGCGTCATCGTCCATGTCCAACCAGGCGTCTTCACGCACGCGGCCGTCTGAAAAGTGGCGTGACAGATCCAGTAGGTATTCGCATTTGCGGGCTGACAGCCCGGCTTCCCGCATGACAGGCACAGCCAGTCCGCCCACCGCCGAAGGCAGCAAGTGCACCACCGAGCCGCCCGCGTTGACGGTGAACCGGTCCCAGACCGATTGCGCGGCCTTCACGGAGATCTGCTGCCCCACGATGGACCGGGCCAGCGTGGTGAACGCATCGCCGCGAGTGCGCAGCCGGGCCCCACCGAACCGGGGAATCAACTTCTTCATCATCCGGTCGCGCTTGGCCAGATGGCGGCAGGCTTCGTCCCAAAACGACGGCGTCACGTCATCGACAGACATGACCGTGGCAGCCACAGCAGCGCTGGCAGTAGCGGACTTGCTCACAGTCACACCTTGACCCAGGTCGTACCCTGCGCCGAGTCCTTGAGTTCGATGCCCTGATCGGCCAACTCACTGCGGATGCTGTCCGCCAAGGCAAAGTCACGCGCCGCCTTGGCCGCCACGCGGGCTCTGATACGGGTTTGAATATGGGCTTCACTGGCCGCCTGGCCAGGACCGCTGTCGCCCTGAAGATAAACGCGGGGCGCCAATTGCAACAGGCCCAGCACACCGCCCAAAGCGCGCAACAACCCCGCATCCGCGAGTCGACCGCGGTTGATTCCGACGGCCAGCTCGAACAACACCGCCACGGCGCCGGGGGTATTGAAGTCGTCGTCCATCGCGGCCTTGAAAGCCGCTGCGCGAACATCGTTCCAGTCGATTGAAATTACTGGGGGCACATCGCCTGCAGTTATCTGTGCGGTGTCCAGTGCGGTGTAGAGACGCTTCAGCGAACTTCGGGTTTCTTCCAGCACCGTGTCGCTGAAATTGAAGGGGCTGCGGTAGTGCGTTCGCAACATGAAAAAATGCACTGTCTCACCGTCAAATCGCTTCAACACATCCTGGATGGTGAAGAAGTTGTCCAGCGACTTCGACATCTTGGTGTCGTCGACGTTGAGAAAACCGTTGTGCATCCAGGTGGTTACGAAGCCAGCACCGCCTTCGCCCTGGGCACCAACGCTTTGCGCGATCTCGTTTTCGTGATGTGGAAATTGCAGGTCCATGCCGCCGCCATGAATGTCGAAAGGCTCACCCAGCAAAGCGCAGCTCATGGCCGAACATTCAATCGCCCAACCTGGCCGACCCACACCAAAGCGACTGGGCCATCTGGCGTCGTCGGGGTCAGTGTCTTTGAAAGCCTTCCACAGCACAAAGTCCAGGGGGTCCTGTTTGTCAGCCGACACCGCCACCCGCACGCCAGAGCGCAACTGGTCGATGGACTTGCCCGACAGCTGGCCGTAGGCGGCAAAGCGCCGCACAGAAAAGTTGACATCGCCCCCGTCGGACTGGTAAGCCAGCCCATTGGCTTGCAGACGATCGATCAGGCTCAGCATCTGCGGCACGAACTCGGTGGCGCGTGGCTCGTGCGTCGGCGCACTCGCACCCAGCAGTGCGAAGTCGCGGTGCATGGCGTCGATCATCTGCGTGGTGAGTTCGCGGATGCTCATGCCCCGTTCAACGGCGCGACGGATGATCTTGTCGTCGATGTCGGTGATGTTGCGAACGTAGGTGACCCGGTAGCCGCTGGCGCGAAGCCACCGGTACACCACATCGAAAGCCAGCACCATGCGCGCATGGCCCAGGTGGCACAGGTCGTACACCGTGATGCCGCACACGTACATGCGTGCGTGGCCCGGCTCGATGGGCTCAAATGCCTCCATGCGGCCGGACAAGGTGTTGTGAATGCGTAGCGTCATCGGTGACGTGGTGGCCAGAATGGGTGACGAGATGAAGGCGCGCCGCCTGAAGCGGCTGCCCGGTTACACGGCACACAGGGCACCGATAGAATCGATTTTTAGTATAGCGGCGCACTTTTTTGCGCCTTGGCACGGGCGGCGGCACGACTGGGCCGTAGCCCGAATGCCCCCCTACTCCCAGCCGCACTTGCATATCAACGCGTTGATGCCGTCCCGCCCCGCCGCTGCCCACCTTGTCGGCCTGTGTCTTCTGGCAACGACAACCTTTGTTGCGCCGGTGTACGGCCAGGACGCGGCACAGGTGCGGGCCCTGCTGGCGCGCGGTGACCATGCAGCTGCGCTGCAACTGGCGCAGGAAGCTGCTGCGGCCCGGCCTGCCGATGCGTCATTGCGATTTGTGTTGGGCGTGGCGTTGATGGACATGGGCCGCGATGAGCAAGCCCTGAAGGTGTTCACCGAATTGAGCCAGACCTTCCCCGAACTGCCCGACCCCATGAACAACATCGCGCTGCTGCAGGCGCGCGCCGGGCAGCTCGAGCCGGCACGCCAGTCGCTTGAAGTCGCCCTTCGCAACGACCCCGCACACCAGGCCGCCCGGGTCAACTTGGGCCACGTGCACCTGATGCTGGCAGCGCAGGCCTGGGCCCAGGCCGCCGCGGCCATGCCCGGCGACAACCCGCTGCTGCAAAAACTGCTGGGCGTGCGAGCCCTGCTGGCAGCACCGTCCCGATAAACTTGCAAGCTGGCCTCGATGGCCCGCCTCGCCCGCCTAGGAGACACGCCTTTGAAGTACCTCAATTCCCGATTTTTTGTGACTACGTTGATGGTGCTGGCTGCCTGCAGCCCGGCCCAGGCCCAGGCCCAGGCCCAGAGGGTGAAGCTTGACACCAGTGAAGGCGTTATCGTTCTGGAACTCGACCGCGAAAAAGCACCCAAGACCGTCGACAATTTCCTGGCCTATGTGCGCGCGCGCCACTACGAGGGAGTGATTTTTCACCGCGTCATCGAAAATTTCATGCTCCAGACCGGCGGCTACACGCCTGATTTGTCGGAGAAGCCCACCCGGCCGCCCATTCCGCTGGAAAGCCGCAACGGGCTGTTCAACATGCGCGGTTCAGTGGCCATGGCGCGCAGCGGCAACCCCAATTCGGCCACGGCACAGTTTTTCATCAACGTCGCGGACAACCCATTCCTTGACCAGGCCAACGCTCGCGACGGTGAGGGTTACGCGGTGTTCGGCACCGTGGTGCAAGGCATGGAGGTGGTGGACAAAATACGCTTAATGCCGACACGCGTTGCGGGCATGCACCAGAACCTGCCGGTCGCGCCGGTGATCATCAAAAAAGCCACTGTGGAGAAATGACATGACGAAGACCGTGCAGATGCAAACCAGCATTGGTGCGTTGACCATCGAGCTTGACGATGACAAAGCGCCCGTCAGTGTGGCCAACTTTTTGGCCTATGTGAACAATGGTCATTACAACGGCACGGTGTTTCATCGGGTCATCAAGGGGTTCATGGTTCAGGGCGGGGGCTTCGAACCCGGCATGAAACAGAAGCCCGTATTGGGTGCCATCAAGAACGAAGCCGACAACGGTCTGAAGAACAAGCACTACACATTGGCCATGGCTCGCACCAACGACCCGCATTCGGCCACTGCACAGTTTTTCATCAACACAACCGATAACGGGTTTTTGGATTTCAAGGCACCCAATGCCAGTGGATGGGGCTATGCCGTGTTTGGGCGCGTGACCGAAGGCCACGACACCGTAGATGGGATGGAGGCCGCACGCACTGGTCGCAAGGGCATGCACGACGACGTGCCGCTTGAGGACATGCTCATCCTGAGTGCAGTCGAGTTGAAGTGATGTCTGCCGCCGCGTTTGTGGCGCTGCCACTGCCGGCGTTTTTCGAGTTTTGCGCGCCCGCTCACTGGCGTGCCATCGATTTCATCTCCGACCTGCACTTGTGCGAGTCCATGCCTCGCACCTTCGACGCCTGGTCCCTGCATATGGCACACACCCCGGCCGATGCGGTGTTCATCCTGGGCGACTTGTTCGAGGTCTGGGTCGGCGACGACGCGAGAGATCGGCTCTTCGAGAGTCGGTGCGTTGATGTGCTGGCCAACGCGGCCACCCGCGTGCAGGTGGCCGTGATGGTGGGCAACCGCGACTTCTTGCTCGGTGCGGCGATGCTGCGTGACTGTGGAGCCATAGGCCTGCCCGATCCCACGGTGTTGACGGCCTGGGGGCAACGCATGCTGCTGAGCCATGGCGACGCGTTGTGCCTTGCCGACCTGCCCTACCAGGCATTCAGGCGCGAGGTGCGCTCCACTCCATGGCAGGCGGCCTTTTTGGCGCGGCCCCTGGGCGAACGCGTGCAAGCCGCCGCGCAGTTGCGCCGCGCCAGCCAGGCACGCCAGCGCTTTGATGGTGACCGCGATGCCGATGTGGACACCGGCCAGGCCGTGCAATGGATGCATGCTGGTGGCACCGCAGAACTCGTGCACGGCCACACCCACCGGCCTGGCAGCAACGCCATGGCGCCAGGTTTCAAGCGTCACGTGCTCAGCGACTGGGACCTGGATGCTGCCGACCGAGCCCAGGTGCTGCGCTTACGTCGCGATGGCTTCGAACGCCTGCCGCCTTGCCAAGTGTCGGCCGTGCAGCCGCCACTGCACGCATGATCCAGGGATGGTGGCAACGGCTGCAGGCGCACCGGCAGACGGCCGCGGTGGCGCGCAGACCGATCCCGGACGACTTGTGGAAACGTACCCTGGGGCGCTACCCTTTTTTACGCCGCGTCGACCCCGCCGACGCCATCGAGCTGCGCAGGCTGACCAGCCTGTTCCTGGACCGAAAGGAATTCAGCGCCAGTGGTGGCTTGACCTTGCGTGACGCCATGGTCGTGGCCATAGCCGCGCAGGCCGTGTTGCCAGTGCTGCGGCTGGGGCTGGGGCGTTACGACGGCTTTGTCGGCGTCGTGGTGCACCCCGGTCTGGTGGTGGCACGCCGCGAGTTTGCCGATGAAGACGGATTGGTTCATGAGTACAACGAAGTGCTGGCCGGCGAGGCCATGGAAGGCGGGCCGGTGATGCTGTCCTGGCAGGACGCGGGCCGTGGCGGCCGCGGGGCAGCACAGGCTTACAACGTCGTCATCCACGAATTCGCGCATGTGTTGGATATGGCGGACGGCGCCGCCGACGGCGTGCCCGTACTTCCGCCCGATCTGACGCGCAGCGACTGGCTTCGCATCCTGCACGCTGAGCACACTGCGCTGCAGGCCCGTGTTCATGCGGGCGAGCCGACCGTGCTGGACCCCTACGGCGCGACCTCCGAAGAAGAGTTCTTTGCCGTGGCCAGCGAGGCATTCTTCGTGGATCCGCAGGCCATGCAGGCCGGGCATCCGGCCCTTTACGGTCTGCTTACGCGCTTTTTCAAGCAGGACCCGGCGCAGGACACACCCGCGCCACGTCGCGTTTAGCAACTGCGGTTTTATGCCGCTGTGGCCTCGGTGCGCGGCTTGTCGCTGCGCTTGGGTGGCTGGATATCCAGTTGCACCACACCCGCAGCGTCAACGTCCACCGTCAAGCGTCCGCCATCCACCAGCCGACCGAACAACAACTCGTCGGCCAGGGCGCGGCGAATGGTGTCCTGAATCAGGCGCTGCATCGGCCGCGCACCCATCAGCGGGTCAAAGCCCTTGGCGGCCAGATGTTTTCGCAGCGAGTCGGTGAAGGTGACCTCGACCTTCTTCTCGGCCAACTGACCCTCCAACTGCAACAGGAACTTGTCAACCACACGCAGGATGACATCCTCATCAAGCGCCCGGAAGCTGACGATGGCGTCCAACCGGTTCCGGAACTCGGGCGTGAACAAGCGCTTGATGTCGCCCATCTCATCGCCCTGCTGGCGCGAATTGGTGAAGCCGATGGTGGACTTGTTCATCGCCTCGGCACCAGCATTTGTGGTCATGACGATGATGACACTGCGGAAATCCGCCTTGCGCCCGTTGTTGTCAGTCAGCGTGCCGTGGTCCATGACCTGCAGCAGCACATTGAAGACATCGGGATGGGCCTTCTCGATCTCGTCCAGCAGGAGCACCGAGTGCGGCTTCTTGCTGATGGCCTCGGTGAGCAGTCCGCCTTGGTCAAAGCCGACATAGCCCGGCGGCGCGCCGATCAAGCGGCTGACGGCGTGGCGCTCCATGTACTCGCTCATGTCAAATCGGATCAGCTCGATACCCAGTACGTACGCCAGCTGCTTGGCTACCTCTGTTTTGCCGACGCCAGTCGGGCCGCTGAACAAGAACGAACCAATCGGCTTGTCGGGCTTGCCCAGCCCTGAACGTGCCATCTTGATGGCTGACGCCAGCGCGTCGATGGCCGGTTCCTGGCCAAACACAACGCTCTTCAGATCGCGGTCCAGCGTCTTCAGCTTGCCACGGTCGTCGTTGGACACCGAGGCCGGCGGAATGCGCGCAATCTTGGCCACGATCTCCTCGACCTCGGCTCGCGTGATGGTCTTTTTGCGCTTGTTGGCCGGCAGGATGCGTTGCGCTGCACCAGCTTCGTCGATCACGTCGATGGCCTTGTCAGGCAGGTGGCGGTCATTGATGTACTTGGCAGACAACTCGGCCGCGGCTTGCAATGCGCCCACCGCGTACTTCACGCTGTGGTGTTCTTCAAAGCGCGACTTCAAACCTTTCAGGATCTCAATCGTCTGCTCGACCGAAGGCTCGACCACGTCCACCTTCTGGAAGCGCCGTGACAGCGCCGCGTCCTTTTCGAAAATGCCGCGGTACTCGGTAAACGTGGTGGCTCCGATGCACTTCATGGCGCCGCTGGACAGCGCCGGCTTGAGCAGGTTGCTAGCATCCAGCGTTCCACCACTGGCAGCACCTGCGCCGATGAGCGTGTGGATTTCGTCGATGAACAACACGGCATTCGGCTGGTCCTTGAGCTGCTTGAGCACGCCCTTCAGCCGCTGTTCGAAGTCACCGCGGTACTTGGTGCCGGCCAGCAGCGCGCCCATGTCCAGGCTGTAGACGATGGCGTCCGTCAACACGTCGGGCACATCCTTTTCAGTGATGCGCCAGGCCAGGCCCTCGGCGATGGCGGTCTTGCCCACGCCAGCTTCACCCACCAGCAACGGGTTGTTCTTGCGCCGGCGACACAAGATCTGGATGACGCGCTCAACCTCGTGCTCACGGCCTATCAACGGGTCGATCTTGCCGTCCCGTGCCAGCTGGTTCAGGTTCTGTGTGAACTGGTCCAGTGGCGAACCTTTGCTGTCCGCGGGCTCTTCTTTCTCGGATTCGCTGCTGCCGCTACCTTCACTGCCCTTGACGGGCTCGGGCGGGTCCGACTTCTTGATGCCATGGGCGATGAAATTCACCACATCCAACCGCGTTACACCCTGCTGATGCAAGTAGTACACGGCGTGTGAATCCTTCTCTCCAAAGATGGCCACCAGGACGTTGGCGCCGGTGACCTCCTTCTTGCCGCTGCCCGTGCTTTGCACATGCATGATGGCTCGCTGGATCACACGCTGAAAACCGAGCGTGGGCTGGGTGTCCACCTCGTCGGAGCCACCCACCGTGGGGGTGTTCTCCTTGATGAAAGCGGCCAGACTCTTGCGAAGATCGTCGATATTGGCGGCGCAAGCGCGCAGCACCTCAGCGGCCGACGGATTGTCCAGCAGCGCCATCAGCAGGTGCTCGACGGTGATGAACTCGTGACGCTGCTGCCGCGCCTCGACAAACGCCATGTGCAGGCTGACTTCAAGCTCTTGCGCAATCATGCGGCCTCCATAATGCATTGCAGTGGATGTCCGTCGCGGCGGGCCGCGGTCAGCACCAGTTCGACTTTCGTCGCGGCGACGTCCTTCGGGAAGACGCCGCAGACGCCGCGTCCCTCGTGGTGAATTTTCAGCATGATGTGCGTGGCAGTTTCCATGTCACGCTGGAAGTAATGCTGCAAGACCATCACAACAAACTCCATTGGCGTGTAGTCGTCATTGAGAAGAACCACTTGGTACATGGCCGGTGGCTTGGTACTCACCTCTTTGCGCTCCGCGACCACCGTGCCTTGGCCGTTGTCCCACGGCGGCGCTGGGACGGGCGGTTCTGGCGGGGTGTCTGCAGGCATGAAATGATTCTATCGACTCGGGATCAGCAACCACACAGCAAGCGCATTCGCATCAAAACAGCCAAGCATGTTGGTGCGCAGGCTTGCAGATGCAAGGCTGGAGAAACAGCCAAATCACGCATGATCAATCGTTGTGTGGCTGCTTTGCAAATACTTTGTCCAAGCTTTACTGCACGATGCCCTGTCGCAGCCTTGACACAAGCCGACGACGACGTCGACAATTCCTCGTCTAACGCAATGGAGAGTTGCCATGGCAAGCGGAATGGTGAAGTGGTTCAACGATGCCAAGGGCTTCGGGTTTATCCAACCGGACGGTGGCGGCGCAGATGTTTTCGCACACTTTTCCGCGATCCAGATGGAGGGCTTCCGCACCTTGCGGCAAGACAGTCGGGTCAGCTATGACTTAGTCCAAGGCCCCAAGGGTGACTTGGCGCAGAACATTCGCGCTGAGGAAATATCGTCAACGGTGGCTGACGATGCCTTGGCTTCCAGCGACATGAGCTGACGGCCCCAGCGACTGTGCGTCGCGGCCCACACTGCCCAGCTGGCAGTTGGCGGGAAGGACAGGAAACTAAATTCGTTCTCGGCGATGAACACACGCCAGACGGTTGGCGCAAGCCGCGCAACCGGTGCCAATCGCAGCACGAGGTCGAGCAAGGCGCTCAATTCGTCTTGCCGGTCGCGCGACATCAGGAAGTCCCAGAGCGCGCGAGAACTCCGCCCCTTGGTCAGACTCATCGATGAGGTCACGCTCAACCAGAATATCGTGCAGCAGCGCGCCCTTGCTGTCGTCCCGCAGTGCAATGCGCTCGCGCACGCGCCGGTTCAGCCCGCAGAAGTTGTGTTCAACCTCGCGAAATCAGCCAGCAGCCAGAGGGTCGAAGACCAAAGGCATCGACCAGCTGAAGTGAAAGCCGCAATCGACGATCGACAGGTCGGTGGTCACTTTGCACCGCGGCCATCGCCGGTTCAGCCGTTGTGGGCTGGCATGGCCAGAATGAACAGCATGCACTGCGCACCACCTCTGCCCAGCACGCCGGACCAACGTGGACCCGAAGTGGTTCGCCCGCACACCACACCCGGAATGAAGGGGCTTGGCCACAGCGCCTGGGGGGTTGTTCGCTCAACCCGGGTGCCCGCGCGTGCCCAGATGCGTCCGGACAGCTTGGCCGGCCCGTGTGGTCTTCACCAGCGGACACAGCACCATGCAATCTTGCCCAATGATCGCCTCGTAGATAAAACAGGCGCAGGTTCGCCCCTGTTCTACCCGTCTCATCGTCAGTCTGCATGTGCCGCTTCTTGCGCGGCAGTGCCAGCCAGTCGTTTGATGACGTGGTTTGATGATGTAAGCCGGGGCTTTCAACCCAGCGCGCGCAATTCGCGCAGCGTCACCGACAACATCGCCGAATCAGGCACGGGTACCGATCGCAGTTCGGCTATTAACTGCGCCGCCCGTTCCAGCGCACGCTGGTTGGTTTGCTGCCACTGTTCTACCGTTGCTACCGGTGTACCCGGGCCACCCTCCAGCACGGCACCCGTGATGGCGCGCTGCAAGCCTGCCAGGTCGTCCAGCATGGCGCTCTTGGCCAGCATGCGCCAGTGCTGGTCGCCCGGCAACGCGGCGATGCGGTCGCGCAGCCAGGGCATGCTCAGGCGATTGGCCAGGTCAAAGTAAACCTGTGCGACGCGCTCTACCGGCTGCGCGGCGGTGCTGGCCACCTCGGCAATGTCCAGCGTGGCGTGCAGGGTGTCGAAGGTGACGACCCGCGCGGCCAGATCGGCCGGCACGCCGTCGGCCACGTAACGGGCCACGGCCGCGTCAACCCGCGCGCGCTCGTCGCTGTCTTGAAGCTCGGGCAGGCGAGCTGACAGCTCGTCGACACCCGGCTTGAAATGCGCAATGGTCACGGCCATGTCGTCGCCCAGCCGGCGCGAGCGCAAGAACCAGGTGGTGCTGCGTTCCAGCTGCGCGCTGGTGTGTATGAGCATGCGCGACTGCACCTCGTCGGCCACCTGGTTGTCCAGCGCCTCGATGGCCAGCCACAGCGGCACCAGGCCGAAAATTTCGCGGCTGACCAGATAGGCGCGCACGACCTCGTGCGCAAGCGCGCCGGTGGTCTCGATCAGGCGGTGCACAAACGTGCTGCCCACCCGGTTGAGCATGCTGTTGGTTACATACGTGGCGATGATTTCGCGCTTCAGCGGGTGGCGCGGCATGTACGCGGCAAAGCGGTCTTGCAAAGCCTGCGGAAAGTAGCGGTGCAATGCGGTGGCCACCCACGGGTCGTCGGGCAGGGGCGAGGCCAGTAATTCGTCGTATAGCCAGATCTTGCTGTAAGCCAGCATCACGGCGCGCTCGGGGCTGGTCAGGCCCAGGCCCTGCGCGCGGCGCTCGGCAATGGTGTCGTCGGTGGGCAGGAATTCGATGGCGCGGTTCAACCGCTTGGCCTTCTCCAGAAAGTGCATGAATCGCGTTTGCGCGTCCAGCAGCTGCGGCGCAATGCGACCGGTGACCGACAGCACCTGGCTTTGGAACACGTTGTCGCGCAGCACCAGCGCAGTCACGTCGGCGGTCATCTCGGGCAGCAGCTGGTTGCGCTGTTTCTCGGTCATTTCGCCTTCGCTGATGGGCAGGCCGAGCAAGATCTTGATGTTGACTTCGTGGTCCGAGGTGTCGACCCCGGCCGAGTTGTCGATGGCGTCGGTGTTGATGCGCCCGCCGGCCAGCGCAAATTCAATGCGCCCCAGCTGCGTGCAACCCAGGTTGCCGCCTTCGCCGAACACCTTGCAGCGCAGCTCGCGCCCATCCACGCGCAGCGCGTCGCCAGCGCGATCGCCCACCTGGGCGTGGGACTCACTGGTGGCCTTCACATAGGTGCCGATGCCGCCGTTGTAGATCAGGTCGACAGGCGACTTCAGGATGGCATTCATCAGCTCGGTGGGCGTCATCGTGTCGGCCTTCACGTCAAGCGCGGCCTTCACCTCGGATGTCAAGGCGATGGATTTGGCACTGCGCGCATGCACACCGCCGCCGGCCGACAGCAGCCCGGGGTCGTAGTCGGCCCAGGACGAGCGCGGCAGCTTGAACAGCCGCGCACGCTCGGCGAAGCTGCGCGCTGGGTCGGGCTTGGGGTCCAGGAAGATGTGCCGGTGGTCGAACGCGGCCACCAGGCGGATGTGGCGCGAGAGCAGCATGCCGTTGCCGAACACATCGCCCGACATGTCGCCGATGCCGGCCACCGTGAAAGGCGTGGTTTGCGTGTCGACGCCCAGTTCACGAAAGTGGCGTTTGACCGATTCCCAGGCACCTCGCGCCGTGATGCCCATCACCTTGTGGTCGTAGCCGACCGAGCCGCCCGAGGCAAATGCGTCACCCAGCCAGAAGCCGTATTCCTTGCTGATGCTGTTGGCGTGGTCACTGAAGGTGGCCGTACCCTTGTCGGCGGCCACCACCAGGTAGGGGTCGTCGCCGTCGGCGCGGTGCACGTCTGGCGGCGCCACGATGGTGTCACCCACGCGGTTGTCGGTGATGTCGAGCAACCCGCGCAGGTAGTCCTTGTAGCAGGCCACGCCCTCGGCCAAAAAAGCCTCGCGGTCGCTGGCCGGCGGGGCGCGCTTCAACACAAAACCGCCCTTGCTGCCCACTGGCACGATGACGGTGTTCTTCACCATCTGGGCCTTCACCAGGCCCAGCACCTCGGTGCGGAAGTCCTCCGGCCGATCAGACCAGCGCAGCCCGCCGCGCGCCACGCGCCCGCCGCGCAGGTGCACGCCCTCGAAGCGCGTGGAATAGACAAAGATCTCGAACATCGGCTTGGGCTCGGGCAGGCCGGGCACCTTGGCGCAGTCGAACTTGAACGACAGGAAACTGCGCGGTTGGCCCTGCGCATTGCGCCGCCAGAAGTTGGTGCGCGTGGTGGCTTCTATCAACGCCAGGTACTGGCGCAACACACGGTCCTCGGACAGATTGCCCACGCTGTCCAGCGCCACCCCGATGTCCACCACCAGGCTGGCGGCGCGCTGGGCGCGTTCGGCATCGGGCGCGGGGTTGAAGCGCAACTTGAACAGTTCGACCAGTTGCCGCGCCACGCCGGCGTGGGTGGCCAGCGTGCTCTCGATAAAGCTTTGCGACAGCGCAAAGCCGATCTGCCGCATGTACTTGGCATAGGCCCGCAGCAGCACCACCTCGCTGGCGGGCAGGCCGGCGTCCATCACCAGGCGGTTGAAGTCGTCGCTCTCGACCTCGCCTCGCAGCACGGCCGCGAAGGCCTGCTCGAAGACCGGGCGGATGGCGTCGACGTCGATGTCGGCTGCGGCCATGCTCTGCAGGCCGAAGTCGTGCATCCACACCGGCGCCGTGCCGTGCGGCGTCACGCGGTGCGGGCGCTCGTCCAGCACCCCCAGGCCCATGTGTTCCAGCATCGGCAGGCTGCCCGACAGCGTCAGCGGCACGCCGCTGCGCAACAGCTTCAGGCGCAGCGTGTCGGCGGCCGCCTCAAGCGGGCGGTACAGCATCATGGCCACCGGCGCGGCCTCGCTCAGGCCGGCCATCATCTCGATGTCAGGCACGGCAGAGCGGGCCGCAAATTCAGCCCGGTAGCTGGCCGGGAAGGCGTTGCCGAAACGGCGCAGCATGTCGTTGCCACGCGCTTCACCCAGGGCGTCGATGAGCGCGGCCTTCAGGTCGTCGTCCCAGCGCCGCGCCGCCGTCACCAGCTGCGATTCCAGTTCACGCACATCGAACTCGGGCACGTGGCCCGGCCGCGTGCGCACCGTGATGTGGATGCGCGCCAGCACCGATTCAGACAGGTGCACGTTGAACTCAGAACTGCTGCCGTTGAAGGCCTTCAGCAAAATCGCCTGCCACTTTTCGCGCAAATCGGTGGTGTAGTTTTCACGCGGGGCGTAGATCAGGCAGGACAAGAAGCGCTCGAACGGGTCTTGGCGCACGAACAGCCGGAAGCGCTGGCGCTCGCCCAGGTGCAGGATGCCCGTGGCCGTGCGCAACAGGTCGTCGGCCGTGGTCTGAAACAGCTCGTCGCGCGGGTAGGTGTCCAAGATGTTGGCCAGCGCCTTGCCCGCATGGCTGCCCGGCGCCAGCCCGGCACGCGCGACCACGTCGGCTACCTT
>ENA-OBIT01000748-OBIT01000748.1-metagenomes-genome-assembly--contig:-NODE-748-length-13381-cov-5.86403_pt1 | contig 13381 bp, 14 predicted proteins | sample MGYA00153386_OBIT01 | MGnify analysis MGYA00153386
GACGGCGCGAAAGCTCAGCACGGCCCAGACCAGAAAGGCGGCAAAGACGATCTCGGCCGCCAGCGTGCGCCCCACGAGCAGGTGCGCCAAGGCCCACATCTTGACGCCCAGCACCATCGGGTGGTGGAAACGGGCCTTGATGCTGTTGCCCGGCACGTAGGCCGCCACCAGCAGCACGAAAGCCGGCAGCGTCAACAGCGCAGCCAGGTGACGGGTCCACGTCGGCGGCGTCCACAGCACGATCGGCTGCTGGCGGGCCAGGCCGTAACCCCAGATCAACAACACGAATCCGACGATCGAGAGCGCCGCGTACAGCCCCTTCCAGGCGTTCTCGCCGCGCCGGGCGATGAAACGCGTGCGCGTGCCTTCGGCGAAGACGCGCACCGAGTGCACGCCCAGAAACAGCACGAGACCGAGAATGAGCATGGCCATGGCAGCGTCTCCGGTGAATGAACAGGCGCCCATTGTGTGGGCGAGCCGCCGCTATGCTGGCCGGCCCGGCGCTGCGTGCGCCCGCATCGCCGACTCGGCAGCCGCCCCATGAACAGCCTTCCCGATGGATTTCGCGCCGTGGTCTTGGGCAGCTCGGGTGCCATCGGCAGCGCGCTGGTGCGCGCTTTGCAGGCCGACCCGCGCTGCGCACAAGTCCACGCCTTGCACCGCGGCAGCACGCCGGCGCTGGAACTGGGCGACGAGGCCGGCATCGCGGCCGCCGCCGCCCACGTGGCCCAGAGCGGGCCGCTGCACCTGGTGCTGTGTGCGACAGGCGCCCTGCATGTCGACGGGCGCGCGCCCGAGAAGCGGCTGGCCGAGATCGACCCGGCCACGATGGCCCGGGCCTTCGCGATCAACACCATCGGGCCCGCCATGCTGATCAAGCACTTCCACCCTTTGCTGGCACGGCGCGAACGGTCGCTGCTGGGCGTGCTGTCGGCCCGCGTGGGCAGCATCGGCGACAACCGTCTGGGCGGCTGGTACAGCTACCGTGCCAGCAAGGCCGCGCTGAACATGCTGCTGCGCACCGCCGCCGTCGAGGTGGCGCGCCAGCGGCCGCTGGCCGTGCTGGCCGCGCTGCACCCGGGCACGGTGGTCTCGGCACTGTCGGCGCCCATCATCGGCGACGCCGAGGCCAGCCCGCCCGACCTGGCCGCGGCCCGGCTGCTGGCGGTGCTGGACGGCCTGCCGACCGAAGGCGCCAGCGGCGGCTTTCACGCCTGGGACGGCCAGACTATCGCCTGGTAGTTGCCTGGTATCTGCCTGGTAGCCTTCACGTAGCCGTCGGACAGACACCCCACGGCGCCTGCGGCTGCACCGGCTCGGCACGCCTGCAGTCGGCCAAAATCTGCCCCTGGGCGTTGATGTCGACATCCCGCTCCTTCGAACCCGCCCTACGTCAAGAAGGACCCGCCATGAACCACCGCCTCCCGCGTCTGTCCCGTGCCTTGATGGCGATGGCACTGGCCTGCGCCGCACCCCTTGCGCTGGCGCAGGCCGCCGAGCCGAAGGTGCTGAACATCTACAACTGGTCGGATTACATCGCCGACGACACCATCAAAAATTTCGAGAAGGAAACCGGCATCAAGGTCCGCTACGACAACTACGACAACAACGAGATCCTGCAAGCCAAACTGGTAGCCGGCAAGACCGGCTACGACATCGTGATGCCCAGCGCGCACTTCGCCAAGGGGCAGATTGCCGGCGGCCTGTTCCAGAAGCTCGACCGCGCCCAGCTCACGAACTGGAGCAACCTGGACCCTGCGCTGCTGGAAAAACTCGGCGCCATCGACCCCGGCAATGCCCACTTAGTGACCTGGCTGTGGGGTTACGTGACCGTGGGCGTCAACACCGGCAAGGTCAAGGCCGCCCTGGGCAGCACGCCGATGCCGGCCAACCCCTGGGCGCTGATCTTCGACCCGCAATACGCCAGCAAGCTCAAGGGCTGCGGCATCAACGTGCTCGACTCTGCCTCTGAAGTGATGCCGGTGGCGATGATGGTCGCCGGCAAGGCGCCCTACAGCAAGGTCGCCCGGGACTACGACGCTGCGCGCGAGGTGCTGATGAAGGCGCGGCCGAACATCACGCGGTTTTCGTCGTCGGGCTACATCAACGACCTGGCCGGCGGCCAGTTGTGCGTGGTGATGGGGTATTCGGGCGACATCAATATCGCCCGCCAGCGCGCGCTGGACACCAAGACCGGGCAGGACATCCTGGCGTTGATCCCGCCCACCGGCGCCACGTTATTTTTCGACACCATGGCCATCCCCACGGACGCCAGGAACGTGAAGAACGCGCACCTCTTCATCAACTACATCCTGCGGCCCGAGGTGCATGCGTCGCTGACCAACAAGGTCTACTACGCCAACCCCAATGCGGCCTCGAAGAAGTTCGTCACCAAGTCCGTGGCCGACAACCCGACGGTCTTCCTGACGGCGGTCGACGTCAACAAGCTGACGCCGCCCGACGCGGTGCCGCAGGACATCCGCCGTGTGCAGACGCGCATCTTTACCAGCTTCAAGGCCAACACGAAGTAAGCGTCCGGCGACTTCCGCGGCGTTTGGGGACAGCGGTCGTGCTTCACTTCGATGCGGCCGCCGTGTGCGCGCAGCTGCCTTGGTCGGCGCTGGTGCCTGCCCTGCGCGCCATGTTCATCAGCGGCTGCGAGGTGCCGCCGCGGCACACCCACCGCCTGGGCGAGGCCGGCAGCATGTTGCTGATGCCCGCCTGGCAACCCGGCGGATTGATGGGCGTGAAGACCGTGACCATCTTCCCCGGCAACGGCGCGCTCGGTCTGCCTGGCGTGCATGCCAGCTATGCCTTGTTCGACGCCCGCACCGGCCAGCCGCTGGCCACGCTGGACGGCAGCGAGCTCACGGCACGGCGCACGGCGGCGGCGTCGGCCCTGGCCGCGTACTACCTGGCGCGGCACGATGCCCGCCGGCTGCTGGTGGTGGGTGCCGGACGGGTCGGCAAGCTGATCTGCGAGGCCCTGCGGGCGGTGCGGCCAGGCATCGACACCGTGCAGGTCTGGAACCGCCACCCGGCCCCGGCACAGGCACTGGCCGAACACCTGCGCGCAAAAGGGCTGGACGCGCAGGTCGCATCCGACCTGCCAGCCGCGGCTGCACAAGCCGACATCATCAGCTGCGCCACGTTGTCGACCGAGCCGCTGATACGCGGCAAGTGGCTGACGCCAGGCACGCACCTGGACTTGATCGGCAGCTTCACGCCCGCCATGCGCGAGTCCGACGGGGCCTGCCTTGCGCGTGGCCGGGTGTACGTCGATACCATTGAGGCGCTGGCCAAGTCGGGTGACGTGCTGCACGCGGTGGCTGAGGGCCACTTCGACCCGGCCCACACCCAGGCCACCCTGGCACAACTGTGCCGCGGCCTGCGCCCCGGCCGCGGCGGCCCCGATGAAATCACGATCTTCAAATCGGTCGGCACGGCGCTTGAAGATCTGGCCGCCGCCGCACTTGTCTGGGGCAGCGCCATGGGTGGCGCCAGGAGTGGCGTCGATAATGCAGGTCTCGCCCCTTGATCGCCCGACCATGTTCAAGTTCATCGTCCTGCCCCTGGTCCTCGTTGCCGCGTTGTTGGGCGTGTACCTGTGGGCCGCGCTGAGCTGGAGCTACTCCAGCGGCGAGCGCGCCGGCTGGGTGCAGAAGCTGTCGAACAAGGGCTGGGTCTGCAAGACCTGGGAGGGCGAGCTGGCGCTGGTCTCGGTGCCCGGCACCACGCCCGAGAAGTTCAGCTTCACCATCTGGAACGAGGCCGTGGCCAACAAGGTGACCCAGGTGGTGGGCAAGCGCGTGGCGCTGCACTACGAGGAAAAGGTCGGCTTGCCGGGCAGCTGCTTTGGCGACACGCGCTACTACGTGACCGGGGTGACCGTGAGCGAAGAGATCCCGCTGGCCCCGGGCATCACCGTGCAGACACGCCCGCCCGAGGCGGTACCGGCAGCACCGGCGGCCCCGGCTGCCGCGTCGGCGCCGCGCTGAACGGCGCCGCGGCAGCCGCCTACTTGCCGTACCAGACGATCTTCTTGCGCGAGCCGACCCAGGCCTCGTAGTTCTTCGCGAACAGGTCTTCGACGCGGTTGCGCTTGACCTTGAAGGTCGGCGTGATCAGGTCGTTGTCCACCGTCCAGGCCTCGGTCATCAGCACCAGGCAGTCGAGCTGCTCGTGCGGGTCCAGCGTCTCGTTGACCTTCTTCAGGTGCTCGGCGAGCGAGGCCTCGATCTCGGCTTTGCCGGCGGCGTTGCCGGACTTCTTGGCCGCGTCGATGTTGAGCATCATCAGCGCCAGCGGCTGGCCCAGGTTGGCGCCCGACACGCAGCAGGCCTCGATGGCGTTGTGCATGACCAGCTTGTCCTCGATCGGCGCGGGTGCCACGTACTTGCCCTTGCTGGTCTTGAACAGGTCCTTCACCCGCCCGGTGATTTTCAGGTTGCCTTCGCCGTCCAGCGCGCCCTTGTCGCCAGTGTGCAGCCAGCCGTCCTCGGTCATCGCCTGGCGGGTCAGTTCGGGTTCCTTGTAGTAGCCCAGCATGGTGCACGGCGACTTGACCTGGATCTCGCTGTTGACCGGGTCCAGTCGGCTTTGCACGCCGTCGTAGGGCAGGCCCACCGTGCCCGGGCGCTGCTTGCCCGGCAGGGTCGCGTGGCTCAAGCCACAGTTCTCGGTCATGCCGTAAACCTCGACCAGGTCCAGGCCGAGCTTGTTGTACCAGCGCAGCAGCTCGGGCGGCATGGGTGCGGCGCCCCCCGCGGCGAACGTGCATTCCTGCAGGCCCAGCGCGGTGAGGATCTTCTTGCGCACGATGCCGCGCAGGATGGGAATCTTCAGCAGGCGATTCAGCTTGGCCGGCGGCATCTTGGCGTTGATGCCTTGATGGAACTTCACCCACAGCCGCGGCACCGAGAAGAAAACCGTCGGCCGCGCACGCTGCAGGTCGGTGGTGAAGGTCTCCAGGCTCTCGGCAAAGTACACGTGCATGCCGGTGGCCAGCTGCCCATGTTCGACCAGCGCGCGCTCGGCCACGTGGCTCAGCGGCAGGTAGCTGAGCATGCGGGCGTTGCCGTCGAGGGCGGTGACACGCTTCAGCCCGGTCTGCACGGCCCAGGCGAAGGTCGCGAAACTGTGCATCACGCCCTTGGGCGCGCCGGTGGTGCCCGAGGTGTACATGATGGTCGACAGGTCGTCGGCGTCGCGCACCGGGTTGCCCTTCAGCGGGGCGGTCTTTGGCGTGATGTCGTCCCACTTGGCGTAGCCGGCCAGGGCGTCGTCGGGGGCCAGCGGCAGGGCGATGCAAGGCAGGCCGCCCGGGATGCCCGGTTTCATGCCCTTCCAGCCGTCGAGCTTGCCCACGAACAGCAGCTTGGCTTCGCTGTGGTCCAGGATCTGGCGGACCGTGCCGGCAGCCAGCGTCGGGTACAGCGGCACCGACACGAAGCCGGCCAGCCAGATCGCCCAGTCGCTCATCAGCCAGTGCGCGGTGTTCTTGGATAGGATGGCCACCCGCGCACCGGCCGGCAGGCCCAGGCTCTGCAGGTGGGCGGCCATGCGGCGCACCTGGTCCATGAGCTCTCGCCAGGTGTAGTCCTTGACCGCCCCGCCGCCCAGTGGCTGGGTCAACGCAACCCTGTCGGGGGTGGTCGTTTCCCAGTGGTACAGGCGTTGCAGGGCCAGGGTTTCGGGTGCGACGATGGAGGCCATGATGGGCAGGGCCCGCTGACGGGCAGGAGTCGATGGAATCCCGGAGCCTACCCAAGGTCGGCGCCCACCGGGTACAGGACTTCCCTCAGGTTCCGGGCGGGGCCACGCAGCGAATGTCGCCCGCGGTAGCGAGGCTAACGGCCGTTGGCCTGGGCCTCGGACAGCTGTTCCGCGACCTGGCGCAGGGCGCGCACGACCAGCGTCACGTCGAGCTGGGCTTGCGGCGCCACGATCTCGGCGACCTCGTCCAGCGAAAGCGGCGCATGGTCCAGCGTCTGTACCAACACCGACAGGGCGCAGATGGCGCGCCGCCCCGTCGCGTCGGGCAGGCGCAGGGTGGCCTGGGCGCCGACATGGTGGCGCACGCTGGCCACGGCCGCCGCGCCCAGGCCCCAGCTCTCGCACAGCGCGCCGCCCAGCGCGTCGTGGCTGACGCCAAAGCCGGTGCGTTCCAGCTGGGTCAGCTCGCCGTCGTCCGCGGCGGCGCGCAGCATGGCGCGGTAGTGGTCGGGCGCATGGCGGAACAGCACCGCCTTGCCGCATTCCTCGAACAGACCGGCCGAATGCGCGGCCCAGGCGTCCAGCGACAGGCGCGATGCCAGCCGCCCCATCAACAGGCCCCGGCGTGCGGCGCGCTGCCACAGCGGCTCGAGCTCGGCCGCCGGTGGAAACGCCGCCCGTAGGCCCATCTCGAAGGTGATCGCCGTGACCTCGTTCATGCCCAGGTAGGTTGACGCCTGGCCGACACTTTGCACCCGGCCCTTCAGGCCGTACAGCGACGAGTTCACCGCCTTCAGCACCGCCGCAGCCAACGCCATGTCAGCCTCTATCAACTCGGCCACCGCCGTCAGGTTCACGTCGTCCTCGGCCAACAACAACGACAGCTTCACGAGCGCCTGCGGCTGCGACGGGATGTCGATGTCGAGTGTGCGCAATTCGGGGTTGACGGACATGGCAGCGGACCTGGGGGCGAGCGAGCTTGCCCGTCGATCCTAGGCCGGCGACGCCCACCGGTATCTCTCCGCCAGGGGCCGCATCACCGCCCATTTCGAGCGGGCCGGCGACGCCTCCAAGAAAATGGCGCCGACGGTGCGGCGCCATGGAACGGGCCGGCTGATGCCGACCTCGGGTTGGGTCCCCGTCGTCGGTGGGGGTCTGTCGTCTCCTCTGGCCCCCGTTGGTGTGCCCCCCGAACTGCCGGGCGCGGCGCCTTCCGAGTGGGCAGAATCTAGCCGCGCGAATGGGTGCGACCATCCGGACTAACCCGCCAGCAAGTCAACGTGCGATGTGGCTGGCCAGCACCGGAAACAGCTTTACCAGGCCGTCGGCCAGCAGCTCCACGGCCATGGCCGCCAGCATCAAGCCCATCAGGCGCGTCATCACGTTGATGCCGGTGCGGCCCAGCACCTGGGCGATGCGGCCGGAAGCCGAAAAGACCACGTACGTGACCAGGCCGATCACCACGCCGTACAGCACCAGCACGCCCAACTGCCACAAGAAGCGGGTCTTCTCGGCGTAGATGACGATGGTCGAAATGGTCGCCGGGCCCGTAAGCAGCGGGATCGCCAGCGGCACCACGGCGATGCTGGCACCGGCGCCGATCTTCTCGGCGCCCTCGCGCATGTCGTCGGGCTTGCTTTCTGCCGGGTGGGCGTTGAGCATGGCCAGCGAGCTGATCAGCAGCAGGGTGCCGCCCCCGACCTGGAACGAGGCGATCGAGATGCCGAAGAATTCGATGATCTTCAGCCCGGCCAGGGCACTCACGGCGATCACGACGAACACCGTGAAGGCACTGATGCGGATGGTGTGGCGGCGTTGCTCACGGCTGAGCGACTGCGTGAAGTGGATGAAGAACGGCACCACCCCGATCGGGTTCACGATGGCCAACAGCGCGAACAAGGGTTTGAGCAGATCCATGGGGCGATGGTAGTCAGTCGGCCGCAGCGCTCGGCATCCGTTGATGTGTGACGCTCGCCACGTCTCTATTCCGGGTTAACCCCGTGGCGCTACAAAACAACACCCGGCCGCGCAGGCGCGTGCGCTTGACGGCGGAGCAACTCCATAATAAAAAGCGTGTCCGGATGCCGCATCTCTCGCCTGGCTGGTTCTTGCAGGGTTGAAGCTCCACTTGGTTTTTTAGATTCTTGATTGAGGGCTTCCCTGTGGGAAACAAACTGTACGTAGGTAATCTGGCTTATTCCGTGCGCGACGAGTCGCTCCAGGAGTCTTTCGGGCAATTCGGCACCGTCACGTCCGCCAAGGTCATGATGGACCGCGACACCGGCCGCTCCAAGGGCTTTGGTTTCGTCGAGATGGGCTCTGACGCCGAGGCCCAGGCGGCCATCAACGGCATGAACGGCCAGGCCCTCGAAGGCCGCGCCATCGTCGTCAACGAAGCGCGTCCTCGTGAAGAGCGGCCGGGCGGATTCGGCGGTGGCGGTGGTGGCGGCGGCAGCCGTGGTGGTGGCGGCTTCGGTGGTGGCGGTAGTGGCGGCGGCTACGGCGGCGGCGGCAGTGGCGGCGCGGGTGGTGGCGGCTTCGGTGGTGGCGGTAGTGGCGGCGGCTACGGCGGCGGCGGCGGCAGTGGCGGCGCGGGTGGTGGCGGCGGCGGTCGCAGCCCCTACGGTGGCGGCGGCAGCGGTGGCGGCGGTGGCCGCAGCCCCTACGGCGGTGGCGGTGGCGGGACCGGTGGTGGTGGTGGTAGCCGCGGCGGCTACGGCAGTGGCGGTGGCAGTGGTGGTGGCACTGGCGGCGGTGGCCGCGGCGGCTACTGACCCCGTGATTCGTTGACGACAAAAGCGCGGCTGCCGCAGGGCACCCGCGCTTTTTCCTTGGCGAAGCCGCCCGTCGTAGACGGGTACGCGAGTCGCCCGAAGGCTGCTCAGAAGCGGTCGGGGCGCAGCACCGAGACCTGGCTGAAATACATCGCCACGCTGTAGTTCGGCGCGTAGACGGCGATCACGTGGTCGGCAATCGCGTCGGCCACGGCAGCGTCGCAAATGACCTTCATCTCGATGGTCCGGTCGGCCTCCCAGGCGCCTTCGCGCACGCCCTCGCGGGCTGCCCCGTGGACCTCGCTCAGCGTCCAGCCCTGAGCGCCGAACTCTCGCGCGTCGCGCACCAGGTTCTTCTCCAGCGCCGCCTCGGCGACGATGACCAACAGCGTCTTCGGGTGTTTGCTCGTCATGCCGTCAGCCTTTGTGCCAGCTCGATGTACAGGGGTATGCCCAGCACGATGTTGAAAGGGAAAGTAATCCCCAAAGCCGCGGTGATCGACAGCGCTGCATTGGCTTCGGGCACGGCGATGCGCATGGCCGTGGGCGCGGCAATGTAACTCGCACTGGCCGCCAGGGTGGCCAGCAAGGCCACGCCCCCGGGTGACAACCCCAGCGCCCAACCCACCAGCGCACCGGCCACCGCCAGCAGCGGCGGCACACCGACCCCCACCACCAGCACGACCACGCCAAAGCGGCGAACCTCGGCCAGGCGTCCACCCGCGACCAGGCCCAGCTCCAGCAGGAACAGCGCCAGCACGCCCTTGAACGGGTCGATGAACACGGCCTTGATCGGCGCCGTGCCGGCCTCGCCGGCCAGCGCGCCGATGGTCAGCCCGCCCAGCAGCAGCAGCACGCTCTTGCCGAAGAGCACGTCATGCGCCAGTGCACCCCGGCTGCTCGCAGGCTGGCGGCGGCCGGCCGCATCAGCGCCGGCCCGCGCACCCCAGCGGGCCAGCAGGATCCCGGCGACCAAACCGGGCGCCTCCATCACCGCCACCCACAGCGCCGCGTGGCTTTCGTAAGCGATGTTCTTGCGGGCCAGCGCCGCCGTGGCCACGGCGTAGGTGACGACGCTGACCGAGCCGTAGTGCGCGGCCAGCGCCGCGGCGTCGGGGCGCGACATCTTCAAGCCGCGCAACAGCGGGAACAGCACGAAGGGGATCGCGAAACCCAGCGCCATGCAGGCAGCCACCTGCGGCGCCAGCGCCACAATCGGCTGCTTGCTGAGCTCGATGCCGCCCTTCAGCCCGATGGCCAGCAGCAGGTAAATCGACAGCGTCTCGTACAGCGCCTCGGGCAGGCGCAAATCGCTCTTGACGAGGCGCGCGAACACCCCGAGCAGGAAGAAATAGACGACCACGTCCATCAGGCGGGCGGGCTGGCGGGGCGGGGCCGCCGTGGTTTGCGCCCGCGCCCGGCAAACAGCTTGTCGAACAGCGGATTGGGCAACAGCCGCAGCAGCTTGGCCACGACAGCCATCTGCCAGGGAATGACGCGGTAGCTGCGGCCCGCCTCGATGGCGTCGAAAGCCTGCCCGGCGAATGCGTCGACCGACATCAGGAACGGCATCGGGTAGGGGTTCTTCGCCGTCAGCGGCGTGGCGATGTAGCCCGGCAGCAACGTGACCACCCGGACACCGAAGGGCCGGCACTCGCCGCGCAAGCTTTCGCAGTAGGCCACCACGGCGGCCTTGCTGGCGCAGTAGGCGGCATGCCCGGGCAGGCCGCGGATGGCGGCCACGCTGGCGATGCCCACCAGCGTGCCGCTGCGCCGTTCGCGCATCGCCGTCAGGAAGGGCTGGAAGGTCGCGGCCATGCCGACGTTGTTGGTGGCCAGGGTGTCTTGCAGAACGCCCAGATCTTCGTAGTCGGCGCTGTCCATGCCCACGCTGATGCCCGCGTTGGCGATCACCCGGTCCGGCAGGCCCTGACGCGCCAGGCACGCGGCGCCTGCCGCGGCGATGCTGGCTGGTACGGCCACGTCGGCGCCGTAGACCACGCAGCGGTCCTCGCCCAGCCCCTGCGCTGCGGCCCAGGCAGCCACGACATCGGTGCGCCGGGCCACCAGCGCCAAGCGCCAGCCGGCCTGGGCATGGCGCCCGGCCAGGGCTTGGCCGATGCCACTGGAGGCGCCGGTGATGAAAACCAGGGGCGCGACCATCAGCGTGCCGGCTTGCCGGGCGGGGCGACGGGACCGCCAGGCGCGCGGCGCGCCGGGGCGCGGCCCGGCATGCTCATGCGCATCGGCCCCCCCAGGTCGAGCCGACGCGCGGCGTGGTCGTAGTCCAGGCTCGCTGCGCGCAGTTGCGTGGCGCCGAACTGCACCCACACCGGGGCGCTGGAGCTCACCCGTTCAGTCACCAGGAAAGCATGCAGGTACTCGCTGCGCATCACCAGCGGCACACCGCTGGCGTCCTCGCTGACGACTTCGGCGCCGCCCAGCAACTGCACCTCGCTGCCGTCGCTGTTGGACAGCGCGCGCTGCGCACGGGCCAGGGTGACGCGGCCGTCAGGCGCCACGGAGCGCACCTTCACGGCCTCGATCTCGATGCGGTCGGTGGCCGGAAAGTGCCGCATCTGCTCGCCCTCCAGGCGCAGCTGCAAGCGGCCCTGGGCGTCGAAACGTTCGACTGCGAAACCCGACATGGTGTAGTCCGGCTCAACCCGCGCCGCCGTCTCGGCACCGGCGCCGGGCGCTTTCGGAGAGTTCTTCACCAGCCACCACGTGGCCAAAGCCAGCAGCAACATCAGCAGCAGCGGCAGGTAGGAAGACAGGGCGTCGCGCAGTCGCACCGACCACAGCAATACCACCGGCCGCCGCGCCGCAGATGCGGACCCCACGGACAGCGACACCTCTGGGAGGTCAGGCAGGTGCAGTTCGGCCAAGTTCAGGTTCCGTCCAGTGTCAGCAACTGGTCGCTCAAAAGGCCCGCATAGCGGCCGCTGGCGATCAGAAGCAGATCACAGAACTCGCGCGCGGCGCCGTGGCCGCCGGCAGCTGAAGTCACGTGGTGCGCCACCGCCTTCACTTCGGCATGGGCGTTGGCCGGCGCGCACGCGAACCCGGCGCGCGCCAACAAGGGCAGGTCGGGCCAGTCGTCGCCCATGGCAGCAACCTCTGGCCAGGCCAGGCGCAGCGTGGCCAGCAGCGTCTCGGCCGCTGCCAGCTTGTCGTGCGCACCGTACACGGCGTGCGCGAGGCCCAGGTCGGCCACCCGGCGCCGCACGGCCGGGGAGTCGCGCCCGGTGATCACCAGCGGCAGGATGCCGCCCCGGGCCAGCAGCTTCAGGCCGTGGCCGTCGAGCGTGCAGAAGGCCTTTACCGTCTCGCCCTGCTCGCCGATGTAGAGCCGCCCGTCGGTCAACACGCCATCGACATCGAAGATCGCCGCTTTCATGCCCAAGGCCGGGCCCTGCGCACGCAGCAGCAGCTCGGCGGGGAAGCACAGGGCGGGCTGCACGGCCGTCAGATCACCTTAGCGCGCGTGAGGTCGCTGGAATTGAGTGCCCCGACGAGCAGGGCTCGCGCCTCGATCTCGAAGGTGCGCGCGGCCAGTTGCAGGGCGCGGTCGGCGTCGAAAGCGGAGGGGGTCATTCGGACGGGCTCGAATACGATCGACTCATTCTAGGGACCCATGGCCAGCACACTCGAGCTCGTTCTGCTGTATCTCGTCGCCGCGGTGCTCGGCGCGGTGGTGTGCCGTTCGCTCAAACTGCCGCCGATGCTGGGCTACCTGGTGGTGGGCGTGCTCATCGGCCCCAATGCGCTGGCGCTGGCCAAGGACACGGCAGGTGTGAAGTACCTTGCCGAGTTCGGCGTGGTGTTCCTGATGTTCGTCATTGGGCTGGAATTCAACCTGCCCAAGCTGCGCAGCATGCGCACGCTGGTGTTCGGGCTGGGCATGAGCCAGGTCATGCTCACCATGGTCGGCACGTTGGTGGGCCACTTCGCCCTGGTGGCCGGCTTCGCGTGGCTCTTCGGCGACCAGTGGCAGATGTCGTGGCAGGGCGCGGTGGTGCTGGGCGGCGCCATCGCCATGAGCTCCACGGCGATCGTCGTCAAGCTGATGGCCGAGCGGCTGGAGCTCGAAAGCGAGCACGGCCGCCGCGTCATGGCCGTGCTGCTGTTCCAGGACCTGGCCGTGGTGCCGCTGCTGGTGTTGATCCCGGCGTTGAATTCCACCGGCGAGCAGTTGCTGATGGCCGTGGGCCTTGCGGCGGTGAAGGCGGTGGTGCTGCTGACCTTGCTGCTGGTCGGCGGGCAGTGGGTGATGCGCTGGTGGCTCACGCTGGTGGCGCGGCGCAAGAGCGACGAACTCTTCATGCTCAACCTGTTGCTGGTCACGCTCGGGCTGGCGTACCTCACTGAGCACGCGGGCCTGTCGCTGGCACTCGGCGCATTCGTCGCCGGCATGCTGGTGGCCGAGACCGAGTTCAAGCACCAGGTGGAGACCGACATCCGGCCCTTCCACGACGTGCTGCTGGGCCTGTTCTTCATCACCATCGGCATGAAGCTGGACTGGCGTCCCGTGATCGACCAGTGGCTGCTCGTGCTGCTGCTCACCAGCGGCCCGGTGCTGTTGAAGTTCGTGCTGGTGGCAGCCTTGGCGCGGGGCTTCGGCGCGCAGCCGGGCGTCGCGCTGCGCACCGGCCTGTATCTGGCGCAGGCGGGCGAGTTCGGCTTCGTGTTGTTGACGCTGGGCGCCGACAACGGGCTGGTCACCGCCGAGTGGATGAGCCCCATCCTGGCCAGCATGGTGTTGTCGATGCTGGCCACGCCTTTCCTCATCCTGTACAGCAACCGCATCGTCAACAAGCTCAGCGCCAGCGACTGGTTGTTGCAATCGGTGGCGCTGACCAGCATCGCCAGGAAGACCATCGGCACGAAGG
>ENA-OBIT01000750-OBIT01000750.1-metagenomes-genome-assembly--contig:-NODE-750-length-13376-cov-2.73223_pt1 | contig 13376 bp, 8 predicted proteins | sample MGYA00153386_OBIT01 | MGnify analysis MGYA00153386
TGATCAGGTCATAACGTTCGAAGGCGCCGGCCGCATCATCGGCCTTGTCTTCGGGCTGAAAGGTGGCGGGATCGCTGTCCATCACTTCGCGCACCGGGATCTCCGGGTCGTTCAGCAGCACCGCGGTCAGCGGCAGCTCGCCCAGCAGGGTGTTTTTGCGATCGGTGACGAACAGTTTATCGGTGGCGTCGGGAATGGTTTTGCGCATGCGCAAAAAGCGGTGCACCGCGCCGAGCGTGACGTCCGGCCGCACCGTCACCAGTTCGAAATCCATCATCCAGCCGACGCTGTCTTTGGCGTATTGGCTCATCTCGCGCACCTGGGCGCGCTGCTCCGGCTCCAGCGAGGTCAGCAACCGGCCCATCAGGTTACGCGGCAGGTATTGCGCCAGGTAGGCCTGTTCGTCGACATCCAGCGTTTTGATCGCCTTGAGCAGGTCTTTGTCGCTCATTTCCTCGATCAGGCTGTCCCAGACCGGCTCGGCGACTTCCACCAGCGTCTGGCCGCGCTTGCTGTTGCCCACCAGCCGCCACAGCGCCATGCGTTCGTCCTGCGGCAGTGCTTCCAGCAGGTCCGCCAGGTCGGCGGCGTGCATGTCGTCCAGCAGGCCGGTAATTTCCGCCGTTTGGTTCAGCCGTTCGCTTTGGCTGAGGGCGTGTTCATCCCCCGGCCGGCCGAGAATGCCGTCGACCAATTCCTTATTGTTCAACAACAGAGTAAGAATGCGCTGGCGGTGTTCAGCGACTTTTTTGACGTTATGGGTTGCGGCTGACATGGTGTTCCTTAACGGGCGCTCGGCGTTCCTGACGCAGGCTCATTAAAAGATAGAGCATAGCGAGTGCCGGAGTCATTTTTATGAAACGGACGGGGCGCGGCGGTTATTCAGAGGAGGCGTCCTGTTGCGGCGCGCTGACTTCGGCGGCGTTTTGCGCAGCGGCCTGCTTTTTTTCCTGATGATGAGGCACCGCCACCACGGCGGCGTACAGCAGTCGGCCGACTAAAATGATAAAGCTGATAAACAACACTATCTTCGTCATCTGTCCGGTGGTTTTCTTGCGCATATATCACCCGGTATGCCGGTGTCCTGTGTTATTCGCTCGAGAATTTGTAACCGGATTTTAGGCGCTGATGACAAAAGTTGTCCATTTTTTTCCGGCGGGAGCACCCTGGTTGACGAGGCGGGGCGGAAAGAAAAACCCCCTGGCTGGCAGGGGGCGGGGGATCAGGCGGAGCGCTGTTCGTCTTGCGAGCCTTCTTCGTCGATCAGCAGCTTCCAGCCGACGACGTCGTTCCAGTAGGCCTGCTCGCGCTCGAAGTCCAGCTGCACCAGGTTGTTTTGCGCCAGGTAGCCGGCCGGGAAGCGCAGCGTCCAGTGGTTGTCGTCGGTGGTCAGGCGCAGCGTTTCCGGCGTGGTGGTCGACTGGCGCTGGTTGTTGAGCAGGGTGCTCAGACGCAGCAGCTGGATCAGCGGCAGGTAGTGTTTCTTTTTGAACAGGTTGAGGCGCGGCAGCTCTTCCAGCTTGATCGCCTTGCGGTGGAAACGCACCAACGCCGCCAACAGCAGCTGCTGTTCCTGGTTAAAGCCAGGCAGATTGGAGTTTTGCAGAATGTAGGCCGAATGGCGATGCATGCCGCTGTGGTTGATGCTCAGCCCCACTTCGTGCAGCATGGCGGCCCATTTCAGCAGGGCCTCCAGCTGCGGATGCGCCAGCTTGGTGTTTTGCGCCATCCACTGCGAGTAGAGCAGTTCGGTGGTTTCCAGCACCCGCTTGGCCTGTTCGCGGTCGATGTTGTAGTGATCGGCCAGGCTCTTGGCGGTGCGGCTGCGGATGTCCTGGTGGCGGAAACGGCCTTCCATTTCATACAGCACGCCTTCGCGCAGCGCGCCGTCGGACAAGCGCAGATCGCGGATCGCCAGCGCGTCGAACACGCCGCACAGGATAGCCAACCCCGGCACGAACACCGATTGGCGGTCTTCCGACAGCCCCGGCAGGCTCAGCGAGCCGAAGCTTTTGAACTGCAGCACCTGTTCGGCGAGCATTTCCAGGCGTTCCAGGGTGATGAGACCGTCTTTTTCTCCCATCGCCACCAGCACTTCGTGGGCGGCCTTGATGGTACCCGAGGCGCCCAGCGCGTACTGCCAGCCCTGAATGCGGTACTGCCAGGCCAGCGTTTCCAGCTTCTGCGCCGCCGCCAGCCGCGCGCGGCGGAAGTTGTTTTTGCTGATCTCGCCGCCCGGGAAGAACAGCTGGGCGAAGCTGACGCAGCCCATGCGGCGGCTTTCCGCCAGCAGCGGTTCGAAGTCTTCGCCGATCACCAGCTCGGTGGAGCCGCCGCCGATGTCGATCACCAGCTTGCGGCCCTTCTCCGGCTGGGTGTGCTCCACGCCCATGAAGATCAGGCGCGCCTCTTCCTGGCCGGCGATGATTTCGATCGGGTAGGGGATCACTTTGGCGGCGCGCTTGAGGAATACTTCGGCGTTCACCGCCTGACGCAGGGTGTGGGTCCCGACGATGGTGACGTTATCCGCCGGGAAGCCCTGCAGCCGTTCGGCAAACAGGGCCAGGCAGGCCAGGCCGCGTTCTATCGCCTCTTCACTGAGTACGTTGTTGCTGTCCAATCCGTCGGCGAGATGTACCCGTTGTTTCAAACGGCCCAATACCTGTAAGGCGCCGTTGACGACGCGGGCGATCACCATGTGGAAACTGTTCGACCCGAGGTCGATGGCGGCGATTTCCTGCGGTTTGTTCGTTGCAGTGTTTTTTAGCGGCATAGTTGCTGGCCTACTGTCCTGGTTGTTCCAGAGCTTTTAAATACTCGTAAATAGCCACCTGGGCGCGCACTTTGCGGCGGTTGCCGCGCGGCACGTACTGGTTGCTCAGTTCTTTATCCACATAACGGGCCTTGACCGTATCGCTGAACAGGATCTCCAGAATGTCCAGAACGCGCTGTTTCAGCGCCGGATCCAGCAGCGATACCGCCACTTCGATACGGTAATCTATGTTGCGGGTCATCCAGTCGGCGGAGGACAGATACACCCGTTTGTCACCTTTGTTGTCGAAAACGTAAACCCGATCGTGTTCCAAAAAGCGATCGACGATGCTGATCACCTGAATATTGTCGCTGATCCCCGGCAGGTTGGGAATCAGGGAACACATGCCTCGCACCAGCAGGCGGATCTTCACGCCGGCGCCGGACGCGGTATATAACCGATCTACCAGCCCTTTATCCACCAGATTATTAATTTTCAACATAATGCCGGCCTGTTCCCCGGCCTGGGCGTTGGCGATTTCGTTGTCGATCAGCTCATACAGCTTCAGGCGCGAGTTCTGCGGCGACACCATCAGGTTGTCGAAGGTGACCGGCCGGTAGGGGTTCTCGATAAAGTTGAACACCCGACGCACCTCGTTGGTGATGCGCGAGTCGGCGGTCAACAGCGAATAGTCGGTGTAGATGCGCGCGGTTTTTTCGTTAAAGTTGCCGGTGCCGATATGAGCATAGCGCACAATTTGATCGCCTTCACGGCGCGAAATCAGGAACAGTTTGGCGTGGATTTTCAGCCCCGGCGCGGAGAAGATCACGTGTACGCCGGCTTCGGTCAGGCGCTTCGCCCAGTGAATGTTGGCCTCTTCGTCGAAGCGCGCCTGCAGCTCGACCACCACCGTGACCTTCTTGCCGTTGTGCGCGGCGTGGATCATCGATTCGATGATGCGCGAATCTTTCGCCACTCGGTAGATGTTGATTTTGATCGCCAACACGCTCGGATCGAACGACGCCTGGCGCAGCAGCTCCAGCACGTGCTCGAAGGTGTGGTACGGGTAGTAGAGCAGCACGTCTTTTTCACGAATGGCGTCGAAGCCGTTGCGGAAACCGTCGAACCAGATGTGGCGCAGGCGCGGCAGCGGCTTGTTGACCAGATTGGCCTTGCCGACGTTCGGGAAACTGATGAAATCTTTGAAGTTGTGGTAGCGGCCGCCGGCGATCACCGAATCGTAGTTGGAGATGCCCAGCTTGCCGCGCAGCAGTTCCACCATTTCGTTCGGCATGTCGCGCTGATAAACAAAGCGCACCGGCTCGGCGGTCAGGCGCTGTTTCAGGCTGGAGGACATCAGTTCCAGCAGGCTGGATTCCATTTCGGTGACCAGATCGTACTCCGCGTCGCGGGTCATTTTCATCGAATAGGCGTTGAGAGCATCGTAGTCGAAGAAGCCCTTGAAGATATCGTCTAGGCAGTAACGCAGAATGTTGTCCAGCAGGATCATTGGCTTACGGCGGCGCGGCGCTTCCGGCGGCAGATTGACGAAGCGCGGCACTTTGTCCGAGGGGATTTCCAGCAGCGCATAGTCGGTGCGCGCGCCGCGGATAATCTCTACCGCCAGATAGGTGTAATCGTCTTTCAGGAACTGCACCAGATTGGTGTCGTGGTTGATCAGGATCGGCGTGATGTGCTGGCGCAGATGCTGTTTGAAATACTGACGCAGCCAGATTTGCTGGTTTTCGGACACCTGGCGTTCGTTGATCAGGAAGATCTGGTTGCGCGCCATTTCCAGCAGCAGATCGTTGTACAGGCCGTCGAATTCCTGATCGGTTTTCAGCACCTTGGCCTGGATCTTTTTCAGCAGGTGGCGCGAGGCGCCGGCGGAGCCTTGCTCTTCGCTGATCAGAATGCGCCGTTTGAGATCGGCGAAGCGGACTTTATAGAACTCGTCGAGGTTGTTGGAGTAAATGCCCAGAAAACGCATACGTTCAATCAGGGGATTGCTCTTATCTGCGGCTTCCTGCAACACGCGTTCATTAAAGGATAACCAGCTTAGTTCTTTTTCGATGTAGAGCTTTTCCTGACCCATTGCCACTCCAGTTCAAATTTAGAATAGGATCCGGGACGCAGCGCCCGGATGCCGCTCTAGTGTCCTTCATCATTATTGCGAGAGATTGACAGGAAAGTCCAACATATCCATTGCGTTGGCGCGCGGCGTTTTTCGGCGGCAATAAATTTTCCCCGCGGCGGGATGCTCGGCAGTAAAACGATCAGCATGAAATGACGGCTAGTAGGCTTATTCTTGGCGTTATAAAGCGTGTTTATGGTCATTTTTCAGCAATATATCAAATTCATATTGTCTGTTGGCAGTGTAAAAAACCTGGGTTGAGTCGGGTAACTTTGTCATGCAAACGTCATAAAACTGACATAAGATGCCCGGTTATCTTACGGCGTAAGCCCGATTACATCAGCGACAGCGAGACACATGACACAGACGACGGCCAATCAACATCCCCGAGATCGCATGCGCGGGCGCATCGACCGCGGCGTGCAGGCGGCAGTGACCGCCAGCGGGCTGATGGTGCTGATGACGTTGATGCTGATCTTCGTTTATCTGCTGTTTGCGGTGCTGCCGCTGTTCAAACCGGCCTCGCTTGGGCAGGCTCAGCCGCTGCCGATCGCGGTGTCGGCCCCGGCGCTGGCGCTGGGCATGGACGTGCAGCAGCGCGTGGGTTATCGCATCGACGCGCAGGGCGCGGGGCAATTTTATCGTCTGACGCCGGCGCCGAGCGGCCAGGCCCAGACGCCGCTGGTGCAGCAGACGCTGCTGGCCAAACCGGCGCTGCTCGCGCAGGCTGCCGGAGAGCGCGATCTGTTTGCGCTGGCGCAGGCCAACGGCCGGTTGGTGGTGGCACGCGCGGACTTCGCGACGGCGGAAAACGGCCGGCCGCAGTGGCAGTTCCCGCTTGGGCAACAGCCGTTGGCGCTGGATCCGCAGAACAAACCGCTGAAACTGCTGTCGTTGGCGGATGCGCATCGCGGGCAGTATCTGTTGGCCGGGGTGACCGACGATCGGCGCCTGGTGTTCGGTCGCTTCAGCCCCGACCGGCCGCCGCAGTTCAGCGAGCGTCCGCTGGAGCACGACGGGGAGCAACTGGTGCTGACGCCGGATGGCCGCCAGCTTTACCTGCTGACCGGCAACCGGCTGGCGCGTTATCAGATCGACGGCGCGCAGCTGCAGCTGCGTGAAACGCGTACCCTTGGCGAACACGCCCCGTATCAGATGACGGCGCTGCCCGGCGGTAGCGCGCTGCTGATCAAGGGCGCCGACGGCAATCTGCGCGAGTGGTTCGAGGTGGAAAAAGATCGGCGCTGGCGCCTGACGCCGGTGCAGCATTTCGATCACGGTGCTGACGGGCAGGAGCTGACGGTGGCCGAGCCTTACCGCCGTGTGTTCGCCACTCTGCGGCCCGATGGCGGCTTCTCGTTATTTTCCGCCATTCAACCGCAGCCGCTGCTGAATACCCGTTTGGGTGCCGAGGTGCGGCAGATGGCGTTCGCGCCGCGCGGCGATGGTCTGCTGCTGGAGAGCGCGCAGGGCTGGCAGCGCTATGCGCTCGACAACCCGTATCCGGACGTCACCTGGCGTTCGCTGTGGGGCAAGGTGTGGTATGAGAACTACCCGCAGCCGGCCTACGTCTGGCAGTCCACCTCCGGCGAAGACAGCTACCAACCCAAATTCAGCCTGATGCCGGTGATCTTCGGCACCTTCAAGGCGGCGGCTTACGCGATGCTGTTCGCCATACCCTTGGCCTTGGCCGGCGCCATCTATACCGCTTACTTTATGACGGCGGGGCTACGACGGGTGATCAAACCGGCTATCGAAGTGATGGGCGCGCTGCCGACGGTGGTGATCGGGCTGGTGGCCGGCATCTGGCTGGCGCCGATCATCGAGCAGTATCTGTTGGCGGTGCTGGCGTTGCCGCTGCTGCTGGCGGCGGCGGTGCTGCTGTGCGGCGCGTTGACCCATCGTTTTATGCCGCGCTGCCGGCCGGGCGTCGATCTGCTGTTGCTGTTGCCGCTGCTGGCATTGACGGTATGGCTGGCGTTCAGCCTGGGGCCGTGGCTGGAGGTGGCGCTGTTTGGTGAGCCGTTGCATTTCTGGCTGGGGGATAATTATGACCAGCGTAATGCGCTGGTGGTGGGCGTGGCGATGGGCTTCGCGCTGGTGCCGATCATCTTCTCGCTGGCGGAGGACGCGCTGTTCAGCGTGCCGGCCACCCTGAGCCAGGGCTCTTTGGCGCTGGGCGCCACCCAATGGCAGACGGTGATCAAGGTGGTGCTGCCTTCCGCCAGCGCCGGCATTTTCTCCGCGCTGATGATCGGCTTTGGCCGCGCGGTGGGAGAAACCATGATCGTGCTGATGGCTACCGGCAACACGCCGATTATCGACGGCAGCCTGTTCCAGGGGCTGCGCGCGCTGGCGGCCAACATCGCCATTGAAATGCCGGAGGCGGTTTCCGGCAGCAGCCATTACCGCGTGCTGTTCCTGACTGCGCTGGTGCTGTTTGTCTTCACCTTCGTGTTCAACACGCTGGCGGAGGCGGTGCGCCTGCGGTTGCGTAAGCGTTACACGCCGAATCAGGAGGCGCCATGAAGAGCTGGGTGAAGAGTGGGTCGCCGTGGGTGTGGCTGACCGCCGGTTCGGTGGCCGTCAGCCTGTTGGCGCTGATCGGCATTCTGCTACTGCTGGCCGGGCAGGGGATGCGCTATTTCTGGCCGAGCCCGGTTTATCAGTTCGAACTGAATCAGAACGGCGCTGGGCCGGTGACGGTGATCGGTGAGTTGTACCAGCAACAAAGCATTTCCCGGCGCCAACTGGCCGAGGCGGGCGTCACGCCGCCGGGCGAGGCGCAGAACGTCGAACGTTATCTGATTAAGGTCGGCAACCGCGAACGCGAGGGGCAGGATTTCCGCACCTTGCTGGCCAGCGATATCCGCAGCCAAAGCACGCCGCGCAGCCTGCTGGTGCTGGAACGCGACAGCCACGGCACCGCTTACGGCTATCTGGCGAGGCTGCTGGAAGACGGGCAACCACTGACCGGCCGCAATCTGGGGCAGGCGTTGCAGCAGCGCCTGCCGCAAATCGCCGCGCTCTCGCGCCAGGCGCACGACATTCAATCCCGCGACATGGCGCGCATCAATCAGCAGTTTGACGCGCTGCGGCTGCGGGAAAAGCGCCTGCAGCGCGACGATAAGCTGGACGCCCGCGCACAGGACGCCATCAAGGCCGAACGGCTGGAGCTGCAGCGGCAGTATCAGCTGTTGTCCGAACGTCTGGCGGGGCTGAACCGCGATCGCCAGCGCGACGCGTTGCTGCTGCGCGACATGCACGGGCAGACGTTGACCATTCCGCTCAGCCAGGTGCGCGATGCCTGGTACCCGAACGCCATGAGCACCACCGAGAAGCTGATGCACTGGGGCGAGCAGGTGAAGAAGTTTCTCACCGACAGCCCGCGTGAGGCGAATACCGAAGGCGGGGTGTTCCCGGCCATTTTCGGTACGGTGTTGATGGTGATCCTGATGTCGATCGTGGTGATGCCGTTTGGCGTGATCGCGGCGCTGTATCTGCACGAATATGCCGGCAACAATCTGCTGACGCGGGTGATCCGCATCGCGGTGGTCAATCTGGCCGGCGTGCCCTCGATCGTCTACGGCGTCTTCGGCCTCGGCTTTTTTGTTTATATGATCGGCGGCACGCTCGATCAGCTGTTCTATCCTGAATCTTTGCCCAACCCGACCTTCGGCACGCCCGGCGTGCTGTGGGCGGCGCTGACGCTGGCGCTGCTGACGCTGCCGGTGATGATCGTCGCCACCGAGGAAGGGCTGTCGCGCATTCCCGCCTCGCTGCGGCAGGGCTCGATGGCGCTGGGCGCCAGCCGGGCCGAGACGCTGTGGCGCATCGTGCTGCCGATGGCGGCGCCGGCGATGATGACCGGCCTGATCCTGGCGGTGGCGCGCGCCGCCGGGGAGACCGCGCCGCTGATGCTGGTGGGGGTCGTGAAATCGGTGCCGGTGCTGCCGGTGGACGAGATTTTCCCGTATCTGCACCTAGAACGGAAGTTTATGCATTTGAGCTTCCAGATCTACGATATGGCATTCCAGAGCCCGAGCGTAGAGGCGGCCCGGCCGCTGGTGTTCGCCACCGCCTTCCTGCTGGTGACGATCGTGGTGAGTTTGAATCTGGCGGCGATGGGTATCCGCCATTCGTTGAGGGAGCGGTACCGAGCATGGTCGCAGTAACAATGACGCTATTTTTGGGGAGTGCGTAATGGGTTTGATGACGCCAGGCAGTTTGCCCCGGCTGGATGTCCAGCATCTCGACGATGAACAGACCGCGCTGGCGGTCAACGGCCTGAACCTGTTTTATGGCAACAAACAGGTGCTGCACGATATTTCGCTGCGCATTCCGAAACACCGGGTGACGGCCCTGATCGGCCCCTCGGGCTGCGGTAAATCGACGCTGCTGCGCTGTTTCAACCGCATGAACGATCTGGTGGACAACTGCCGCATTGAGGGCGATCTGCAGCTGAACGGCGCGGCGATCTCCGGCGCGCAGATCGACGTGGCGGCGCTGCGGCGGCGGGTGGGCATGGTGTTCCAGCGGCCGAACCCGTTCCCGAAATCGATCTATGAAAACGTGGTGTACGGCCTGCGGCTGCAGGGCGTGCGCGACCGGCGTTTGCTGGATGAAGCGGTGGAGCGTTCGCTGCGCGCCGCCGCGCTGTGGCATGAGGTGAAGGACCGGCTGCGCGAAAATGCGTTCCGCTTGTCCAGCGGCCAGCAGCAGCGCCTGGTGATCGCGCGCGCCATCGCCATCGAACCGGAAGTATTGCTGCTCGACGAGCCGACCTCGGCGCTCGATCCGATCTCCACGCTGACCATCGAAGAGCTGATTTCCGCGCTGAAGCAGCGCTATAGCGTGGTGCTGGTGACGCACAACATGCAGCAGGCGGCGCGCGTCTCCGACTACACTGCCTTTATTCATCAAGGCCGGCTGGTGGAGTACAACGACACCGACGCCATCTTCACCTCGCCGCGCCAGCGCCGCACCGAGGATTATATTACCGGGCGGTATGGTTGAGGCCGTTTGGGCTATGAACAAACGAAAGGCTGCACAACCGTGCAGCCTTTTGTCTATCAGGGGCGTCAGTAATTTTTACGAATGCGGATCGCTTCTTCTACCCACTCAGCCAAATTGTCTTTTATATGGTTATAGACATTGGTGCTGGTCGAATAAGGCGGATCATAGGCTTTGGCGATTGTGGAAAGCTTTGCGTCACCCAGCTTGATGTGATCCAACGGGTTTTTACCTTTCGTGGTTTGGTCGCCGGCGCTGTCTTTCAAATTGTGTATATACACCACCAGCACGCCCATGCCTTTTTTCCAAGCCTCGCATATTTCGAAATTAATCCATTTGCGATCAGCGGTATCTTTACCGGCGAGCATCACGGCGCAGCTGCGATTGTCCAACTGGCCCTTGATCCAAGCGGCGATGGCGGCGTCACCGCCTTTTTTCACTTCCTCCCAATCGTTATCCGTGGCTGGCCGGTTACCTTCCAGCGAGCCCATTTCGCGTACCTGAGAAGCGCGCCAGTTGTCCGGCTCATAATGGAAACTGTAAAAACATTTTCTGGTCATCGGGGGTTATCCTTAGTAATGATATCGATAAGCGCCAACAGGCTTTTTTTCTTCTCCGCCAGGCTGCCCGGTTCGTTAAGCTGATCCAGCAGATTCATGGCGGCGGGGTTGCGGTAGTAGAGGGTTTCTTTCATCTCCTCCTTGATTTTTCGGTAGATCTCGGCAGATGCGCTGCCGGTACAACCGATAGGAATGCAGACGCAGCCTTGTTCCGTGGCGATCTGGAACTCTTTCAATAAACCGTCGGCCAGCACGTATTCGCCTTCGGCGTTGCGTTTGTTGCCGAACAAAAAGATTGCGATGCCGCTGAGCGAAATCATGTTCTGACGGTATTCGTGCCAAAGTGCCGGTAGGGTAATGCCGCCGCTGGCGAATTGGGGGAAAGGACGCAGCACCAGCTGGCTTTCGCTGATTTTTCCTTGGCTGTCGTAAATGGCTTCCAATGCGCCGTTGATCACCGCTGTGCCTACGCCCCAGCCGAAACCGTTGACGATGCGATACTGTTTGTGGATAAGCAGGCGCGCCAGACGATGTATGAACTGGATGGACTCTTCACGGGCATAGGGCTGGTAGTTGTCGGCGCTGCCGGAGATAAACACCGTGCTTTTCTTGAACTGCGTTTCGATGGCATACAGCAGGTCAGTGATTTGCCGATAGTCATCCACCAACAGCGTTTGAATGCCGTAACGGCGCAGATCGTTAATCATCAAGCCTTGTTTGCGGCTGTTGTAATCGCAAGACGCCTGATCCTCGCTGCCGCTGTCGCCGAGCTGGACGCGCCGCATGATGCAGTAGTGGTTTCTCTGCCCTTCGCCGTACTGCGCGTAAAGGCGGCTCAATACATATTGCAGGTTGGGGTCTTCAAAGCTGAAACCGATAAACAGGAAGGTTTTGGCAGTCAGCTCTGCCATCAGCATGTTGATAAAAGGAAGGTGTGTACGGGAGTAAGTTTCGTATTGTTCGCGGGTGATAATCGCCTGGTTGGGATTTCTATAGTCACCATGCATTTTATATAAAACAACATCACGTTTATGAATGTTATTAGTCAGGCTTTCCGGCGTGGTTTTGACGTCGCAGACGCGATTATAACGGGCATAGGTTTTTTCAATCAGGTCGTCGTAATTAGTGGTCCAAAGTGACGCTATCGGTAATCTGGCGATAATCCGGTGGTTTTCTGTTTCTTCCGCCTGTTCAGCGAATTCTGTAATTATTTTTTGATTTATCTTATGTCTGTTGCCTTTTTCATTGAGGTGATATTGCGCCAGAGAAATAAGATCGCTCTCTTTTTCGATATCCAGCTCCAGTTCATAAGCGATATCGCCGATAAGCTCTTTCCAGCTAACGAAGCCGGCGGGGATGGACAGTCCGGCGCCGGCAAACAGCGCAGCGCTGCCGGCTTTGATATCATTAACGTAATCTCGAATAAACAGTTCTATATCACGGTTAAACATGAGGCTATTCCCGATATTGTTTTTCTTTATTGGTTAATTAATAACTATGTTTTTTATGAATTAATTATGCGAATAGAACGACCAAGATAAAATGGCGAGTTAACTTTGTAAACTCTGCTTGTTTGTTTTTGTCGATATTGAATATGTTATTTTAATATTGAATTTATTTGCTTTTATTATTTGTTTTTTTAATTTTAATATTAATTAAATGCACTCTGGGTAATAAGACGCGGTAGTCGTGGCATATCTGCATTTTTTGTCACATTGTGACTTTGATTAAATGGAAGTGATTCTCATTATCGTTGATTTGCGGCGTAAATTGTATATACTTCGCTAAGGTATGTAAGTTAACGTAAATGGATGTGTTTAAATGTGTGCATGGAAGCTGAGGATTTGGCCTGTGCTCTTGGCGTTTTGCAGTTCTGCGTGGTGCGCGGAAATCACCAGCCCTGCTGACCGCGACAGCATTACCCAACAGCAGAAAACGTTGCTGGAGCAGGCGCAGCAGCAACGCGAGGCGCTGCAACATAACGTTGAATTGCCAGCGTTACCGCTGCCTGTGCCGGCCGCCGCAGGGGCGGTTTGCCAAACGGTGCGGCAGATCGTTTTTCAGGGCGCCGAACATCTTTCCTGGTCGGTAAAAGAAAGCCTGGCGCGCCCGTATCAGGGGCGTTGCCTGACGCTGGAGCACATCAACCGTCTGGTGCGCGAAACCACCAATGCTTATCTGCAACGCGGCTATGTCACTTCGCAGGCCTGGCTGCAGGAGCAGGATATCTCCCGTGGCGTGTTGGTCGTCAGCGTCAGCGAAGGGCGAATCGAGTCCATCACGCAGAATGGCGAGCAGACGCCGGCGCTGAAGATGGCATTTCCCGGCCTGGTCGGCGACGTATTGAATCTGCGCGATATCGAGCAGGGCATGGAGCAGCTCAACCGGCTGGCTTCGCAGCAGGTGACCATCGATATTCAACCTGGCGAGCAACCCGGCTTTTCCAACGTGGTTTTGCTGCGTGGCGCCACGCGCGCGCCGGTCTCTTTCTCTTTCGGCGCCGATAACAGCGGCCAGAAAAGCACCGGCACCGGGCAGATGAATGCCGGCGTGGTGCTGGACAACCCGCTGCGCCTGGCCGACCAGTGGTCGCTCTCCGCAGCGCGCAATAACGATTTCAGCCCGCATCATCGCAGCCGCAGCCTGAACGGCAGCGTCACCTTACCCTATGGCTATTGGCTGTTCAGCTACCAGTACGCCTGGAACGATTTTTTCCAGCAGGTGCCATTCAACGGCGCGGCTTACCGCTATCAAGGCAATAACCAGACCCAGCGTTTGGGCGCCAACCGCACGTTGCTGCGGGATGGCAAACGCAAGCTGGCCGTCGATATCGGGCTGGCGCGGCGCACCACGGAAAATAAGCTGGCGGGGGAACGGTTGGGCGTCAGCAGCCCGACGCTCAGCATCGCCAGTCTGG
>ENA-OBIT01000754-OBIT01000754.1-metagenomes-genome-assembly--contig:-NODE-754-length-13348-cov-4.55104_pt1 | contig 13348 bp, 10 predicted proteins | sample MGYA00153386_OBIT01 | MGnify analysis MGYA00153386
CGCTTAGGCCCATTCGCCACGAGGCAGGTCTGCAAATGGCCCTCGTCATCGAGGGCCATTTTGCTTTTCAGACTGCGCGGCGTGCCAGCGACAGGTACTCGGCCACCGGCACTTCTTCGGCCCGGCGTTGCAGGTCGAACACTCCGTCAGCGCCCTGGGCTTCCAGCCAGCGCCCCAGCGTGTGGCGCAACAGCTTGCGCCGCTGCGAAAACGCCACTGCCACCAGGGCTTGCAGGCGGTGCGGGTCGACACTGATGTTCAGCGGCAAAGGGGTCATACGCACCACGGCCGAGTGCACACGCGGCGGCGGGTCGAAAGCCTCGGGCGGCACGTCCAGCACGCTTTCGATGCGGTAACGCCACTGCAGCATCACCGTCAGGCGCCCGTAATCCTTGTTTCCAGGCGACGCGGCCATGCGTTGGACCACCTCGCGTTGCAGCATGAAGTGCTGGTCGGCGATGCAGTCGGCCGATGCCAGCAGGTGGAACAAGATTGGCGTGGAGATGTTGTACGGCAGGTTGCCCACCACGCGCAGCTTCTGTCCAGCCGCCTGGGCCAGCGCGCGGAAGTCGACCTTCAGCACGTCGGCCTCGATCACCGACAGCCCCGCCTGAGCCCGCAGCCGCGCGGCCAGGTCGCGGTCGAGTTCGATGACCGTGAGCGACTGGCAGCGCCGAAGTATCGGCCGCGTCATGGCGCCCAGACCGGGGCCGATCTCGATCAGCGCCTGGCCCGGCTGCGGCGCAATGGCGTCGACGATGTCGTCGATGACCAGCCCGTCGACCAGAAAATGCTGGCCGAAGCGCTTCTTTGCGGTGTGTCTCAAGCGCCATCCGGGTACGGGCCCGGCCTGTCTGCCGTCACTGCGGCGGCTCGCGCATCTCGACATAAGCGCGGGCGCGGATTTCCTTGGTCCAGTCGAGGTAGGCCTGTTCGAACTTGCGTTCGCGCAGCACGTTGCGCGCCTGCTCGCGCAGCTGCTTGGGGTCCAGTGCCACCTCGCGCCGCTCCAGCACCTGGATCAGGTGCACACCAAAACGCGACACCACGGGGGCGGACATGGCGCTGGGTTGCAGCGCGTTCATCGCCTCTTCGAACTCGGGCACCATCACACCGGGAGACGACCAGCCCAGGTCACCACCGGCCGCGGCGCTGCCGTCTTCACTGAACTGCCTGGCAATGTCCTCGAACGACCGCGCGCCAGATTCGATCTGCTGACGATAGTCGGCCAGGCGCCGCGTCGCCACCTCGGCGTTGAGCTGCGGTGAGGTGCGCAACAGCACATGGCGGGCGCGGGTCTGGGTGATGCGGCCCAGGCCGGCGTCGCTGCGGTCCAGCAACTTCAGCACGTGAAAACCGGCACCCGTGCGCAACAGCTCGGGGGTCACCTGCCCCGGCTGCAAGGCCCGCGTGGCCTCGACAAAAGCATCCGGCAGGCGCGACGCCGGCCGGCGGCCGATGTCGCCGCCACGTTCGCGGTTGCCGTCTTCGGACACCGCACGCGCCACCACGTCGAAGGCCTCGCCGGCGCGCACCCGCGCCAGCGCTGCTTCGGCACGCGCGCGGCGCTGGGCCACCACGGCGGCATCGGCGCCATCGGGCACGATGACCAGGATCTGCGCGATGTGGGTGTCGGCATCGGCATTCGCCTCGGCTCGCTGCTGCTCCAGCACGCGGTCGATGTCCTCGTCGCTGACCTTGATGCGCTGGTAAACCTCGCGCTCACGCAAGCGCTCGATCATCATCTGGTCGCGCAGGTTGGTGCGGAAACGGCCGTAGTCGATGCCTTCGGAGCGCAATCGCTCGCGCAGCACCGGCAAGGTGATCTGGTTCTGCGCTGCCACGCTCTGCACGGCGCGGTCGATCTCGGGCTCGTCGATGCGCATGCCGCTTTCGCGCGCATTCGTGATGATCACGCGCTCGTCGATTAGCGAGTCGACCACCTGGCGGCGCAACTCGGCATCGGGCGGCAGCTTGGCGCCGCTGCGTGATGCTTCAGCCTTCGCACGCTGCAGGCGCAGGTCGATCTCGGCTGCGGTGACCAGTTCCTGATTGACCACGGCCGTGATGTAGTCGCCATTGCGAAGCCGGTCCTGGGCCGCAGCCGGCAGGCCGGCGGCCAGCCCGCACAGGGCAGCGGCCAGGGCCGGCCGATGCCAGGGGTGGGAAGAATGTGTCATGGGCGGTGCTTGGTGAGGATTTGTGGACCGGTGGGCAAACAGGCTGGCAAGACAGGCGGTCAGGGCTGCCATTCGTCCGTTGGTGTGCCGCCGCGCCGCTCGTCGCGCAGCAGGCGGTAACCAGGAATATTGTCCTTCAAGACCTTTAAGGGGTTGGAGCCCAGCCTCGACAGGCCCACCAGTTCCAGTTGCAGCAGCAGCCGGGTGGTGGCCTCGCTGCGCCCGGTGGATAAGCGCTCGGCCACCACCCGGGCAATCCAGCAACCCGCGTCGTACTCCAGGCCCAGCAGCGAATCGGTGGTGCGGCTGTCCCTGACGCTGTAATTGACACGCCCCACGGAGTACCAGGCACCAGCGCAGCCGCTGCCAGTCTTGTCGCGCCGCGTTGGCGCGTCGGCTGCCTGGCCCCACAGCGGCCACTGCCAGCCCACTTCAATCTGTTCACTCAGGCCGCGGGCCAGCCGGTAGGTGGCACCCACCGTGCGGAACGGCCCCGGCGAAAAGCGCGCGCCGACGATCGACCGCACCGGGCGCGAAATGTCCGGGCTGTATTGCACGGCCGCGTCCAGCGTCCAGCCCGTGACCACGCTGGTCGACCCCAGCAGCAGCAGGTCGGACAAACGCTGCTCCAGCGGCGCGCCGTCGGGGGTGCCGTCAGGCCGGGCAGCGACAAGCTGGCGGCGGAACAAGGTGCGCTGCACGAGGCCCAGCCGCAAGGCCTCGGCGCCGCTGATGGCGTCGACCAGCCGTGTGGTGAATCCGGTCGTGACCTGGTGCGCGTCGGACACGCGGTCGACGCCCGAGAAAGCGTTGTCGGTGAAGATGGAGACAAAGTTGAAATCCTTGGCCGCCGTGTCGTAAACCGGGAACTGGCGCTGCGCCCGGTACGGCGTGTTCACGTACAGCAGCCGCGGCTCCAGCGTTTGTCGCAGCTCGCGCCCGAAAGCCCGGGTGCTGCGTTCCAGTTCCATGCCCGCATCGACGCTGAACGACGGGATCACCCGGCTGTTGCTGCCTGCCCAACCAGGCTGCATTGCACGGCGCTCGTACTGCGCGGCATTCACCGACAGCCGAGGCACCAGCCACCAGCCCGGCGGCCGATGCGGCAGGCTCAGCGCACCCAGCAAGTGCAGCCGCTGCCCTGCCACACGCCCGGCGCTGGATTGTTCGCCCGGCGGCAAGGTGAAGTGGTTGTATTCGGTCTCCAGCGTGTACTGCACCGGCCCGGCCTGCCCGCCCAGTTGCAGGCCCACCTGCGGGCTGCGCTGGTAGGGCGATGCAATGGGCGTGTCACGGGCTTGCAGCACCTGCCAGCGCAGGGCCCGGGCGTACACCAGTCCCTGCGCCGCGCCGAGCAAAAGATCGCGCTCCACACCCAGGCGCAAGGGCAGCAGGCGCGTCGTCAGGCTGCCCCCGGTACTGCGAAAGTCTTTCCACCAGTCGTCGTCGGACACGCGCAGCGCCTGGACGCTGTAGCGCGTGGCTGCGCCCAGCGCGCCGTCGTGCACCCACTGCAACGACTCGCGAGCGCGCCGTGCCACGCGGTCGTCGGGCAGCCATTCAACGGCCACGCGGCCCTGGTAGGCGGGCTCGAGATAGCGGAACTCAGCGTCCAGCGCCAGGCCCCGCCGGGTGATGACGCGCAGTGCCACGGTGGCGTCGCGGTTGGGTGCAATGTTCCAGTAGTAGGGCGCACCCACCTCGAGGCCGCCGCGGCTGTCAACGTTGACGCTGGGCGGCAACCAACCCGAGCGGCGCTGGTCGCCCAATGGGAAACTCAAGGTCGGCAAGGCCAGGATGGGCACACCCAGAAACCGCAACTCGGCGCCTTCGGCTTTGCCTTCGTTGTTTTCAAGGTCCAGGGTGACGCGGCTGGCCTTGAGCACCCAGTCGGGTTCATCGGAACCCTCCAAGTCACCGCGGGGGCAACTGGTGTACAGCGCATTGGTGGCAGTGGAGCGCGACTCGCCCAGGAAGTCGAGCCGGTCGGCGCGGCCACCGGCGCCCAGGCGCAGCAACTCGAACGTGGGCTGCAAAAAGTAGCCCTCGAAACGTTGCACCTTCACCGATAGTTCTGTCCCTGTGTAGACAGCGCCCTCTCGCACCACACGCACCTTGCCGATGGCGGTGGCCAGGTCCAGCGGCACGTCGTAGGCCAGCCAGTCGGCGCTGATGACGAGCCGGCCGCGCCGGAACTCTACGTCGCCTTCGGCACGCGTTTGCAGCCCGGGCTGGCCGCTGATTTCGCGCGCCTGCAGCACGATGGGCAACTGCCGCGCGGCGTCGCCCCGGGGCGGCGGCGACAAGGTGGTGCTGGGTTCCAGACCCGGCGAGGCGACAGGCTCGGCACACTCGGCCGCGCCGCTGGCCAGCAAGCCAGCCAACAAGGTGGCCCATGAGCGGGCCAGCACACACACCGGTCGGGCCAACGTCGTCACGCGCATCGGGTTGGGCCGCCTGTAAGCGCGGGCTGGGGCTGGGGACCGGGAGGTTTGGCGTGGCTGCAAGCCAGAATGGCGCGACCGCGTTTGTCAAATCCATTATCCATGCAGCCCAACGACCTCATTGCCCCAGCCGCCCACCCCATCAACTGGGCCGACGCCTCCCGCCACGCCGCCTTTGCGGGCTGGCTGACGGCCATTGCCCCGCGCCATGGCCTGTTGCCCGATTCGCTGGTACCGGCCTCGGCCGACGCCAGCTTCAGGCGCTACTTTCGTGCCCGCTGCACTTCCAGCGCTGGGAGCGTGATCGTGATGGACGCCCCGCCGCCGCTGGAAGACGTGCGGCCGTTCGTGCGGGTGGCCGACCTCATTGCCCGGGCCGGCCTGCATGCGCCCACGGTGCTGGAGGCCGATGTCGAACACGGCTTCCTGCTGCTGGCCGACCTGGGAAGCCAGGTCTACCTGCAAGCGCTGCAGTCGGCCACGGCGGCCGAGGCCGACCGACTGATGCGCGACGCCTGCCGGGCGCTCATCACCTTCCAGCAGCATGTGCCCGCCACGGCATTGCCGCCTTTCAACGAAGCGCTGCTGGCGCAAGAGCTGGCGCTGTTCCCCGATTGGTGCGTGGCGCGCGAATTCGGCATTGGTTGGAACGCCGCGCAGCAAGCCACCTGGCAGCGCTGCTGCCGCCTGCTGATTGACAGCGCCCTGGCCCAGCCCCGGGTGGCCGTGCACGCCGACTGGATGCCACGCAATCTGATGGTGGCCCAGCCCAACCCGGGGATCCTGGACTTTCAAGACGCTGTGGCCGGCCCCATCACCTACGACCTGGCCTCGCTGCTGCGGGATGCCTTCGTCAGCTGGGACGAAGCCCGGGAAATCGACTGGGCGGTGCGCTGGTGGGACGACGCCCGCGCTGCCGGCTTGCCATTGGGCCCCGTGCTGGGCAGCGACTTTGGCGAGTTCTGGCGTGCGCTGGAATGGATGGGCCTGCAACGCCACCTCAAAGTGCTGGGCATCTTTTGCCGCCTGAAACACCGCGATGGCAAGGCGGCGTACGCGCGCGATCTACCCCGCTTCTTCAACTACGCCATCAAGGTGGCGCTGCGCTACCGGCCGCTGGGGCCGTTGCTGGCGCTGCTGGAACCACTGGCCGAACAGCCGCTGCGCAAGGGTTTCACCTTCTAGAAAAAACGCCACCGCAGCACTGGCCGCGGTGGCGTTGTCACGGCATGGACGTCATGTCGAGGTCATGCAGACGTCGAATGAACGACATAAAAAATCACTTGGGCATCAGCACCGTGTCGATGGCGTGGATCACGCCGTTGCTGGCCTTGACGTCGGCCTGCACGACCTTCGCGCCATTCACCGTGACGCCGCCCGTGGTGGCCAGCGTCAGGTCGCTGCCCTGCACGGTCTTGACCATACCGGCCTTCACGTCCTTGGCCATCACGGTGCCAGGCACCACGTGGTAGGTCAACACGGCGGTGAGCTTGGCCTTGTCCTTCAGCAACGCATCGAGGTCGGCCTTGGGGATCTTGGCGAAGGCAGCGTCGGTCGGCGCGAACACGGTGAACGGGCCTTTGCCCTTCAGCGTGTCAACCAGCCCGGCGGCGCCCAGTGCGGTGGCCAGGGTCTTGAAGTTGCCGGCGCCGACGGCCGTGTCAACAATGTCCTTGGCCTGAACGGCCAGGGCCGAGGCAGCCAGCGCGGCGGCGATGATGAGCTTTTTCATGGGTCAGATCCTGAAGAGTGGAGGGTGTTGGACATGGCGCCCGCGAACGTTACCGCTTGCGAGACCACGCACAGCCCAGATGATCAGACTGTTTCGTTTTCCATGTGAACTGAACGGTTATTGTCAAAACTTGACGGTTACTTTCTCGGTGACCCGGTAACGGGGCAAGGCAGGCGCAGGCCGGGCGGCGCGCCCCAAAGCCACAATACGGCCCCCACACACCGATCTTGGCGGGCAGCCCACGGGCGCCAGCCGGGGCAACCGCCATTCATGTTTGCCATCTTCGAAAGCCTGGTTCGCCCCACCGAGCGCCCCGGCAGCGCGCCACCGCAGACCTTGATGGCTTTCTACTGGCATTACGTGCGCCAGACCAAGGGCCTGTTCGGCGCGATGTTCGTCACCGGCCTGGTAGTGGCACTCATCGACACGCTGATCCCCGTGTTCATCGGCCGCATGGTGCGGTTGATGGAAGCGCAAGACCGCGCCGCCGCACTAACCGAGGCCACGCCAATGCTGGTGGGCATGGCGCTGCTGGTGCTGATCGGCCGGCCGCTGGCGCTGCTGCTGGACAGCCTGGTGCGCAACAACGCCGTGGTGCCGGGCGTGACCAGCCTCATCCGCTGGCAAAGCCATTGGCATGTGGTGCGCCAGAGCTGGCCGTTCTTCCAGAACGACTTTGCCGGGCGCATTGCCAATCGCGTGATGCAGACCAGCAACGCGGTGCGCGAGTGCGTGGTGTCCAGCATCCGCGCGGTTTGGTACATCGTGATTTACGGGTTGAGCGCGCTGGTGCTGATGGGCATGGCCGACTGGCGTCTGGCGGTGCCGACCGCGCTGTGGTTCATCGGTTATGTGGTGTTCCTGCGCATCTTCGTGCCGCAGATGCGCGACCTGGCCAAGAACAGCTCTGAATTGCGCAGCATGGTCATGGGGCGCGTGGTGGACAGCTACACCAACATCCTGACGGTGAAGCTGTTCGCCCGCACGCGCGACGAAGACGACTATGTTCGCGAGGTGATCGACGAGCACACCGTCGCCATCCGCCTGCACATGCGGCTGATCACGCGCTTCATGACCACGCTGTCGGCGCTGAACGCCCTGCTGCTGGTCGGCACCGCCGGCATCGGCATCACGCTGTGGGGCTCGGGGCAGATCGACGCCGGCACGGTGGCCACCGCGCTGCCGCTGGCCTGGACGATTGCCAACGTGGCCGGCTGGGTGAGCTGGGAGGTGACCGGCATCTTCGAGAACATCGGCGTGGTGCAAGAAGGCATGCAGACGATTGCCGTGCCGCACGGCATGCACGACGCGGATGGCGCGCGCGAGCTCGTGGTCAGCCAGGGCGGCATCCGCTTCGACGGCGTCAGCTTCAGCTACGGCCGCGCTGACGGCAAGAAGGTGCTGGACAACCTGAACCTGGTCATCGAGCCCGGCGAGCGGGTGGGCGTGGTGGGCCGTTCGGGCGCGGGCAAGAGCACGCTGGTGAACCTGCTGCTGCGCTTTCATGACCTGGAACAAGGCAGCCTGCGCGTGGACGGCCACGACGTTCGCGAACTGACGCAGGAAAGCCTGCGCGCGGCCATCGGCATGGTGACGCAGGACACGTCGCTGCTGCACCGGTCGATCGCCGCCAACATCGGCTTCGGCCAGCCTGATGCCACGCCGGCACAGATCGAAGCCGCCGCGCGCAAGGCGCAGGCGCACGATTTCATCCTCGGCCTGCAGGACTACAAGGGCCGCACCGGCTACGACGCGCAGGTGGGTGAACGCGGCGTGAAGCTCAGCGGCGGGCAGCGCCAGCGCATCGCGATTGCGCGCGTGATCCTCAAAGACGCGCCCATCCTGGTGCTGGACGAAGCCACCAGCGCGCTGGACAGCGAGGTCGAGGTCGCCATCCAGGACCAGCTGCTGGGGCTGATGGAGGGCAAGACGGTGATCGCCATCGCCCACCGGCTGAGCACCATCGCGCGCATGGACCGCTTGATCGTGCTGGAGCAGGGCCGCATCGTCGAACAAGGCAGCCACACCGAACTGCTGGCGTTGAATGGGCACTACGCCAAACTGTGGGCGCACCAGAGCGGCGGCTTCCTGGCTGAAGAAGCGGCCGAAGACATCATCGTCAAAGCAACCGCTGAACTGCGCGCCGAACTGCCCACGGAAGACGGCCCCGTCGACGACATGCGCCCGTCCGAGCGCGCCGAGCCCGACACCGACGCCGAACCACCTGCCGGGCGCAACTGAACGCCCCGGCGCAGCGCGCCGAGGCCGGGATCAGGGGCAGGCGGCGATCACCTGCGCCACGGCGGCGGTGAGCTTCTTGCCGTAAGGCACGTGCAGAAACTCATTCGGCCCGTGCGCGTTGCTCTTCGGGCCCAGCACACCGCAGACCATCATCTGCGCGGCCGGGAAGCCCTTTTGCAGCATGCTCATCAGCGGGATGGTGCCACCCTGGCCGATGTAGCCCAACGGCGCGCCATAGTGCGCCTGGGAGGCCTCGTTCAACGCCTTGTCCAGCCAGGGCGCCAGCTCGGGCGCATTCCACCCGGTAGCGCCCAGCGCGCCGGCGCGGCCATCGGCATGAAAGGTGACGCGGGCGTTGTAGGGCGCGTTGTCTTCGAGCAGCGCCTTCAGCTTCAGGCTGGCCTCGTTGCCGTCCACCAGCGGCGGCAGGCGCAACGAAAGTTTGAAAGCCGTGAACGGCCGCAACACGTTGCCGGCGCTTTTCATCTCGGCAAATCCATCCACGCCGGTGACGCTGAGCGTGGGCCGCCAGGTGCGGTTCAACAGGCCCTCGACCGGATCGGTGGTGGTGGGCAGCGTGGGCGTTCCGTCGGCGCCACAGGCCCAGGGCATGCGTTTCCAGACCTCATCGCCCAGGATGGCGGCAGTGGCCTGCGCCTGCGCCAGGCGCGACGCCGGCAGCGCGCAGTGAAAGCTGTCGGGCAACAGGCGGCCGGTGGCGCTGTCTTCCAGCCGGTCCAGCACATGGCGCAACACGCGAAAGCTCGACGGCACCAGCCCGCTGGCGTCGCCCGAGTGGATGCCCTCGGTCAGTATTTCCACCTTCAGCACGCCGCTGACCATGCCGCGCAGGCTGGTCGTCAGCCACAGCTGGTCGTAGTTGCCGGCGCCCGAATCCAGGCACACCACCAGGCTGACGTTGCCCAGGCGCGGGCGCAGCGCGTCCAGATACACCGGCAGGTCGAAGCTGCCGCTTTCCTCGCAGCTTTCGATCAAGCCTACGCAGCGCGGGTGAGCAATGCCCTGGGCGTGCAGCGCCTCGATGGCGCTGATGGCGGCATACACCGCATAACCGTCGTCGGCGCCGCCGCGGCCGTAGAGCAGGCCGTTTTCATACTTCGGCGTCCACGGGCCCAGGTCGCTGCGCCAGCCTGTGAACTCGGGCTGCTTGTCCAGATGCCCGTACAGCAGCACGGTGTCGGTCGAGCCCGCCCTGGTGGCCGGTATCTCGAAGAAGATCAGCGGCGTGCGGCCCTCCACGCGCACCACCTCCAGCGTCAGGCCCGCCACCTTGCGGCTTTCGACCCAGGTTGCGGCATCACGCACCACGCGGTCCAGCAGGCCGCGCTGCGCCCAGTCGGCGTCGAACATCGGGCTCTTGGCGGGCACGGCAATGTAGTCGGCGAGTGCCGGCACGATGCGCATGTCCCAGGCCTGGTCGGCATGCGCGGCCAGGGCGGCGATCTGGGCGGGGTGCAGAGGTGCGTTCATGGTGGGCTCCTGATGGCGACGGCAAATATTCAGTTTAGGACTGCGGCAGCCGGTCTGGTGCCGCTTCATGGAGGCCATTGCCGGCCTTGCGCCCGCGCCCCGGGCGGGCCACCTCGCGAGCCAGCGCACGCGCCCGGCGCTCGGCCTCTTGCGCCTGCCCTACAGCCAACCACTGCAAGAATTCTGGCGGCGTTTCGAGCGTGATGCGGCCCCAGGCGCCGGTGCGGAAGTCGTTGATGGTGATCTCGGCGGCCTTCTGCAGATCGACCACCGCGCCGCTGCGCACGGCGCCGCGCCGGCGTCCGATGCCGGCCAGCAGCGCGTCGTCGGGCCACGCGTTGAATTCATCGAGCTTGTAGCGAAGGCGCAGCCGGTCGGCGTAGTGCGTGCGCACGCTGCCCAGCAACGCGGTGGCCACTTCCTGTTCGTCGTAGGCATTGCGCCCGATGCCGCCGCTGGCTGCCAGGTGGTAACCGCTTTGCTCGACGACGATGCGCGGCCACAGCATGCCGGGCGTGTCGACCAGCGTGAAGTCGCTGGCCAAAGCGATCTTCTGTTCCAGCTTGGTGATGCCGGGCTCGTCACCTGTCTTGGCCACCCGTTGGCCGCGCAACGTGTTGATGAGCGTGGACTTGCCGACGTTGGGGATGCCGCAAATCAGCACCCGCACCGGCTTGACCATGCCGCCCCGCAGCGGCACCAGCGCGCGGCAGGCCGCCACCAGCTTGCGCGCCGGCGCAGCCTCGCTGGCGTCCAGCCCCAGGGCCTGCGTGCCGGGCTGGGCCTGGTAGTGGGCCAGCCACAACGCGGTGCGTTCGGGGTCGGCCAGGTCTTGCTTGTTCAGCACCTTCAGCGCGGGCTTGCCTGCCGCCAGTTCAGCCAGCAGCGGGTTGGCGCTGGATCCGGGGAGGCGCGCGTCCAGCAGTTCGATCACCACGTCGATCTCCGGCAGCCGCTTGACGAGCGCCTGCTTGGTGGTGTGCATGTGGCCGGGAAACCACTGGATGGGCATGGTGCTGCGCAAGGATCGCTGTGACGCGCAGCGGATTGCAGCGCGTCGTGATTGTGCGCGGCCGCAGCGGCTCTTATTAGCGGCTGAATAGCGGCTGAATGGCGGCTGAATGGCGGCTGAATGGCGGCTGAATGGCGGCTGAATGGCGGCCGATCAACAGCTGATCGGCGTCTGCTCAACGCCTGCTGAGCAGCGCCGCCAACGTCCCGGCAGCCAGCAGCAGTGACGTATCGTCATGGCCCGCCCCGACAGGGCGCCACCCGGCCCCGGCATGAACCTGCGCCTGTTTGTCGACGCCCCATTGCAGGCCGGCCACGAGATGGCGCTGCCGCCCGGCGCCGCGCGCCACGCCCAGGTCCGGCGCGTGCAGCCGGGCGACACGCTGAGCCTGTTCGACGGCCAGGGCAGCGACTGGCCGGCCACCGTGCTGCGCATAAGCCGCAGCGACGTGACGGTGCGACTGGCGCAGCCCCTGCCCGTGCACCACGAACTGCCGCTGGCCGTGACGCTGGCGCTGGGCATGCCGGCCAACGAACGCATGGACGCGCTGCTGGAGAAGGCCACCGAAATGGGCGTGGCCTGCATCCAGCCGCTGCATTGCGAACGCTCGGTGTTGCGCCTGGCGGGTGAACGCGCCGAACGCAAACGCGTGCACTGGCAGGCCATTGCCCAGGCCGCCTGCGAACAAAGCGGCCGAGCACGCGTGCCGCAGGTGGCCCTGGTGAAAAGCCTGCACGACTGGCTGGCCGCCAGCGCCAACGTGCCGGCGCAACGCCTGATGCTCAGCCTGGACCGCGCTGCGCCGCCCTTGCGCGACATGCCCGCGCAGGCTGCCGCCTTTCATGTGCACGTGCTGAGCGGCCCTGAGGGCGGCTTGACACCAGCCGAACAAGTCAGCGCCATCGCGGCCGGCTTCCAGCCCACCAGCCTGGGCCCGCGCGTGCTGCGCGCCGACACCGCGCCGCTGGCCGCGCTCGCCTGGCTGAGCCTGCGGGCGGGGTAGGCAGGCGCCTGCCCACTGCCCACTGCGCGCTGTGGCTGTGGCTGTGGCTGTGGCTGTCATTGCGGCGCGGCGAGCCTGGCGACAGAATCACGGCCTCTCTTCCACATCCACAGGGGTTTGACATGGGTCTGCTTGATTCGGTGATCGGTGCCCTGGGTCAACCCCAGGGCGCGGGCGGGGGTGCGGGCGGCAGTGCGGGCGGTGCCGGCGGGGTTGGTCAGGCGGCCGTGCTGGCGGCCATCATCGGCATGCTGACGCAGGGCGGTGGCGCGGGTGGCGCTGCCGGTGGCCTGGGCGGCCTGGGCAGCCTGATAGAAAAATTCACCCGCAACGGCATGGGCGATATGGCCAATTCATGGGTGTCCACCGGGCCGAACATGCCGGTGTCTCCCGACCAACTGAACCAGGTTTTGGGCAACGACACGCTGGCCGGTCTGGCGCAGCAGCTGGGCATGGGCCAGGGCGAGCTGGGCACGCAGCTGTCGCAACTGCTGCCGCAGGTGGTGGACAAGCTCACACCCGACGGCCAACTGCCCGACATGAGCGCGGGCGGGGGTGGCGCTGGTGGCATGGGCGACCTGGTCGGCATGCTGGGGGGCTTGCTGCGCCGGTGAGGTGCCTGTGAGGCACCACCGTAGCGCCTGAAGCGCGACTTTCGACGGGCCCACGCGGGTCCGTCATCACGTCGTCAAGTTGTCTTGCGGCCGAATTCGGGGTCGATGCGAATCAGCGCTGCGGCCACGAACGACGGCAGCGTGGCCACGCAGGCCCAGATGAAGAACTGGGTGTAGCCCATCTGGTCCTGCAGCCAGCCGGCCCACATGCCGGGCAGCATCATGCCCAGCGCCATGAAGCCGGTGCACAGCGCGTAGTGCGCCGTCTTGTGCAGGCTGCTGCCATCGGCCGCCTTGGCGCCATGCGGGTCGCCGGTGCCGCTGGCCACCATCAGCATGAACACCATGTAGGCCGTGAAACCAAAGCCGTAACCGAACTGCTCGACGGCCACGGCCGCGCTGATCAGCCACAAATTGGTGGGCTGCCACACGGCCAGCGCCACGAACACCGTGTTGGGCGCGTGCATGCAAAACACCAGCGGCCACAGCACCCGCTTCAAGCCCAGCCGCGATATCACCCAGCCGCCCAGCAGCCCGCCCAGCGTCAGCGCCATGATGCCCACCGTGCCGTACGCAATGCCCACGTCCTGCGTGCGCAGGCCCAGGCCGCCCACGTCGCGCGGGTCGAGCA
>ENA-OBIT01000756-OBIT01000756.1-metagenomes-genome-assembly--contig:-NODE-756-length-13340-cov-5.29635_pt1 | contig 13340 bp, 12 predicted proteins | sample MGYA00153386_OBIT01 | MGnify analysis MGYA00153386
TCAGCCTGAACGAGAGCGTGATGATCGTGGCCATGGTGGTGCTGGGCGGCATGGGGCACCTGCCGGGCGTCATCCTGGGCGCCGTGCTGCTGTCGGCGCTGCCCGAGGTGTTGCGCTACGTCGCCGGGCCCTTGCAGCAGCTCACGGGCGGGCGGCTGGACGCGTCCATCCTGCGCCAGTTGCTGGTGGCGCTGGCGATGATCTCCATCATGCTGCTGCGCCCGCGCGGGCTGTGGCCGTCGCGTGAACACGGCAAGGCGGCGCCGGTGCCCACACCCGCCACGCCGGCACAGGCGGCTCTCTGACGGCACACGCCATGACAGACACCATTCTCAGCGTGCAAGGCGTCAGCAAGCGCTTCGGCGGCTTGCAGGCGCTTTCAGACGTCGGCATCCGCATCCTGGCCGGCCAGGTTTATGGTCTCATCGGCCCCAACGGCGCGGGCAAGACCACTTTCTTCAACGTCATCACCGGTCTCTACACGCCGGACGCCGGCAGCTTCGAGCTCGGCGGCATGGCCTACAAGCCCACCGCAGTGCACGAAGTCGCCAAGCAGGGCATCGCGCGCACCTTCCAGAACATCCGCCTGTTCGCGGAGATGACGGCGCTGGAAAACGTCATGGTCGGCCGCCATGTGCGCACCCACTCGGGGCTGATCGGCGCGGTCTTTAGAACGCCCGGCTTCAAGGCCGAAGAAGCCGCCATCGCCCAGCGCGCGCACGAGTTGCTGGACTACGTGGGCATCGGCCGCTATGCCGATTTCCGCGCCCGCACGCTCAGCTACGGCGACCAACGCCGGCTGGAGATTGCGCGCGCCCTGGCCACCGACCCCAAGCTGATCGCCCTGGACGAGCCGGCCGCGGGCATGAACGCCACCGAGAAAGTAGTGTTGCGCGAATTGATCGACCGCATCCGCAAGGACGGCCGCACGATCCTGCTCATCGAGCACGATGTGAAGCTGGTGATGGGCCTGTGCGACCGTGTCACCGTGCTCGACTACGGCAAGCAGATTGCCGAAGGCACGCCGGCCGAGGTGCAGAAGAACGAGAAGGTCATCGAGGCGTACCTCGGGGCGGGGCATAAATGACCACGACCATGTTGAAAGTCACTGGGCTGAAGGTCGCGTATGGCGGCATCCAGGCCGTCAAGGGCGTGAGCTTCGAAGTCAATCAGGGCGAACTCGTCAGCCTCATCGGCGCCAACGGCGCGGGCAAGACCACCACGCTGAAGGCCATCACCGGCACGCAGGCAGTGGCCGACGGCCAGATCGAGTTCATGGGCCGGACCATCAAGGGGCAGGGCGCCTGGGACCTCGTCAAGCAAGGTCTGGTGATGGTGCCCGAGGGGCGCGGCACCTTCACCCGCATGACCATCACCGAGAACCTGCAGATGGGCGCCTTCGTGCGCAACGACGACGCCGAAATCGCTGCCGACATCGACAAGGTGTTCGCGATCTTTCCGCGCCTGAAGGAGCGGCGCGCCCAGCTGGCTGGCACCATGAGCGGCGGCGAACAGCAGATGCTGGCGATGGGCCGGGCGCTGATGGCGCGTCCCAAGGTGCTGCTGCTGGACGAGCCCTCGATGGGCCTGTCGCCCATCATGGTCGACAAGATCTTCGAGGTCGTGGCCGACATCCACAGCCGCGGCACCACGGTGCTGCTGGTCGAGCAGAACGCCAGCCGCGCGCTCGGCCTGGCCACTCGCGGCTACGTCATGGAGTCGGGTCAGGTCACGATGAGCGGAGACGCCAAGGCCCTGCTCAACGACCCCAAGGTGCGCGCCGCCTACCTGGGCGAGTAGGCGGCTTCAGTCGACTGACGCGCTGAAGTCTTCGTCAGTCGACTGACGCGCCTGAAGCCTTCACCACACCCTCGTACTTCGCAAGCTCGGCGCGCACGAAGGCCGCGAACTGCGCGGGCGTGTTGGGCGAGGGCTCGGCCATCAGCGTGGCCATGCGGGCTTTCAGTTCCGGCGTGCCCAGGGCATCGACGAAAACCTTGTTCAGCTGCTGAGTCAACTCCGCCGACAGCCGGGCCGGGCCGAACAGGCCGAACCAGGTGCCGATGTCGAAACCCGGCAGGCCGGATTCGGCGACGGTGGGCAGGTCGGGCATCGCAGACGAACGGCGGGCCGTCGTCACGGCCAGGGCCTTGAGCCGGCCGCTGCGGATGTTGGCCGACGCGGCAGCGAGGTTGTCGAAGTTGAAGTCGACTTGGCCGCTCACCAGCGCCAGTTGCGCCGGTGGCCCGCCGGCATAGGGAATGTGCACGATGAACAAGCCGGCCTGCGACTTGAACATCTCGCCGGCCAGGTGCCCCGCGCTGCCGTTGCCGCCGGAGCCGAAGTTCAGCTTGCCCGGATTCTTACTTGCGTAAGCCACCAGATCGGCCAGCGTGCGGATGTTCAGCCGCGCAGCGGTCTCGGCGTTCATCACCAGCACGTTGGGCACCTGCGCTACCAGCGTGATGGACGTGAAGTCGCGCACCGGGTCGTAAGGCATCTTGCGGTACAGCCACGGGTTGATGGCGTGGGTGGCCACCGCGCCCATGACCAGCGTGTTGCCGTCGGGTGCGGCCTTGGCCACCAGATCGGCGCCCAGGTTGCCGCCTGCGCCGGGGCGGTTCTCGACGATCACCGTGCCCAGCGTGTCGCGCACGCGCTCGGCCAGCGCCCGGGCCACGATGTCGAGCGGGCCGCCAGCCGGGTAGGGCACGATCAGGCGCACGGTGCGTGCCTGCGACCAGGTCGGAAAAGCTGCGGCGGCCAGGGCCAGCGCAGAGAACTCGCGGCGTTGCAGTGTGGTCATGACGTGACTCCGTGTTTGTCGGCTTCCGACGTGAAGGCGTCGGCAAAGAATTCGTCGGGCGGCAGGCCGCACAGGGCTTTGAGGTCGCGTTCTGCGGACTCCACCATCACCGGCGCGCCGCAGGCGTAGACCTGGCATGCCGACAGGTCCGGGCAGTCCTGCATCACGGCGCGGTGCACGAAGCCGGTGCGGCCGGTCCATTCGTCTTCGGGCACGGACTCGGACAGCACGGGCACATAGCTCAGGTGCGGCAGTTCAGCCGCGAGCGCCAGGCACCACTCGTGCTGGTACAGGTCGGCGCGTCGGCGGGCGCCCCAGTACAGCACCGTCGGGCGGGTGCTCGCCGACTGCTGCAGATGCTGCAGCATGGCCTTGATGGGCGCGAAGCCCGTGCCGCCCGCCAGCATCACGATGGGCTTGCTCGACTCTTCACGCAGAAAGAAACTGCCGAAGGGACCTTCCATGCGCAGGATGTCTTTCTCCTTCATCGTCGCGAAGACATGGTCGGTGAACTTGCCTCCGGGCATGTGGCGCACGTGCAGTTCGATGGCCGGCGGGCTGCCCACGAGGTGCGGCGCGTTGGCCATGCTGTAGCTGCGCCGGGCGCCGTCGCGCAGGATGAACTCCACATACTGGCCGGCGCGGTACTTCAGGTTCTGATTGGCCGGCAGCTGCAGGCGCAGCACAGCCACGTCGGCAGCGGGCCGCTCGATGCTGAGCACGCGGCTGGGCAGCTTCAACACCGGGTACTCACCGGCACCAGGCACGCTGCGCGCCTCGACCACGCAATCGGTCTGCGGGGCGGCGCAGCAGGTCAGGATGAGCCCGGCCTCTTCCTCGGCCACCGACAGGGCCTTGAGCTGGTGCGCGCCATGGATTACCCGGCCTTGCAGCAGCCGGCTCTTGCACGACCCGCAGGCGCCGTCGCGGCAGCCATAAGGCAGGCCGATGCCCTGGCGGATGGCGGCCGGCAGGATGGCTTCGTCGCGTTCGACGCTGAACTGCCGATTCGCCGGCTGCAAGGTGATGGTGAAGCTCATGAGGGATCGGTCGGCCACGTAAACTGGTTTGCGATTGTGCCGTTCAAACCCGTGCCCTCCAGCGCGCCGCCCAGTGACCCTGCCACCCTCTCGAACCCGCCGACCCACGCTGCTGATCGTCGGTTGCGGCGACGTCGGCATGCGTGTGGTGCGGCTGCTCCGGCCACGTTGGAAGGTGCTGGCGTTGACATCTTCGGCCGAGCGCGTGCCCATGCTACGCGAGGCCGGCGCGCTGCCCTTGCTGGGCAACCTCGATGCGCCCGGCAGCCTCGGCCGGCTGGCCGATTTGGCCGAGAGGGTTCTGCATCTCGCGCCGCCCCAGGCGCACGGGGCGCACGACCAACGCACGCGCCATTTGCTGCAGGCGTTGGCGCGGGGCGGGCGCGTGCAGCGGCTGGTCTACGCCAGCACCTCGGGCGTGTACGGCGACGCGCAAGGTGCTGTCTTCGACGAAACACGCGCCGTGCACCCGGCGACCGACCGGGCGCGGCGTCGCGTCGATGCCGAGGCCCAAGTCCGCGCTTTCGGACGGCGAAGCGGGGCGGGCGTCTCGGTGCTGCGCATCCCCGGCATCTACGCAGCCGACCGCGAAGGCGGGCATCCGCGCGACCGCCTGCTGCGCGGCACGCCGGTGCTGGTGGCGGGTGACGACGTCCACACCAACCACATCCATGCCGATGACCTGGCGCGCGCCTGCGTGGCGGCCTTGCTGCACGGCGCGGCGCAACGCACGTACCACGCCAGCGACGACACCGACCTGAAGATGGGCGACTACTTCGACCTGGCGGCGGACCTGTGCAGCCTGCCGCGCCCGCCCCGGGTGTCGCGCACCGAAGCGAGCCAGACATTCAGCCCGGTCATGCTCAGCTTCATGAGCGAGTCACGTCGCCTGGTCAACCAGCGTTTGAAGACCGAGCTGGGTCTGAAACTGCGCTACCCCACGGTGCGCGAAGGACTGGTCGGCAGCTGACCGCGCCGGCAGCGGCCCGGCCGTGCCGCTCAGCGCCGTCGCTTGGGGCTGAAGGGCGACTGGCCGCGCCAGTAGCGGATCATCAGGTAGCCGCCCACCATGCCGCCCAGGTGCGCGAAGTGCGCCACGCTGCCGTAGTCGAGCAGGCCCAGCACCAGTTCCAGCCCGCCGAAGACCATCACGAAAGTGCGTGCCTTCATGGGAATGGGCGGGAACAGCGGCATGATGATGCGGTCCGGGAACAGCATGCCAAAGGCCAGCAGCAATGCGAACAAGCCGCCCGACGCGCCGACCGTGGGCACGTTGGAATTCATCAGGTAGGTCACCAACAGTTGCGCTACCGCCGCGGCCAGGATGCCGGCCAGCAGGAAGTGCGCGTAGCGCTTGGCGCCCCACATGCGTTCAAGTTCGCTGCCGAACATCCACAGGCCCAGCATGTTAAAGAACAGGTGGAACATGCTGCCGTGCAGAAAAGCGTAGGTCACCACCTGCCAGAGCCCGAACCGACCGCTTTCCAGCGGCCACAGTGCAAACCAGCGGTCCAGCGGCAGAAACAACTGCAGGCAGAAGATCGCCGTGCAGGCGAGCATCAGATTTCGGGTGAGCGGGGGTATCTGCGGCATCGGGCGCGGCGGCATGTGGGTGTGGGCGGTTGCGCCCTGCTGGTGCCCGCGGCCAGACTCGAACTGGCACACCTTGCGGCGGCGGATTTTGAATCCGCTACGTCTACCGATTTCGTCACGCGGGCGGCGCGCGCCTGTGGGCGCTCGTCAGAGCCGCGGATTATCACATGGGCTTGATGCAGCCCCAAAGGCGAAAGGCCACAATCGTTCTTGCTGCAGGAGTGCACATGACCACCGACCGGACCAAGAGCGCCGCCCCGCTGTACAAGACCCTGGAAGACACGATCGGCGGCACGCCGCTGGTGCAGCTGCAGCGTCTGCCTGGTGCACAGGTCCAGACGCGGGGCAATGTGGTGCTGGGCAAGCTGGAAGGTAACAACCCCGCCGGATCGGTCAAGGACAGGCCGGCGATCGGCATGATCCGGGGTGCCGAGGAGCGCGGCGAGATCCGCCCCGGCGACACGTTGATCGAAGCCACCTCGGGCAACACCGGCATCGCCCTGGCGATGGCTGCGGCGATTCGTGGGTACCGCATGGTGTTGATCATGCCGGAGGACCTGTCCATCGAGCGCGCCCAGACCATGCGTGCCTTCGGTGCCGAGCTGATCCTGACCCCGCGCTCGGGCGGCATGGAGTCGGCGCGCGACCTGGCCGAGCAGATGCAGCGCGACGGCAAGGGCCGGGTGCTGGATCAATTCGCCAATGCCGACAATCCGCGGGTGCACTTCGAGACCACGGGCCCGGAGATCTGGGCCGACACGGCCGGGCGCGTCACCCATTTCGTCAGTGCCATGGGCACCACCGGCACGATCACCGGGGTGTCGCGCTTTCTCAAGTCGCAGAACAAGGCCGTGCGGATCATCGGCGCGCAGCCTGCGGAGGGCTCGCGCATCCCCGGCATACGCAAGTGGCCCGAGGCCTACATGCCGCGCATCTACGACCCTGCCTGCGTCGACGAGCTGGTGCTGGTCAGCCAGGCCGATGCCGAAGACATGGCGCGGCGCATGGCGCGCGAGGAAGGCATCTTTGCAGGCATCTCGGCCGCGGGCGCTTGCTGGGTGGCCCTGCAACTGGCACAGAGGCTCGAGAGTGCCACCATCGTCTTCATCGTCTGCGACCGCGGCGACCGCTACCTGTCCACAGGTGTGTTCCCGGCCTGAGCCTGAGCCAGGGCCCGCCGCCTAGAATCCCGAGTATGGAAGCACAGAAAACACTCGACACCCGCGGCCTGAACTGCCCGCTGCCCATACTCAAGGCCAAGAAGGCCCTGGCCGACATGGTCAGCGGTGAAGTGCTGAAAGTGCTGTCCACCGACCCCGGTTCGGTGCGCGACTTCCAGGCCTTTGCGCGCCAAACCGGCAACGAACTGGTCGAGCAGACGAGCGATAGCAGCGAGTTCGTGCACCTGCTGCGGCGTCGCTGACGCTGACGCTGCTGGTGCGAAGCGTCAGCCGCCGGGCTACAGCTCCAGCGTCTTCAGGTAGGCGCGAAAGCCCGGTCCAAGTTCGCGGTGGGCCAGGGCGAGTTCGACGTTGGCTTCAAGGAAGCCTTCCTTGCTGCCGCAGTCGTAGCGCTTGCCTTCGTAGCGGTAGGCAAAGACCTTCTCGCGGCGCAATAGCGATGCGATGCCGTCGGTGAGCTGGATCTCCCCACCCACACCGCGCTGCTGCGTGGCGATCTCGTGGAACACGCCCGGCGTCAGGATGTAGCGGCCGGCCACGCCCAGGAGCGAGGGTGCGTCGGCCGGGGCGGGCTTCTCCACGATGCGCGTGATGTCCATGACGCGGTCGTTCACCTCGGTGCCGGCGACGATGCCGTAGCGGCGGGTGTGTTCGGCCGGCACTTCCTGCACGGCGATGATCGACGCGCGCCACTCGGCGTACTGCTCGACCATTTGTGCCAGCACCGGCGGCGAGCCCACCATCAGGTCGTCGGCCAGCAGCACCGCAAAGGGGTGGTTGCCCACCAGGCGCTGGGCGCACAGCACGGCGTGCCCCAGGCCCAGGGCCTGGGCCTGGCGAACGTAGATGCATTCCATGTCGTCCGGCTTGACGCCGCGCACCACGTCCAGCAGTTCCTGCTTGTGGGCCCGTTCCAGGGCCACTTCCAGCTCGTAGGTCATGTCGAAGTGGTCCTCGATCGGGCGCTTGTGGCGTCCGGTGACGAAGATCATCTCGCGCACACCGGCCGCATAGGCTTCTTCCACCGCATACTGGATCAGCGGCTTGTCGACGACCGGCAGCATTTCCTTGGGTTGCGCCTTGGTGGCGGGCAGGAACCGAGTGCCCAGACCGGCCACCGGGAAAATCGCTTTCTCAACCTTCATGGGAGCCTCAGCAGCTGTTACCGTCGCGCGCATTGTGGCAGCGGACTCTCCGCCTGCTTCGTGACACATTCGGGCTGGGTTTGATGGACGTGCTGATCGTCGAGCCGCTGGACGGCAAGGTACTGCAGTGGCTGGCCGCGCGCCATGCCGTGCAGTACGCACCTGAGCTGGCGGGTGACCCCCGAGGCTTGCGCAAGGCCCTGACGACGGCGCGGGCGATCGTCATACCGCCTTCGGTGACGATCGACGCCCAGACGCTGCAGGACGCCCCGGCGCTGATGGTGGTGGGCCGGTTGTCGTCCGGATCGGAAAACATCGACATCGACGCCTGCGCAAGGCGCGGTATCGAGGTCGTGCGCCCGGCCACGGCCAGCGCCGTCGCCGAGGCCGAATTCACCATCGGCGCCTTGCTGCAGATGCTGCGGCGCGTGCCCATCGCCAACGACGAGGGACTGTTGGTGGGGCGCGAACTGGGCAGCGCGGTGGTGGGCCTGGTCGGCATGACCAGCACCGCCAAGCCGCTGGCGCAGTTGCTGCGTGCCTTTGGCGCCCGGGTGGTGGCCTACGACCCGGGCCTGCACGCCTCGGACCCCGTCTGGGAACGCACCGGCGTCGAGCCCATGGGCTTGAGCGAACTGATGCAGAACAGCGATGCCGTGTGCGTGTTGCTGGGCTACTTTGCGCGCTTCACGGGGCTGTTCGGCGAACGTCTGCTCGGCGAATGCAAGGCCGACCAGGTGCTCGTCAGCCTGGGGCATTCCAGCCTGTTCGATGAGACCGCCCTGGCCTGGGCCTTGCTGAGCGGCCAGATGTCGGCCGCCTGGTTCGACAGCCTGGAGCCCGGCTTGCTGGACCCCGGCCGGCCCCTGTGCCGCATCGACACGCTGCAGGTCACGCCCCGCGTGGCGGGCACCACGCAGCAGTCACGCACACGCAGCGCCTGGGCTGTGGCACGGCGCATCGACGAACGGCTGTTCGCCGTGCCCGCGCCACCGGTCTTCAAGCCGGCGCTGCCGTCAGACGACTACGCTGGTCTTGCAAGCGATTCAGTGCCTGCCTGAAGTCGGCTATGCGGGCCCGCTCCTGCGCCACCACGGCCGCCGGGGCGCGGGACACGAAACTTTCATTGCCCAGCTTGGCCTCGGTCTTCGTGATCTCGCCTTGCAGCCGCGCGATCTCGCGGCCCAGACGCGCCTCTTCGGCGGCCACGTCGATCTGTACGTGCAAGGCCAGCCGCAGGGTGCCGGCCATCGCCACGGGTGCGGTCTGCGTGGCGGCCGCGAACTCGGCCTCGTCGGGCAGGGCACGCACCTCGGACAGCCGGGCCAGCGCCCTCAGCAGCGGCGCGGCACCTTGGATGAATTCGGCGTCGCCGCAGGTCAGCAAGGGCACCTTCTCGGCGGGGGACAGGCCCATCTCGCTGCGCAGGCGACGGCATTCCACGGCCACTGTCTTCAACTGCGCCATCCAGGCGTCGGCGGTCGGGTCGATCTTCTCCAACTGGGCCCGGGGGTAGGCGGCGGTGGCCACGCTGCCGCCGTCCTGCGGCTGACGCCGCCCGGCCACCACGGCCACGGTGTCCCACAGCTCGGCGGTGATGAAGGGTGCGACCGGGTGCATCAGGCGCAGCACGGTCTCCAGCGTGCGGATCAGCGTGCGGCGGGTGGCCCGCTGTTCGCTGTCGTTGCCCTGGGCGAGTTGCACCTTGGCGATCTCGAGATACCAGTCGCAGTACTCGTCCCACACGAAGGCATAGACAGCGCTGGCGACATTGTCCAGCCGGTAGTCGGCAAAGCCCTGCGCCACGGCCGCCTCGACGCGCTGCAGTTCGCCCGTGACCCAGCGGTCGGCGCTGGAGAAGCGCAGGAAGCCGTGGAAGGGCCAGCCCGGCGCGCAGTCGGCCTTGCTGTGCTCGGCCAGGCCGCAGTCCTGGCCTTCGCAATTCATCAGCACGAAGCGGGTGGCGTTCCAGAGCTTGTTGCAGAAATTGCGGTAGCCCTCGCAGCGCTTGGTGTCGAAGTTGATGTTGCGGCCCAGGCTGGCGTAGCTGGCCATGGTGAAGCGCAGCGCGTCGGCGCCGAAGGCCGGGATGCCGTTCGGGAATTCCTTCTCGGTGTCCTTGCGCACGCGTGGCGCCGTCTCGGGCTTGCGCAGGCCGGTCGAACGTTTGACGAGAAGCGCAGGCAGCGCGATTCCGTCGATCAGGTCCACCGGGTCCAGCACGTTGCCTTCGCTCTTGCTCATCTTCCGGCCCTGCGCGTCGCGCACCAGGCCGTGGATGTAGACATCGCGAAAGGGCACCTTGCCCTCGGGGCATTCGTCGCTGCGCGTGAAATGCGTCGTCATCATGATCATCCGGGCGACCCAGAAGAAGATGATGTCGAAGCCCGTCACCAGCACCGTGCTGGGCAGGAAAAGGTCCTGTTCCAGCGCGGCTTGACCCGTTTGGTCCGGCCAGCCCAGGGTGGAAAAGGGCACCAGCGCCGACGAGTACCAGGTGTCCAGCACGTCCTCGTCGCGCACCAGCGGGCCGGTGTAGCTCGCGGCCGTGGCGCGCTGACGGGCTTCGTCCTCGCTGCGGCCCACGAAGAGCTCGCCGGCCGTGCCGTACCAGGCCGGGATCTGGTGGCCCCACCACAACTGGCGGCTGATGCACCAGTCCTGCAGGTTGTCCATCCAGTGGTCGTAGGTGTTGACCCACTGCTCGGGCACGAAACGCACGCGTCCGCTGGACACGGCGTCGATGGCACCCTGGGCAATGCTGCGGCCGTGTGCGCCGGGCTTGTTCATGGCCACGAACCACTGATCGGTAAGCATCGGCTCGACCACCTGGCCGGTACGGGCGCAGCGGGGCACGGTCAAGCGGTGCTTGCGGGTCTCGACGAGCAGGCCCAGCGCGTCGAGGTCGGCAACGACCTGCTTGCGCGCGACGAAGCGGTCCAGGCCGCGGTAGGCCGTGGGCGCGTTGTCGTTGATGCGCGCGTCGAGGTCAAGCACGCCGATCACCGACAGGCCATGGCGCAAGCCCACCGCATGGTCGTTGACGTCGTGCGCCGGTGTCACCTTGACCACGCCGGTGCCGAACCCGCGGTCGACGTAAGCGTCGGCGATGACCGGGATCAGGCGTTCGCACAGCGGCAGGCGCACGCGCTGGCCGACCAGCGCGGCGTAGCGTTCGTCCTCGGGGTGGACCATCAGTGCGGTGTCGCCCAGCAACGTCTCGGGCCGTGTCGTGGCCACTACCAGCGAACCCGACCCGTCTTCGAGCGAGTAGCGGATCAGCCACAGCCAGCCGTCTTCTTCCTCGCTTTCGACTTCCAGGTCGGACACGGCCGACTTCAGCGTCGGGTCCCAGCTGACCATGCGCTTGCCGCGGTAGATCAGGCCTTCATCGAACAACCGCACGAAGGTCTCGGTGACGACCTTGGACAGCTTGTCGTCCATCGTGAAGTATTCGCGCGACCAGTCGACGCTGTCGCCCATGCGTCGCATCTGGTTCGCGATGGTGGCGCCCGAGCTGTGCTTCCAGTCCCACACCTGGGCCACGAAGTTCTTGCGCCCCAGGTCGTGGCGAGAAAGACCGTTTTCCTGCAGCTGCCGCTCGACCACGATCTGCGTGGCGATGCCGGCGTGGTCGGTGCCCGGCACCCACAGCGTGTTGTAGCCGCGCATGCGGTGGTAGCGCGTCAACGAGTCCATGATGGTCTGGTTGAACGCATGCCCCATGTGCAGCGTGCCCGTCACGTTGGGGGGAGGCAGCTGGATGCTGAACGAGGGCCGCGACGGGTCCAGCGTCGGGGCGTGGGCCCCGCTGGTCTCCCAGACCGGACTCCAGCGGGCCTCGATAGCGGCGGGCTCGAAGGACTTAGCGAGTTCGGTCATGGTGGCGGTGCTGCGATGGGCGTTGGCGCCGCCGCTGGAAGGTGTCTTGCCCAGGGCGCGCGAGGAGCCGGAATTGTAGGTGGGCCTACCGGCGCGACAGGGTGCTGTCGCGACAGGGCGAGACACTGAGCGACCGACGCGGTGCCGGTGCCTGTCAGCCGGCAACGAGGCCATACTCGCCGCGAATGCCAGCCGATGGCGCGGCGCGAAGTTCAACCATTGTGCGACTGAGCGTTTGCATTGGAGATTCCGGTCATGCGTCGTCGACACCTTTTGAACTGCCTGGGCGCCGCCGGCCTGCTCTCGGCCCTGGCGCAGACAGCCCGCGCAGCGCAGGAACTGGCGCCCGCCGACTGAAAGGCGTTGGTCTGCGTCTTTCTGTTCGGCGGCAACGACGGCAACCACATGCTGGTGCCCTTGGATGACCGCCTCGGCGATCAAGCCAAGGTGCGCGCTGGCACGCCGCTGGCACTGAGCCGCGAGCAGCTGCTGCCGTTGCCAGGCGCGGACAGCGCTGCAGCTTTCGGCTTGAACCCTGCGTTGGCGCCGCTGCTGCCGGTGTGGAACGACAGCCGGCTGGCCGTTCTGTTCAACACCGGGGCGCTGGTGGAGCCGCTGTCGCGCAGCAGCTACCAACGCGGTGGCCGCAAGCCGGACAACCTGTTTTCTCACTCCGACCAGCAGGACTTCGCGCAGGCGCTGGGCGGCGACAGCCCCGGCAACCTTGGCTGGGGATTGCGCCTGGCGCGCAGCGTGAGGCCTGTGGGTGGGGGCACGGGCCGGCTGCCGTCGATGATCTCGCTCGCGGGCAACCAGGGCTTCCTGCGCGGAGACGTGCGGGCCAGCCTGGTGCTGCCGGCACGTGGCAACTTTGGTCTGACGGGCAGCGGCCCGGACGCCGCCAGCGCCACGCGCGTGGACGCCCTGCGTGCGCTGTGGGCGCAAGACCCGACATCCCTGGGCCGCCAGGCCGGCGACATCGTGGCTTCGGCGCTGGATGCAGCGGGCCTCGTCAATCCCATCATCAACCCGCCGGCCGGGGCCGCCGCCTCGCCGGTGACCACGCCCTTTGCATCACTGCGGTCGGACCTGAGCCAGCAACTGCTGCGGGCAGCGCGCCTGATCGAGGCCCGCAGCCTGCTGGGCAACCGCCGGCAGATCTTTTTCGTGTCGCTGGGCGGCTTCGACACCCACACCAACCAGCGCGCTGAACAGGACCGGCTGCTGACCGAACTGGCCACGGCGCTGAAGGCCTTCGACGACGCGGTGCAGGCCCTGGGCATCGGACCGCAAGTCACCGCATTCACGATGAGCGACTTTGCGCGCACGTTCAAGGTCAACAACAGCGCGGGCACCGACCACGGTTGGGGCAACCACCACCTGGTGTCGGGCGGAGCGGTGCGCGGGCGGCAGACCTACGGCAACTACCCGCAACTGGTCTTGGGCGGCGCCGACGACGCCAGCCGCGAAGGGCGGTGGATACCCAGCACGTCCTATGACCAATACGTGGCCACGCTGGCACGCTGGTTCGGCGCCGACGAGTCGGCACTGGCAGGCATCACACCGAATCTTGCACGCTTCGACCGGCGTGACCTGGGCTTCCTGGCATGACGCGGCTGTTCCCGAGGGCGGCCGCCCGGGTTGTTCTGGCCGCGTCGGCGGGTGTGCTGGTGCTGGTACTGGTGCTGGCGGG
>ENA-OBIT01000757-OBIT01000757.1-metagenomes-genome-assembly--contig:-NODE-757-length-13333-cov-5.91384_pt1 | contig 13333 bp, 8 predicted proteins | sample MGYA00153386_OBIT01 | MGnify analysis MGYA00153386
GCCTGCCGCCGCGCCGCCGGGCTGCCCAGCTCGAAGCGGCCCAGCCCGAAGCTGGACAGGTCGATGTCCGGTTGCGTGCAGCGGCGAATGCACTCGATGACGGTGTCGTTCCACATGCGCCCACCGTCCAGGAATCCGGTAGCGACAAAGAAGGTAGCCGACAGGCCGTGGCGCTGCAGGATGGGCAGCGCCACCGTGGCGTTGTCGGCATAACCGTCATCGAAGGTCATCACCAGCGCGCGGCGTGGCAGCTGCTGCCGTTGCCACAGGGTGTGGGCCTGGCCCAGGCTCAGCACATTGAAGGCGCAGGCCAAGGCACCTGCCAGGCGGTTGAACCGCACAGCGCAGGTCTCGCCCGGGAAGACGGGGTCGGGCTCGGACAGCACGCGGTGAAACATGAGCACCGAAATCCGCGGCGCAGACACCCGGTCGGCCGCTGAAATGGCGAGCCGCCCCATCAAGCCTGCAAACATGTCAACGGGCACGTCAGACCTTTTGGAGCAGCGGCTGGCTGCTCTGGACGCCTGCGCCAGGGGCTGCAGTGGCTGTGCCTGCAATCGGTGCCAGCTGCGTCTTGGCCAACAACATGCTGCCAAGCAGCACGAAGCCTGCGATGTAGTAGGTCAGGTCCAAGTAAGCCAGGCTGAGAAAGGCACCGCCCGCTGCGAAGCCGAGCAGGCTGACCTGGGACATGCGCATCAGCAGTGGAAGCCAGTTCGAGAGTTCGGCGAAGGCCATAGCCCGCTTCGCCGTGCTCGTGGCGCGCCGCCAGACGGTGCCCCAGAAGGCGAAGTACAGCGCCAAGCCGACGAAGCCGTGCTCACCCAGCATTTGGAAGTAGATGCTGTGGGCGACCAAGGGGCGGCCTCGAAATCCGTCCCACTCGATGCCTTGTGGCGCGTAGGCGTTGAACACGGTCATGTTGTCGGCGCGGAAACCGGCCCCGACCAGTGGCCGGGACAGCGCTGCGTTCGTCAACGTACGCCAGATGTAAATGCGTGACATGGCGGAGCTGTCGTCCTTGTACTCCGCGATGGTGTCCATGCGCTGGTTCCAGGTGGACGGCATGAACGCGATGGCCGCCGCGACCAAGGCCAGCAAGCCCACCGTCATGCGCACCGGGTAGGCGCTTTTGACGCCCAGGAACAAGCCGACAACGAGAAGGGCCAGCAGGCCGCCGCGAGACTGGGAGCCGAGGATGGAAAACACGCACAACACCATGGTCGCCAGCAGCCCGCGCTTGATCCACTTGTTGTCCAGCGTTTGCCGCATCCAGTAGACGAAGGGCAGGATTATCACCAGCCCGACCGCCAATTCGTTGTTGCCGCCCAGCAGGCTGTTGCCGGGGCCCCAGACGCGGGCACCGCCTCCGGTAGCGATGGTGAAGTAGCCGCCCTTGACGCCGAAGTACGCCAACGAAAGCGTCACCACGTACACCAGGATGCGCAGCTCCTGGCCTGTACGCACCAGCATCAGGCTGACGAACAACATCAGCTGGATCTTCATCACGAAGATCCAGCGCTCGCTCGTCCAGCCGTCTGGCGCCATCGAGAACAAGCTCGTCACGCTCATCCACACCAGCAGCGCCAGCCACAGGCCGGTGAGGCTGTTCAGGGGCAGCAGCTGCTTCTTGGCCGTGAAAGCCACGACCAGCAAGGCGGCCACCGCGACGACTTGCGCGAAGGGGAAGCCCAGCGCAAAGCCATAGGTCATGGTCTGCGGTGTCATCACCGAAATCCAGGCCCACAGGTAGGCCGCGACGGCCGGGTGCTTGAACACGTACATCAGCCCCAGGCTCACGACCAGCGTCACCGCGATGTCGCGTATGGGCATGGTTCAGGCCGCCTCGGACAGCTCGACGTGGCTGACCACGTAGCGGAACTTGCCGCTCTTCTCGGCGGCGATGGCCGCCACGGGGCAGATGTCCACCACCACGCCGGCACCCAGCCGCGCGCGCAGGCCGGTGCCGATGCGCTCGCGGGTGGCAGGCAGCAAGGTGCCGTTCTCGGGCACCACCTGCACCTCGGTGCGCTGCACGCTGTGCTGGATGATCTTGAAAGCGCTTAAGCCCGGCAGGTCGCGCAGCACGTAGATGAGCGCCAGGCCATGCATCACCGTGCCATCGGCCGCGACGACGAAGTCGGTGCTGCGGCCCTGGATCTCTTTCAGCAAGGGCAGACCACGACCGCACGGGCAGGCCTGGTCGTCGAGCACGCCGACGTCGCCGGTGCGGTAGCGGACGAACGGGAAATCGCGCGTGGCCAGGTGGGTGACGACGATCTCGCCGGCCTGGCCGTGCGGCAGGGGCCGGCCGTCGGCGCCGATGATCTCGACCACGATGTCTTCGCTGGTGATGTGCATCCCGCCCTGTGGGCACTCGTGGGCGATGAAGCCGGCGTCGCGACCGCCGTAGCCGTTGGCCACCGGGCAGCCGAAGGCCGCGACGATGGCCGCGCGCTGTTCGTCGTACAGGCGTTCGCTGGTGACGAAGGCCACCCGGATACCGAGGTCGTCCATGCGCTGGCCGCGCCTGGCGGCGTGGCGGGCGATGTGGCTGAGCGCACTGGGGTAGCCGAACAGCATGCGCGGGCGGCGGCGGCGGATGGCGGCCACCATGGCGTCGAGCTTGGCATCGTTCATCTCGAAGGCGGGCAGGAGCTCGGTGCGCAGCAGGCGGTCGCGCCAAGCGCGGATGTGGTCCTGGCTGCCGAGCTCGATCGGCGAACCCCACACCACCATCTCGGGGTCGCCGATGTCCACCCCCCACCAGCGCGTGGCCCGCCACTTGGCGGCCACGTCGTGGCCGACGCGTTCTTTGCCAATGAAGAAGATCAGCGGCTCGCCGCTGCTGCCGCCGGTGTTGAAGCGCGCCAAGTCGCGCGCCCCGGGACGCTTGAGGGCTTCGGTGCGGGCGCGGATGGTGGCCTTGTCCAGCAGCGGCAACGCCTGCAGGTCGGCCAGGCCGTGCACGGCACGCGGGTCGAACCCCAGGCGCGCGTACAGCTCGCGGTAGTGGGGCACGGCCGTGCCGCCCGTGCCTATGTCGGTGAGGAAAGCGCGCATGCGCTGAACCTGGTGCTGCAACAACTGCTCGGTGCTCCACCACTGGCTGCGTTCGAGTGCGCGGCGCACGCCGACCGTGGCGTGGCGTTTGGCCAGCTCGTGCAGCGGGAACAGCAGGCTGGAAACGGCAGAGGTGTACATGGGCCCGAAAAGTCAAGCTTCATGGCCAAGCGCCCATCGGCATCCATCGTGGATTCTCTGTCAAACCTGGTGCCGGACCGAGGCCATGGGCGTGACAGCTTGCACGGCAAGGTTCAGGCCTGCAGGCGAAATAGTGCGGCCCGGGATGGGCCCCCTGCGCCCCATGTCGCGTTGAACATGCCCGTGCACAAAGCGCGCAATCTTGGACGTTTCGCAATGTTGGGCCAATCAATCTTGGACGGAGAATCGGCAATCAAGCATGTTTCACTCTCCTGCGTGATTGTTCGCAGCGCGGTTCTGTGTTGATCCTCGACGCGTCGATTTCCAGACCTCATACCCATTCGCCAGAACCCATGAACCCTGTGCACTCAGAGCCCGACATGAACGTTGTTCAGCCAACACTTGAATGTTGTGCATGCGTCTGTGGCGAAACGGCTATTACCGAGCGGCAAATCAAGGCCCGGGACGAAGTCCACGGCGGCATGTTTGCCTATGCCACCTGTGCGCGTTGCGCAACGGAGCGTGTCTCACCACGTCCCACGCCGGAAGACATTGGACGGTACTACCCGAACACCTACTACGCCTACGTTGGCGCCGCTGATAACCAAGTGTCAGCCGCGACTCGATTCAAGCGAGCCGTTTACGAGACTTTCTATGCCGAGCCGGGCGAGCGGGGCACGTGGACGACGCGACTTCGTTGGCTTTTGATAGCGCTGCTGTTCCCGCTGCGCTTCCGCACGAATTTGGCCTTTCGGGCGCCGACGGAACGCTGTGTGTTCGAAATTGGCGCCGCCACTGGCACCGATCTGCTGGAGTTTCGCGCTGCAGGCTGGCAGGTGACTGGTTGTGAGCCGTCCGAGAAGGCTTGCGCGGTCGCCCAGAAGCGAGGTATCGCACTGCAAAACTGCAGCGCAGAGCTCGCCGTCATGGCGCCGCATCAATTTGGCTGCGTGTTGATCAACAACGTTTTCGAACACCTGCATGATCCAGTTCGGGTGCTTGAAAAGGTGCGTTGCTCGTTGATCAACGATGGCGTGTTGGTGATCATCGTGCCGAATCACGCCTCCTGGGCCGCCCGTGTCTTTGGCGCCGCTTGGCCTGGTTACGACCCACCGCGGCATTTGTGGGGTTTCACGGCTGAATCCATTCGCGATCTGTTGCGGCGAACGGGGTTTGAGCTCGAGTACATCGCACACAAAGCGCCTCAGCGCTGGTGTTGGGAAGCCTGCGTTGCCGGAACTCGACTGCCAGGTGGGGCTACGCCACTGCGATCTCGGCTGGCACACCCACTGGCGACTTTGCTGGTGCCCGTAGGAGCATTGCTGTCTTTTTTTAAGCGCGGAGACTTCATCAAGGTCGTTGCTCGCAATTCACGATGACCACCCTCGCCTGGCCTTGCCCTCAGCCGACCCGCCGCCCGACTTCCGACCACAGGCGCTGCGCCAGGTGCTGCGCCTGCACGCGCAGCTCGGGCACGGCGGTGGCCTCCCAGTCGCGGGCGCGCAGCAGCGGCCCCAGGCAGTGCAACCCCGGCGTGGGGTGGCCTTGCGCGCCGATGACGGTGCCGTGGGCATCGACCTGCAACCCGAGCCCCAGCGGATCGACGCTGAGCCAGCCGGCGCCCAGCAACTGCCGCACCAGCGGGCTGCCGTGGCGGCCCAGGTCGGTGGACGGCCCGGTGCAGTTGACCACGCCGGCGTAGACCCGGCACTGCAGCGCCCCCCCGCCGCGGGGCAGCCAGCGGGCCTGCAAGCCGCCGCTCACTTCTTGCAGGTCGACCAGGCGCCCGCCCGCCACGCGCACCGAGCCGGCCGCGCGGGCGGCAGCGAAGACGGCATGCGGCACGGGTGCACAGCGATGCCTGGCGGTGTCCCAGTAGGGTTGCAGCCGCTGCACGAAGCGGCGCCGCTCGGGCCACGGGGTGCGCTGCCACCAGGCCGGCGTGTGTGGCCGCAGCGCCGCGATCATGTCGCGCCAATCACCGCCGGCAGCGACATGCCGGGCCACGGCCAGGCGCACCGCCCGCAGATCGGCCCGCACGCCACGGCCCAAGCCGGCAGCCAGGCCGGCAGCCAGGGCAGCGGCCGCGCCGGCCGCGTCGGCCCCGGGCGGCAGCGAGCGCTGCTCGCGATGCGCAGCCGACAGCAGGCCGCGGCGCGACAGGCACAGGACCGGGCGCGCTGGCGTCAGGGCGTGCAGGCTCAAGGTCACGTCCAGCGCCGTCAGGCCGGTGCCCAGCAACAGCACGGGCCCGGGCGGCAGGCGGTCCAGCGCGCCAGGCGACCAGGGGTCGCTGACATAGCGCGGGTTGCCGCTCATGGCGCCGCTCATGGCGCCGCTTATGGCGCCGCTCACGGCGCCGGCCACGGCGGGCGGGTCGGCGGGAGGCAGGTGGCCGGTGGCCAGCACCACGTGGTCGGCCTCCAGCTGGCTGCCGTCGGACAGGCGCAGGCGGGCCCGGCTCGGGGGCGCAGACGCAGACGCAGACGCAGACGTTGACGTTGGAGCAGGCGCAGGCGGGTCGAGATACATCACTTCGGCGACGCGCCGCTCGAGCACGCACGACGCGGGCAGCGCCTGCTCGTGCTGCGCCAGCAGCTGTTCGAGGTAGGCGCCGTACAGGTTGCGAGGCAGGAAGCTGTGGGCCTGCACGCCGGGGTCGGCGGCGCGGGCGTGCGCCAGGAAGTGGTCGGGCTCGTCGGCCAGCGCGCTCATGTTGCCTGCAGGCACGTTCAGCAGGTGCAGGGCACTGCGCGTGCCGTAGGCCAGGCCGCGGCCCATCGCGGCCGTGGGGTTGACGAGCACGATGCGCAGCGGCCGGCCGGCGGCCAGCCGCAGCAGTTGCACGGCCAGTACCGTGCCGCTGAAGCCCGCGCCGACGATAACCACGGTGGCGCGGGGGCCGACCGTGGCCGCCGTGGCCCCGGTGGCCGTCATGCCGGCGGCATCGCGCGCGACCATGCTTGTGTCATCGCAGCGCCTCAGCGCCCCAGGGCGCCGCGGGCCCGCAGCAGGGCGACCACCTGGTCGGCTGCCTCGACAGCCGACAGCCGGTCGGCCGGCAGGTGCAACTCGGGCGTGGCCGGCGGCTCGTAGGGCGAGTCGATGCCGGTGAAGTGGGGCAATTCACCCCGCCGGGCCTTGGCATACAGGCCCTTGGCGTCGCGCGCCTCGGCCACCGCCAGGGGCACATCGACATGGATCTCGATGAACTCGCCCGGCGCCAGCAGGCTGCGCGCGAGCGCACGCTCGCTGCGGAACGGCGAGATGAAGGCGGTGATGACGATGAGCCCGGCATCGGCCATCAAGCGTGCCACCTCGGCCACGCGGCGGATGTGCTCGACGCGGTCGGCGTCGGTGAAGCCCAGGTCGCGGCTGAGGCCGTGGCGCACGTTGTCGCCGTCCAGCAGGTAGGTCAGCCGCCCCTGCGCGTGCAGCTTGCCGGCAACGAGGTTGGCGATGCTGCTCTTGCCGGCGCCCGACAGGCCGGTGAACCACAGCACGGCGGGTTGCTGCCCCAGCAGCGCGGCGCGCGCCGCCTTGTCGATGTCCAGGGCCTGCAGGTGGATGTTGTGCGCGCGGCGCAGGGCGAAGCGCAGCATGCCGGCGCCCACGGTGCGGTTGCTGAGCCGGTCGATGAGGATGAAGCCGCCCAGTTCGCGATTCACCGCATAGGGTTCGAAGGCCACGGCGCGGTCGAGCGAGATGTTGCACACGCCGATCTCGTTCAACGCCAGTGTCCGCGTCGCGGTGTGTTCCAGCGTGTTGACGTTGACTTTGTGCTTGATGTCGGTGACCGTGGCGTTGACGCTGCAGGCACCGATCTTCAGCACGTACGGCCGGCCGGGGAGCAACGCCTCGTCGTCCATCCAGACGAGGTGGCATTCGAACTGATCAGCCACCTCGGCGGGCGCCGCGGCCGCGGTGATGACGTCGCCACGAGACACGTCGAGCTCGTCGGTGAGCGTGAGGTTGACCGACTCGCCGGCCACGGCCAGGTCGCGGTCGCCGGTGAAACCGACGATGCGCGCCACGGTGCTTTCGCGGCCCGAGGGTTGCACGCGCACGCGGTCGCCAGGGCGGACCTGGCCGCTGGCCAGCAGGCCGCAGAAGCCGCGGAAGTCGGCATGCGGCCGGTTGACCCACTGCACGGGCAGGCGCAGCGGCTGGCGCTGCAGCCGGGTCTCGTCGATGGGGCAGGTCTGCAGGAATTCCATCAGCGACGGCCCGACGTACCAGGGCATGGCGTTGCCGGGCTGCATGACGTTGTCGCCCTTCAGTCCCGAGACGGGGATGGCGGTGATGTCGTCGAGCCCGATCTGCGCCGCGAAGGCGCGGTAGTCGGCGGCGACGCGGTCGAAGATGGCCGGGTCGTAGCCGACCAGGTCCATCTTGTTGACGGCCAGCACCACCTGGCGGATGCCGATGAGGCTGACCAGGAAACTGTGGCGGCGCGTCTGGGTGAGCACGCCCTTGCGCGCGTCGATCAGGATCACCGCCAGGTCGGCCGTGGAGGCGCCGGTGACCATGTTGCGGGTGTACTGCTCGTGGCCGGGTGTGTCGGCGACGATGAACTTGCGCCGCTCGGTGCTGAAGAAGCGGTAGGCCACGTCGATCGTGATGCCTTGCTCGCGCTCGGCCGACAGCCCGTCCACCAGCAGCGCGAAGTCGATGTCGCCGCCCTGCGTGCCCCACTTCCGGGAATCGGCCTCGACCGCCGCCAGCTGGTCGTCGAACAGCATCTTGCTGTCGTAGAGCAGCCGGCCGATGAGCGTGCTCTTGCCGTCGTCGACACTGCCGCAGGTGATGAAGCGCAACAGGCTCTTGTGCTGGTGCTGTTGCAGGTAGGCAGCGATGTCGCTGGCGATGAGCTCGCTGGTGTGGGCCATCAGAAATAGCCCTCTTGTTTCTTCTTCTCCATCGACGCGGCACCGTCGTGGTCGATGATGCGGCCCTGACGTTCGCTGGTGCGGGCCAGCAGCATTTCCTGAATGATGGCCTGCAGGGTGTCGGCCTCGGACTCGATGGCGCCCGACAGCGGGTAGCAGCCGAGGGTGCGAAAACGCACCTTCTTGCGCATCGGCGTCTCGCCCGGCTGCAGCGGCATGCGCTCGTCGTCGACCATGATCAGCGTGCCGCCGCGCAGCACCACCGGGCGCTCGGCCGCGAAGTACAGCGGCACGATGGGAATGTCTTCGAGGTGGATGTACTGCCAGACGTCGAGCTCGGTCCAGTTGGAGATCGGAAAGACGCGGATCGATTCGCCGGCATGCTTGCGCGTGTTGTAGAGGCGCCAGAGCTCGGGGCGCTGGCTCTTGGGGTCCCAGCGATGCTGGGTGGTGCGGAACGAGAAGATGCGCTCCTTGGCGCGGCTCTTTTCCTCGTCGCGACGGCCGCCGCCGAAGGCGACGTCAAAGCCGTGCTGGTCCAGCGCCTGCTTCAGCCCCTGCGTCTTCCAGGTGTCGGTGTGCACCTGCGAGCCGTGGTCGAAGGGGTTGATGCCCAGTGCCTTGGCCTCGGGGTTCTGGTGCACCAGCAGTTGCATGCCGGACTCGGCCGCCACGCGCTCGCGCATCGCGTACATGTCGCGGAACTTCCAGGTCGTGTCCACGTGCAGCAGCGGAAACGGCGGCAGCGCCGGGTGGAAGGCCTTGCGCGCCAGGTGCAGCATCACGGCGCTGTCCTTGCCGATCGAATAGAGCATGACGGGCGCGGCGGCCTCGGCCACCACCTCGCGCATGATGTGGATGCTTTCGGCCTCCAGCCGCTGCAGGTGGGTGAGGTGGGTGAGGTGGGTGACGAGCGTCATGAGGGTGCTGGGTCCGCGAGATCAAACCACTGCCGCCACGCGACGGTACGCTCGCAGCCACAGCGGGCCGACAGCGTGCCAGGTGTAAGCCTGCACGGCGACTCGCCCGGACTCGCGCAAGCGGTCGGCCAACTCGGCATCCTCGATGACCCGAATGATCGCGACCGCCATGGCCTCGTCATCGCGCGGTGGAACCAACAGCCCGTTCACCCCGTCATCGACGATGAAGGGGACGCCACCCACGCAGGTGCTGACGATGGGCACCTCGCTGGCCATCGCCTCGAGCAGCGAATTGGGCATGTTGTCCACGACACTGGGGTTCAGGCAGACCCAGCTTGAGCGCAGCCGTGTGGCAAGCTCATTGCGATCGAGCCGCCCGGTGAACTCCACAACGTCGTCGATCCCGAGAGACCGGGCCAGCGACACCAGAGCAGAGTGCTCCGGGCCCGTGCCAGCGATGACGAGGCGCACCGACTCGATTTCTCGTCGCACTCGGGCAAGCGCTCGCAGCGCGGTGGCCAAGTCGTAGATCGGCTCAAGATTGCGCGTGACGATAACGACCGGTTCCGGCGCGCGAGCACCTGAATGAAACAACGACAGGTCGACGGCGTTCGGAATGACCTCGGCACGAATGCCAAACCTCTGGAACACCTGATGCAGAAAGCCTGAAGGTACGACCAGCAACGTGGCGCGCTTCAAGGTTGGCAGGACCCAACGGGCGGCAGCGGCCATGAAGCTTGCTGCTTCACCACCCCTGTAATTGACGATCACGGGAACTCCCCTCAGCCTGCAAATCCAGATCGCAGGCACCGAGTACAGGTGCCAGGACCAGCCTGAGTTGGCCATCAGATGGACGACCTCGGATTTTCCGGCAAGTCGCCACAACGCCCCGACATAGGGTACGAGACGGAAGAGCGCACGGACACCCCGCAACCGTCCGATGAAGCTCGGCCAGTAGGGGGCATTGGTGGCCACGACGGAGACGGCAAGACCGTCCTCTCGCAATCTGCTGGACAGCATGGCCGTCTGCATCGCCATGCCGCCTGCGGGAGGGGGTTCTGGGCCCACGAGACCAATGCGCAGCGTCACGTTGCTTCGCGCCGCACGGTCTCAGGCCGCAACCAGCGCGGCCGCGGCGAGGCGCTCGAACACCGGCCGGTAGTGCCGCGCGCTGGCGGCCCACTGGCGTTCACGTTCGACGAAGGCGCGGCCGGCGGCACGCAGTGCGGGCCAGGTTTCGCGGCGCTGCAAGAGGCCGTCCACGGCGTCGGTCAGCGACGCGGCGCTGCCGGCGCGGAAGAGCACGCCGGTGTCGCCGTCGCGGATAAGTTCCTTGTGCCCGCCCACGTCGCTGGCCACCAGCAGCCGCCCCTGCGCCATCGCTTCCAGCGGCTTCAGCGGCGTGACGAGTTCGGTCAGGCGCATCGAGTGGCGCGGGTAGGCCAGCACGTCGATCAGGTCGTAGTAGCGCTGCACCTCGGCATGCGGCACGCGGCCGGTGAAGACCACCTTGTCGGCCACGCCCAGCGCCTGGGCTTGCGCCTTGAGCGCCGCGTCCTGCGGCCCGCCGCCGACCAGCAGCACGCGCAGCTCGGGCCGGCGGCGCAGCAGTTCAGGCAAGGCCTGCAGCAGCAGGTCCAGGCCCTCGTAGGCGTAGAAGCTGCCGATGAAGCCCAACACCACGGCGCCGTCCAGCCCGAGGCGGGTCTGCAGGGCGGTGTCGGGCTGGCCGCCGGGTTCGAAGTCGCGGATGTCCACGGCATTCGGAATCACCGTGATCTTGCTGGCCGCGATACCCCTTGCCGCGATGTCGCCACGCAGCCCTTCACAGATGGTGAAGACATGGTCGGCGTTGCGCAGAGCGTGCGTCTCCAGGCGACGCGTCAGGCGGTAGCGCAGGCTGCCTTGGGTGGTGGTGCCGTGGTCCACGGCGGCGTCTTCCCAGAAGGCGCGCACTTCATAGACCACCGGGATGCCCAGGCGCCGCCCCACCCGCAGCGCGGGGATGGCATTCAGCACGGGGGAGTGCGCATGCAACACGTCCGGCTGCAGTTGCTGCGCCACGCCCATCAGGCGCCGTTCGAGCTGCTTCATGAGCGCGACTTCACCCAGGCCGGGCAGCCGCGTGCCGCTGGTGGCGGCGACCATGGGCGTGCGGTGGAAGTGCCAGCCTTCTGCGGTTTCTTCAAGCGCCACGGCCGACTCGCCCGCCACCGCGGCCGCGTGCTTGGGGCTGGTGATGTGGTGCGTCTCCCAGCCCATCGCCCGCTGTTCGCGCAGCAGTGCCAGGGTGCGGAAGGTGTAGCCGCTGTGCAGCGGGATGGAATGGTCCAGGACGTGCAGAACGCGCATGGTCAAGCCGCCAGGCTCTCCGCCGGCACCGGCGGCTGAGCCTGAACTCTGACCGTACCGGCGTCGACGACATTGCGCAGGAAGGCCTCGAACATCAGCAACGTCCACAACGGAGCGCTGTGGTCGCTGGCGCCGCTTTGGTGGGCGTCGACCAGGTGTTCGAGGTAGGTCCGGTTGAACCAGCCCGTGGCGGCCAGGCGGTCGCCCAGCACCGCGTCGCGCACCCGCTGCTTCAACGGCCCGCGGAACCAGCGCGCCAGCGGCACGCTGAAGCCCATCTTGGGCCGGTACAGCACTTCAGTGGGCAGGTGCGGCTCCAACGCCTTCTTCAGCAGGAACTTGCCCTCCTGGCCGCGCACTTTCATCGAACTGGGCAGGGTGGCCAGCCATTCGACCAGCTTGTGGTCCATCAGCGGCTCGCGCACCTCCAGTGAATGCGCCATGCTGGCGCGATCGACCTTGGTGTTGATGTCGCCCACCAGGTAGGTCTTCATGTCGAGGTACTGGATCAACGCCAGCGGGTCGTCGGTGCCGGCGCGGCTGGCGTGGTCGGTGAAGACATCCATCGCGTTGTAGCCGGCGCGCTGCTTCTTGAAGGCGTCGCTGAAAAGCTGCTCGCGCATCGGCCCGCGCAGGATCGAGACGGAATGGAAGTAAGCCTCGACCGAACTGCGCGCCATGCCCTGGAAAGTGGTCTTGGCGCGAAACATGCGCGGCGCCCAGTCGGCCTTGGGGTACACGCGCCCGAGCATGCCGAACAGCGGCTGGCGGATGCCGGCGGGCAGCGCCGAGCGCAACTTCTCTTCCATCAGGTGCAGGCGGTAGCGGCGGTAGCCGCCGAAGGTTTCGTCGCCGCCGTCGCCGCTGAGCGCCACGGTGACATGCTGGCGCGCCAGCTGGCAGACGCGGTAGGTGGGGATGGCCGAGCTGTCGGCATAGGGCTCGTCATACAAGCGGGCCAGCGTGTCGATGAGGTCGAAATCGTCGCTCTTGACGGTTTCCACGCGGTGGTTGGTGCGGTAGCGCGTGGCCACCTTCTGCGCGAATTCGCTCTCGTTGAACTGCGGGTCGTCGAAGGCGATGGAGCAGGTGTTGACCGGCTCGTTCGACAGCCCCGCCATGGCCTGCACCACGGCACTGGAATCCACACCGCCCGACAGGAAGGCACCGAGCGGCACCTCGGAAATCATGCGCAACCGCACCGATTCGCGCAGCCGCACCACCAGTTCTTCGCACGCGTCTTCCACGCTGCTGGGGTTGCCCAGCGTGAAGTTCACGTCCCAGTATTCCTGCGGCGCGCCCACCGGCTGGCCGCGGCGCACCAGCAGCGAATGCGCGGGCGGCAGCTTCTTGGCCTGGGTGAAGATGGTGCGCGGCTCGGCCACGTAGCCCAGCGCGAAGTACTCTTCCACGGCCAGCGGGTCCATGTCACGTTTCAGGCCACCGCCGTGGCCGTCGTCATAGGCCAGCAGCGACTTCAGTTCACTGCCGAACAGCAGCGTGCCGTCGTCCAGCAGCGCGTAGTACAGCGGCTTCACGCCCAGCCGGTCGCGCGACATGAAGAGCTGCTGCTGGTTGCGGTCCCACAGCACGAAGGCGAACATGCCGCGAAAACGCTGCACGCAGGCCGGCCCCCAGGCCTCCCAGGCGTGCACGATGACCTCCGTGTCGCTCTTGGTGGCGAACACGTGGCCCAGCGCCTGCAGCTCGGGGATCAGTTCCTGGTAGTTGTAGATCTCGCCGTTGAAGATGACGACCACGCTGCCGTCCTCGTTGAACAGCGGCTGCTGCCCGGTGGCGATGTCGATGATGGACAGGCGCCGGTGGCCCAGGCCCAGGCCGGGCTCGGTGTGCAGGCTGCCTTCGTCGGGGCCGCGGTGCAGCTGGCTGTCGTTCATGCGCTGCAGCACGGCGCGGTCGATGGCGCGGGTGCTGCGGGTGTCGAACAGGCCGGTGATGCCGCACATG
>ENA-OBIT01000760-OBIT01000760.1-metagenomes-genome-assembly--contig:-NODE-760-length-13327-cov-6.07331_pt1 | contig 13327 bp, 11 predicted proteins | sample MGYA00153386_OBIT01 | MGnify analysis MGYA00153386
ATTGTAGGCACGGCCCGACGGCGCAAATCGCGCCGCGGGCCCCAAAAGGAACCATGAGCAAGACGATCATCATCGCGGAAAAACCCAGCGTCGCGCAGGACATCGTGCGCGCGCTGACCCCCGTGGCGGGCAAGTTCGAGAAGCTGGCCGACCACTTCGAAAACGACCGGTACGTCGTCACCTCGGCCGTGGGCCACCTGGTGGAAATCAAGGCGCCCGAGGAATTCGACGTCAAGCGCGGCAAGTGGAGCTTCGCCAACCTGCCGGTGGTGCCGCCGCATTTCGACCTGGCACCTATCGACAAGGCCAAGAGCCGGTTGCTGGCCGTGGTGAAGCTCGTCAAACGCAAGGACGTCACGGCGATCATCAACGCCTGCGACGCCGGGCGCGAGGGCGAGCTGATCTTCCGCCTGATCGTGCAGTACGCGCAGAACACCGAGAAGAAGCCGACCGTCAAGCCGGTCAGCCGGCTGTGGCTGCAGAGCATGACACCGCAGGCCATCCGCGACGGTTTCACCCACCTGCGCAGCGACGCGCAGATGCAGGGCCTGGCCGACGCGGCGCGCAGCCGCTCGGAAGCCGACTGGCTGGTCGGCATCAACGGCACGCGCGCCATGACGGCCTTCAACAGCCGCGACGGCGGCTTTTTCCTCACCACCGTCGGCCGGGTGCAGACGCCCACGCTGTCGATCATGGTCGAGCGCGAGGAAAAGATCCGCAAGCACGTCTCGCGCGCCTACTGGGAAGTGAAAGCCACCTTCGACGCCCAGGCCGGCCAGTACGACGGCAAGTGGTTCGACCCGGCATTCAAGAAAAACGTCAAGGCTGGCGACGGCGCCGCGACCGACCTCGCCACCCCTGATGCCGAACTGCGCGCCGACCGCCTGTGGACGGCCGCCGACGCCCAGGCCATCGCCCAGGCCTGCCAGGGCCTGCCCGCCAGCGTCAGCGAAGAAGCCAAGCCCAGCACCCAGGCCAGTCCGCTCCTCTACGACCTGACCACGCTGCAGCGCGAGGCCAATTCGCGCTTCGGATTTTCGGCCAAGACCACGCTGTCGCTGGCCCAGGCGCTGTATGAAAAACACAAGGTGCTGACCTACCCGCGAACCGATTCGCGCGCGCTGCCCGAGGACTACCTGCCCACGGTGAAGAGCACGATGGAGATGATCGCCGGCGAGGACTTGCCGGGGCCCCTGCGCGAACTGGCCCGGCACGCCCGCGTGGCCTTGAACGAGGGCTACGTGAAGGCCACCAAGCGCGTTTTCGACAACACCAAGGTGTCGGACCACTTCGCCATCATCCCCACGCTGCAGGCGCCCACCAGCCTGACCGAGATTGAGGCCAAGCTGTACGACATGGTCGTCAAGCGCTTCCTGGCGGTGTTCTACCCGTCGGCCGAGTTCATGGTCACCACGCGCATCAGCAAGGTGGTTGCGGGTGGCGGGGCGGGGCCCGGGGCGGGGGGCACCACGCACCACTTCCAGACCAACGGCAAGGTGCTGGTCAAGCCCGGCTGGCTGGCGGTGTACGGCAAGGAGGCGCAGGAAGACGATGCCAACCTGGTGGCCGTGGCACCGGGAGAGCTGGTGCGCGCCGAGAATGTGGAAGTGGCTGCACTGAAGACCAAGCCGCCGGCGCGCTACACCGAGGCCACGCTGCTGTCGGCGATGGAAGGCGCGGGCAAGCTCATCGACGACGAAGAGCTGCGCGAAGCCATGCGCGAGAAAGGCCTGGGCACGCCGGCCACGCGCGCGCAAACCATCGAAGGCCTGATCTTCGAGAAGTACATCCTGCGCGAGGGCCGTGAACTGGTGCCCACGGCCAAGGCCTTTCAGCTGATGACGCTGCTGCGCGGCCTGGCCATCGAGGACCTGACCAAGCCCGAGCTCACCGGCAACTGGGAATACCAGCTGTCCGAGATGGAGCACGGCCGCCTGCAGCGCGACACCTTCATGGCCGAGATCGCGCAGATGGCCGAGCGCATCGTGCGCAAGGCCAAGGAATACGACCGCGACACGATCCCCGGCGACTACGCCACCCTGGCCACGGCGTGCCCGAATTGCGGCGGCGTTGTGAAGGAAAACTACCGCCGCTTCGCCTGCGTCGGGGTGGGGGAAGAAGGCGAAGGCTGTGGTTTTTCGATCACCAAGATTCCCGCCGGCCGGGCCTTCGAAACCGTCGAGGCCGAGGCCTTCATCCGCGACCGCAAGATCGGGCCGCTGGAGGGCTTTCGCAGCAAGGCCGGCTGGCCCTTCACGGCCGAGATGAAGCTGGTGCACGACGCCGACATCAACAACTGGAAGTTGGAGTTCGACTTCGGCGAGGACGCCAAGGCGGCCGAGGGTGACGGCGAACCGGTGGACTTCTCGGCGCAGCAGTCGCTGGGCGCCTGCCCCAAGTGCAAGAGCGCCGTGTTCGAGCACGGCACCAGCTTCGTCTGCGAGCGCAGCGTGGGCGCGCACGTCACCTGCGACTTCAAGAGCGGCAAGATCATCCTGCAGCAGCCCGTGGAACGTGCCGAGATGACGCGCCTGCTGGCCGCGGGCAAGACGGCGCTGCTGGAGAATTTCGTGTCGAACAAGACCCGCCGCAAGTTCAAGGCCTTCCTGGCCTGGGACCCCAAGGAGGGCAAGGTCGGCTTCGAGTTCGAGCCGCGCAAGCCGCGCGAAGCCGCGGCCAAGAACGCACCAATCAAAAAGGCGGCTGCCAAGAAGGCGGCGGCCTGACACAACTTTCGAGATCACCCCCATGAAACTGCACAGCCTGAACCGATTGCGAGCCGCCGCCCTGTGGGCCTCCTTGCTGGCGGCCGCACCTTTGGCCTGGGCACAGGGCCTGGTGTTCGCGGTGAATGAAGGCGTGACTTACCGCGTGTCCGACGACGAGATCAGAGCGCGCTACGTGGGCATCGCCACCGACCTGAGCAAGATCCTGGGCCAGCCAGTGCGCGTCGAGCCCATCGCCCAGTACCCGGTGCTGCGCAAGGGCCTGGCGGACAAGGCCTACGACCTGGCGCTGGTGCACCCGGCGCACATCTCCATCATCGCCATGAAGAGCAGCGGCTACCAGTTGGTGGCCGTGACCAAGGGCTTCCAGGACTACAAAGCCAGCTTCCTGGTGCGCGGGGATACCCCGCTGAAGCAGCTGGCCGACCTGCGCGGGCGCAAGCTGGGCGCGCCCGACGAAGACTCGATCACCGCGTGGATGGTGCGCGCCACCATGCGCGACGTGCTGGGCGACCCCAAGGCCGTGGCCATGACCTACACCCGGTACCAGGACGCCGTGCCCTTCATGGTGCAGCAGACCTTCACCCAAGCCGCGGCGACGGCCTCCAACGCGGTGGTGAAGAAGTGGGAAGCCGACGGCGGCAAGGTGCTGGGCCGGTCCAAGGCCGTGCCCATCAAGCACGTGCTGGCCGGCCCAGGCATCAATGCGGCGCAGCTGGAGCGGCTGCGCGCCTACTTCATCGCGCTGGACAGCACCGAGGACGGACGCAAGAAGCTGGAATCCATCAAGGTCCAGGGCTATGCGCCTTTCGACACCAACGAGCTGTTGGCGCTGGGCACCTGGCTGGGTCTGTAGCACCGGCGCCGTGGGTCACTTGAACGCAGCATGAAATCTTGAGGAAGACCGCCATGCAACTGCCCGGCCCGATGGTTTGTCTCGGCTTGTGCCTGGCCTTGCCGGCCGCCGCGCAGGACGCCACTTTCGCGTCGCGTTCGCTCACGCCCGAGACTGCGCTGGTCGCCGCGCGGGCTGCGCTGGAGTCCTGCCGCAAGCAGGGCTTTCAGGTGGCGGTGGCCGTGACCGACCGGGCCGGGATCACCCAGGTGCTGCTGCGCGACCGCTTCGCCGGGCCGCACACGGTCGAGGTCGCCACGAACAAGGCCTGGACGGCCGGCAGCTTCCGCACCACCACCACCGCGCTGGCCGCCGAGACGCAGCCGGGCCGCCCCATGAGCGGCCTGCGCACGCTGCCGCGCTTCATGGCCGCGGGCGGCGGCATGGTCATCGAAGGCGGTGGCCACATTTACGGCGCTATCGGGGTGTCGGGCGCACCGGGCGGCGAGGCCGATGACAGCTGCGCCGCGGCCGGCATCAAGGCCATCGCCGATGCGATCGAGTTCTGAGCCCGGCCGCGCCTGACCATGTCTTCCCGACTCCCGATCGATGTGGCCGCCAGCATTGGCAATTACATGGCCGAAGTGGGCGCCGCCGCGCGCGCTGCCGCCTCCACCCTGGCAGTCTCGTCCACCGCCGCCCGCAACGCCGCGCTGGCGGCGCTGGCCACCCGGCTGCGCGCTGCCGGGCCGACGCTGCAATCGGCCAACCGGCTCGATCTGGATGCCGCCCAGTCCGCGGGCCTCGCGCCGCCGCTGATCGACCGGCTGAAGCTGTCGCCGTCGATCATCGCCACCGTGGCCGAGGGCTGCGAGCAGATCGCCGCCCTGCCCGACCCCATCGGCGAGATCAGCGACCTCAAGAATCGCCCCAGCGGCATCGCGGTCGGCCGCATGCGCGTGCCGCTGGGCGTGTTCGGCATGGTCTACGAGAGCCGCCCCAACGTGACCATCGAGGCCGCCAGCCTGGCCATCAAGAGCGGCAACGCCTGCATCTTGCGCGGCGGCTCGGAGGCGCTGCAATCGAACCTGGCGCTGTGGCGGCTGGTGCAGGGCGCGCTGGTCGACGCCGGCCTGCCGGCCGATGCCGTGCAGCTGGTGCAGACCACCGACCGCGCGGCGGTGGGCGCGCTCATCACCATGCCGCAGTTCGTGGACGTGATCATCCCGCGCGGCGGCAAGGGGCTGATCGAGCGCATCAGCGCTGAGTCACGCGTGCCCGTCATCAAGCATCTTGACGGCAACTGCCATGTCTATGTCGACGGTGAGGTCGACATCGAGATGGCGCTGCGCGTCACCGACAACGCCAAGACGCAGAAATACAGCCCCTGCAACGCCGCCGAATCGCTGCTGGTGCATGCGGCGCAGGCGGCAGCCTTTCTGCCGCGCATCGGTGCGGTGTTTGCTGCCAAGGGCGTGCAGATGCGCGCCTGCCCGCAGGCCCTGGTGCACCTGGCCGGATTGCCGGACGTGGTGGCGGCGCAAGAGTCAGATTGGGCCGAAGAGTATCTGGCGCCGATCATCAGCATCAAGGTGGTGGACAGTCTGATCGAGGCCATCGCCCACATCAACCAATACGGCTCGCACCACACCGATGCCATCCTCACCACGAACCACCCGCATGCCATGCGCTTCCTGCGCGAGGTCGACTCGGCCAGCGTGATGGTGAATGCCAGCACCCGGTTTGCCGACGGCTTCGAGTACGGCCTGGGCGCCGAGATCGGCATCAGCACCGACAAGCTGCACGCCCGCGGGCCGGTGGGGCTGGAGGGCCTGACCTCGCTCAAGTGGGTGGTGCTGGGGCAGGGCGAAGTGCGTGCCTGAGCATGCCTGAACGTGCCTGAAGCGTGGGCCGGGGCAGCCCGCAGGAACGTTGCATGAGCGCCGAATGAGCGCCGCATGAGCGCCGAGCAACTCGCCGTGCTGGCGCTGGCCGCCGTGCTGGTGTTCTGGATGGTCGGCGCCTACAACCGGCTGGTATCCCTGCGCAACGTGATCGCCGGGGCCTGGGTGGGCATCGCCGAGGCATTGCAGCAGCGCGGCGAGGTCGTGGCGCCCCTTCTGCTGGCGCTGCACGAACCGTTGGCCGCCGAGCACGGCGCGCTGGAGGCCTTTCGCACCAGCCACGGCCAGGCGCAATCAGCGGCCGCGGAGATGAAGGCACGGCCGCTGAGCGTGGCCGCCGTGGCGGGCTGGCGCAGCGCCGAATCGGCGCTGGCCTCGGCCGCCAGCCGCGTGCTGGCCCTGCTGGAACAGCATGCCGAACTGCGCGCCACCCCGGCCGTGGCCAGCGCGGTGGCGACCTGGCGCCTGGCCGAATCGCGCCTGGCCTACGGCTGCCAGGTCTTCGACACCGCCGTGGGCGCCTACAACGAAGCCACCGCGCAGTTGCCCACGCGGTGGCTGTTGTGGCTGTTCGGCTTCGCGCCAGCGGGCCGGCTCAAGGGCTGAGCCGGCCAGGTCTTGCGCAAGCCGGCTCTGCGCTTAAGACGCCGGGCAGCTCTGGCCCAGTTGCTGGATCAAGCCGCGCAGCGTGCGCGTGTTGCCCGTGGCCTCGTCCACCGGGTGGAAGACGCTCTTGGTGTGGGTGCAGCCGTAGGCCGCTGCCGCCACCACCGCGGGCGTCGACACATCGTCGCCGGCGGGCTTGGTGCCTTGCTTGACCCAGGCCACCATGTCGTCGAAGGCGGTCTGCATTTCGGCGTCGGTGAAGTCGCAATGCGTCGCACCCCGGATGGCCCGCTGCACCACGCGGTCGGCCCGCACCGTGCCGTTGGCCACCACCCGGTTGCGGTAGACCTGCTGCATGCTGAAGGGCACGAACAGGTCGCCCAGCGTGTGGATGCTGACGATCGGCGCATACGGCTTGCCCGCCGCCACCGGCACCCAGCGCATGCCGTCGCGGCGCAGCCGGTTCCAGTCGGTGTCGGATGCGATCTTGGGCACGTTGGCGTTCAACGCGGCGCTGGTGGCCGCGTCGCCGTCGACGACGTAGGTGATGTTGCGCGTGTCGATGTTGTAGCGGTTCAGGATGCCGGTGAGCGTGCCGTCCACCCCCAGGTTGCCGTAGGTGCCGCCGACATAGCTGCCGCCGAAGGACAGGCCGATGTCGAACAGCGGGCGGTTGCCCCCGGTGACATTGCGCACCACGCTGGCGTACTGCGCACCGGCCGTGCCACGCGGCGTGAAGCCGGTGCTGGGGAAGTTGTTGAACAGCGCCGAGTGCGAGGGCAGGCGTGTGGAGTTCGGGTTCACGTCCGCACCGAGCAGGCTCTGGAAACGCTGGCGCGCCGTGACGCTGGCTGGAAAGGCAGCGCCCACGCCGGAGAGTTGCAATGCGGCCAGGCCCATCGCGCCGAAGCCGTTGAACAGCTCGGCGTCGCCCATCACGCCGCACATCGGCACGGCCCCGGCGTAGCGCACGCGGTTCAGCGCCGTGGCCAGCGCTTCTTCTTCCATCGCCGCGGCCGTGACGTGCCCGCCCATCGAGTGGCCCATGATGTAGGTGCGGCTGGGCGCGGCGCGGCCGGTGATCGTGGCGAAAGCCAGCGCCAGCTTGTTGGTGTCTTCCAGGCCGGCGCGCACGTCGTAGGAGTTCTTGCTGTAACCCGACGCCGCCCAGGCGTAGCCGTTGCGCACCAGGTGGCGGCGGATGGCGGCGTTATTGCCGGCCAGCGCGGCGCCTTCACCGGCATAGCCGTGGGCGTACATCACGAGCTCGCCGTTCCAGTTGGCCGGCACCTCGATGCGGTAGGCGGCGAAGGGGCTGGTCGGGTTGTTGTCGTAGGACGCCAGGCGACCTGCAAAGCGTGTCGTCGTCGTCACGTCCACGCCGTCGCCGGCGGCCACGGGCAGTGCGGCGAAGGTGGTGGCGGAAAAGTCGGCGGCGTTGACGGTGAAGGTCTTGGCGTCCTGGCCGCGTGCTTCTTCGCGGGGCAGGGCGGCGGCAAGCGAGGTGCCGGCCGCAGCAGCGGTCGTCAAGGTGCCCAGCGTGGACGACGCGCTGGCCAGCGTCGCGCCCAGGGCGTCCAGCGCACGGTCGTCGTCGTCGCCGATCGCGAACACCCCGTTCATCGGGTTGACGCTGAAGGTCGAGCCCATCAACCGGTTGGCCTCGGGCGACACTGCCGTGATGGCCGCGGCCAGGTTGTCATTGGCGCTGTTGAGTGCCGAGGCGCTGATGCTGGCAAAGGCCGTGCCCGGGTTGGCCCGCAAGGCGCGCGCCACCACCAGCGAACTCAGTGGAGTGATGTTGACGCGGCCCGCGGTGAAGGTGAAGCCGTGCAGCTTTCCCATGATGCCGCCGGCATCGGCTTCGAACATGCAGGGCATGCCGCGGTCGCTCAGTTCGAAGCGGAAGACGCCGCGGCTGTCGGTGGTGGTGGTGGCCGGTTCACCGGCCGCGCACTTGATGGTCACCGGCTTGTTGGCCAAGGCCGCACCAGTGGCCGCCAGGCCCTCGATGGTGATTGGTGGCCGCCGGATGTCGTCGCCGCCGCCGCACGCGGCAAGCAGGGCGGCCGCCAACAGGGGGGCGATGGCGTATGTCTTGTCTCTCATGGTGTTTTTCCTTGATGGGATGTGCTGCCGGCTGCGCCACCGACAACTGCGATGGTGCTGGATTGCGGCGCGCCGGGCGGGCCTGCGGACACAGGGCTTTCCCGCACGAGAAGGTCGGTCAGCCTGCGATCGTGCCGGGGTCGGCCGGGTCGTCGCCCAGCGCGATCTGCATGCACACCGCGCGGCACAGGGTGGCGGCGCGTTGGTTGCCGATGCGGTAGTAGATCTGCGTCGCGTCGCGCCGCCGCGTCAACACGCCGGCGCGGTACAGCGTGGCCAGGTGCTGGCTCATGTTGGGCTGCGTGGTGGCGATCTCGGACAGCAGCTGCGAGACGTTCTTCTCGCGTTCGCATAGCGCGCTGATGATCTTCAGCCGTATCGGCGTGGCCAGCAGCTGGAACAGTTCGGCGGCGGAGTCGAAAACGCCGTCGGATTCGTCCGCAGATGTCGTACCGGGAAGGGCGGCGTGGGGTGCGTTCGACGGGGTCATGTCGTCATCAAGCCGCCAGCTGCAGCAGCTCGAGCAGGTCTTCCTCGAACATCTCGCCGGGCAGCGCCTGCTTCAAGCGGCCCTGGCGGTCCACCGTCACCGTCATCGGCACGACCCGGCGCGGCGACAGCAGGGCGGCCAGCCCGGGTTGGATCAGCGTGATGGGGAAGCTGTATCCCTGGGCCCGGGCGTAGCGGGCGACCAGCGCGGCGTCGGTCTCGCGTGCCACACCCAGCACGCGCAGGCGCTTGCCGGCGGCGGCGCGGTGCAGTTTCTCGACATGCTGGTTGTGGCGGCGGCAGAACGGGCAGGTGGTGGTCCAGAACACCACCACCACGGCGTTGCCCGCGGCCTGCGCGGCGTTGAAGCGGCCACCGCCCAGCAGGTCCATGTCGGGCCAGGGCACGGGCTGCCCCGGCTTGACGGCGGTGTCGGTCTGCGCGGCACTGCTGCCTGCGGCAACGGCCAGCGCGCCCAGCAGCGTGCGGCGTTTCATTTCGTGCTCTGCTCCATCAAAAGATAGGTGTTGTAGGCGTTGATGCGGTTGGCCGCTGCGAACAGAGGCAGGTGCGAGAAGCGCGACCAATCGGCTCGCGCATAGGCCTCTTCGAACGGGTCGAGGTTGCGCGCGGCGGCGCCCATCGTCAAGCGCAGATGCTGCAGGTAGTCGCGCGTGAGCTGCAGGTCGGACTGCGGGTCGGTCGATGCCGGCCCGTGGCCGGGCACGATGAGCTCGGCGCCGAAGCCGAGCAACCGGTCCAGCGCGGCGATCCAGCGCCCGCTGTCGGCTTGGCCCACAAAGGGAATGCGGCCGCGGAACACCAGGTCGCCGGCCAGCAGCACGCGCTGCTGCGGCAGGTAGACCACCAGATCCTCCGGGGTGTGGGCCGGCCCGGCGGGCAGCAGCTGGAACTCCACCCCGCCCAACGTGAAGCCGGTGGGCTCGCTGATCCAGCGGTCGGCCGGCACCAACCGGGTGTTCGCGTCGATCCAGGGCGCCAGGTCGGTGCGGCTGGCCTGCAGGCGCAGTGCGGCGGTGTCGGACTGCAGGTAGACCTGCCCGTCGCGATGCGCGGTGATGACGGCGCCGGCGTCCTTGAAGACCTGCAGGCCGTAGATGTGGTCGGCATGGAAGTGCGTCACCACCACCTGGCGCACGGGTTGCGGGGTGATGCGGGCGATGGCCGCCAGCAGTTCGCGCGCCAAGGCCGGCGAGCCCAGCGCGTCGACCACCACCACGCCGTCACGGGTGACCACGAAGGCGGCGTTCGATATGAAGTTGCGGTTGGCCGGCGTGCCCAGGGCCGATTCGCCCTGCACCATCCACACGCCTGCGGCCACCTCGCGCGGTTGCAGCGGCAGTGGCAGTGGCTGGGCGGCCGCGTTGCTTGAGAGCATGCAAACGGTCCACCCAGCCAGGGCGCGGAGCAAGGGGCGCAGCGTCATGCAGGTCATTCAAACATACATCCGCATCCAGTGACGTGAAGCGGGAGAGCCGGCTGACCTTTGGGCAGCGGCGCAGCGCGTCTACCCTCATGGCCCTGTTCGCGGGTCTGTCACACAATTCGCCGCTTGTGCTCAACAAGGAGACTGTGATGCCCCGAATTTCTGGTGTGGCGATTGCCACCCTGGCCCTGCTGCTGGCCACCGCACCCTGGGCTCAAGCGCAAGCCCAGCCTCCGGCGCAGGACCCGAACCTGGCGCGCAACCTGGCCGCCACCTGCGCCAATTGCCACGGCACCAACGGCAATGCGCTGGGCGAGATGAAATCACTGGCGGGCCGCCCGGCCGCCGCCACCATCACGCTGATGGCCGGGTACAAGAATGGCAGTCTTCCCGCGACGATCATGCACCAGATCGCCAAGGGCTACACCGACGAGCAGATCAAGCTCGTCGCCAACTACCTGGCTGCACAGCAGCCGACGAAGTGAAGGTGCGCACCATGAATCACGCTGTGAATGCAGAGCTTTCCCGCCGTCGCCTGTTGCTGGCAGGTGCCGGTGCCGGTGCCGGTGCTGCGCTGGCCGGCCTGGGTCTGGCGGGCTGTGCCGCCACGCCGCCGGCGGGGCCGTCGATAGGCCGTGTCGTCATCGTCGGTGGCGGCTTCGGCGGCAGCACCGCCGCGCGCTACCTGCGCATGTGGGGCGGCAATGTCGACGTGACGCTGGTCGAGCGCAACGCCACTTTCGTGTCCTGTCCGATGAGCAACCTGGTGGTCGGCGGTTACCGTCAAACCGATTACCTGACGCGCAGCTATGACGGCCTGAAGGCGTTGGGTGTGAAGGTCGTGCAGGGCGAAGTGACGGCGGTGGACGCTGCGGCGAAGAAGGTGCGCCTGGCCAGCGGCGCCGAACTCGCCTACGACCGGCTGATCCTGTCGCCCGGCGTCGACTTCATGAACGACCAGGTGGTGGGACTTGCCGCCGCCTTCGACAGCGGTCGTGTCCTGCACAGCTGGAAGGCCGGCCCGCAGACCACCGCCTTGCGCCGCCAGCTCGAAGCCCTGCCTGACGGCGGCGTTTACGCCATCAGCATTCCCAAGGCGCCCTACCGTTGCCCGCCCGGGCCGTACGAGCGGGCCTGCATGGTGGCCAGCTACTTCAAGACGGCCAAGCCGCGATCGAAGGTGCTGGTGCTGGACGGCAACCCCGAGATCACCAGCAAGAAGGCGCTGTTCGAGAAGGCCTTCAAGGACCACTACGCCGGCATCATCGAATACCGCGCCAACAGCGAGCTGAAGGAAGTCGTGGGCACGACGGCCAAGCTGGAGTTCGACGACGTCAAGGCCGACATCCTGAACGTCGTGCCGCCGCAGCGCGCCGGCGACATCGCGCGCAACGCCGGCCTGCTGAACATGAACAACCGCTGGGTCGGCGTGAACTGGCTGACGATGGAATCCACCGCCGCCCCGGGCATCCACGTGCTGGGTGACGCCACCTTCTCGGCGCCGGCCATGCCCAAGTCGGGCCACATGGCCAACCAGCACGCCAAGGTCGCGGCCGCAGCCATCATCCAGCTGCTCAAGGGCGAGGCCGTCAGCGCCACGCCGGTAATGACGAACACCTGCTACAGCTTCGTCACGGCCAGCGACGTGATCCACGTGGCCTCGGTGCACCAGTACGACGCGGTCGACAAGACTTTCAAGACGGTGCCCGGCTCGGGCGGTGTCTCTGCCGGCGCCAACCAGCTTGAAGGCCGCTACGCGTTGAGCTGGGCCGACAACATCTGGGCCGACATGATGGCGGTGTAGCCCACGCGCGCCGGGCGGCTGTCGGTGACGGCCGCCCCCTTAATGCCGGCGGGGCCGACCGGCCTCAGGGCTTGATGTAGGCCGCGCCTTCCTTCTGCAGCTTGGCCAGACGCACGACGCCCGATGGTGTGAAGTCGGCTTCCTGGATGAACTGCTCCTTCTTCAGGTTGCGGTTCTTCAGCGTGATCTCGCAGACCTCGAACTTCACGCCGCGGCCGACCAGGGCGGCCACGGGGCCGGCGTAGGCGCTGCCGGCAGCGTCCTTGGCGCCTTCCATCAACAGGTCGACGCCGTTGGCATGCGTGACGACGGTGATCTTCGCCGCGGGGTCCACGTCCAGGTGGTTGCGGATGTTGCGCAGGCCCTTGGTGCCCTGGGCCGCCGTGTCGTCGATGTGATAGACCACGCGGTCCTGCGCCATCGCGCTGGCCCCGAGCACGGCGAAGGCCAGCGCGGCGATGAAGTGGCTGAAGCGGCGGATGTGGCGGATGCCCATGGCAATCTCCTGTGTTTGTGTATTCGCTACGGACTATGCCAGCCCGGGGTTGCCCTGGGTGCCGACGAGCCTGGGCGTGTTGATGCGCCTCGGCTTGACGCGGCCGCCGCCCTGGGCCTTGAGCCAGGTCTCCAGCACGTCCCACACCGGCTGGTTGCCGGCGCTGCGTGCTTCCTCGGCCACCGGCGCCCAGCCGGCCACCTTGTAGGTCTTGCCAGCCTCGATGGCCTGGCCCCCCAGGCGCATGTCGCTGATGCGCGCGCCCATCTTTTCGCCCGGCGTGATGCTGTACTGAAGGCCGCCCACGCGCACCATGTCGCCGCCCTGCTGGTAATACGGGTCGGGATTGAAGAGGTTGTCGGCCACGTCCTCGAGCACGGTCTTGATGAATTCGCCCGTCATGTTCGACACGGTGGCGTAGGGATAGGTGATGGCCACCTGGTCCATCATCAGCTCGCGCGTGATGGCCTGGCCGGGCAGCAGCGTGGTGCCCCAGCGGAAGCCCGGGCTGAAGGCGATCTGCGCGCCCTGCACGTCCATCAGCGCGTCGCACAGCAACTGGTCCCAGCTGCCGTTGAAGTTGCCACGGCGGTAGAGCAGGCCGTCGGTGACGGCCAGCTTCTCGGCCAGCTTGGACTCGAACGGCGCGCGCACCTTGGTGATGAGCGCGTCCATCTCCGGGTCGGCACGCAGCATGTTGCTGAAGACCGGCAGCAGCCGGTAGCGGTGCCGCGTGACTTTGCCGGCTTTGGCGGAAAGGTCGACCTCGAAGTCCATCACGCCCAGGAACTTGCCGTTGCTGCCGGCGTTGGTGACCAGCGTGGTGCCGCCGGCCGTGTCTCCCCCATTCGCCACGGGCACGGCCAGCGGCACGCCGTCGTGCGTGTGGCCGCCGAAGATGGCGTCGATGC
>ENA-OBIT01000761-OBIT01000761.1-metagenomes-genome-assembly--contig:-NODE-761-length-13324-cov-3.95373_pt1 | contig 13324 bp, 12 predicted proteins | sample MGYA00153386_OBIT01 | MGnify analysis MGYA00153386
GTGGCCGACGCACAGTGGGCCCGACCCAGCCACACAGTGCGCCCAGCGTGGCAGCGTCCAGCACGGCCCAGCCGGATTGCTGCATTTGGGCCGGCAGCGCCGGCAAGGCGGTCAGCGGCGGTGCGGGCGTCATGGCAGGGCATCGATCAAGGCAGTCATGGCGGTCAGCGCAGTCACAAGTCAACCCCGGATTCTGGGGGGATGTCTCCACATTGCTGTCAGCCTCGGCACAGCCACGGCCGTTAGGCTTACACCGTGGACTCAAACAAACCTTTCATGCCCAGCGTGCAAAGCCAAGCTGACCCGGTTCCTTTGGTCGAGATCATCGAGCTGAAATGGCTGATGGCCGGCGAGGGCCTGCGGGTGCATGTCGAGCGAATGCAGACCGATGCGGTGTACGCCCAACGCACCCTGGCGCTGGCCGAAGCGTCGCCCCACGCCGCACTGCGCCGCCTGGCAGCCCGCCTGCGCTGCAAGCTGCAACTGTCGCCTGGCTGAAGCCCTGGCCGGCCGCCGTCGCATCCGCGGCGGCTACTTTGTCAGCTACTGATGCGCGAACGCGGCCTGCGGCGTGTCATCCTTGCCGAAGGCCCGCATGGGCGGTGCCGTTGCCGCCGGAAGGCCACGATGCAGCGAATGGCCATTGTCTTGATCTGCGTCCTGCTGGCGGCATGTGCCGGCACGCCGGCGCCGCAGCAGGCGGCAAGCCTGCTCAACGACGACCTGGTGGCAGCGCCCAGCCGGCCGGTTGAGCCTACGCATATTTTTGCCATGAGCCCGGCGATGCGCCAGTACGCCGACGCCGAGCTGGCCCACACCAGCCACCTGCGTGAACCCCGCCGGGAACTGATCGACGCGCTGTACAGCCGCGGCAAGCTGCGCTTGCGATACGACGCTGGCGCCACCCGCAGTGCGGCGCAGGCATTCGACGATCGCGCCGGCAACTGCCTGTCGCTGGTCATCATGACGGCGGCCTTCGCCCGCCATCTGGGCTTGACGGTGACGTTCCAAAGCGTGCTGTCCAATGATGCCTACAGCCGCGTTGGCGACCTGTATCTGGTGAGCGGCCATGTCAACCTGGTGCTGAACAAAACCAACAGACCAGCTGCGGCCAGTTTGTTGGGCAACCACGGCGCTGCCGGGCTGACGGTGGACTTCCTGCCCTCGGCCGATCTGGTCGGCCAGCGCACCCGGCCCATCGACGAGACCACCATCGTGGCCATGTTCATGAACAACCGCGCTGCCGAGGCCTTGTCAGACGCCCGCCCCAGCGACGCCTATTGGTGGGCTCGCGAAGCCCTGCGGCAAGACGCCGGCTTTTTGCCTGGTGTGAACACATTGGGCGTCGTGTACTCGCGGCTGGGCCTGTTGGCGCAGGCCGAAGCAGCACTGCGCCATGTGCTGGTGCAGGAACCGTGGAACACGAGTGCCCTGTCAAACCTGGTGCGTTTGCTGGACCGCACCGGGCGGCCGAAAGAATCTCACGAAGTGGCCGAGCGGCTGGCGCGCGTACAGCCGGTCCCGCCGTTTCATTTTTACGACCAGGCCCGCCAGGCCCTGGCCGGCGGTGACGCAGTGGCGGCGCGCCGGTTGCTGATACAAGAACTTCGATTGCAACCCTACCAGCACGAGGTTCACTTCCTGCTGGGCTTGGCTTACGCCAAGCTGGGGCAAGCCGCCACAGCATCGCGTCACCTGACGATGGCGCTGGAAAACAGCACCACGCGCGAGAGCCAGGCACTGTATGGCGCGAAGCTGGACGAATTGCGCGCGCGCGGGGCGCAGTAGCGCAGCTTCCCCACGCTCAACCGCCGTGAGTTACCGGCGCTGGATGAGAAGGCCCACGATCATCCCCACGCCCGCGCCAACGGCCATCGCCTTCCAGGGGTGTGCGTGCACGTAGTCGTCGGCGGCTTGGCCCGCCACCTTGGCCTTTTGAGTGGCCGTGGCCTGCATTTCCACCAGGCTTTGCCGGGAATGCGCCAGGCGTTCCTGCAATCTAGTTCGCAGCGCGGCGGCGCCCTCGCCGACTTCGTGGGCGGTGAGCTTGAGCAACGCTTCTGCGTCGGCGACCACCACTTTCAGGTCGCTCATGAGCTTGGTGCGTTGGGCCATCGTAAGTTCGGACATGGTGTTTTCTTTCATCAGGTTGCAATACGAGCTTAAAAAGCTGAACCGTAACACCGTCCGGCAAAGCAATCCCAAGTCCGGGGCCTCGATGACGCGAGATGGGTGCGTCGGTCGCATGGCACAGTTCAGGATATGCAAACCAGCAAAGCACCCGCGAAGCCCAACCCCTTGCTGGAGATCGCTGTCACGATCATCGTGCCGGCGGTCATCCTAATGAAGTTCAGTGGCGAAAAAGACCTGGGCAGCCTGAATGCGTTGCTGCTGGCGCTGACATTCCCGCTCGGCTGGGGCGTCTGGGACGGCGTGCGCCGTCGCAAGTTGAACTGGTTGTCGGTGCTGGGCGTGGTGAGCACGCTGCTCACCGGCGGCATTGGCCTGTTGAAACTGGACGCCCAGTGGCTGGCGGTGAAAGAGGCCGCCGTGCCGGGGCTGATCGGCCTGGTGGTACTGGGGTCGACATGGACGGCGTCACCGCTGATCCGCCTTCTCGTGTTCAACGCCAACCTGTTTGACATCGACCGCATCCAGAAAGCCCTGCACGAACGCCGCACCACGGTCGGCTTCGAGCTTCGCCTGCGGCAAGGCACCCTGCTGCTGGCGGGCACGTTTTTCTTCTCGTCGGTGGCCAACTACATGCTGGCACGCTGGATTGTCATCAGCCCGGCCGGCAGCGAGGCCTTCAACCAGCAACTCGGGCGACTGACGTTGCTGAGCTATCCCGTCATCGCCGTGCCGTCGATGCTGATGATGATGGGCCTGATGTACTGGCTGGCCATCAGCGCCAAGACCCTGACCGGGCTGAAAATGGGCGAGATGATGCGCGTCGACAGCTGACGGAGAACTGACAACGCGCCGCTAGAATGTCTTCTCGTGTCTGGCACGGCCAGACGTGCACGCCCTCACCATCCGTCTTGCTGCAGTAGGTTCCGTCGTTGACGATGGTTTGATGCGGGTCAAGACTACATGGGCCTCGACGACACTTCCGCTTCCCGCCCCAGGCTTCGCCCGCTACCGCGCTTGCCGAGGCCGCGTTTTTCGTGGCTGGTCATGATTGCCGCGGCGCTTGGCTTGGCCTTGGTCCTGGCAGTGCTGCTACAAGCGCGGCAATTTGCCGTGTGGCGAAAGGCCATGCAGGCCAGTGATGAGCATGCCATGCGGGTGGTCTACCAGACCCAGGTGCAGACGCTGCGCCTGCACGAACAATGGCGTCGAATCAGCAGCGGCGCGACGCCGTTGGATATTGATGTCGTGCGCGTCCAGTTCGTGCAGTGGCAAGCGGTCGTCAGCGAATTGCAGTCCAAGGCCAGCATGGAATTGTTGGGCGAAGTTGCCAGCTACCGACAGCTGAGCACAGAGGCAGCAGAGTTCGTCGCTGCTGCCGATGCCGCGCTTGGCGACCGCCCCTTGCTGCCAGTCACCGGCAATTTTGTGGCCGGCCTGCTGCCGGCATTGCAGGCGCTGGACGACCCGGTGCAGGCACTGGCCCAAGCCGCAGCCGGAATCGTTGACCAGCGCACGGCACAGCGGCGGGAGGCTGTGCGCCAACAGAATCAGTTTGGCCTGGCGCTGACGGCGTTCCTGGCTGTGCTGACGCTGGTATTGGCCAGCATCGCCCTGTGGCACCTGAACCAGTTGCGCCGGCGACGTCATTTACTGGAGCGCCAGGCGCTGGACCTGGACCAGGCCCGGCGCGACGCTGAACAGGCCAACGAAGCCAAGAGCATCTTCCTGGCGAACATGAGCCACGAGGTGCGCACGCCTTTTCACGGCCTGATGGGCATGCTGTCCATCCTGCGCGAAACCGGCCTCACACCTCGCCAGAACGACTACCTGCGCACGGCCACTGAATCAGCCGATCACCTGCTGGCCGTGTTGAACGACATCCTGGACATGTCGCAGCTGGAAACCGGCCGCGTGAGCATCAACCTCGCGCCCATTGATTTGCGCGTGCTGCTGCGCGACGTCGAGGCGTTGATGCGGCCCCAGGCCACCACCAAGTCGCTGGCGCTGCACCTCGAAACCGAACCCAGCCTGCCCGAGTGCATCATGGGCGACAGCACGCGGATCAAGCAGATCCTGTTCAACCTGCTGTCCAACGCCATCAAGTTCAGTGACCGCGGCGCGGTGGTGCTCGAGGTGCGCGGCGGCAGCGACGAACAGAGCCAGCCGACGCTGCAATTTGTTGTCTCCGACACCGGCGTGGGCATGGACGAAGCCACCCGCCGGCAGCTGTTTCAACGCTCCATGCGCGGCCACAGCGCATCGTCGCGCCGCCACGCCGGCACGGGCCTTGGGCTGGAGATCTCACGCAAGCTGGCGCGCTTGATGCAAGGCGAAATCACGGTTACCAGCCGGCCCGGCGACGGCAGCGTATTCACCTTCAGCATGCCATTGCAGGCGCTGGCCGACTGCGCAAGCGACGCCCGGGCCGCGGCCGGGGCCACCAGCGCAGCCGCGGGCCCGGCCACCCAGCGCCTGCTGGTGCTGGTGGCCGAGGACAACCCGGTGAACCGTCAGTACATGGCCGCGCTGCTGGACAAACTGGGGCACACGGCTCACTTCACGGCCAACGGTGCCGAGGCGGTGCACGCCGCGCAACAACAGGCCTTCGACCTGGTGCTGATGGACCTGCACATGCCGGTGCTGGACGGCTTGAGCGCGACGCGGGCGATTCGCGCCCTGGCCAACCGCACAGCAGCCACTGTGCCCATCGTGGCCTTGACGGCCGACGCGCTGGACGAAACCCGTGAACGCTGCCTGGTGGCCGGCATGAATGACTTTCTGACAAAACCCGTCAGCCCGCAAAAACTGGCCAGCACCTTGCGCCGCTTGTTCGGCAGTGCGGTGTGCACCGGCAACGACATTCCACCGCCCAACCGCCCGCATCTGGCCACGTCCGCCAACGGCCAGTCTGTGATCGACCACGCCGCGCTGAACCTGCTTTTGCAGGCCATGCCGCACGACCGCCTAACCAGCCTGATCGCCGCCTACCTCGACCAGGGGCCGCAAACCGTGCAGCGTCTGCGCGCCGCGGTGCGCGACGCCCAGCCGCTGGCGCTGCGCGTGAACGCCCACGCTGCCAAAGGCGCGGCGCTGAACCTGGGCTTGTCGGCACTGGCCGCCACGGCTGGAGCGTTGCACGAAGGCGCAGCACACCTGCCCGCGCACGAGATTGCCCGGCTGGTCCAGCGTTTTGCAGACCTGTTGCCGCAAACCCGTGATGCGGTTCGCGCTGCGGGGCTGGCATGCGCGGCCGGCACCGTCACAGGATGACGGGCTCCGGCTCCAGGCGGATGCCGAAACGGCCGTAGACGCTCTCCTGGATGGCGCGGGCCAGTGTCAGCACCTCGGCGCCGCTGGCACCACCGCGGTTCACCAGCACCAGCGCCTGCTTGTCGTACACCCCCGCGCGACCCACCGACTTGCCCTTCCAGCCGCAGGCGTCAATGAGCCAGCCCGCGGCCAGCTTGATGCTGCCGTCGGCCAGCGCGTAATGCACGATCTCGGGGTCGCGCCCGATGATGTCGCGGCACTGCTCGGGGCTGACCACCGGGTTCTTGAAAAAGCTGCCTGCATTGCCGATGACCGCCGGGTCGGGCAACTTGGCGCGTCGTATGGCGCAGACCCAGTCGCACACCGTTTGGGCATCGGGCGCGGTGTTGCCGGTTTCTTGCATCTTGCGTTCCAGGTCCAGGTAGCCCAGCACCGGCTGCCACGGACGCGGCAACCGGAACCGCACCCGGGTAATGACGGACTTGCTGGCCAGCAGGTGCTTGAACACGCTGTCCCGGTAGCCAAAGTGGCATTCAGCCGCGCTCAGCGTCACACTGCGGCCGGTCACCAGGTCCACCGCGTCCAGCGAATCGAAGCGGTCTTTCAGCTCGACGCCATACGCGCCAATGTTCTGCACCGGCGAGGCGCCCACCAGGCCCGGTATCAACGCCAGATTCTCCAGCCCCGGCCAGCCTTGCTGCAGCGTCCAGCTGACCACGTCGTGCCAGTTCTCGCCTGCGCCGGCCTCGACGACCACCGCGTCGGCGTCTTCGCGCACCAGGCGCCGGCCCAGCACCTCTACCTTCACCACCACGGCCGCCAGGTCGCGCGTGAACACCACGTTGCTGCCGCCACCCAGCACAAATTTGGGCGCAAGGCCCAGTTCCGGGTGGTCCACCACGCGGCGCACGTCGGCGTCGCTGGCCACGCGCACCAACGTGGCGGCCAGCGCTGGCAGGCCGAAGGTGTTGTGTTCACGCAAGCTGGCGCGATGCTGAATATTCAAAGGGGTTGCAGGGGTGGGCATGGCAGAATTTTGATCCACTTCTCGGCAACCACAGCCCCACCTGCCGCCATTTATGCCCAGCTTTGACACCGTCATCGAACCCAACCTGGTGGAGCTGCGCAACGCCGTCGACCAGGCCACCAAGGAGATCGGCACGCGCTTCGACTTCAAGGGCTCCAGTGCGCAGATCGACCTGGCCGACAAAGGCGCCAAAGACCGGGAACTCACGCTGTGGGCCGACAGCGATTTCCAGCTCGACCAGGTGCGCGATGTGCTTCTGGGGCGTTTGAGCAAACGCGGTGTGGACATCCGCTTTCTCGACTTGTCCGAGAAGCCGCAAAAGATGGGTGGTGACCGCCTGAAACTGGCGGTGGCCGTGAAGAGCGGCATCGACGCCGAATCGGCGAAGAAGATTCAGGTGTTGATCAAGGCCAGCAAGCTGAAGGTGCAGGGCGCCATCCAGGGTGATGCGGTGCGCGTCACCGGCACCAAGCGCGATGACCTGCAAGCCGCCATGGCCCTGCTGCGCAAGGAACTGCCCGACCTGCCGCTGTCCTTCGACAACTTCAGGCCATGACGGCTTGCAAGTGAAGGCTTGCGCGTGAAGGCTGTCGGGGCCCTGGTTGCAGCGGCCCTGTGGCTTTCAACCAGTGCGGCCACGGCACAAGGCGTGGCATTGGCGGGGCGCATGGGTGACAGGGCACTGCTGATGCTGGACGGCCAACCGCGCACGCTTGCCGTGGGGCAGACGGCTGCCGACGTGCGTTTTCTTCGCTGGCAGAACGACAGTGCGGTGGTCGAACGCGGCGGCGTGCAATACATGCTGCGCCTGGGTGCCACGCCCAGCCGGCTGGGTGGCATGGCCGCGGCCAGCGCCGGGCGCGAGATCGTCATCACCGCCAGCCCCGGCGGCCACTTCATCACCGGCGGCAGCATCAACGGCCGCAGCGTGCGTTTCATGGTCGACACCGGCGCCACCGTGCTGGCACTGGGCCGTGACGAAGCCCTGCGCCTGGGCCTGGACCTGGGCAGCGCCCGCGCGGCCCTTGCCGAAACGGCCAACGGCACCGTGCCGGTGCAGATGCTGAACCTGACGCGGGTTCGCGTGGGTGACGTTGAAGTGGCCAACGTGCCCGCCATGGTCATGCCGTCGGCCATGCCGTATGTGCTGCTGGGCAACAGCTTTCTCACCCGCTTTCAGATGCGGCGCGAAAACGACGTGATGCGGCTCGAACAGCGCTGACTTCACCGCCCGGTGGCCTGTCAACCGGGCACCGGCGGTTTTAGAACGAGCGTGCTAAAACGTCGCGACGCACCGAAGCCCGCAGGAGACAACAACGCATGGATCTGAACTTCACGCCCGAAGAAGCAGCCTTCAGGCAGCACATACGGCAGTGGGTGGCCAGCCACCTGCCGGCCGACATCAGCCACAAGGTGCACCATGCGCTGCGCCTGTCGCGCGACGACCTGCAGCGCTGGGCGCGCATCCTGGGTGCACAGGGCTGGCTGGGCTGGGCGTGGCCCACGCGGTTTGGCGGGCCCGGCTGGAACGCCATTCAGAAGCACCTGTTTGAAGAAGAATGTGCTCTGGCCGGCGCGCCGCGCGTGGTGCCGTTCGGCCCGGTGATGGTGGCGCCGGTGATCATGGCTTTTGGCACCGCAGAACAGCAGCAGCGCTTCCTGCCCGGCATCGCCAGCGGCGACGTGTGGTGGAGCCAGGGTTACAGCGAACCCGGCTCGGGCTCTGACCTGGCGTCGCTGAAGTGCAGGGCCGAACGCGTCCACACCACTTCAGGCGACCAGTACATCGTCAACGGCCAGAAGTCCTGGACCACCCTGGGCCAGTACGGCGACTGGATCTTTTGCCTGGTGCGCACCAGCAACGATGGCAAGCCACAGACCGGCATCAGCTTTTTGCTCATCGACATGAAGAGCCCGGGTGTCACGGTGCGGCCTATCGTGCTGCTGGACGGCGAGCCCGAGGTCAACGAGGTCTGGTTCGACAACGTCGAGGTGCCGGCCGAGAACCTGATCGGTGAAGAGAACAAGGGCTGGACGTACGCCAAGCACCTGTTGGCCCACGAACGCACCAACATCGCCGACGTGAACCGCACCAAGCGCGAACTCGAACGTTTGAAGCGCATCGCCAAAGCCGAGGGCGTGTGGAACGACAGCCGCTTTCGAGACCAGATTGCCCTGCTGGAGGTGGACGTGGTGGCACTCGAGATGATGGTGCTGCGTGTGCTGAGCGCCGAAAGAAGTGGCAAGCAGAGCCTGGACGTGGCCGGACTGCTGAAGATTCGCGGCAGCGAGATCCAGCAGCGCTACAGCGAACTGATGATGTTGGCCGCCGGCCCTTTCGCCCTGCCCCTTCTTCATGAAGCGATGGACGCCGGCTGGCAGGGCGACCAAGTCGGCCTGGCGCACAGCGCGCCCCTGGCCGGCAGCTACTTCAACCTGCGCAAGACGACGATCTACGGCGGCAGCAATGAGGTCCAACGCAACATCGTCGCCGCCACGGTGCTGGGGAGCTGAACATGATTCGGCAGGCTTTCATTCATCCGCTGCCCCTTGCGCAGGCGCAAGCATTCGCTGGGGCAGCCCCGCAAAAGGCCCACCATGGACTTTGACTTCACCGATGACCAGGAATCACTGCGCGACGCGGTGCGGCGCTGGGTCGACAAAGGCTTCAGCTTCGAGCGCCGCCATGCCCTGGCCCAGGCCGGCGGTGCCACGCGGGCGGTTTACGCTGAACTGGCCGGTCTGGGCCTGACGGGCCTGGTGGTGCCCGAAGCGCACGGCGGCCTGGGCCTGGGCGCCATCGACGCCATGGTGGTGGCCGAAGAACTGGGCCGAGGCCTGGTCAACGCGCCGTTTGTCGCTGGCGCGCTGGTGGCCCCGGTGCTGTTGCTGGCGGCGCCACCGGACCTGCAGGCCGCCTGGCTGCCGCGTGTGGCCGACGCGTCGGCGCTGGTGGTGTTGGCGCACCAGGAGCGCGCGGCGCGCTACCGGCTGGCGCATGTGGCGACCGGCGCGGAGCGCACCGGCGACGGCTGGGTGCTGAGCGGCGCGAAGAGCCTGGTGCCGGCCGGCGACGAGGCCGACGCGTTCATCGTGCCGGCGCGCTGGCAGGGCGCGGTGGACGACAGCGCCGGTATCGGCCTGTTCCTGGTCGAACGCGGTGCCGCTGTGGTTTGTGGCTACCCCACGCAAGACGGCGCGCGCGCTGCCGAGCTGGGCCTGGACCGCGCCGCCGCCACACTCATCACCGACAGCGGCCACGCCGTGCTGGAACGCGGCGCCGATGTGGCCATTGCCGCGCAGTGCGCCGAGGCTGTGGGCTTGATGGACCGGCTGGTGGCCGTCACCGTGGACTACATGAACACGCGAAAGCAGTTTGGCGTGGCCATTGCCAGTTTCCAGGCGCTGCGCCACCGCATGGCCGACGTGAAGATGCAGCTGGAGCTGGCGCGATCCATGAGCTATTTTGCCAGTCTCAAGCTCGGCGAGCCGGCGCCGCAGCGCCGCCGCGCCGTCAGCCAGGCCCGCGTGCAGCTCGGGCAATCGATGCGCTTCGTCGGCCAGCAGTGCATTCAGCTGCATGGCGGCATCGGCGTCACCGACGAATACGTTGCCAGCCACTACTTCAAACGCTTGACCATGCTTGAGCTGGGTTTCGGCGACACGCTGCACCACCTGGGTGAGGTCAGCTCGCGAATGCAGGACACAGCCGGCGTGTTTGCCTGACCAGGGAGCCCGCACAACGGGCTGCAGAATGCACCGTGATGCAGACCCCCGCCAAACCCCCGCCATGCCCGTCGATTCAGCCCTGGACCCCGGCTCGCTGACCGACGTGGCCGGCCTGACGGTGGGCCACGCCGCCGAGCCCGGCCGGCCCACCGGCTGCACCGTGGTGCTGTGCCCGCAAGGCGCCGTGTGTGGCGTGGCCGTGCGCGGCGGCTCGCCCGGCACGCGTGAAACCGACCTGCTGCGCCCGGAAAACAGGGTCAGCGAAGTACACGCCGTGCTGCTCACCGGCGGCAGCGCTTTCGGCCTGGACGCCGCCGGCGGCGTGATGCGCTGGCTGGACGAACGCGGCCACGGGCTGGCCGTGGGCCCGGCGCGTGTGCCCATCGTGCCGGCCGCAGTGCTGTTCGACCTGTGGCTGGGTGACCCGCACATTCGCCCGCACGCCGGCACGGGCTACGCAGCCTGCCAGGCCGCCAGCACGGCGGCGGTCGCGCAGGGCAACCACGGCGCCGGTTTGGGCGCCACAGTCGGCAAGTTTTTCGGCCTGGCACGCGCCATGAAGGGCGGCTTGGGCACGGCGTCGGTGCGGCTGGGAGACATCACCGTGGCGGCGCTGGTGGTGGTCAACGCCATCGGCGACGTGCTGGCCGCCGACGGCAGCGTCATCGCCGGCGCGCGCAGCCCCTGCGGCCTGGCGCTGGCCCACAGCATGCATGCGCTGCTGCAAGGCCACGGGCCCGACCACGTGATGCAGGGCATGGCGGCAGAAATGCAGGCCGGCACGGCCACCACCATCGGCGTGGTGGCCACCGACGCGCGGTTGACCAAGGCGCAGGCCACCCAGCTGGCCGGCCTGGCCCATCACGGTTTGTCGCGCGCCGTGAACCCCATCAGCGTGAACGACGGCGACACCTTGTTCGCGCTGGCCACCGGCCAGGCCGGCCACAGTGGCGACCACAGCGCGTTGGGCGCGTTGGCAGCCGAGGTGGTGGCCCGCGCCATCCGCAATGCCGTCAAGGCCGCCGCGTCATTGCCCAACCTGCCCGCGGCGCGCGACATGTGCCGCAGTTGAGGCTGCGGCGCGCCCGGCCTCAAGGTACCTCAAGGGTACAAATCACCCAGCACCACGCCCTCGCGCCGAGGGTCGGCGCCGCCTTCGTAGTAGAAGAACCCGGCCGGGTTGCTGCGCCGCACCAAGGTGCCAGTTCCGCTGCTCTGCGCCGCCGTGTTCACCGTGTGGCCCAGTGCGCGCAGGCCGGTGATCAGTGCGTCGTTGGCGCCGTTGTTGGCCAGATTGACACTGGGGTGTTCACTGCCCACGTTGGTGTTGGGGCTGTTGGCGGCGCCGAAGTTGACCATCGATGTGGCTTGCTGTGCGTCCATGCCCCAGTCGAGCACGCCCACCAGGATCTTGCCCACGTACTGGATGATGGTGGCACCTCCCGCCGAACCCGTGGCCATGCGGAATTCGCCCCGCGCGCCTGTGCTGTCGGTGCGAAACACCAGCGTGGGCGCCATCGAACTGCGCGGCCGCTTGCCGGCGGCCACGCGGTTGGCAATCGGCACGCCCTGGGCGTCGGCGGGGGCGGCCGAAAAATCGGTGAGCTGGTTGTTCAGCAGGAAGCCACCGCGGGTCATGCGAAAGGCGCCAAAGCCGCCCTCGATGGTGGTGGTGAGCGACACCACGTTGCCGCGCCCATCGACGATGCTGATGTGGGTGGTGCCGTTTTCGCTGCCGGGCGAAGACAAGCCGCCCACCGGCCCCAGGTCGCCGGGTGCGGCGGTGCCCATGCTGCGGCCCAGATTGATGAGGCTGGCGCGCTGGCGCAGGTAAGCCTTGTCTGTCATGCGCGCCGGGCTGCCGCCGGGCAGCGCCACGAAGTCGGTGTCGGCTACATAACGGTCGCGGTCAGCGTAGGCCAGGCGCTGGGCTTCGGCCACCAGGTGCACGCCGAAGGCCGTGGGCTTGCCGCCGTTGTCGTCCATGTCGGTGGGCTTGTTCAACGACATGTCGAAGTTTTCCAGCACCCCCAGCGTCTGCGCCACCGCCAGCCCGCCGCTGGAAGGCGGCGGCATGCCGCACACCCACCACGCGCGGTAGGTGGTGCAGATGGCCTCGCGCTTCTTCGACCGGTAGCTGGCCAGGTCGGCCAATGTGGTCTGGCCCGGCGTGATGCCGCCGGTGGTGTCGGCAATCTCGTCCACCATGTCCTGCGCGATGGCGCCGCCGTAGAAAGCCGCCACACCGCCGTTGGCTATTGCCCCGAAGGTGGCGGCCAACGCCGGGCTTCGCAGCAAGGTGCCTGCCGCCTTGGCCGTGTTGTCGGTGTTCAAAAAGTAGCTGCGCGCCTCGGGGTCGCGCACCAGGAATGCAGCCGACCCGGCCACCGACGCCGACATGCGTGGGCTGATGCGAAAGCCGTCCGTGGCCACCTTGATGGCCGGGCTGAACAGGTCTTTCCACGGCATCTTGCCCGCGTCCTTGTGCGCGGCATCCAGCATGTGCAGCACACCGGGCGTGCCAACAGACCGGCCGCTGACCCGCGCATTCGGCAGCGGCGTGGTGCGCTGGCTGTCGCTGACCCAGCGCAGGTAGTTTTCAGTGGCCGCTGCGGGCGCCGTCTCGCGCCCGTCGTAGGCGGTGACCGTACGGTTGCTGTGGTTGTAGTACAGCATGAAAGCGCCACCGCCGATGCCCGACGACTGCGGCTCGACGATGTTCAACACCATCTGCACGGCCACTGCGGCGTCGACCGCGCTGCCGCCGGCTTTCAGGATGTCGCAACCGGCCTTGGTGGCCAACGGATTGGCTGCCACCACCATGAAGCTGCGTGAATTGACGACCTTCTTGGCCGCAAAGCCGGTGGGTATCTCGGGCGCGCCGGCTTCGCCCGGGGTGCCGGGGTTGAACAGCGCGCCGCTTGGCGATGACTGGAGGCAGGCGTTTTCGGCAATGTCGTCGACCGGGTCGTCGCCGCCGCAGCCGGCCAGCAGGGCGGCGGCCAGTGTCGCTTGCAGGCAGCGAACCAGGGAAAATCTGAACAGCGTCATGGCATCGTCGGGCTGGGTTTCGATCTGCAAAGTTTCGCGCTGCCCACAGGCAGCGCCACCCGGGTCAACCCCAGCGGCGCAATGCGAAAATCGAGCCCATGCGTATCGCCCAGA
>ENA-OBIT01000762-OBIT01000762.1-metagenomes-genome-assembly--contig:-NODE-762-length-13322-cov-3.57074_pt1 | contig 13322 bp, 14 predicted proteins | sample MGYA00153386_OBIT01 | MGnify analysis MGYA00153386
GTGGTCCTGCCGACGAGCTGCCAATTGGCCGCCCGGTAGCACGTTCCCTTGTGACGCGGGCTCTCAACGAAGGTCTCCAGCAGCACCGGCGCGAAGCCGTAGCGCTGGTGCCAGTCTTGGGGCAGGCGCCGGGCGGCCATGCCCAGCACCTTGGACGCCAGGCCCGGGCTGTGCACCCATGGCAGGATCAGGAATCGGGTGTTGTTGACCACCCGGTGCAGCCGGCTGCGCCGCTGCGCATCGGTCCAGCCGACATACCGCTCACGGTCGGCCAGCTTCCAGGCCGCTGCCGCGAAGCTGAGGAGCGCCACCAGTTGCTCGCCGGCGTAGATGCCGTAGCGCAGCTGCTGGCCGGACATCGGCGTGTAGCCCAGGTAGTGATACCGGGCCATGAACTCGTTCCACAGCCTCGAATCGTCGCCTCGCCCCTGCACGATGCGCATGTGCAGCGGCGCGAGTTCGTGCACCGCCGCCGTGATGGCGGGCTGCGGGTCGGTGTGCGCGGTGGGTGCAAAGCGCGCCCGCTGTCGCGGCTGGCGGATCTGCGAGGGCGGCAGCTGGATAAGGCCATCGGCCTGCAGCCGCAGCATCGTCACCCGACAGGCCATCTCGCACAGCTGGCCGCCAGCGCCACGCCAGTCCAGCGCCTCGCAGATGCGGCGCGACAGCGGCGTTCGCTTCATGCCTGGATGGCGCTCGATGATCCCGGCGATGCGTTGCACCAGCGCGGGGCTGAAGTCGCGAACGCCGTACTGCTTGGCCATCAGGAGGTGTCGTTCGGGCTCGCTGCGCTTACGGCCGCCTGGCGCATGGCTGCCAGCTGCGTCGGATTCATGCGCCAGGGGATGAAGCCGTCGATGTCGTTCGGGGGCTTGCCGCCGGCGCGGGCGCAGGCCTGCAGATAGGCCAGCAGCCACGTGCGCGGGTTCACGCCCCACAGGCGCATCGAGCCGAGCACGCTCAGCACGGCGGCGGCCAGCTGGCCTGACCACTGGCTGCCGCTGCCGTAGTAGTTCTTGCGTGCGACCACCGCTGGGCGCAGCGCGCGCTCGGCGGCGTTGTTGTCCAGGTCCAGCCACGGGTGCTCGACGAAGACGACCAGGCCTGGCCAGTACGACTTCATCACCCGCAACACCTTGCGGGCTGGGGCGGCCAAATCCAGTTCGGCCATCTGCTCGTCGCAGCGCTGCTGCAGCACCAGCACGTGTTCGCGCAGTCGGGAGTCTGCTTCTGTGAAGGCCGCCGATGACGGTGCGGCCATCCGCAGGCGCTGCGCGCGATGCAGCTCGTAGAGCTGGCCGATGTGCTGCACCCACTGCGCCGCCCAGGCCCACAGCGCCGGGTGGTCGTTGGCCACGCGCAGGAAATCGCGTCGCTGGTGGGCCCAGCACAGCGCCAGCCGCATGCCCGGCACGCCGCGCGCGAACTTGCGGTACGCCGCATACCGGTCCACGCTGAGGATGCCACCCTGCGCTCCGGCCAGCGCTGCAGTCGGCACGGCCGCCGAGCGCGAGGGGTCCAGCACGATTAGCACCGCCCGCTTGGCCTCGAACACCCACACATACCAGCGGTGACCGGTCTTGCCGGGTAGCTCTTCGAAGACCTCCCAGCGTGTCTCGTCGGCATGCCAGTGTGGGGCGCTGCGAACCTCGTCCCGGCAGGCGTGCAGCATCGGCTGGAACAAGGGTGCCAGCCGCTGCAGACCCTCGGTGACGGTGCCCTGGGGGATGGGCAAGCCCCGCTCGGTCCAGTCCTGCAGCAGCCGTGCCGTGGGCTGGCCATACAAAAACTTCGACAGCAGCAGTTCGACCCAGATCGACAGGCCGAGCTTGTTGCGCGGCCACAGTGCCTCGGGCGCCGGGGCGGTCACCAGACCCGGCAGACAGCCACAGCCGCAGGTGGGCCGGCTGCGCGGTCGGCGCACGATGCGGCGGTAGGCCCTGACTTCGATCTCCAGCACCTCGGCGGACTCGCAGCCCCAAGCCGGGGTGGTTGCCGCGCCGCAACGCGGGCAGGTGGTGGCGTCTGTCGTGTCTTGAACCACTGCCGGCAGCTGCGGCAGTCGCGTTCGGCCGTGGCCGCGTCGGCCTGGCTGCTGGCCGCGGGGGCGGCGTGGGGCATCGTCAGGCCGCACCAAATCGGCCACCAGCGCGTTGACGCTGCGCGACTGCTCGGTCTTGGCGCCGAAGACGCGCTGGCGAAGGTCGCGGTTCTGGGCCTGGGCCAGAGCGAGTTCGGCGTGAACCGCGGCAAGCTGCTCGCGCACCTGGGCCATCTCGTGGTCGTGACGCTGTTGCAGCCGCTTCAGGCGCGCCACGGCCCTTGCATGCAGGCAACGATATTGACGCGCCTGCAACTTCAGCTCGACGTGTTCGCGGCGGCTGATGCTGACGAATTCAAGATCGAACGGCTTCGCGGCCGCACCCTGGCGCGCCGCGGTTGATGATCCAGTACCGACACCGACACCGACACCGACACCGACACCGACACCGACACCGACACCGGCGTCGACTTCAGGTCCGGCGCCCAGGCCGATGGTGAAGTCGCAAACCGTGGTCAGCATCACCGCAAGCGTAGAAGGCTGGAGAGAACGTGTTCAGCCGGGATCAACCCTTACCGCGCGGTAGACCTCTCACCGACTTGGGTCCAACGGGTTTACCGAATGTTTACGAACTCGGGAGTCAACCCAACCAGCTCGCGCGCCGATAAACATTACCGTCAACCTCCACAAGGCCAAGTCCCACCTTTCACGCTTGGTCGAACAGGCTTCCAATGGCCAGGAATTCGTCATTGCCAAAGCCGGCAAACTGATGGTTCGGGTGGTGCCGATCAACGTGTTGCCTGCCACCCGTGAACTGGGCTTCTTGGCAGGCCGCGGGACGATTGAGCTTGATCTGAAGGCGGCCTTCGCGCAGGACATCGACGCGATGTTTGAAAGCGGCAAGTAGTCGCTCCGCTCTATGTTCCTGCTAGATACCCAACTGCTGCTGTGGGCCGCCTTCGAGCCGACACGCTTGTCAGCCAAAACCGCCGCGTTGCTGGCATCACGCGATTCTTCGTTGATCTTCAGTCTGGCCAATCTGTGGAAGGTGGCGATCAAGACGTCGCTGGACAAGGCCGGGTTTTCAGTCGACCCGGCTGTGCTGCTCCGGGGTTTGCTCGCAGAAGGCATCGTCGAATTGCCCCTTCGACCGCAGCATTTGTTCTGAGTGGCGAGCCTGCCCTGGGTGCCCAAGGGCCCCTTTGACCGGCTGCTGTTGGCGCAGGCGGCCGAAGAAGGAGTCACGTTGCTGACCGCAGACGCTACGCTGCACCGTTACGGAAAGTTCGTGAAGGTGGTCTGACGGGCGATTCGTCAAGCCGTTCTTTCGGCGTCAGACGGGGCGTCTCGCCAAGCGTGCTTCTGGATCGGGTCGAGACGGGCAAGCGAATGGCGACCGCAGAGAAGGCCGGTGTGTTTTCACGCCACGTCTGCGCTGCCTGCTGAGCCAGGCGCTGCAAACACCTGGCCGGCAAGACGCTGTGCCGAGGTTTCGAACAGCGGCACGGCGAGATGACCGCGGGTGAGGGTGGCGGCGAGAACCGCCATGTCGCGAACGTAGTCGTGGATCATCAAGATGCGCAGTTGCCGGCATTCGATCCAGTCAGCGGCCGAATGAATCCAGCCCAGCCGCTCGGCACGCGCCAAGTTGTTGATGGCCGGCCCGACGGGTTCGGAAAGCCATGCCAGCATCAAGGGCAGGAGCGTGTCGCCCACCGCATCTTGCAGTCGACCGAACCGTGCTGCGAACGCATCCACGCGCTCGGTCAAATCGATGTCGTGACGCAAGGTACCGGCGCGCTCAAAGTCCATGGAAACCGTGAAGACGCTGCTATCAGTGATGCGCAGCAGTGCTGCCTCGGCCAGGACGGTTCCTGCAAGGTATATCAATCTGGCATGCGGTGGCTCGCGCAGGGCGCCCTTGCTGGTCACAGCGCAATACCCTCCAGGCGTGCAGCGCGGATCGATGGCGTCTCATCGCTCAAGGATCGGTGACGAGCACGTCGATCTTGCGCTCGCCGATGGCCATTTGCAGCCCGGCGCCGGCGCGCAGCGACACCGACAGTTTGTCGATCGTCGGTTCGGCCAGTTCGATCAGCAGATCGATGTCACCGCCGCGCAGATCGTCACGCGTGCGCGATCCGAACAGCTTGACCTGGGCATGCACCCCCGCAACTTCGGATGTCACACGCCGAATGGCCGCAGCTTCATAGGGGGTGATTCGCATGCTGTTGGATTCTATTGATGACCTGAGCGCGATGCCGCAAACGCCATGCCGCTGCGGCAAAGCGACTTTCTGTCGACGGGCAGGCGCAGCGCAGGCGCCTACTTCGGCGCCAGCCGAATCGCCCCGTCCAGCCTGATGACCTCGCCGTTGAGCATCTCGTTCTCGACGATGTGCTTGACCAGCTTGGCATAGTCGGCCGGGGTGCCCAGGCGGCTGGGGAAGGGCACACCGGCGGCCAAGGCGTCCTGCACTTCTTTGGGCATGCCGAACAACATGGGCGTGCCGAAGATACCCGGCGCGATAGTCATGTTGCGGATGCCGTTGCGCGCCAGGTCGCGCGCGATGGGCAGGGTCATGCCGACGATGCCGCCCTTGCTGGCGGCGTAGGCGGCCTGGCCCATCTGGCCGTCGTAGGCGGCCACGCTGGCGGTGCTGATGAGCACACCGCGTTCACCCGTGCGCTCGGGGGTGTTCTTGGCCATTGCCTCGGCGGCCAGGCGGATCATGTTGAAGCTGCCGACCAGGTTGACGGTGATGGTTCTCGTGAACGCGGCCAGAGGGTGCGCGCCTTCCTTGCCCACCGTCTTCACGGCCGGCGCGATGCCTGCACAGTTGACCAGGCCCATCAGCGTGCCCAAGGCTGTGGCAACGGCCACCACGGCCTGGCCATCGGCTTCCTGGCTCACATCGCAGCGCACGAAGCGCCCGCCGATGGCATCGGCCACAGCCTGCCCCGCCTGCTCTTGCAGGTCGGCCACGACCACGGTGCCGCCGTTGGCGGCCAGCATGCGGGCCGTGCCTTCACCCAGGCCAGAAGCACCGCCGGTGACGATGAAAACCTTGCCTGCGATTTCCATGGCTGGCCCCTTACTCAGCCGTTCAGTGCCGTCATGACGCGCGCCGTGATGTCGTCCACCGTGCCGGTGCCGCTGATGCGTGCACAGCGCGGCGCCAGACTGTCTTGAGTGGCTGACCAAGCGGCGTAGTAATCCACCAATGGGCGGGTCTGACGCTGGTACACGTCCAGCCGCTTGCGCACGGTGTCTTCCTGGTCGTCGTCGCGCTGGATCAGTGGCTCGCCGGTCACGTCGTCCTGTCCGTCGATCCGCGGCGGGTTGTACTTGACGTGGTAGCTGCGGCCACTGGCCATGTGCACACGCCGGCCGCTCATGCGTTCGATGATGTTTTCGAATGGCACGTCGATTTCAAGCACCACATCGAGCTTCACGCCGGCCTCCTTCATGGCGTTGGCCTGCGCGATGGTGCGCGGGAAGCCGTCGAACAAAAAGCCTTTCTGGCAATCGGGCTGGAGAAGCCGTTCCTTGACCAGGCCGATGATGATGTCGTCACCCACCAGGCCGCCGCTATCCATCACTTGCTTGGCCGCCAGGCCCATGGCGCTGCCGGCTTTCACGGCCGCGCGCAACATGTCGCCAGTCGAGATCTGCGGAATCCCGAAGCGTTGACAGATGTGGGTGGCTTGGGTGCCCTTGCCGGCGCCGGGCGCGCCCAGAAGTATCAGTCTCATCGCTGTCCTAGGCTGTCTCGTTGTGATGCGCATGCACCGGGCAGGCTCTGCGTGAATGGCCACCCTCAAATCGAGAATAGCACGCGATCCGTGCTCCTTAGCCCGTTGCGGCGCGCTCCAAAACCCACAGGGCGCGCACGCGTTCAAGGTCTTGCGGCGTGTCCACACCAGGCCCGGGCGCGTGTTGACTGACGTGGACGGCGATGCGATGGCCGTGCCACAACACACGCAGCTGTTCCAGCGATTCGGTCTGTTCCAGCGGCGACGCGGAGAGGGTTGAAAAACCGCGCAGGAAACCCGCGCGGTAGGCGTACAGGCCGATGTGCCGCAACGGCGCCGGCTGCGGCAGGGCGGTGATGCCCTGGGCATGGCCGTCGCGCCACCAGGGCAGCGGCGCGCGGCTGAAGTACAGCGCGCGGTCGGCGGCATCAAGTACCACCTTCACCACGTTGGGGTTCGTGTAGTCGGCGAGTTGCTCAATGGCATGCGCCGCGGTGCTCATCACGCAGTCGGCGCGCGCGGCCAGCAACTCGGCGCAGGCACGCACCAATGTGGGTTTGATTAGCGGCTCGTCACCTTGCACATTGACGACCATGTCATCGCCGGTCAGCCCCAGCAAGGCACAAGCCTCGGCCAGGCGATCGCTGCCGCTGGCATGGTCGACGCGCGTCAACACGCAGGCCACGCCATGTTGCATGCAAGCCTGCACGATGCGTGGGTCGTCGCCAGCCACCACCACGCGCACGGCACCGCTGGCGGCGGCGCGCTCGGCCACGCGAACCACCATGGGCTTGCCCGCGATGTCGGCCAGCGGTTTGTCGGGCAGCCGCGTGGAGCCCAGGCGGGCAGGGATCAGAACCGTGAATGACACCGGCCGGTGCTGATTCAGCGGTCAGAAAACCGGTTCTCGGTGCTGCGGGCCTCGCCTTCCAGCATCACGGGAATACCGTCGCGGATGGGGAAGGCCAGCCGGTCGGCCGGGCACAGCAACTCGGTAGGCCGCTGCACGTCGTCGCGCAGCAGCTCCAGCGGCCCCTTGCACACGGGGCACACCAGCAGGTTGATCAGTCGGTGGTCCATGGTCACAAGGGCGCGGGCGGCGATGAAGGGCAGGGCAGGCTGGCGATGAGCGCACGGGACAAGGCCGCAGGCAGGCTGAAGTCTAGCGGCACGACCCACACGCGCTGTGTGCCAGGGCGGCCCGGGCGCAGTTTCACAGCGTCCTTCTCGGTCACCAGAATGTCCTGTGCCACGCCTTCGGGCCAGGGCAGCGTGATGTAAAGAGAGTGGTCAGGCTGTGGCACCCGTTGCACCTGCAGGCCGGCAGCGTGCAGCATGGAGAAGAATTTTTGCGGCGCTGCCAGGCCGGCCACGGCCAGCACGGGCTGACCTTGCCAGTGCGACAGTTCACGTGTGGCTTGGCCACGGCCTGCCCACCAATCGGCCAGCGGCCAGGCCCTGCCCAGCGTGCGGCGGCCCTGGTGCCCGGGTAAAGCAGTGCTTGCCTTCGTGCCGGTGTACAGCAACCATGTGTTCTGCAACAGGGTGGTCGGCAGCGGCTGGCGCAGCGGGCCGGCCGGCAGCAGCAGCCCATTGCCCGCGCCGCGGTCGTCGAAGACCACCAGTTCAAACTGCCGCTGCAGCGCGTGGTGTTGCAGGCCGTCGTCGCACACCAGCACATCCACTTCGGGGTGCTGGGCACACAACGCGCGGCCGGTGGCCAGGCGATCGCGGCCCACCCACACCGGTGCGGCGGTGCGGCGGTGGATGAGCAGGGGCTCGTCGCCTACCGTGCTGGCCGCCGAGTCGAGCTTGACGGCGCACGGTTCCTGGCCGCTGCGGCCGTATCCGCGCGACAGCACACCTGGCCGGTAACCGTGGGCCTGCAGCGCCTGCACCAGCGCCATCACGGTGGGTGTCTTGCCCGCGCCGCCCACTACCAGGTTGCCCACCACGATGACTGGCACCGCTGCCGACTGCGGGCGAACGAACGCCTGGTGTGCCACGGCCATGCCGCGGTAAAGCCACGACAACGGCCGCAGCGCCTGGCACAGCAGCGTCGGGCGCGGCCGCCACCAGTGGGATTGCAGCATCGCTGCGCCGCGCGCCAGCAGGCCGGGGGAGGCCATCATGCAGACGTTTCAGCGTGCGGTGGGTGCGGCCGACGAAGTGGCCGACGAAGTGGCCGATTGAGCAGCAAACGTCAACCGAGACAAGCCAGCCCGCCGCGCAGCGTCAAGCACGTTCACCACCGACTGATGCGCGGCCAGCGCATCAGCCGAGACGATGACCATGGCGTCGGGCCGCCCCGCCGCAGCAACGATCAACTCTGCCGCCAGGCGGTCAACACTGCGGCCATCGACTGCTTTGCGGTTGATGGCGTAGCGCCCGTCGCTGGACACCGCCACCACTATTTCGCCAGGTCGCGCCGCGGTGGCGTCGGCATCGGCCGCCGGCAGGTTTACCTGAAGTTCGGTGAAGCGCGAGTAGGTGGTCGACAGCATCAGGAAGATCAACACCACCAGCAGCACGTCGATGAACGGGATCAGGTTGATCTCGGGCTCTTCTGGGCGGCGGCGGCTGAATTTCAAGGCCGGCTTTCAGTCGATCAAGGTGCGGCGGTGCCGCGCACGGCGAAGCGCATCAGGTGCGGCACCATGCGTTCAGCGGCCAGTTCCAGCGTGAGCTGGAATGAATCGACCCGGCTGCGGAAATGGCGGTAGAACATCAACGCGGGGATGGCAATTACCAGCCCGAAAGCAGTGTTGTACAGCGCGATGGAGATACCGTGGGCCAGTTGCTGCGGGTTGCCCGCCGCACCGGACCCAGGGGCCTGCGAGCCGAAGATCTCGATCATGCCCACCACGGTGCCAAACAAACCCAGCAGCGGCGCGGCCGACGCGATGGTGCCCAGTGGCGTGAGGTAACGCTCCAGCCCGTGCACGGCGGTGCGCCCGGCGTTTTCGAAAGCCTGGCGCAGGGCACCTTCGCTGAGCCGCGGCTCGGCGCCCACCGTGCGCAAGCCGGCGGCCAGCACTGCTCCCAGCACCGAACTGTCGGCCAACTTGTTCACCACGTCAGCGGTGGGCAGGCTCGTGCGCGTGACGGTGATGACTTCGTCCAGCAGCGCCGGCGGCGCCACGACGCTGGTGCGCAGGTGATACAGGCGCTCGATGACCAGCGCCAGCGCCACCACCGAGCAAAAAATCAAAGGCCAAATGGGCCATCCGGCCGCTTGTATGATTGAAAGCAAGGTGTTCCCGCGTGGCGTTTCGCGCCTTTGTGCGTAGTAATTATGGCCGATGCCCACGGCCGAATGGCCCGCTGAGCGACGCCTGGCTGCCAAGGTCAGCAAGCTGTCCACCGATTCTGTGGACAACTCTGTGGGCAACTCCAGACGCCGATTTCAAAAGCCACGCCAGTTCTCAACAATGCTTGTTCTGCTGAAAGTTTGGGCAACGTTTTCTCCATCCAAATCAATTACTTGCACGATCATGACGGTTCTGTGACGGGCTTTTGCAGCGCGCTGCGTCGCGAGCCCTTGCTTGTGGAATTCCCACGCGTGCGCGGCAGTGCACGCAGTGAACGGTGATGCCTTGATGCCGCCGGTACAGGCTGGCCCGTGGGGCGTGGCGGCCCTGTTACTGGCCACCGGCGACGCACTGGCCGCGCGCTTTGGTGCCGTGGCAGTGAAGGGCGAACTGTCAGGGCTGTCGCGCCCAGCCAGCGGGCATGTGTATTTCTCGTTGAAGGACAGCGACGGCGCTGCGGCTCTGCTGCGCTGCGCGATGTTCCGCCGCGCGGCCAGCCTGGTCGACTTTGCGCCAACCGAAGGCCAGCAGGTCGAATTGCGCGGTCGCTTGGGTGTGTACGACTCACGCGGCGAACTGCAACTGGTGGTCGAATCGATGCAGCGCGTGGGCGCGGGCACGCTGTACGAAGAATTCCTGCGCCTGCGGACGCGCCTTCAAGCGCTGGGGCTGTTCGATGCGCTGCGCAAACGCCCACTGGCGGCATTCCCTGCGGTGCTGGGGGTCGTAACGTCGCTCGGCGCGGCGGCGCTGCACGACGTCCTCATCACCTTGCAGCGGCGCTCGCCGCAGGTGCGCGTGGTGGTTTACCCGAGCCTGGTGCAAGGGGCCGATGCACCGGCCGCGCTGGTGGCCGCCATCACCCGGGCGGGCCAACGCCGGGAGGTGGACACATTGCTGCTGGTGCGCGGCGGGGGCGCGCTGGAAGACCTGTGGGCCTTCAACGACGAACGCGTGGTGCGCGCCGTGGCGGCGTGCCCCATGCCGGTGGTGTGCGGTGTGGGGCACGAGACGGACATCACCCTGTGCGATCTGGCCGCCGACTTGCGCGCCGCAACGCCCACGGCGGCCGCCGAGCTGGCCGCGCCGGCCGGTGCCGACTTGCTGTCGCTGCTGGCCGCGAGGCAGTCCTCGCTGCAACGGACGTTGGCCAGGGCCATGTACGCCCAGGCTCAGCGGGTGGACATGCTGGGCCTGCGGCTGGGCCAGCCGACGCGTGCAGTGTCGGGTCAGCGTGAACGCCTGCATGGCCTGGCACAACGTTTGCAACAGGCCGTGGTGCAGCGTCGCCAGCGCCATGCCGACGAGCCCGCCCGCCTGTGGCCGCGCCTTTTGCGTGCGGTGCAGGCGCAGCTGCAGTGCAGCGGCTTGCAGCTGGGCATGACACAGCAGAGGCTGCAGGCGCTGGACCCGGCGCGTGTGCTGCAACGCGGTTACGCCTGGGTCGAATCGGCCGACGGGCGGCCAGTGCTTTCGGCGCGCGGGTTGCAGGCGGGGCAGGCTGTGCGGGCGGTGTGGGCAGACGGGCATGCGCTGGCGCAGATCACCCAGGTGCAAGCCCTGCTGCCACCACGGCCTGAAGACTGATGCCTACAATCTTTTTTGCCGATCCCCAAACCCGAGGAACACACCATGCAACACGCATTGCCCAGTCTGCCGTTCGACATCGATTCGCTCGCCCCGCACTACAGCCGTGAGACGCTGGAATACCACCACGGCAAGCACCACAACGCTTATGTAGTGAATCTGAACAACCTGCAAAAGGGCACCGAGTTCGAAGCCCTGTCACTGGAAGAAATCATCAAGAAATCCAGCGGTGGCATTTACAACAACGCCGCGCAAATCTGGAACCACACCTTCTTCTGGAACTGCATGAAACCCGCCGGCGGCGGCGAACCCGGCGGTGCGCTGGCTGCGGCCATCAACGCCAAGTGGGGTTCTTACGCGGCGTTCAAGGAAGCCTTCACGAAGTCGGCGGTGGCCAATTTCGGTTCCGGCTGGACATGGCTGGTGAAGAAGGCTGACGGCAGTGTCGACATCGTCAACACCGGTGCCGCCGGCACGCCGCTGACCACCGCCGACAAAGCCCTTCTGACAGTGGACGTGTGGGAACACGCCTATTACATCGACTACCGCAACCAACGGCCCAAGTTTGTCGAGACCTACCTGGACAAAATGGTGAACTGGGGTTTTGCTGAAGCCAACTTCGCCTGAGGGCGGGTGTGGCGATGATGGCTGTGAATGTCGGCCGTCAATGGCGGCGCGGGCTGCACCCGCGCCGCACCGGGCTGCGGTTACTTGCCGAAGGGCCCGCCACGCAACCGGGTACCGGTCTGGATGCCCCGTTTGGCAAACCAGCCCTTGTTCATCTCCAGCGCATAACGCACCGGTTTTGCAGAGCAGTGCGACTCGTCTGAGCGCGGCTGCATCTCGGCGATGTTGGCTATGACGCCGTCGTCGCTGATGAAAGCGATAGACAGCGGCAGCAGCGTGTTGCGCATCCAGAAACAGCGTGGCGAGCTGTCACTGTTGACGAACAGCATGCCTTCGTTGGCGGCCATCTCGGTGCGCATCATCATGCCCGTGGCTTGCTGACTGGGCGTGACGGCTAACTCGGCCTTGATGACATGCATGCCGGCCATCAGCTCCACCATGTCCAGCCGCGGTTGCGGGCCTTGCTGGGCGCGGGCCGTGGGCGCAACAACGCCCAGCGCCAGCACCGCAGTGGCAGCCCAGCGGCAAAGTTTGATGAATGTCATGGTGGCTCTCGAAGTTGCGGCCTAGATTATCGACGTGCCACCCGGACCCTGGGTGGGCGTGCCCGCTGACTCGATGAACCCCAATGCCGTTGCCGCCCGCGAAGGGCTGGCTGTGCTCGACGACCCGGTCGAACAAGGCCGCTACACGCGCTGGGTGGAGGGGGCCGGTGGCGAACGGCTAGCCGAGTCGGCCTTGCAGTTGTCGGGGCTGCGCTGCGCGGCTTGCGCCGGCATCATCGAGCAGGCCCTGACTGCCGTGTCGGGGGTACGGTGGGCGCAGGTCAGCGCGGCCGGGCAGCGAGCCAGCGTGCGCTGGGACCCGGAGCACACCCGTGCGTCGGCGCTGGTGCAGGCGGTACGCGATGCCGGCTACGACGCCGTGCCCGACGCCGCCGAACCGGCGCGCGCCCTGCGGCGCAGCGAGTATCGCCAGGCGCTGTGGCGTTTGTTCGTGGCCAGCTTCTGTGCCATGCAGATCATGATGATGGCCACGCCCAGCTACGTGGCCGGCCCGGGCGAACTGACGCCCGACATGCGCCAGTTGCTGAACTGGGGCAGTTGGTTGCTGGCGCTACCGGTGATGTTGTTTTCTGCCGGCCCGATCCTGGTTGCCGCAGCCAAGGGGCTGCGCGCGGGGCGCATCACCATGGACCTGCCGGTGGCGTTGGCGCTGGCCATTACTTTCGTGGCCAGCACCGGGGCCACGTTCAGCCCCGCTGGGCCTTTCGGCCACGAGGTATTTTTCGATTCGCTGGCCATGTTCGTCAGCTTTCTGCTCGGCGCGCGTTTTGTCGAGATGCTGGCGCGCCACCGCGCCGCAGACGCGCTGGAACAGACCCTGGCCCGCCTGCCCGAGGTGGCCTGGCGCTTGCGTGGCGACGGCACGCCCGAATCGGTGAGCGTGCAGCGCCTGCAGCCCGGTGACGAGGTTCGGGTGCCCGTGGGCCAGGCGTTTGCCGCCGACGGCCGGGTGCTGCGCGGGCACACCCAGGCCGACGAGTCGCTGCTGACGGGCGAATCGCTGCCAGTGGACAAGCCGCTGGGTGCCGACCTGGTGGCCGGCAGCATCAACGTGGGCGCCCCGGTGGACATGTCCGTACAACGCGTCGGTCACGACACGCGCCTGGAGGCCATCGTGTCGATGATGCGCAGCGCGCTCAGCCAGCGGCCCGCCTCGGCGCGTGTGGCCGACCGCTGGGCGGCGCCGTTTTTGTGGGCCGTGCTGTTGCTGGCGGCAGGTGCTGCGGCTGTGTGGAGCGTGCTGGACCCATCGCGCGCGGTGTGGGTGGCCGTGTCAGTGTTGATCGTCACCTGCCCCTGTGCGCTGTCACTGGCCGCACCGGCCACGCTGGTGGCAGCCGCCCGTGGCCTGGCGCAACGTGGTGTGATGGTGCAGAACCTCGACGCGATCGAACAACTGGCGCGCGCCGACCATTTTTTCTTCGACAAGACCGGC
>ENA-OBIT01000764-OBIT01000764.1-metagenomes-genome-assembly--contig:-NODE-764-length-13311-cov-2.457_pt1 | contig 13311 bp, 10 predicted proteins | sample MGYA00153386_OBIT01 | MGnify analysis MGYA00153386
GCACCAGCAACAGAGGCATCAGTGGGCTTGGGAGTCACCGCAAGCGACTTCAGCAGTGCGGGGTCTTGCAGCACTTTGCTGATCAACTCTTCGGCACCTTGTTTGCCGTCCATATAGGACAGCAAATTGTGCAATTGCGTGCGGGCATCTAACAAAGAGTTGAGTGCGCCGACACGGCGGGCAATAGCCGCAGGCGAGAAGTCGTCCATGCTTTCAAACGTCAGGTCGATGTGCAGTTGACCATCGCCTGTCAGCGTGTTGGGAACATTAAAAGAGACACGCGGATTGACAGACTTCATACGGGCGTCGAAATTGTCTATGTCAATCTCAAGGAATTTACGGTCGCTGATTTCTGGAAGTGCATCGGAGGGCTTGCCAGACAGGTCTGCCATCACACCCATCACAAACGGAATTTGCACCTTTTTTTCTGAGCCGTAAATTTCCACGTCGTACTCAATCTGCACACGCGGTGCCCGATTACGGGCGATGAATTTCTGACCACTTTTGCCTATCTTGCTTAATGCCATCATGAACCTCTCTTTTAAATAGAAACAAGGTAAACGAGGGGAGTTCACCATTACCCGCACCGGAGTACCCCAAAACCAATCCCTACCAAGAATTATTTACTTATAAAAAACAGCGCTTTAATATAAAACAATACGAACTACAGCGTGGGCGTGGGTAGAAATCAGTCTTCTGTAACCGCGTTAGTCGGCTTGAACGAAACTAAAGGTAGAAAAATGCTCCGAGTTGCGAGATATGCGTAATCGTACAGCATCCTCAAGGAGAGAATTTCAGTTCAGAGCACTCGTCGCACATCAAGATGCATCTTTGCTGCCTGTGATGTTCTCTACCTGGGCCAAGCTTTCAGGAGAAAGCTCACGCAATATGTCAATGAAGTCCATCCGCATCAATCTGGCAGCTCGGCGAATCAATAATGGCGCGGGATTGGTGGGTTCGGTTTGCTCAACAAAGATTGCCACTTTATGTAGAGTGGCGATAGCGTCTTCACGATTGCGCAAAACGCTTGGGGTGGACCTCTCGGTAGGTGTTGTCGCCTCACTAGCGTCCTCCACTGCTGAGGTAAACATATCGTTGCTCAGCACGTTCGTCTGTGGCAGTAACTCTGTCAGTGCGTCCACCAGTGATTGCAAATTGCCCATTTCAGGCAACTGGTGTCCGGATAGATGAGTGCTATACAAACTACGCCCCCGGGACAACGCTTCACCGATACGGCATACCGTTCTCACGATGCTATCTTCTCGGCGGGAGTCGTCGGCTAGGGCGGCGCGAAGCTGACCAAGGGACATCTTGCCCGCCGCTTCGACTGATCCACTACGGACCAGCGCTTCGGCCTCTCGAACGCTCACGAGCCCGGCTGAAGATTTTAAAAAATCCGCTTGACGGAGATCTCGTAGCAAGCCCGTTAGATCGTCTAGCGACGAGACCGCATTCATCCGCATGAAGTAGTCTCCATCTTCCGGCAACGGGTGCACACCGCCCCAGTAGCGCTCCATCAAATCAACCATCAAAGTAATGCCAGAGGCCATTCCACGCAAGCCCTTGACATTAACCCACGCACGACACAAAGCACTCGTCACACGTATATCTTTGGTTCGCGTTAGCAAGGCAACCGCACGCTTTTCGACATCGCGCCAATCTGGCGGTTCTGCTGCGATTACGGTGTTGCCAAACTGTTGCTCAGTCTTTCCCCGGCTGGCGTTTTCCAGGGCCAAAAAATCTGTGTCGTAGGTTAGATCGGCACCGCAAGGCATTCCGTCTTCTACCGGGCGAAGAAATTCTTCAAGGTCTTTCATGCGTTGCTACCCATTCTTAAAAAGCGGATGACTGTTTCAACGGGCCGTGCCATGGAACAGGCGGGTAAACAAAGTTCGATGGAAAGCGGCGTGGTGGACGACTTCCTCGTATGAGTTCCCAGGGGTGGGCGAAACCCACCACACGCTACTCTCGGAACGTTTGTTAACCACATCGCGCCAGGCCATGCTGGGTAATGTCACGGGTTGTCCTCCCCAATCGCTCACAGCATTCAAGTCTGCCAACAGTTCACCGATTAATGTGTCTTGTCGCGTGATGTGCGCCTCGGCAAAAGGCCACACCAACCCCGATAAACGCACATCAAGGTCTTCCGCGTTCAAAGGCAGACGTCGGGCGTCTACGATGGCCGCTCGTGCCCCACCAAAAAACTGGGACAGCGCAGCGTCACTGGCAAACGTTGCCCCAGCTTCCCCGGCCACCGCCAAGATCGCAATTGGATAGTAGCGCCCCACTCTGTCGACACTGGGGGCCAGCACACCACATACCGGTGAACCCGTTACCCGGGCAGGCGCTACAAAAAACCACGGGGGGGTCTGTACAAACCGTTGCGGCCACTGCTCAAGCGCTTCGTTGCGCAACTGCTCCATGCCGCAGCGTAACCAATAGTCCCACACTTCACCCAAAGCGTGTGGCATGCGCCGCCCAACGAAGTCGCCTAACGCGGGCAACTTCCCGAACCAAGCGACACGAGTGGCCGCACGTGTCGACATCAAAGATTGCTCGGACACTCAAACTCCTCCAAGGCTTTTAGTCGAAAAGGGTTCAAGACGCTGCTAGTCGTTATCTCAAACTTCGTTCTTCGCCCGTCTATATTAAAAACTGCAATGAAACGCTCAGGCGCGTTACCGGGTGTGATTTGAGCCCTATCAAACAGCCGATGCAGAGCCCATGGCCCCTCAGTCAACAACCCCGTGCTTTCAGCGCCCGCCGCAGTGATTTGCAATCTGACTTGCCCCGTGCCTCGGGCGCCAGGCCAGCTAACCGATTTCGGAATTTGAGGGCCATGTTGGTAGCGCAGGATTTCGCCATCCACGTCAAGCACCATCTGCGAGATTGAAGCATCCATCTCAATCGGCTTGATATCCAGGCGAATGCTGGGTGATTTCCCGCCAGCGCGGAAGTAAACGTCCCGAATCGTTGCCGCCTTTTGAAATGACACCAGGGACGCTGAGCCACCCGCAGGCGTGCCGTCGATACCTTGTTTGAAAGTCCAGGATGAGGTGGAAATATCCACCATCGGTTGCAAATTCGTGCGGAAAAACTCGTCCATCGTCCCACCCACGGAAAACAAACGTGCAAAATCGTCTGCGGTAACATCCCGGCTCGCACTGCGAGTAAATGGATAGCGGCCGAGAATCGAGCGGCGGCAGAAGTCACCAATGGTGGCATTGAGGTTTCCACCGATAGTGCTGCGAACGTCCCGGCCCACAAATGCAGACGTGGCAACCGCGAGGTCCTCGTACATGACGTTGAGCGGCGGCGGCACCCGCTTGGCTTCGGCCCGCAATTTTTCCAGTGCGGCGGATAAACCTTGCGGAACGCTACCACCGGCCTTGACCTGTTGCCGGGCCGAAGCAATGACCGCAGCAGCTTCATTCACAACCTGCAAACTGGAAACAATCGGCGAAGGTCCAGAGCCGCCGGTCCCTCCTGCCAGACGCCGATATTCGCGGAATCGGAAGTCAACTATATCTGCTTCGAGGGTACCGGTGGTTACCAATCCGCCCACATTCACTTGCTTGCCGGTAAGCCGACTTAGCTGCTCTTGCTCCTCTTTGATGCGGTTGAGCTTCTCGCCTAGCCAACTGGTGCCAGTGCTACCACCTGTGCCATCGCTGCCGGGCTTTTGCGCCAGCATCGTCTCACGCGCCACTGCACGTACGAATTGTTCCAAACTGGAATTGGGTGCGGAATAAAGCCGCGCCTGCTCACCCGCTTGCTCCAAGGACGTAGTGCGCACGGGACGAACATCGGCGAGAAAATCTTCCCAAAGCTTGGCGTACTCCATCAGATAGAGGCGCTTGACCTCATTAGCGAGCTGCCCCGTGAGCACTTCATTAGTAGCGCTGCGCTTGCCGTCGGATTGTCCGATCACCCAACCCTCTTCCTTGGATAGGAGCGCGGTAACTTTGGGCAACTCGTGCGTCAATACTCCGTGGTAGCCGTTGTAGGTAAACAAGCCCGATATGCCTTGCGTTAAGGGTCGACCACTGCGGCGATTGAAAACTTGCGGGGCCTCCGGGCCACTGGCCCGGACCACCGTGAAATCGGCAGGCAGTCCATTACCTGACAGCAGCAGCTGCTTCAAGCGACTGTAAGCGCGCTGGGCCGGAGACATTTGCGCCAATCGCTGCCGTACTTCTGTCACCAGTTCCTTATCCATCGGAATGGGCGAGACGATCACGCGGTCGTCCATCAGGCGGTCAAGATGTACTGTCAATCGATCAACAATACCAGTTTGCAGCAATTGTGGCGGCAGGGTGCGATCCCAGTCATTGCGAACCCAGGCTTTCACGGACTTTGCGTCGAAACGTTCCGCGTCATGCAGCATCAAATAAACCTTCAGCGCTTCGTAGCTGGCCTCGGGGTTATTAGAGGCAACGTCCCGCAAGGACCGTCGCAGTTGCCGCGACAGCCTTGGGAGCCAAGCGTCCTCAAGCAATCGCAAATAAGTCGCGTCGGCTGCTGCTTGCACTTTGGGCACCTGTAGCAACCCCCAGCGCCAACTGACCGGCGCCGAGTCGCCTTCGTAGCGCTCACTCACGGCCACTTTTCGGGCATTGTCCAACATGGGCAGCAGCGCAACAAGGTTATCGGGGTCGGTGTTCTTTGCGTCGTCCACCGCTTGCTTCAACGTCGCGACACTTCCTTTGACCTCACCTAAATAACGCTTGTTGTTAATGTCACTGAAGACCCATACTGAAATCGCCACAGCCAACGCCACAGCCAATCCCGCAAAGCCGCCCACTTGCATCCAGCGAAGCTGACTCTCTTTCTTGGAGTTGCGTCCAGTCAGGCCCGCCTCATTGAACATTACGCCCTTGAAGAGGGTCTCGATAAAATAGCTCTTACCAGTTTGCCCGGCCAACGCCGCCGACGTTTGTGGTGCCACCGAGAAGCGACGCGTCAGTGCCGACATCACTCGGTCAAAGGGCATTCCCTCTTGAGTGCCACTGGTGAAATATACCCCACGCAACTGCGGCTTTTCCTTGAATCGTGATGCCGAAAAAATTGTTTTAAGGGTTTCGCTGACAACACCTCGCAAGCCCTCAAACTGCTGCGGCAACGCATAGATCAATCCGCGCCGAGACAAGTCTGGTTCCGCCAATAAGCGTTGCGGCAGCAAGCGATTGATCTGCTGAGAAAGGGCATTGAATTCAACTTCATAGAGAGAACTTGGATCAACCTGTTCACCTGTCTCGGCAAAAGGATGGGTGAAACCCCAAACCTGAGCGCGCTCTTCCCGGTTCAACGGCGCGAAGAACTCGTTGAAACCGGCAAGCAAGTCAGCCTTAGTGATTAATACGTACACCGGGAACCTGATGGTTAGTTCGGCGCAAAGTTCGCCCAAACGCAAGCCTATGGTTTGCGCCAGATGCGCCCGCTCTACCTCGGTGCTGCTGAGTAGCTCTTGAACGCTCAGCGTGACCAGCACACCGTTGATAGGCTGGCGCCCCCGAAAACGCTTGAGCAATTGCAAGAATCCTGTCCACGCCGCATTGTCTTGAGCCGCGTCGCTTTCTTGCGTGGTGTAACGTCCAGCGGTATCGAGCAACACAGCTTGGTCAGTGAACCACCAGTCGCAATTGCGGGTGCCCCCACCACCACGAATGGAACCTTTGCCAAACTTATCTGCCAACGGAAAATTGAGCCCTGAATTGACCAGGGCCGTTGTCTTGCCGGAACCGGGTGAGCCAATGATCAGGTACCAGGGCAACTGGTAGATATAGCGCTTTGTTAAGCGACCCAAAAACCCGTTTTCAGTCTGAGCAAACCGGGTCTTCCCCAAAATGCCTATGGCCTCTTTAAAACGAGACTCAAGTTCCTGCACCTCTTTGGCGGCTGGACCTACCTCAGCGTGCACCGCGTTTGAATCGGTGAAACGCACCATCGCACCCAACATTCGCCCATTCATGTTCCTTGCGCGCCACCAGGCAATCAACAACCGCAGGAACCAAAGCGTAAAAATCGCCGCGATGATCCACCACCTAACCTGCTCACTTTCAAGTGGCTGGTAAGGTTTAATGTAAACCAGAGGCCCGATGAACCAAACTACTAGACTGAGCAGGATCAAACCCAGCAGAACAAGGGTGTGGCGGTTGAAAAAATAGCCAAAAAAGTTTCTGAACATGGTCTATCTTTTTACTCGAGTACCGGGCTGTGTATCGCCCGGAGATGCTTTCTCACCAACGGCGCTGGCAACCGAGCTTTGCAGCTCGTTGCCACGCACTTGTGGTGCTACCAGCAACACAATTTCGACTCGCCGATTTCGCGCCTTTCCCTCGGCTGAGTTGTTAGGGGCCACGGGATCGGCGTCGGCCCTACCTTCGGCTTTAAGACGTGTGCCACCCTCACGCACACTGCGTGAGAGCATGTCGGACACCGCCTGCGCACGCTCTTGAGAGAGTTGCCAGTTTGAAGGAAATCGCGCCGTTCGTATCGGCGAATTGTCTGTGTAGCCGTTGACGACTACTTTCCCCGGTACCTCGTTCAGGGCCTGCGCCACACGTTCGATAACACTAACGTAACGGGGCTTGACCACGATAGAGGCCGGGTCAAACAATCCATCGCCTCTCAAGATGATCGTACTGCGGTCCGCGGCGTCAATCACCTCAACCAAACCCTCCTGGATCTCTGGTTCCAGAAACTGCCGCAGTCGGGGCTTCGCGGCCACCACCGTGGCGACCTGCAGCTTTGGAAAGCGAATGCCATTGATGGAAGCGAACAAATCATCCGACTGAGACGCCAACCGGTAGTTGAACCACACGAAAATCAAGAATCCGATCAACACAGTTACGGCAGCCGCCACCCAAAGCGGCACCATGGTCCAAGGCGGTGATGCCTTTCTCTCCACGCCACGCCAACGTATCGACAAGGCGCCGCTGCGGTCTCCACGCGTCGCTTCAATCACTTGGAGCAAACGGGCTTTGAGTGTTTCGAGTTGACTCTGGCCGTTTTCTATCACCCGATAGCGACCTTCAAAACCTAACATTAGGCAGTAGTACATCAGCTCGATCAAATCGATGTGCTGACCTGGCGTTTGCGCAAGCTTGGCCAACAACTGAAAGAACTTCTCACCGCCCCACGTTTCATTGTGCAAGGCCACCAGCAAGCTGTGACGCGGCCACACCCCAGAGCCACCCCAAGGTGTTTGAGAGGCCGTTTCGTCAAGCACAGTGCATATGCAATAGCGGGCTCCAATCACGGTTTCCATCGGCACCCCTGCCCCCCCAGCCTGGCGTTCAAAGTCGCGGATGGCTTCTAGCAAATACTGCTGAAAAACAAGAGGGTTTGCATTGGTTGCCATGGCTCGAATCTGGGGAATCAGATTCAACAAGGTGTTGCCCGCCGCCAATAATGGGTTGCCGCCGCTGGTCACATCAGGCAAGTCCGACTGAGCCGGTGCCACCGAACCGTCCCAAGACGAACCGAATCTATCGAACGGTGCTTGTGCCGCCGATCGGGAGACCGCAGGCGCGTCACCGCCGAACTGCATGCCAAGGTTTTGTGTTGACATGTATGTTCCTCAGCGACGAATCGCCCAAAACTCCAATTGGAGCTCAGGGAACTCGCCCGATATATGCATTGCCAACCCGCCAGAGTTGTTCAGTTGGCGCCACAAGTCGTGGTTGGTGTCCAGCTCAAAGTAGGAATACCCCGCGTGGTACGGAATCTCGCGTGGGGCAACCGCCATCGACCGAAGCGTTACACCAGGCAAATGCAAGTTCACCAAGTCGCGAATTCGCTCCACCGGCCCCATTTTGGTTTGCGTGGGGAAATGGGAGCGTAAAAACTCGACCGTGGTTTGAGCATGCACCGCCAGCACGAAATCGCAGGTCGTCAGCAATTCGGTGCTTGGGATCAATGCCACGCGAACGCCATACTGGCGCTCTTGCAGTTCGATTTGAATTGCGTTTTGCTCTAGCACCGAAGACAGGCCGCGGCGCAACTCCAGCATCAGTGGCGGAAAGCACAGCCGCAGGTTATCGTGGTCGTAAGCGGGCATCTCGGCTGGACGGCGCCGCTCTTGCGTGAAGGTAGACACCTCGCCCGCCATTTTCAACAATTCGTCAAAAAGGCGCTCCGGATGAATGCTGCGCACCCGCACCCAATGCTCCACCGCACACTCCCATCGATTTACGAACTGCAACATCAAAAAATCACCCACCTCGCCGACCCCGCCTCGGCCAGGTTGGGTCAATCGGTCTTCCAAGGCCGAACCCCGTTGCTTGAGCAAACCGTGCAGCTCTCGGCAAAAGTTGAACAGGCTAGAAATTTCCGAGTTATTGACGACCGTCGGAATGAAGTTGGCATCCAACAGCAAAGAGCCATCGGACCGTCGCTCGAGCAGGTGGGCCACCGGCAAACTGACCCAACCTTCGGTCACATCGTGATGCGCTCGCAGGCTGAGGCGTGGGCAACCGATTTGAACCTCAGCGGGCTGAGCGCCCACGTCATTCACGTCAACCACCTCAGACACCTGAGCAAGGTAACGCGCCATCACTTGCTGTGAATCGCCGAAGGTAACTTCAACACCCGTTCGGCGGCGCAAGGGCATCGCCAAGCAAATCCGCGTGTCCTTCAAATCTTTGGGGATCTCCAGTGCTGCGGGCGCATCATCATTCTGCGGAAAACTGAACGGTGTGCCATCGGAAAACACCCCTTGCGAGCTCACCACAGCGACCTTTCCCAACGCCAGAAGATTGGTGTCCAACTGCAGCTGAGAAAATCCCCAAAATAAGGGCTGCCCAGGTTGACTGCGCGCCTGGATCAGATCGTCCAAGTAACGTTCTTGTTGTTGAAAATGCTGCGGCCGAAGAAACATACCTTCTGCCCAGACCACTTTGCGTTGCCAGACCATGGAGTTACCTTTGTGCTTTTTGTAATTCAACTCTGACCGCATCGCGTGACACTACGACGCGGTAATTCACTAGCTTGAGTTGCTCATTGGGGCCCAGACCAAACCACTGTCTGCGCAGCTCTACGGAATTTGGCGATTGCGTCGTCGCACGCCAAGTACTGCGCTCCAAGTCGCGATAGGCGACGAACAGTCCAAAGGCTCGAACGTCGGCGTTGCCTTTACGCTCAATAACCCGGCGTTCACCGGGCATAATCAAAAATTCATCGCGCCGAACAAAATCACCACCCAACTGGGTCTCATCTTTGTCCTGCAAATCAAGGAATCCCGCCCGTTCAAAGGCGGCCGTGGCACGCAGCTCGTAAAAGCGCAACAGCACCGGCTTAGGGATTCCATTGATGTCAGGGTTCAAACTGCGGTCGGCCACAATTTCAAATCGTGCGATGGGCACCGCCGTCGGCGTTGGTCCGTCTGGCCGACTGATCGTGCTGACCACGCCGCAGCCCGCCAACACCACGGCGGCGGCACAGCCAATAAGTCGAACCTGCAGCCAAGAGAGCAAACTGTGAGGCATGGAGTACTCCTTAAGGATCAATTTCGTCATTTCAGTTTACTCATTCATAGGAGCGTCAAAAGCGCCACGACCCACATTGAATATCTTTCTTTGCATGGCACCAAAAGACCAATAACTCAAATTGGCCGCAGCATCATCCGGCCCTTTCGTCACAGATTTTGAAGCGTACCCGTAACTCACCACACGCCCATTGACTCGCAGCGAGCGGTCTGTGACAAAGTCCTGCCCGGCACTGAAATCAGGCACTTCTCTGAGCGTCTCGGGAAACCGGCCCTTTTCCGCTTTGAACCGCGTAATCGGCTTGGCCAACAGCGTCACGCTCAGCGCAATTTTTTCTTCTTGGCGTGTCGCCAGCGGCAATACCAATGCAGGACAAGCCAAAAGTAACAACGCCCATACCAACACCCATCGTCCGGGCAGAGGGCGTTTAAACAACGCGCGAAAACCAGCCCACACCAACAGGGCCAAAAGCGCCACCACCGCCACGAAACTCAAGCCAGGCGCACCGAAACGAATCACGTCCAAATACACCACCAAGGGCAGCAACAACAGCAGGAAAACTGCCACGCGCATCAGTGCCCCTTCCTGACAGTCGCAATGAAAGGGCGACTCAGCAGAACCTGGTTTGATCTTCATGTAGCGGTGCCCTATGCCCGACAGACCCCAGCGCGTCGTGAAACTGGCACTCGATGCAGGTGAGCCGTTTTTACCAAAAAACATCGCAAACAGCATGCTGTTCCACGCTGAAGCAGGGGCCATCTCGCGCACCTTTCCCGCCATCCAAGTTTCACGCCATTGCTTTCCAACAAATTGAAACCCGAGGGCCACCTCGTTGATGCTGCCTTCGTAGCCTCCCATGAAGCGTTCTGCGGCGACCAAATTCGGATCGGGATTTAAACGGGTCACCGCTTGCTCTCGTCGTGCAGCCATCAAGTAGGACTCACCTTGACCACTACATACCGCCTTGCAGAGCCACTGCACGACCTTGGCGTCGCTAGGTCCTATCGTCTGCGCCGCCCCTTCATTGGCCGAGCGTGCCATCAGACGCTTGATATCTGCGCGGTCATCGTCATCCGTCACAACAGGAGCCTCGGCGCGAATAACCACACGCGAACGACTGTAAGCCTGCCGCTCACGACCCGCGAAAGTGTCGTTGTACTCCGAGGTACCGGCAGCGCCGGGGATAAGGTACTTCACCATGTTTGATGCTAGGCCATGTCCGAAACGTTAGAAGACACCCAAACCGCCAACCCGCTCAAGTTGTCCTGGTGCGTTTTACCTTTGGAGAGCACCATGGCTGCCATGTCATCCAGCCAGAGATCGGGGCCCTCGGCGCGCATCAATGCCGCTTCCATCTCAGACTCCAACAAGTTCTCCCACATACCGTCCGAGCACAGAAAAAACACATCGCCTTCGGCCAGATCTACCGCTTGCGCCAACACCGTGGGTGGCACTTGGGATTCAGCGCCGACTGCGCCAGCCAACACGCTTCGGTTGGGCAAACTTCGCAAGTCCTCGTTTTTGTAAAGACCCGCCTGAAACAGTTGTTGCACCACGCTGTGGTCTGCGGTGATGCGGTGAACCCGCCCTTGCCGAAACCAATACAAACGTGAGTCACCCCAATGGGCCCACAAAGCTCGGCCCATGGTGGGCTCAATGCACAACAGAACTACCGTGGCGCTCATATGCTTTCTGGAAACAGAAGTCGGCTGCTCCACAGAAACGGTGTGCTCCGCTAGCGAAATCAAGGAGGCCATTCCAGCCGGCGCAAACAGCGGGTTGTCACGAAACCCGCTGAGTACCGAATCCACTGTCAATCGTGCCGCCAGGGCACCGTTGCCATGTCCACCAGCGCCGTCAGACAAGACACAGCAAAATCCACGCGTTCCAAGATCGGTCATTCCCAAACGATCTTCATTGCTGCCTCGACCGCCTCGCTCTGAAAGGGCCGCCATCACCAACCGGTAGCGGTGTTGCTCACCCGCAATATGGGCGATCATGGACGCCCCCTTGCCGCTTCTGCAGCTGCTTCGTAAGCAGCAACAAAGGTTTGGCCAGAAAACGCCTGCAAGTCATCTTCTGCGTGACGCCGCATTGCGGAAAAACTGCTTTTGTATTCATCCCACAGGGCTGCTTTCTGCGCGTAAGGAGAAAATCGCTTGATTAGGCCGGGCTCTGCCGTGCTGCGCTTCTCCAACTCGACGGGATCAAAACGGGCCAGTGCCTCAGAGTAGGCCGCCCGGATGCCGGCCATCAAGGCCAGTTGATGCACCTGCAAGTCAAAGTAGGCCTCCTTCATGGAAGGCACCGGTTTCATAAAGCCCGGAAAGCTTTGTCCCACCAGTTGCATCATGACGCCATCCGCATTGGGCAAAAATTTCAAGGGATTATTGGCTCTGGGCGCAATGATGGTCACGTCAGCACGGAATTCGCGCTTGATCTCGGATCGGGCCGCTAGCAGGTCCATCGTGCCCTGCACTGCTACGCGAAAAGCCTCACCAAAGGTCCGCATGAATTCGGGGCTTATGTCTGCCTGGACTCGCCCTGCAGCCAAACCCGAACCCTCCAGAAAAGCGTCGATCAGTGCTTGGGCACCTACCCCATCCATCGTGTCGGCCGAACCCTCAGGCAGGTGCTCAGCAGCAAGGGCTGGTGGAATCAAATCCAAATCGAGAGCCGAAAGGGACGGACGTGCGTCTCTAACAGCGTTGCCGTTTGATGTACTTGCCGGTGTTGGTATCGGCGGAGGAACGTTTTGTACTGGGAAACTACCGGTGGCATTGAACATGCCCAAACCCAAACCTTGCGTAACCATTACCTCCAATTTGGAAACCGATGCCGGCTCCCATTGCAGGCCCAGCCGCTGTAAGTGCAGGCGACGCCCTATCAAATGCCTGAGCGGCAGCCGCGGAGCGCGGCAGACTGAACACCTGTGCCAACTCTGGACCGCGACTGGCTGGGGCATGTTGGGGTGAATTCAGGTCCACAGCACCAGGGCTCTGGAACAGCATCATCGGATCAAGCTCTACTTTCGGCTCCAGCGCCTTCGGCAAACCGCTGTGTGCGGGGTTGTCCATGGGCTCATCCACTGGACCGCTGGTGGGCAAAAAACGCAATAAACCATCGTTTCGAACGTTCGCCACATCGATCAAACTTTGAGCGACCAAGCCCCCCCCCAAGGGTCCTTTGCTTGTTGCTCTTTTCGAACGTCGGGCGCAAACAGATCGTAGTCTTCCGGAATCAACAATGGACGGCCGGGCAAAACCTGTTCTGGCGAATTCGCAAGTCCGTTCGCCTTTGTTGTAACGTCACGCGAAGCGTCTTCAACTTGCCAGGGATTCGACATGGCAACCAACGGGGCTGCGTCAGCTGGCGGCGGTGCAACTTGTATTGGCGCTGCTTGCGCCCGCCCCAACATGGCAAAGGGATTGTCTGTTTCAGGCACACCAACACCCCCGTTGTGTTCCAAGGCGCGCCAGTCTTGATCAGCCTGCACAGCTGGCGGCTCTGGGGACATCAACAAGTTGCTAAACTCACCGCGACTTTGCTGCGGAATATCAGCCCATGGATTAGGCGTGGCAGACAACCCTATGGCGGGCTTGCGTGCTGCAGTCGCCAACACTTCGCGTTCTATTTGCACCGACGGTGCTGCGGGTAACGGTGCGGTAACCGCATTTTCATGTGGCGCTTGAATGCTTGCCGGCGACGACACGTATTGCATAGGTGTACCCGGTGCCACCGCGCGCAAGCTGTAAGGACCAATTTGAACTACTGCCCCCATGTGCAACTGCACCTCTTGACCGGCCAGCAATTCCTGCTCTGC
>ENA-OBIT01000766-OBIT01000766.1-metagenomes-genome-assembly--contig:-NODE-766-length-13255-cov-12.7739_pt1 | contig 13255 bp, 10 predicted proteins | sample MGYA00153386_OBIT01 | MGnify analysis MGYA00153386
TTTCCAAACCCGAAACCACAGGGGCGATCGCATTTAACTTCAACACAGGATGTTCGCCTTCCACCTGTCGGCAATTCCACTCATTTCTAAACAGCAAAACGGGCCGGCCCCAACTATCCTTCACCGTCACCGTATTAAACAGTCGCCCGACTTTTGCCAAGGCATCCCAACCACCATCAACCCAACGAGCCACACTATAAGGCAGCATATCGATCGTGGTTTCCACATTATATTCCGACTGCATTCTGAACTGCACCACCTCAAATTGTAACTGTCCCACAGCCGCGAGAATTGGCTCCCGTTTCGACTCATCAGCCGAATACATAATTTGCACAGCACCTTCTTCCTGCAACTCCGAAACGCCTTTGCGGAACTGCTTAAACTTAGAAGGATTGGGATTTCTCAAAAAAGCAAAAAGTTCGGGAGAAAAACAGGGAATCCCTTCATATTCCAGTTTTTGCCCGGTGTAAATCGTATCGCCGATCGCAAAAACCCCCGGATTGTTCAAACCGATCACATCTCCCGGATACGCAACCTCGATTGACTCCCGATCCTGAGCAAATAGCTTTTGAGGTCTTGACAAACGCACCGTTTTACCAGTCCGAGCGTGAGTCACGTTCATGTCCTTTTCAAACTTGCCCGTACAAACCCGAATAAACGCCACCCGATCGCGATGTCTCGGGTCCATATTCGCTTGTAATTTAAACACAAATCCCGTAAATTCTTCATAGGTTGGTGGTAGTTCTCCGGCGCTGCTCTTGCGGGCGCTCGGCTTCATCGCGTAATCTAAAAACGCATCTAAAAACAGTTCTACCCCAAAATTGCTCATCGCACTACCAAAGAAAACAGGCGTCATTTTCCCAGCCCGCACTAAGTCTAAATCGAGTTCAGTCCCCAACTCATCCAGCAGTTCCAACTCTTCTTTTAGCTGATAGTAAAGGTCTTGTTCCAACAAATCTTCAATGCGCGGATCGCCCAATTCGATGACCGTATCAACAGCAGCGCGAGAACCGTGTTTAGTCCGCTCGAACAAGTGAATTTTGCGCCCTCTGCGATCGAAAACACCTTTAAAGCGATCGCCCGTACCGATCGGCCAATTTACCGCATAAGTCTGCAACCCCAATTCCTTCTCAATTTCGTCCAACAAATCCAAAGGATCTCTGCTGGGGCGATCGAGCTTATTAAAGAAAGTAAAAATAGGCAAACTTCGCAGCTTACAAACTTCAAATAACTTGCGAGTTTGCGGTTCCAAACCCTTAGCAGCATCCTCCAGCATCACCGCATTGTCCGCCGCCGCCAGAGTTCGATAAGTATCTTCGCTAAAATCTTGGTGTCCCGGAGTATCGAGCAGATTAATGTGATAATTTTGATACTCAAACTGTAAAACAGTAGAAGTAATCGAAATTCCCCGCTGCTGTTCCATCGCCATCCAGTCAGAGGTTGCGTGTCGCTGAGCCCGCCGCGCTTTCACAGAACCTGCTTCGTGAATTGCACCTCCGTAGAGCAGCAGCTTTTCTGTCAAAGTAGTTTTACCCGCGTCGGGGTGCGAGATAATAGCAAAGTTGCGCCGGCGCCGGGCAGCAGTTAGCAGTTCAGTTTCGAGTTCTGTTGTCATTACAAATTAGGTAGGGGAATCATCACCCGATCGCCATTATAGCCTGTGCTAGAGTTGCTATTAAAGGTAAAATTATCAGTAAAGTCAAGGGAAGAAAATTAGTATGTACGACTCAGACAAGCGAAAGCTGCTATCACTGGTGTGCCACGGGGCGATTTTTTTCAGTACGTTAGGATTGTCGATCGGAGCGCCGATCGCCGTATTGTTAGTATCAGATGACCCCGTTGTCAAAGAAAACGCCACAGAAGCCATCAATTTTCACTTTAATGTCTGGCTGTACACCACCATTATTGGGGTGGTAACTTTCCTGACTTTAGGTCTTGCCGGCTTTTTCCTAATACCAATCGGTTATCTGCTGCACTGGGGACTGACAATCTTGGCGATTCTTGAGATTTTAAAAGATCCCAACCAACCCTACCGCTACCCTTTTATTTTCCGCTTGTTCTAGATAGAAAATCGCTCTTGGGAATTGGTTTCTAAAACCCGGTTTCTTGAAGAAACCGGGTTTTTAATTGTTTGATAACAGAAGGAAGAAGGAAGAAGGAAGAAAAATAAACTATCCGCAATGCCCAATGCTATAAAGATCCAATGCTATAAAGGCCTAATTCCTAATGCTATAAAAGCCCAATTCCCAATTCCCAATTCCCAATTCCCAATTCCCAATTCCCAATTCCCAATTCCCAACTTTCATCGCATTTCAGCAACTCTAGCAGTATCTTGCAGTGGCATAACCACTTCTTTAGCATTCAACTTTTGATTTAGCTCACGAATCCGGCGCGACAGCAAGCGAATAATATTAACAGCAATTCCCGGCGTTTCATCAATAGCATCATAGAGCTGCATTTGAGTCAACATCAAACACTCAGATTGTTCGACAGTAGAAATAGAAGCCGATCGAGGTTCCGCATCAAACAGCGACATTTCCCCGAAACAAGCCCCCGCCTTCAACTGTGCCAAATCCCGATCGCCTATATGAACCCGCACCGTTCCCGATACCAAAATATAGAGAGATCGACCTTCTTGTCCTTCCGTAAAAATCCTGTGCTTGGAAGGAAACGAAAGTTCATCCATTACCGATGCTAGACGCACGAGAAAATCATCCCGCAGTTCCTTAAAAATCGGAACTTCCCTGACAAACAATAGGCGTTCGACGCTAGTTAACATAATGCGATGCAGTGATTGATTTAAACTTTAACAGGGCATTGGGCATTGAAAATTGGGCATTGGGAATTGGGAATTGGGAATTGGGAATTGTTTAAATACTTCCCTCTTCATTCCATCCGTTACATCCGTTACAGAATCCGTTGCCGAACTTCCTTCTTTACCTTTTTCCCCCAGCGCCCAACTCTGCCATCATTTCTTCAACTTGAGCTGATACCAAATTATCCGGGTCATCTTGCAGCCTCGGCAACAATTCGAGCAAAGCCCGAGGCGAAGCTATTTTCAAATAGGCTAACACTGCTTCGCGGACAAAACCTGTCGGGTGTTGCAGACAGACCAGAGTTTGTTGAGCCGTAAGGCTCCAGCGGGCTTCCCTAGCCAAGTGAAAGCAGCAGGCCAAGGCCCAATCCGAAAGGAAGTGGCGCAATTCTAACAAACGGCGCAAACGATCGCTAGGGGCTAGAGGTTTGTAAACCATCAATTCGGAGAGGTTGCTCAATTTTTCTCTTTCCGAGTGCTGCTCGAACAAATTTAGGAGCGATCGCTTCCTAGCTATATCCACAGTATTATCGAGAATTTCCAATCCTCTAGCCACCAAAGAAGGTTGGCCCGAAGCGATGTTAAAAGCAGCGGCTTGTACAGTCTCCAGCGGATAAAGAAACTTCATCAGCAAAAAACACCGATCTGTGGCATCAGCTTCCAACCCCGTCAGAGCCCGCTGCAACAATTGAGCCGTATCGTTTCCAGGTGTCCCGGCACTCTTGACATCTCGATCGGAGAAATTGCCGTAGGTTGTCACCCCAGACAAATCTACCAGACCTGCATAAATTTGACCAATAAACATCAACTCCTGCTCAATGAGAGTTTCCAAGCCGCTGCGGCCGATGCGGTCTAGAACCCCTTCTATCCCCGCTTCCGAAGGCATTTTCAACAGGATGCGGAGGATATTGCGCCTGGTAGTTCCCCAAGCTGTCACCAAATTGCTGACCAAAATGTCGATCGCCTCCACAGTCCCAATTTGACCGAGAGCCGTCCAAGCTTGCAACCTGACCAAATCCGACTTGTGGATATCCTCAGCCAAATACACGAGCAAAGGAATAGCATCGTTGTGAAGTTTGACTATCGCCTGCAAAGCCGCTTCCCGAGTCGATTTGTAACCAAGTCCGCGCAGCAGCGAAGGATAATATTCTTCCGAATGAGTAGAAGAAATCACGTCTAACAGAGCGCAACGCACTCGCAGAGATTCATCTTGCAACAGATTGGGGATATAGAGTCGCAGTCCTTGCAAATAATCTGCCTCTCCCAGAGCCCGCGTCCCCATCACCCGTTCCCGTTCTTGCTTGTGCGTCAGCATTTGCCGCAGCGTGTTAGTAGCCTCTGCTTTTTGCTGGCGATCGCCCCTTCTCATAATTAAAGCAGCAGCCGTACCCCGCACCACCGGATCGACGATCGGCTGCAAGTAAGGCCGCAAGCTGTCGATATTCGGTTCAGATTCAGTCAGCCAGATGTAGCGCAAAGCCAAGGCCAGCACCTCCGGCGGTAAGGATTGCTCCGAGAGTGCGCGCACAGCTTCTAAATATGCGGGGTTCGGGTGTTGCAGCATAGTTTCCAAGCTCTGGCGCTGCAAAACTGCCGGCAGCGAATCCAGGATGGGGGCCAGAACTTCTCCGACATTTTTGGGGTCAATTTGCGTCAGGAGTTCAATGCAAGCGCGCTTTTCATCTTCGCCCCCCGGCTTTTCCAAAGTTTCCACCACTGCGCGCTTCAGAGCTTTGAGGTCAACGTCGGTGACGCCCAAGCGCCCGCGTTCGGCACTTTTGACCAACAAACCCACGTATTGCGATCGGATCAGCCACACCACAAACAGCCACACTAGGGCCAACACTATGATTACACCGATAAATACCAAACTTTGCTGGTCGTGAAATTGATTTTCGCTTTGGTGAGGGAGTATGTAGTTTGTTACCCACAGCAGAAATAGGATGCCGACTCCTGTTACTCCGCAGGATAAGGGTTCGCCAACACCATTGACGAGAGTTTGAATGCCCGATCGAATATTGTCAGGGATGGGTTGAAACAAAACCGGGCTAATGGTTTCCAACAGCGTGTAGTGGAGCAGTTCGTCTAGAAATCTCAAAAATACCAGTCCGATGAAAACTGGTACTAACTGGCCCAGGGAAACTCCCAGTGTCAGCACTCCGAGTATCACTATCCCCGCTGGTAGAATCATCGCTGTGACGAATACTCCTATTTTTTCTACCAAGCGACTGGATGCGAACCACTGAGTTGCGACTTGAAACAAGCCTTGAATGCCTTCATAAATGCCCAGGAAGCTAGCTATCCAACTAGCACCACTAGCTCCGTCTGCTGGGTTTTGGTATTCTAGCTGGCTATAAAATTGGAAATCTACTAAAACGTATAGAACTTCGGCCAGGACGAAGAAGCTGACTAGAGGTACGGCGTATTTTTGCAGCGGGCCTGTAATCTTGCGGGCGGTAAATTCTTGTTGGTCGTCGTCTTCGTCGTCGTCATCTGTCCAGTGGGCTGTTTCCGGGAATGCTTGGCGGTATTTTTCTGTAAGGTAGTAAAGCAATACCGAGCCTGTGGCCACCATTAACCCCGATATCAGGGTAACGTTTTTGAGTCCGACTACGTGCAGCAACACAGGCAGAGAAAATCCGCTCACTACTCCAGCCACTAAATAGCCACTGCTGACTAGGGGATAGGTGCGCTTGATTTCTCTGATATTGAAGAGTTGATTGGAGGTGATGGAAGTGTTGAGGTCATTAAGCACATAGCAAGCTTCTACCCACAGCCACATCAGGAATATCGTAATGAAGGCGATGCTGATGCCAGCTATCTTCGTATTCTCGTAGCCGATGCCAAATCGAAACAGGAATAGCGGTACCGACATCATTGCCAAAACGACGACGATGACGCGCCGCAATGGCAGGATTTTTTGCAGCCAGGAGTAGACAAAGCCTAAGCCGGAACCGATGAAGGCGCTGGCTATGTAGATCCAGGGCATTTTGTCGGCACCGAATTCGTCTAGAAAAAGACCTACTGTGCTGAGTTCCAGCCAGATCAGCCCTACGGAGGTTAAACCGTAGACAAGGAACATCAGTACGGTTCGCTCTACTTCTTCCGATCGCAAATTGAGCGATCGGAGCATCCCTTGTCTCACTCCCGCCGAACCGCTGATTTGAAAATTGTCCATGCAGCGTTGATTTCCCTTTGTGGTAGCTGATTCCTGACGATTCCTGATGAACTTCGACCGTCATTAGTCATCAGTCACCAGTTTATAACCAATGACTGATGACTGATGACTAATCATTATCTATCTATTTATACTTTCTTCGGCGACAGCAGCATCATCATACTGCGTCCCTCTTTTTTCGGGGCTTGCTGCACTTCGGCGATTTCCTGCAAATCTGTGGCCATGCGCTTGAGCAAGTCCTCTGCTAGGTTGCTGTGTTGGATTTCCCGACCTCTGAACATGATCGTGGCTTTTACTTTGTCCCCAGATTTGATAAAGCGGTCTGCTAGTTTGAGGCGCACTTGGTAGTCGTGTTCTTCAATCTTGTAGCGCATCTTCACTTCTTTAACATCAGCAGTGTGCTGCTTCCGCTTTGCTTCTCGCGCTTTCTTTTCCTGCTCGAATTTGTACTTCCCGTAGTCCATTACCCGGCATACGGGCGGGTCAGCTTTGTCGCTGACAAGTACGAGGTCGAGTTCTTTTTCTTCGGCGAGGCGCAGCGCTTCTGCGGGCGTCAATATCCCTAGTTGCGCGCCGTCGGTATCGATTACCCGGATTTTGGGGTATCGAATGTTTTCATTAATCTGGGGTAGGTTGCGATTTTGTCTTCTTTCAATCACAGGCATGAATGGTTTTACAATCAGTAGTTTAATATCGAAGCTTCTTGATAGTTACAGATTCGGTCGGTCAATATTTCACGATCGACGATCGAACTGTTTTGTAAGATTTTACCCTTACCGGACGTACTACCCTGCCCTGTCTCCCCTCAGCTAAAGCGTTGGGGAATATTTAGACGATCGTAAACGAATTCTTACAATACTTGCTATTCTACTCAGTCTGGCTAAGTTTCTGCGTAGTTTTATTTTAACTTCACACGATCGCCCGCTCCTGAACCCGCCCGACGACAAAACGGTCAAAAGTTCAGGCGAAAGCATGGACAATCAGGTAAAACGGCTTTTATTACCCCAGACAGCCCCGTCTGGCAAGTCCCCAACTCGCCGGATTTGCCTTGTAGAATTAAGTATAAGCAAATGTAAATTTATGTTGCGAGCTGAGGCAAAATTGACAAATTCTCTGCATTGGCACCAACGGGTGGGAACTCAACGAGACTGGATGTGGCGGGGTTGGCAAACTCGCTACACTTATTTGCGGCCGGATGGAGGACGAAATCAAGGCGCGATCGAACTTGAAGATTCTGCGGCCAAACCAATCGCCTCGGCTACCTCAACAACACCGATTATTTTACTGCACGGGTTTGGAGCGTCGATCGGTCACTGGCGCCAAAATCTCGCCCCACTCGCCGAAAACCATACGGTTTACGCCTTGGATTTGTTGGGGTTTGGCGCTTCCCAAAAAGCTCCTGTCAACTACTCTGTGCCTTTGTGGGTCGATCAAGTCTATGATTTTTGGTTGACTTTTATCCGAGAGCCCGTGATCTTGGCAGGAAACTCGATCGGCTCCTTGATTTGTCTGGCCGCTGCGGCTGCTCACCCGGACATGGTGGCCGGCACGGTGATGATTAGCCTTCCAGACCCCTCTGTGCGAGCCGAGGCAGTGCCCGCATGGCTGCTCCCGGCGGTTCTGGCGGTTGAAAATCTGTTTATTTCCCCGATCTTACTCAGACCTCTGTTTTCTTTAGCCAGCAAGCCTGCGGTTGTCCGCCGCTGGGTGGGATTTGCCTACGCCAGCCCCGAAGCTGTTACTGACGAATTAGTGGAAATTCTAGCAGGGCCTGCGGGCGATCGGGGAGCCGCCCGCGCCTTCTGCGCTTTATTTAAAGCTGTCGGCAATGCAGAATGTGGCCCTGGTGTCAAGACTGTGATGCGAAATTTAACAATCCCGATGCTGTTAATTTGGGGCAAACAAGACCGGATGATTCCGCCTCGGTTCGCCCGCCCCCACCAATTTGTCGAATGCAATCCCGAGTGTGTAGAGCTAGTTGAATTAGACAATGCGGGCCACTGTCCCCAGGATGAATGCCCGGAACAAGTAAATGAAGCAATTTTGAACTGGTTGAGCCGGAATTTTGCACCTGTGGGCGAGAGCGAATTGCAGCGCTGTTGATTAGACACGGGGCAGTGCCTTGCTAATTGACAAAAAGAACTTGTGGGTATCGCTCCCGCTCAAAAATAAAGTTGTTAGAACTTGATCGCACCGATGGTATGGTATGACAAAACTCTCGAGCTAACGTCAATAACTTTTTGGCTCGCGATCGACTTTTGACAGAAAGCAAGTCTCCGTCTTTCTGTCAGGCAATTTATCTACTTTTATTTATGGTCGCTTTTGTCAGAAACTCAGCCATTGACACAATTGCCAAGATAGTGTATCTTCTCTAACTGGTAGTATTATGTATAAGTTATGCCGTTAATCGAAAGGCAGGTCATCAAACCAAATCACAGGTTTTATCTAGAAGCCGATCGACTGTTTTTGCTGTCTGTAAAAACTTGATAACTGCCATAACTATATCTACTGTCAAAACTTTTTCCCCCGTCAACCAACCAACGCTCTGGCTATCGATCGTGCACTTAAAAAGAGTGTAAATGACAAAGCATTGCCCACGCCCGGTGACAGAAAACACTCTCCGGTTACAGCAGAAAGTAGGGACTAACTATGATAGTGTCACATTGGCGAGCGCGATCGCTCAACTAAGTTTCAAGCAGCACCGAAAATCCCTGATTATAAAAAATTCAGAAAAAGAGAGCTGTCAGCAAAAACGCTTTCCCCAAAAAGATATGCCAGTTGGTCTGGGAGTAAAATTTGGGAGTTTTCAAAAGTCACATCAATCTTGGAAATCCTGATTATTTGCGAGATCGGTTGTTAAGTTATCGAGGTGTAGATGAAAAGTTAGAACAAAACCTAACACTCAAGCAGATTATGACCCTTACCGCAATGAGCGGCGCCAATATTAAAGAGCTATGAAACCTTTCCCTTGAAGATCCTAAAATTCTACCTTCTAACTTCTTGAAACACCTTGTTTCTTGCTTCTAAAAATAAAAACCTTCCCTTGTACCAACAATCTTTCAGTCAGCTTATAACCGATCGCCCCGAAGTAGACGGGAAATTTCAAGAATGCCAGATTCTGGCATTTTGGAGCTTCCTAACGCCTAAAAAAGTCAATTTAGCCAACAACTGACGGTCGCCGTGTCCCAGTCGGCTGACGGCTAACTGCTGAAAGCCGCTCGACGGGCAAGCAGCACCCTTCCAGCTTTTAGCAGTAACGCAAATGAGGAAAAAACTGTCGTGAAATTCCAGTGGCTACTACCGAGTTTCTTAAGCGTATTTTTGCTTGCCGGAGCCGCCGAAGCAGCTAGACTGCAATCTTGGCGGTTTGATGCCTCAGAAAACCGGCTTTATATTACAACAGACGGGGGAGTGCAACCGAAGGCTCAACTGATTTTCAACCCAACGCGGTTAGTAATCGATTTGCCAGGAACAAGTCTGGGTAGTCCCTCGGTCAACAAACCGCTCTCAGGGGCGATCGAATCGGTGCGAGTAGGTCAGTTTGACAACAATACCACCAGAATCGTGGTAGAGCTCAGAGACGGGTTTACTCTAGACCCCCAGCAAGTAAAATTCCGGGGGATTTCTCCCAGCGAGTGGACAGTGGATTTGCCGACGCCGGTGCGCGCCGGAACTCAAAATCCGATTTCAGAACCCGGGGGAGAAAGGTTATCGGTTGAACCTTCAGCACCTATCGCCCAGTCGGCCGAGACGACTGTAGTTCAGAACGTTCAGGTGACGGCGGACGGTTTTTTAGTCCGTACTGCGGGCGGCCGCCCCAAAATTAATTTTCAACAAAGTCGAGCCGGGGACATCGCTACCCTCGATATTGAAGGAGCTACTTTAGCTCTGGGCGCCAGCGGTCAACAGCCTCAAACCAACGGCAAGCACGGGGTTGAGAAGATTGAAGTCCGGCAACTGCCAACAGACCCGCCCGTTACCCGCGTGACTTTGCGGATGAAGAGTTCTAATACTCAATGGCGGGCTTCTGTGAGCAATTCGGGTGGTGTTGTGCTATCGCCAGGGGGTGTGAGTTCGCCAATCCTCACGCGCTCAGCCCCTGTGGCTCCTGTTACCAGACAAGCTCAAGGTACTTTAGCGAGAGTTCAGTCGATCGACTTAGCTAGTAACGGCACGCAACTGGTAGTGAGAACTGACCGCCAAGTCTCCTATACCAGCGGGTGGGATCAGGCGTCGAAATCTTACTGGATCAGGGTCGCTTCTAGTTCTCTGGCGGGGCAAATTCCTCAGCTTGATGCCAACAGTCCTGTATCGTTTACTGCTAGCCAAGAAGATGCGGATACTGTGGTGATTTGGGTGCAGCCGCGATCGGGGGTACAGGTAGGCAGGGTGACGAGAACTGGCCCGCAGGTGCTTTCTTTGCAATTGCGATCGAATGCTAGCACTCAGCAGCCTTTGACTCGCCCTCCCAATTTGCAGCCATTGCCCACAAGGACTCTCGGAACAAGGGATTTGCCCCAAGTTTCTAACCGCCGCGTCGTAGTGGCGATCGATCCAGGTCACGGCGGCCGCGATCCAGGTGCTGTCGGGATTCAGGGCATTCAGGAGAAGGAAATAGTTTTAGATATCTCCTTTCAGGTGGCGAGGCTGCTGGAACAGCAAGGCGTGCAAGTGGTGATGACTCGGACTGACGACAGTGAAATCGACCTGGAACCGAGAGTTTCTTTGGCGGAACGGGTGAATGCTACTTTGTTTGTCAGCATTCACGCTAATGCGATTAATATGAGCCGGCCGGATATTAGCGGGATTGAGACTTATTATTTCGGTAACGGGGAAGATTTGGCGCGGGTGATTCACGGCAGTATTTTGCAGGGGACGGGCGCGAATGACCGTCGGGTGCGTCAGGCTAGATTTTTCGTTTTGAGGAAGACTTCTATGCCTTCTGTTTTGCTGGAGGTGGGTTTTGTGACGGGTGCTGAGGATGCTGCTAGGCTTTCTGACCCAGCTTACCGCAGTCAAATGGCCGCTTCGATCGCTCGTGGCATTTTACTTTATCTTCAACAAAGATAATTGGCATGAGGCATGGGGCATTGGGCATTGGTAATTGGTAATTGGGAATTGGTAACTAATGACAACAGACAACAGACAAATGACAACAGACTCTGGACAACAAAGAATCGGTATTTTTGACAGCGGCGTGGGCGGTTTGACTGTTTTGACGCAGTTATACCGACAATTGCCCAACGAATCGATACTTTATTTTGGAGATACGGCGAGGCTGCCTTATGGCACTCGCGCAGCGTCGGAAATTGTGCATTTTGTCCGCGAAATTATGGCCTGGCTGGTGGAACAGGATGTGAAAATGGTGATTATGGCCTGCAACACCAGTTCTGCTTTGGCGATGGAGATGGTGCAGGCTGAGTTTGATATTCCGGTGCTGGGAGTAATTCTGCCGGGGGCGCAGGCTGCGGTGCAGCAAGGCAAGCGGATCGGGGTGATCGCAACTCCTGCTACGGCTGCTAGTAATGCTTATCGAAATGCGATTTTAGAAATGGACGATTCTTGTCGGGTATGGCAGGTTAGCTGTCCGGCTTTTGTGCCGCTGGTGGAGCAAAACCGGATTCACGATCCTTACACTTCTGAGGTGGCGCGGGAATATTTGGCTCCTTTGATTCAGCAGCGCATCGATACGCTGATCTACGGCTGCACTCATTATCCGCTGTTGGCTCCGGTGCTGCGATCGCTTTTGCCGACTTCGGTGACGTTGATCGATCCGGCGGTGCGGGTGGTGGCTGCTGCTGCTAGAGAATTGGAGGTTTTGGGGCTGCGGAATGCTGGGGAAGCGCTGCCGACTCGTTTCTGTGTTAGTGGCAAAGCGCAGCAGTTTGCAGACTTGTCGGTGCAGTGGCTTGGCTGCACTCCTGCGGTTGAGAAAATATCTCTGCCGGCGGTTGTTCGTAGCGAAGCGGGGCGTAAGCCATCGCCCGTATCCCTAGAATCTGTCGAATAAGCCCGAAATTTTATTGTTTGGTTTGTGCGATCGAACAAGTTTAGCCCCCCAAAATTCAGGCTCTTGGAACTCTGGGGGGTTTAATTATTGCGATCGAACCTAGCAATTAGATATCAATTTGTAATAAAATGCAACAAAGCTTTGATCTGTCAACAAATAATGTCCTATATGTGCTGGAGCTATTCAGCCTTGAACCATGTCACCCTATGTATCGCAAGCAGTTTTACTTGTAGACGGCTATAACATGATTGGACTCTGGCCTCGACTCCGAGAGAAGCGCGATCGCGACGAACTCGAAACAGCTCGCCGCGAGTTGATTGAGGTTTTAGTTAACTACAGCGCCGTTCAAGATTTTGAGGCCAGACTCGTGTTTGACGCCCACTATCGAGATACTCCCAGCGTTAAAGAAATTATTACTAAAAATTTATCAGTGCACTACACAGACTTCGGTCAGACAGCAGATACTTATATTGAAAAATCTTGTGCTAATTTGCGCTACGAGTTGCGATCGCTCAAAGGCAAAGGCCGCATGATTGTCGCTACCTCAGACCGAGCGCAGCAATTGACAGTCGTCGGCTACGGTGCTGAATGGATGTCCGCCGATCAACTTGCTGCTGAGGTAGAATCCACCGCCCGCCGCAGCGAGCGCCAGCACAAATCTCGCAAACACAATTCCAGTCGCTTTCTGGCTAGTTCCCTCGATCCTGAATCTCAGCAACGCCTCGCCAAGTTGAGAATGGGGCTGCATTAGCGGCCCAAACCCGCTTGCTGTATGACAAAAAAAAAGTTTGTCAAAGGCCTTGCTAAATCTACTAAGTTCAGCTATTGTTAGTAACTGTGGGTAAGAAAAATCCATAATCCTCGGTAGCTCAGCGGTAGAGCAATCGGCTGTTAACCGATCGGTCGTAGGTTCAAATCCTACCCGGGGAGTTAGTAAAAATCAGAAGTTGGAAGTCTCCAGCTTCTGATTTTTTTGTTCAATAATTTCGGGATTAATATTGTGTAGAGAGCACGGCATTGCCCATAGGTGTCAACTTAACGTTAAACCCAGTCAGAGACGGTTGTTTGACTATTAAGGCCAGATCCCCCTAAATCCCCCTTAAGAAGCTATGCGTTATAAACATCTTTTTTGACAATCCTGAAAGCTTTGTAAATCAAGGCTTTTGGGAGCAATCACGACACAAGCCTTGACAATTTAACAACCTTGTTTATTGAAAATAGCTGGCATTTATTGAGAATTGGCGATCGAGGA
>ENA-OBIT01000767-OBIT01000767.1-metagenomes-genome-assembly--contig:-NODE-767-length-13246-cov-4.43257_pt1 | contig 13246 bp, 10 predicted proteins | sample MGYA00153386_OBIT01 | MGnify analysis MGYA00153386
CAGCGACGGCACGATTTTCTGATGGCCTAGAAGGCTGCACCGATGACCACCCCCGTCGTCCACCACATTACACACCCTTTGGTGCAGCACAAGCTGACGCTGATGCGCCAGAAGGCGCGCAGTACCAGCAGCTTTCGCCGCCTGTTGCACGAAATCAGCATGCTGATGGCGTACGAGGTGACGCGCGACATGCCGACTTCGCTGATCGAGATCGAGACGCCGCTCGAGACGATGCAGGCGCCGGTGATCGACGGCAAGAAAACCGTGTTCGTGGTCATCATGCGCGCCGGCAGCGGCTTTCTGGACGGCATGCTGGAGGTGGTGCCTGGCGCGCGTGTGGGTCACGTGGGGCTGTACCGCGACCCCAAGACGCTGGTGGCGGTGGAGTACTACTTCAAGATGCCGCATGGCATGACCGAGCGTGACGCCATCGTGCTGGACCCGATGCTGGCCACCGGAAACTCGGCCGTGGCGGCGGTGGACAGGCTGAAAGAAGCGCGGCCGAAATCGATCCGCTTCGTCAGCCTGCTGGCCGCACCTGAGGGCCTGGCGCACTTCCACGCCCACCACCCCGATGTGCCGGTCTACACCGCGGCCATCGACCGCCAGCTCAACGAACACGGCTACATCGTGCCCGGCCTGGGCGACGCCGGCGACCGCATCTTCGGCACGCGCTGAGCTCGCCGTTGCACTCACGTCAACGACGCCGATGAGCCGGCCTGCCGGCTGTACGACCCGCTTTTGCAAGCCGGCCCATTGATGCCGCGGCCCGCCCGCAGCCTGAGGTTGCCCCGCCGGTGCTGCGGCGCGACCAGACGCTGGGACAAAAACAGGGCCGCCGCCTGGTACTGGCCGCGCACTGGAAAGCCGGTGAAGACCACCTGCGCGTGGGCGGGTTCCAAACGCGCTTTTCGCGCTACATCGGATTGAACAGTGCCAGCGTGGTGGTCGACGAGACCGGCGAGGTGGTTCCCGACGGCACGCCCCACGCCGTGCCGCTGGCGGCTGGACGCCGGCACGGGACCGTGGACGTCGCGGCGGAAAGTCACCCGCGTGGCACGCCAAAGCCGCGTGCCCGCTGGCGACACTGCCACCGCCGGCCACACCCTGGTAACCGGCTGGCCTGCCAGGCCAGCGCCCTCCGGACGATTCGTGGGCTGTCACCTCTGGCCGGGCGGGCGCTGTTGGCCGGTGTGCGTGTGGCGTTCTGGTTCAAGCACACGCTGCCCCGGGGGCAGACACCGCGTCGAAGCGCCCAGCCTGGGGCTGCATCAGCCGATGCAGCGAAACCGGCACCGGTTTGGGAAAACCGAAGTTGGCATCAGTCACACCCTGCTTGAAGCACGCTGCTGACGGCCACACACTCCTGCGGTTGCAATCCGCACACGCTGCGCATCCGTCTCAATCAAAACTCTGGAGTTCGAACATGAAGATCGTCTTGTGGCTTGCCTTTGCCGTCCTGGCATTGATGTGGACCGGTGGCGCCGCCGTCACGGCCCAGCTGGTGGCCTGGTCGGCCGGCGGGCTGGCTTCGGGTGGCGCGGCCGAGATCGGGGCTGTGGCCAGTGCCGCTGCGATACCGGCCTGGCTGACACCGTGGGTCGACCCGGCCGCCTGGGCCGCTTTGCAGAAGGCAGTGGCTGGCACGCTGGCCGCGGTGTCCGCGTCGCTGCCCATGCTGGGCACGGCGGTCGGCTGGCTGGTGCCCCTGGTGTGGACCGTCTGGGGGCTGGGGCTTGCAGTCATGCTGGTGCTGACCGTGCTGGCACATTGGCTGATCGGCCGCTTGCATGGCCGCTTCAACGGCGGCAAACCAACCGGGCCCAGCGCCGTGCCGGTTTGACGCGAGAAGGCGACGCCCTTCGCCGGTGCCGCTGATGCAAGCCGGGCGCAGCCGTGGAGGCTGGTCGCTGCTCAAGCCCTCATCGAATCCACCACCTGTCGCGCCAGCGGGTGGTGGAGGCCGCGGCGCGACCGGATGGCGTAGATCTCTTCGCGCACGTCTTCACAGCGCCCCAGCAAGCGCAGCCCGCGCAGCAGCAGCACGTCGTCGGTGCCCAGGCGGCTGACCGGGAACACCCCCAGCCCACGCGCGGCAAACAACGCCATCAGCGCGCTGTCCTCGAACTCGCCGGCCACGCGCGGCCGCAGCCCGTGCTGCTCGAACCAGCGGTCCAGCGCTGAACGCAGCACCGAGTGCCTGGTGGGCAGCAGCACCGGCAGCTCGGCCAGCACCTGCGGGAAGCGCGCCGCGAGTGCCTTGCCCACCAGCGCGGTAGGGCCGTACCAGTCCACTGGCGTGCTGGCCAAGCGTTCGCTGGACAGTCGCAGGGTGGGATTGGCGGGTGCTGGCTGGCCAGCCAGCACCAGGTCCAGGTGGTGCAACGCCAGCTCGGCCTGCAGCTGCTCGAACTCGCCCTCGTGGCACAGCAGGCGCAAGTCTGGCGTGCCCAGCACCGGACCGAGCAGCGCATGCGCGGCCAACTTGGAGATGCCGTCCGACAAGCCCACGGCCAGCCGGTTGGTGCAGCCCACCGCCGCGTCACGCACATCGGCATGCAGGCCCTGGCCGATGCGGAAAATCTCTTCGGCGCGCGCGAACGCCGCCTCCCCGGCTTCGGTAAGCGAGAAGCCCCGCCCCTGCGGCTTGAGCAGTTGATGGCCAAGCGACTTCTCCAGCTCCTTCACCTGGGCGCTGACGGTCTGAACGGCCATGTCCAGCCGCTCGGCGGCGCGGGCGAAGCCACCCGCCTTGGCCACAACCCAGAAGTAGTGCAGATGGCGGTAGTTCAATGTCGTCATGATCGAAACAGGCGTGGTCGACAAGCTGGTCGAAAGGAGGCTCGGGTTCGAGAAATCCGAACCCGGCGTCACTGTAGCCCTGCTTCTGCAAGGAGACTGCTGTGCAGAAAATGCGGGGTTGGCTTGCCGGATATCCGTTGCCCTGCGACAGCAGCGTTCGAGCCCTCAACAAGACCGAATTTCAACTGACCGACCAACGAACAATCTCATGGAATACCTGAACGTCATTTGGCTGGGCATGCCGGTATGGATCTGGCTGGCCTTCATCGCAACCGTCATTGCGATCCTCGTCTTCGACCTCGGGGTATTGCACGGTGAGGCGCACGAGATCGGTACCACCGAGAGCCTGAAGATGTCGGCGCTGTACATCAGCCTGGGCCTGCTGTGGGCGGTGGCGGTGTACTACATCTATCTGAATTACGCCAACGCCGGCGCACTGGACCCGCAGATTGCCGCCGGCGTCACACCCGATGAGCGGGCCTGGACAGCCGTCAAGCTGTACATGACGGGCTATCTGGTCGAGAAGACGCTGGCGATGGACAACGTGTTCGTCATCTCGATGATCTTCACGTACTTCGCGGTGCCGCGGAAGTACCAGCACCGGGTACTTTTCTGGGGCATCTTGGGCGTGATCGTTCTGCGCGCCATCATGATCGGCCTGGGCGCCGCGCTGGTGATGCAGTTTGCCTGGGTGATGTACTTCTTCGCCGTCGTCCTGATCGCCACGGGCATCAAGATGATCGTGATGATGGACAAGAAACCGGACATCGAGAACAACCCGGTGGTGAAGTTCCTGAAGAAGCACATGCGGGTGACACCGCAAATGCATGGCCAGGCGTTCACCGTCAAGTTGCCGGACCCGAAAACCGGCAAGGTGGTCCTGTTCGCGACACCGCTGTTGTTGTGCCTGATCCTGATCGAGATCGCCGATCTGGTGTTCGCAATCGACTCGGTGCCGGCGATTTTCGCCATCACGCCCGACCCGTTCATCGTCTACACCAGCAACATCTTCGCCATCCTGGGCCTGCGGGCGCTGTACTTCGCGCTCGACGCCGTCGTTCACCGCTTCCACTATCTGAAGTACGCGCTGGCGATGGTGCTGATCTTCATCGGCGGGAAGATCTTCGTCGGCGACTGGCTGTTCGACGGCAAGGTGCCGGCTGCGTTCAGTCTGTGGGTGACCGCCGGACTGCTGATTGGCGGCGTGCTGTACTCGTTATGGAAGACCCGGGGCGCGACCGCGAAAAGGCCTTGAACTTCGGGGCTCATGCCCTGGGCGTCCCGGGCCGGCCTGGGCGCGCTGGTCAGTACGGATCAGCGAAACCCAGGCCCTGCAACAGCTGCGTTTCCAGCGCCTGCATCTCGGCAGCCTCCTGATCAATCACATGGTCATGCCCCTGGGCGTGCAAGGTGCCGTGCACCAGCAAATGGGCGTAGTGCGCCTGCAGCGACAGCCCCATTGCCACGGCTTCGGCCTCGACCACCGGGGCGCACAACACCAGGTCGGCCACCACAACAGGCGCGTGCTCGTAGTCGAAGGTGAGCACGTTGGTGGCGTGGTCCTGGCCGCGGTAGCCATGGTTCAGTGCCAGGCCCTCTTCGGCGCCAACGATGCGCACCGTGATCTGCCCAGGCCGCCGCAGCGCCGCGCGCACCCAGCGCGCCACGCGGTGGCGCGGCAGCTCGCTGCGGTGGCAGGCGTCGGCGAATTGCAGCGACAGCGACAGTGCCAGCGCGGGCGGCGCGCGGCTCATGCCATGCCACGCCGCGCGCGGTCGTCTTCGTAAGCCTGCACGATGCGCGCCACCAGCGGGTGGCGCACCACGTCGGTGGCAGTGAAGCGCGTGAAGGCGATGCCGGCCACGCCGTCGAGTACCTGCTGCGCATCGGCCAGGCCACTGGGCTGGCCGGCGGGAAGGTCGGTCTGGCTGGGGTCGCCGGTCACCACGCAACGGCTGCCGAAACCGATGCGGGTGAGGAACATCTTCATCTGTTCACGCGTGGTGTTCTGGGCTTCGTCGAGGATGACAAAGGCATGGCTCAGCGTGCGCCCGCGCATGAAGGCCAGTGGGGCGATTTCGATCTGTTGCTTTTCGAACGCTTTGACCACACGGTCGGCGCCCATCAGGTCGTACAGCGCGTCGTACAGCGGGCGCAGGTAGGGGTCGACCTTCTGCGCCAGATCACCCGGCAAGAAGCCCAGCCGCTCACCGGCCTCGACCGCCGGCCGCGTGAGCACGATGCGCTGCACGCCCTTGCGTTCCAGAGCGTCCACCGCGCAGGCCACGGCCAGAAAGGTTTTGCCCGTGCCGGCCGGGCCGATGCCGAAAGTGATGTCGCGCGCCAGCATCTGGCGCAGGTACTGCACCTGGTTGGGGGTACGCCCGGCCAGTTCACTGTGCCGGGTGTGCAGCACCACAGGCTCGTCATCGGCGCCGGGTGCATCAACTGGCTGCGGTGGGCGCAGCGCACTGGCCAGCATCAGCTGCAACGCCCGCTCGGTGATGGGACCCCGGGCATGGTCGTACAGCTGGTCGATCAACTGGATGGTGCGTTCGACGGCGCCGACCGCACCGTTGACACGAAAGCTGGCGTCGCGCCGCGACAGGCCTACGCCGAACGCGGCCTCGATGCTGCGCAGGTGCGCGTCGAGCGGTCCGCACAGATGCGCCAGGCGCCGGTTGTCGGCAGCGGCAAGGGTGTGGCGGCGGATCAAGGGCGTGGGGATTTGCGCACGAGGCTGCATTGTCGCCGCACCGTGGCGGGCCCGGGCGGCCGTCAAAATCAGGCGCATGTCCACTACCCGTGCCTCCCTGCGGCTGCGTCATGTTTGGCGCCTGACCGTGCTCCTGACCCTGACCCTGACCCGGCTCCTGGCCCTGACCCTGGGCCTGGGCCTGGTGCCGAGCCTGGCCGCGGCCGGCTCGTCGGCCCAGTTGCTGCACATCCGTTCGGCGCAGGTCATGCCAGCGCTGGGCGCGGTGGCCACGGTGGCGCTGCCTGACGACTGGTCGCGCAGCCGGCCGGCGTTTGCCGGCACGGTGGTTTACCGCGTCGACTTCGAGCATGCCAGCTCGCTTGACCGCGGCGACCTGCTGGCCCTGTACATCACCCATGTGTGCAGCAACCTCGAGGTCTTTTTGAACGGCCATCTGGTGCACGGCGGTGGCCGCATGGTCGAGCCGGTGACGCACAACTGCAACCACCCGCAGTTGGTGTCGCTGCCTTCGGCGCTGGTGCGCGCGGGCGCCAACACCATCGACATCCGCGTCACCGGCCACCGCCTGGCCGAGGTTGGCTCGCACCAGCGCGACGGCGGCTTGTCGGCGCTGGTCATCGGGCCGCAGTCGCAACTGGCCGTGCAGCATGCGCAGCGCACGGCTCTGCAGGTGTCGGCGCCGCAGGCCATCAGCGCCACCCTGTTGCTGATGGGCGGCTTCATGTTCGTGATGGGTTTTGTCAACCGGCGTGAAAGCCACCTGGCCTACTTCGGTGCGTTGTCGGTAGGCTGGGCCATCGTCGACGCGCGGTTGTGGCTGCGCACGCTGCCCGTGTCGCATTCGGTGGCCGAATTCCTGCTTTGCTCGATGCTGGGTTTCATCACCTGGGCGGCGGTGCAGTTCCTGGTTCGGTATGCCGGATCGCGCGTGCGATGGGTTGACCTGGCCCTGCCGGTGCAATGTGCAATGTTGCCGCTGTCTTTGGTGCTGGCCGGGCCCACGCGCTTGTTCATGGCAGCCAATGTCTGGTACGCCGTGCTGGCCTTGCAGGTGCTGGCCGCCGCGGTGTGGCACCTGCGGCGCGAATGGCACCGGCGCTCGGTTTGGCTGATGGCCGTGATGCTGTTCACGGTGGTGGTGGCCGGTTCGATCGAGTTCGCCGCGCAATGGGGCGGCACACGGCCACTGGCCGCTCACCTGGCCTCGCTGGCCTTGCCGGTGGTGTTTGTGCTGGTGGGGCTGCGCTTGGTGCAGCAGCAGGGCCGCGCGCTGCACCACGCTGAACAAGGCAAGGCGCGGCTGGAACAGCGCGTGCGCGAGGCCTCGGCCGAGATCGAGCGCAACTTCCGCCAGATGTCCGAACTGCGCGTGGAGCAGGTCACCGAGCGTGAGCGCAAGCGCATTGCCGCCGACCTGCACGACGACCTGGGCGCCAAGCTGCTGACCATCGTGCACACCAGCGACTCCGAGCGCATCTCGACCCTGGCGCGCGAGGCGCTGGAAGAAATGCGACTGTCGGTGCGCGGCCTGACAGGCAAGCCCGTGCGGCTCGCCGACGCCCTGGGCGACTGGCGCGCCGAGGTGGTGTCGCGCCTGGGCCAGGCCGGCATTCAGTGTGAATGGCAGGCGCCCGAAGAACTGCCGCAACGGCTGTCGTCGCGCGCCTATGTGCAGACCACGCGCATCCTGCGCGAGGCCACCAGCAACATCATCAAGCACAGCAAGGCCACGCGCTGCGACATCCATTGCACCATCAGCGACGGCGACATGCAGTTTGTGCTGCAGGACGACGGCGACGGCATCTCCACCGCGGTCGAAAGCCGGCTCGACCAGGGCCACGGCCTGGCGAGCATGAAGAACCGGGCCAAGCAATTGCAGGGTCAGTGCCTGGTCGAGTCGGGCGCAGGCCAGGGAACCGTGATCCGCCTCACGGTTCCGCTGGACCGCGCCACTGAAGTCACGTGAACCCGGGCCGTGCGGCCGATACCATCGGATGCGAACCACCGGGACTGCGACTCCATGAAATCAATACTGCTGCTGGAAGACCTGCCCGAAATCCGGGTCTGGTTGCGCAAACTGGTGTTGCAGGTGTTCCCCGGCGCGGTCATTTCCGAAAGTGCCCGGGTTCAAGACGCCATCGAACTGGTGAAGTCGCTGAAGTTCGACCTGGCCCTGGTCGACCTCGGTCTGCCCGACGGCAGCGGCGTGGACGTGGTGACCCAATTGCGCGACCGGCAACCCGATGCGCAGTCGGTGGTGGTGACCATCCACGACGACGACGAGCACCTGTTCCCGGCGTTGCAAGCCGGCGCGTTCGGCTACATCTTGAAAGAGCAGGCGCGCGAACTCATCACCGAACAATTGCAGCGCATCAGTCAGGGCGAACCCCCGCTGTCACCGTCGATAGCGCGCCGCGTGATGGCCTATTTCAGCGCCAAGGCCAAGCCCCAGGCCAACCACAACGCCATGCCCATCGTCAGCCTCACCGACCGCGAAAGCGAGGTGCTGTTGCGCGTGGCCAAGGGCTACACGCTGCCCGAGATCGGCGTGCAACTGGGGCTGAGCCGGCACACCATTGCCGACTACGTGAAGCAGATCTACCGCAAGCTGAACGTCAGCTCACGCGCCGAGGCGGCACTCGAGGCGCAGCGGATGGGTTTGTTCCGGTGATTTATTGAGGTTGAACCCGGCTGGCATTTCCGCTGGTCGTGCTGACCGCCCCATCACCGTTCGCGAAACGCCTCTTGCGACTTCAGCATCGGGCGCAGCAGGTAGCTGAGCACCGTGCGCCGGCCGGTCAGGATTTCGATTGACGCGGTCATACCGGGCAACACGGCCAGGGTCTTGTCGCCCGATTGCAGCGTGCCGCTTTCAGCCCGCACCAGAGCGCGGTACCAGGTGCCGTCGGGGCTGGCGGCGCGGTCGGGGTCGCCCAGGGCGTCGGGGCTGATCGACTGCACCACGCCCTTCACGCCGCCAAACACCGTGTACTCGTAGGCCGTGAGCTTGATCTGCACGTCCTGCCCGACCTTGATGAAGCCGATGTCGGCCGGGCGGATGCGCGCTTCCAGCAGCACGCGCGGGCCCAGTTGCACGATTTCCATCACCGGCGCGCCCGCCGCCACCACGCCGCCCACGGTGTTGACGCGGATCTGCTTGACCATGCCGCGCACCGGCGACGTCAGCGTCGAGCGGCGCAGCGCGTCGTCGCGCACCACCATTTGCTCTTCGATCTGCGACAACTCGGTGCGCATGCGCACCAGTTCGGCGCTGGCGTCTTGCCGGAAGCGATTGATGCGCTCCTGACTTTGCAGTTGCAATTCGTTGATCTGCCGGCGCAGGCGCATCACCTCGACCTCGCTCATCAGGCCCTTGGCCGACATGGCGTCGGCAATGCCCAGTTCACGCTGCACCAGGGCGACGCTGCGGCGGGTGCTCTCGACGCCTTCGTGCAGCGCACGCTGGCGCGCCGCAAAGCTGGCGGCTTCGCCGTCGACGATGTCCGGCGACTCGTTCAGCTCGGGCGGGAAACGCAGCGCGCTGCCGGTGGCCTCGGCCTGCAACCGCGCCACCGCGGCGCGCAGGGCCAGACGGCGGGCCTGGCCCTCGGCTTGTTGGGCTTCCACGCGCGTAGGGTCCAGCATCGCCAACGCCTGGCCTTCCACGACGAGCTGGCCTTCGATGACCAGCAGCTCGCGCAGGATGCCGCCTTCCAGGCTGGCGATGACCTGTTCACGGCCGTCGGGCACCACCCGGCCGTTGGCCTTGGTGACCACGTCGACCTGCGTCATGCCGGCCCACACCACGGCGCTGGCAATGACGGCCAGCATCAGCAACACGGCCCACAGCGCGGGCGACGCGCCTTCAGCCACCAGCGCGCCCTGCACCGGGCTGATGTAGGCCGTGTCGCCGGCACGCAGCGCGGCGGCAGGCTTGCGCGAGAGCAGGCGGGTCAGCATCGGTCTGCGCGCATGGTCGGGATGCCGGTCGCGATGCGTGCCGTCACACCGCCGCCTCGTGTTGAACGGGCTGGGTGCTGGGATGGCGGTGCAGGTTGCCGGGCGCGTCGCCCGCGGCCACGGTGGGCGCGCCGACGGGCGCGGCGCGGGCACCCGACAGAGCGGCCAGTACCTGCGCCTTGGGCCCGTCCAACACCACACGGCCGGCATCGACCACCACCACGCGCTGCACCAGTTCGAGCACGGCAGGGCGGTGCGTAACCATCACCAGGGTGCAGTCGCCGCAGGCGCCTTTCAGCTGCCGCAAAAAGGCGACCTCGCTCTGCGCGTCCATCGAACTGGTGGGCTCGTCCATCAACAGGATGCGTGGCCGCGTCACCAGGCAACGCGCCAACGCCACCAGCTGGCGCTGGCCACCCGACAGCAGGTTGCCGGCCTCGCCCACCGGCAGCTCCCAGCCTTGCGGGTGCTGCGCCACCAGGCGGTCCAGCCCGGTCAGGCGTGCCACTTCGACCAAGCGCGCGGGGTCGGCGCCGGGGCGGTCCAGCAGCACGTTGTCGCGCAGGCTGCCGTGGAACAGGCGCGGGTCCTGCGACACAAACCCCACCCGGGCACGAAAGTCGGCCGGGTCGATCTGGCGCAGGTCCATGCCGTCGACGTCCACCTGGCCTTCGGTGGGCTGGTACAGCCCGGCCAGCAGCCGCAGGATGGTGCTCTTGCCAGAACCGATGCGGCCCAGCAGCGCAACGCGCTCACCGGGCTCCAAACGCAACGTCACCCCCTTCAACACGCTCGGCGGCTCGTTGCCGCCGTCGGCCGGGTAGGCAAAGCCTACGTCGACCAGGCCGATGCGGCCGCTCAGTTCACGCTGCGGCGTGTAGCTGCGGCCGGGCTCGCGTTCGACGGGGCGCTGCATCACGTCGTCCAGCGCCAGCATGGCCGCGCGTGCGCCCTGGTAGCGCGTGGCCAGTTGCACCACGCTCGACAGCGGCGCCAGCGCGCGGGTGGCAAACATCACCGCGCCGATCAGCGCCCCGCCGGTGATCGCCTTGTCGCCGATCAGCACCACGCCCCATACCAGGATGACCATGGTGACCAGTTGCTGCGACACCGCCGCGATGCTGGTGGTCCAGCTGCCGATGTCGCGCGAGCGCAGCATGCTGTCGGCTGCCGCGGTGGTGGCTTCTTCATAACGGCGCAGGAATCGGCCCTGCGCGCCGGCAGCCTTCAGGTCTTCCATGCCGTCCACGGCCTCGACCAGCACGCCGTGCAGGTCGGCCTGCTGTTGCAGGTTGGCCGACATGGCGCGCCGCAGGGCGCCCTGGATCAGCCACGACATCAACAACAGCAACGGTATGGCCACCACCAGCACCCAGCCCAGGGGCCCGCCGATGACGAACGTCATGGCCACGAAGATCGCGATGAAAGGCAGGTCCGACAGCGCGGCCATGGTGGTGGACGAGAAAAACTCGCGCACCTGTTCCACCTGCGCCAGGGTGTGTGAAAACGCACCCGACGAACGCGGCCGGTGCTCCATGCGAAGCGCCAGGGTCTGCCTGAACAGCGTGGCGCCGACGATCAGGTCGGCCTTGCGCCCGGCGGTGTCGATCAGGTGCGCGCGCAACCGCCGCGCCACCAGGTCGAAAGCCAGCGCCAGGCCGCTGGCGATGGCCAGCGCGGTCAGCGTGGTCATGGCCTGGTGCGGGATGACCTTGTCGTAGATCACCGAGGTGGCAATGCCCGTCACCAGCATCAACAGGTTGGACAGCATCGAGGCCAGCAGTGCGGCGCGGTAATGGGGAACAAAGCGGCGGAGGGTTCCCCACAGCCAGTGCGTGGCCGGGTCGCGCAGCGATGTCGCCCCCGGATCTGGGGTGGCCGTGCGCGGCTGCGGCGTGGCCACCAGCGCCGTGCCGGTGTATTCGGCCGCCAGCTCGGCTTCGCTGGCGCTGCACGCGTGGTGCTCGCGACCCGGCATGACGATGTCGTAGCGCTGCGCGTCGGCCGCGTGGCGCGCCACCACGATGCAGGCGTCGCCTTCGTTCAATAGCAACACGGCAGGCAACAGCAGGTGGTGCAGCTCGGCCACGCTGCGCTGCACCAGCCCGGCGCTGTAACCGGCTTCGCGCAGTGCGCGCAGCGCCTGGTCGGGGCCCACACGCCCCTGCACGGGCAGGCCCGTCAGCAGCGACTCGGGCGTGCGTTCACGCCCGTGGTGGCGCGTCAGCCAGCCCAGCGCGTGCGCCAGCGCATCGTTCTCGATGTCCCAGCCGGTGATGTCTGCCCCTCGCCCGCCGGGCAGGTCAGGCGATCCCCCGGGGGGATTCGGGCCGGCTTGGGGCGGCCCGGCGCTCGACCCGCCGGCCGCGTTGGTCAAGGCTTCGGCACCTTGGTCCCGCACGGCTGCATCCGTGGTGGTCATGGCGCGGCGTCAACCCCGCGCGGCCAACGCCAGGCGTTCGAACTCGTGCTCGATGTCGCGCACGATCTGCGGCAGGTCGAACAGCGGCGAACTGCGCCCATGCTCGGCCAGGTAACGCCGGTACGACGCGGCGCGCTGCGGGTGGCGGCCGATGTCGACGGCCAGCTTTTCGTAGGCCGCCAGGCTGTCGGTGACCAGGTCGGGCAGCCCCACCGCGTGCAGCAGGCTGCCCGCCATGCGCGATATGTAGGTGCGGCCGGCGCGGGTCAGGATCGGCGTGCCCATCCACAGCGCGTCGCTGGCCGTGGTGCCGGCGTTGAAGGGGAAGGTGTCCAGCATCAGGTCGGCCAGCTGGAAACGCGCCAGATAGTCCGGCGGCGCTGCGCGCGGCGCAAACACCAGCCGCTGTCGGGCCACGGCATGGGCATCGGCCTGGCGCAGCAGGTTTTCACGCGCCGTGTCGTTGTCGGCCAGCAGCCACAACACACTGCCGGGCACGGCCTGCAGCACGCGCATCCAGGCCGTGAACATCTCGGCCGTGAACTTGTGGTTGTTGTTGAAAGAGCAGTACACGAATGCGTCATGCGGCAATTGCTGGCTGGCGCGCGTCGGCCGCAACCCCACTTCGCGCTGGCGGTCGCTGACCTGGAAGCAGTGCGGCAGGTAGATCGGCTTTTCGGTGCAGTAGGGCAGCAGCTCGGGCGGCATCACGAAACGGTCGGCCAGCATCCAGTCGACGCCCGGCAGTGCCGAGGTGCCGGGCAGGCCCAGGTAACTCACCTGCACCGGCGCCGGCCGATGGCCAAGGATGGCGGGACGGGCACCGCTGGTCAGGCCTTGCAGGTCCACCAGCACGTCGATGCCGGACTGCGCGATCAAACGCGCCGCGGTGTGGTCGTCCACGCCCGCCAGCCGAACATGGTGGTCCAGTGCCTTCAGGATGCGCAAGCGCTGCGGCTGCGCCGATTCGGGTGTCCAGCAAAAGCCGAAGACTTCAAAGCGGCTGCGGTCGTGCAGCTCGAACAACTCGGGCGTCAACAGCCCCACGGCGTGCATGTGGAGGTCGCCCGACAGGTAGCCGATGCGAATTCGCCCACGGCGCCGCCCGACGGCATACGGCACGCTGCCGTGCAACGGCACGGCCGGCAGCTTGGCCACCCGTTCATGCACAAATCGCTGCGCCACCAGCAATTGCACGGCGGGGTCGTCGCTGATGCCCATGGTGGCCAGCAGCGACGTGCCCAGCAGCATCTGGTGGGGTGTCACCTCGCCCACCGGTTCATACGGCGGCCAGGCGCACTGCTTCTGGCGGATGTGCACGTAGTGCTGGATGACATCGAACT
>ENA-OBIT01000768-OBIT01000768.1-metagenomes-genome-assembly--contig:-NODE-768-length-13236-cov-4.22502_pt1 | contig 13236 bp, 13 predicted proteins | sample MGYA00153386_OBIT01 | MGnify analysis MGYA00153386
GCCGAAGTCGTCGGGCAATAGCGTTCGAGCATTACTGGAGCAGTGAGAATGGCGAGGTGACAGCCAAAGTCTCGCGAGTCGAATTCATCTTGCTTATCGGTCTCCAAAAACCAGAAGGAGATTACACCCAGAGCCATTGAATATAGATATTCGTACAGGCCCAACCGGCCAGCGAAACTATTGCTTTCCCGGTCATACTGAACGACGCCAATCAGCCCGGTCTGAAATGACAAATGGCCCTCGGTCACGAGGGCCATTAGCAAACCTGATGCGTGGCGAATGGGCCTAAGCGGCGTTGAGCCAGGCCGCGGTGTCGAAAGCGCTGCTCATCATCGGCATGTTCATGCCGAAGTTAGGGTTGGTGCCGTTCTTGGGCACCGCCACCTTCACCGTCGGCTTTGCCGGGGCGCTGTTGCTCGTCTGGGCCACCTCAGCAGCCCGCTCCCATGACCCTGATTCTTGGGAGCGGGCTACTGAAAAGAATAGAAACATCGGAACGGTATTCGCCGTTCGCCCCAGTACTCGGCCGCATCACGGAACACTTCGAGCAGTTGTTCGCGTGCTTCACGGTCGAAGCGCGGGTTGTCGGGGATTTGCTCGAGCACCACCACGAAACCGGGTTGCTGGCCCGACTTGTGCACCAGGTCGGTCATGCAGTCATACAAGGCGTCCAGGTTCTTGCCGAAATGCGCCGGGAAGGTGAACGCCTGCGCCAGGCCATCCAGCACTTCCTGCTTGGACTGTGCTTCAGCCAGGTTGGCGTACAAAAAGTGCTGGCCCGCGGTGTTAGCGGCCTGCATCAGGTCGTCGACACGGTATGCGCGAATGGCTTGTACTAGATTGGGGCGGATGGTCTGCAACAACATGGTCGCGTGCCTCCTGGTTGAACGCTGAGGGATAGGTGAGGGCGGGCAGCCGATGGTCATCGCGCAATCAAACGAAAACTGGCGTAATGGTCATCGGTGTAGAAACAGGCTTCGGGTTGACTGGGCGGTGTGCCGCCGCAAACGATGCGGCGTGACCCGCGGTGCGACAAGCCCGGGGTCTTGACGGTGTACTCGCGGTAATGGCCCCGTGCGGCCGGCGGCAGCAGCCGTTCGCGGTTGCCGAACACGGTGCCGTCTTTGACATGAGGGAAAGACCCATTGCTCAAAATCAACCGATGGGTGGTTTGTGCCTGCGCCGGCAAGCCAGTCAGGGCCACCGTCGGCATGCCTTGGGCCGACGGTGAATTCCGTGCCGACACACCGCTGCCCGCAAACAACCCGATCGCCAGCATGACCGTTGGCAACCACGCCGGCAACCACGCCGACTCCGCTTTGCGACAAGCCTTGATGCCGTCGTCGTTTGGCAATGCGCTTGAGGGTAGACCGATCAAATACACGGGTTAACCCTGGAAATTCAAACGCGAATGTTACCGGATACCCCCTAAAAACTCAAGTCTGCGCCCACAAATGAGGCGCCGAGGCAAGCCGATTAGTGTGCGCTTACATGCCTGATGTCTGCCTGTCAACCGCTTGGGCATCGGCCACGGTGACCGCTGTCATATTGACAATGCGGCGCACCGTGGCCGACGGTGTCAAGATGTGTACCGGCTGCGCCGCGCCCAGCAACACGGGGCCGATGGCAATGCCCCCACCGGCGGCGGTCTTGAGCAGGTTGTAGGCGATGTTGGCCGCGTCGATGTTGGGCAGCACCAGCAGGTTGGCGTCGCCTTGCAGCGTGCTGTGCGGCATCACGATGCGCCGCGCGGCGGCGTCCAGAGCCACGTCGCCGTGCATCTCGCCGTCCACCTCAAGCCAGGGCGCCTGCTCGCGCAGCAGGGCCAGCGTACTGCGCATCTTCAGCGCGCTGGGGTGGTCGCTGGTGCCGAAGTTGGAATGGCTGAGCAAGGCTGCCTTGGGCGTCACGCCAAACCGCATCATCGACTCGGCCGCCATCACCGTGATCTCGGCAAGCTCGGCCGGGCGAGGGTCGGCGTTGATGTGGGTGTCCACCAGAAACACCTGTCGGCCCGGCAGCATCAGGCCGTTCATGCAGGCGTAGACCTGCACGTCCTGCGTCGTGCTGGGGCTGCCGCCCTGGCGCTTGCCGATGACCTGGTCGATGTAGTGCAGGTGATGGGCCGTAATGCCCCAGGTGCCGCACAACATGCCGTCCACCTCGCCCTTGGCCAGCAGCATGGCGCCGATCAGGGTCAGCCGGCGGCGCATCTCGATCTTGGCCACCTGCACCGTGACGCCACGGCGCTCGGTCAGGCGGTGATAGGTTTGCCAGAAGTCGCGGTAGCGGTGGTCGTTCTCGACGTTGACGATGTCGTAGTCGAGCCCCTCCTTCAAACGCAGGCCGAACTTTTCGCAACGCGCGGCAATCACGGCCGGCCGGCCAATCAGCGTGGGCCGCGCCAGGCCTTCGTCGACCACCACCTGCACGGCGCGCAGCACGCGTTCTTCTTCGCCTTCGGCGTAAGCCACGCGCTTGCGCAGCGCGCGCTTGGCCAGGGTGAACACGGGCTTCATCAGCGTGCCCGACGCGTAGACAAAGCTCTGCAGCGTCTCGCGGTAGGCGTCCATGTCGGTGACCGGGCGCAGTGCCACTCCAGACGCGGCGGCCGCCTCGGCCACGGCCGGGGCAATCTTCATCATCAGCCGGTGGTCGAAGGGTTTGGGGATCAGGTACTCCGGGCCGAAACTCAGTGTGGCGCCGGCATAGGCAGCGGCCACCACCTCGCTTTGTTCGGCCTGCGCCAGCTCGGCAATGGCATGCACCGCGGCGATCTCCATCTCGTCGGTGACGGTGGTGGCACCGCTGTCCAGCGCGCCACGGAAGATGTACGGGAAACACAGAACGTTGTTGACCTGATTCGGATAGTCGCTGCGGCCGGTGGCGATGATGGCGTCGCTGCGCACGGCCTTGACCTGTTCGGGCAGGATCTCTGGCGTGGGGTTGGCCAGCGCAAAGATGATGGGGGCCGGGGCCATCTGCGCCACCATCTGGGGCTTCAGCACACCGCCGGCCGACAGGCCCAGGAAGATGTCCGCCCCCGGCATCACATCAGCCAACGTGCGCAGCAATGTGTTCTGGGCAAAACCGATCTTGTCCTCGTCCATCAGCTCGGCGCGGCCTTCGTACACCACGCCGGCCAGGTCGGTGACCCAGATGTTCTTGCGCTGCAGGCCCAGCTTCATCAGCAGGCCCAGACAGGCCAGGGCCGCCGCGCCCGCGCCCGAGGCCACCAGCTTCACGTCGGCGATGGGCTTGCCCACCACCTTCAGCGCGTTCAGCGTGGCCGCGCCGACCACGATGGCGGTGCCGTGCTGGTCGTCGTGGAAGACCGGAATCTTCATGCGCTTGCGCAGTTCGCGCTCGACGTAGAAGCAGTCGGGCGCCTTGATGTCTTCGAGGTTGATGCCGCCGAAGGTGGGTTCCAGCGCGGCGATCACGTCGATGAGCTTGTCGAGGTTCTTTTCGTTGATCTCGAGGTCGAAGACATCGATGCCGGCAAACTTTTTGAACAGCACGGCCTTGCCTTCCATCACGGGCTTGGCTGCCAGCGGGCCGATGTCGCCCAGACCCAGCACCGCAGTGCCGTTGGTGACCACGGCCACCAGGTTGCCGCGCGCGGTGTAGCGAAACGCATTGGCCGGGTCTTCCACGATGGCCTCGCATGCAAAGGCCACGCCGGGGCTGTAGGCCAGCGCCAGGTCGTGCTGGTTGACCATCTGCTTGGTGGCGGCGATGGCCAGCTTGCCAGGCGTCGGAAACTCGTGGTATTCGAGCGCAGCGCGCTTGAGTTCGGCGATGCGGTCGGTGGGCGTGGACATGCGCGGCGGTCTCCGGGTGTGAGGGTCATCACCCACCGCCACGCGCGTGCGCGGCCGCTGCGGGCATGGAAATGCCGAGTGTGCCGCATCGCGTCGCGCCGACCTTGAGCAGCACCGCGCAGCGGCAGCTGGCGCTGCGCCCCGAAAACCTGGCCACCGCGCAGCGCCGCAGAAAGCGGTGACACTGCGGTTCCTTTTTTTGGCCGCATGACGGCGTGAACCCTTGAAGCCGGACCCCACATTACAGGCCCGCGGTTTACCTTGCGCACCGACCCGCGGGAGGCGCGATGTCGGGTGAATTTGCGTTGATCGCCCGGTATTTCACGCGCCCGTCGCGGCGCGTGGCCGCGGTGGACTTGGGGGTGGGTGACGACTGCGCGCTGCTGCGGGCGGCCCCGGGCATGCACCTGGCCGTCAGCACCGACATGCTGGTCGAGGGCCGCCACTTCCTGCCCACCGTGGCGCCGGAGCGGTTGGGCCACAAGGCGCTGGCCGTCAACCTCAGCGACCTGGCCGCGTGCGGTGCCCAGCCGCTGGCCTTCACCCTGGCGCTGGCGCTGCCGCGTGCCGACGATTCCTTTCTGGCTCCGTTTTCGCAGGGCCTGCTGGCGCTGGCCGATGAACACGGCATCGAGCTGGTGGGTGGCGACACCACGGCGGGCCCGCTGAACATCTGCATCACCGTGTTCGGCCAGGTGCCGCCCGGCCAGGCGCTGCTGCGCAACGGGGCGCAGGCAGGCGACGAGATCTGGGTCAGTGGCGTTCTGGGTGACGCGCGGTTGGCGCTGGAGGTTTTTCGCGGCCGCGTGGCCCTGGGCGGCGAAAGCTTCGAGCAGGCGCGCCGCGCCATGGAGTTGCCGCAGCCGCGCGTGGCCCTGGGCCTGGCGCTGCGCGGCCTGGCCAGTGCCGCCATCGACCTGAGCGACGGCTTGCTCGGCGACCTGGGCCACGTGCTGCAACGCTCGGGCGTGGCGGCGGTGGTGAATGTCGACGCGCTGCCGCGCAGTGCCGTGCTGGCGGCCCAGCCACGGGCGTTGCAGCACGAATGCCTGCTGGCTGGCGGGGACGACTACGAACTGCTGTTCACGGCGCCGGCCCACCAGCAGGCCGCGCTGCGTGCCGCGGCCGACAGTGCGGGCGTGGCGGTGACGCGGGTCGGCGACGTCGTGGCCGCCGCCACGCCGTCGCTGCGGGTGGTCGACGGCCAGGGCCGGCCGGTGGCCGCACCGTGGCGCGGCTTCGATCATTTTGCGTGCTGAACACGCATCGAACGCGTTCTGAACAGCCCACTGCCCGCCATGAGCACCGCGCCTATCCGCCCCAGCGCCGCCTTCCTGGCGCGCCACCCCGCCCACTGGCTGGCCCTGGGATTTGGCAGCGGCCTGTCGCCGCGCGCGCCAGGCACGGTGGGCACACTGTGGGGTTGGGTGTCGTTTCTGGTGCTCGACCCGTGGCTGGGCCCGGCGCAGTGGGGCGGGGTGATCCTGCTGGCGCTGCTAGTGGGCCTGTGGGCGTGCACAGCAACGGCCCGCCACCTGGGCGTGGCCGACCCCGGCGCCATCGTGTGGGACGAGATCGTGGCCTTCTGGCTGGTGCTGTGGCTGGTCACCCCGGCCGGTCTGTGGACCCAGTTCGCGGCATTTGTGTTGTTCCGCTGGTTCGACGCCGCCAAGCCCGGGCCGGTGGGCTGGGCCGACCGGCTGTTCAAGCTGCAACCGGGGCAGGCCATCGGCTGGCGCCAGGGTGCGGGCATCCTGTTCGACGACCTGGTGGCCGCCGGCTGCACGCTGCTGGTGTTGTCGCTGTGGTTGGCGTGGTGGCGATGAACCAATCAAATCAGGTTGACACGCTGGTGCAGGCCATGGCCGCCGCCCTGCGCGCGCGCCAGTGGCACCTGGCCACGGCCGAAAGCTGCACCGGCGGCCTGATTGCCGCGGCCTGCACCGACATGGCCGGCGCCAGTGATTGGTTCGACCGCGGTTTCGTGACCTACAGCAATGCCGCCAAGACAGCCTTGCTGGGCGTGCCTGAAGCCTTGATCGCCACGCACGGCGCCGTCAGCGAACAAGTCGCTTGTGCCATGGCTCAGGGCGCGCTGGCCCGCGCCCCGGTGCAGCTGTCGGTGGCCGTTACCGGCATTGCAGGGCCGGGCGGCGCAATGCCCGGCAAGCCCGTGGGCACGGTGTGGCTGGCCTGGGCCACGGCGACGGGGGTGCAGGCCGAGCGGCTGCAATTTCCAGGTGACCGCGCCGCCGTGCGGGCGGCCACCCTGCGGGCGGCGTTGCAGCGGCTGCTGCACGCCGCGTCGACATGAAGTTGCTGCTGTGCGGCGACTTCGACGCCGCCGGGCACCGCCGTTGGCAGTCTGCGCTGTCGCAGGCGATGCCCGAAGCGCAGTGGCTCGGCCTGATCGATATGAAAGATGCCCGCGTCGCCGCGTCGGTGCAAGCCGCTGTGGTGGCCAACCCGGCGCCGGGCAGCCTGCAAGGCCTGCCGGGCCTGCGGCTGGTGCAGAGCCTGTGGGCGGGCGTCGACCGGCTGCTGGCCGACCCCACGCTGCCGCCACAGCTGCCCGTGGCGCGCATGGTCGACCCGGCCATGACGGCGGCCATGGTGCAAACCGCGCTGTGGGCCGTTCTGGCGCTGCACCGGGGCTTCTTTGCGTACGCGCAGCGTCAGCGCCACGGCATGTGGCGCGCGCACGCGCAGCGCCGTGCCGACGATGTGCAGGTGCGTGTGCTGGGCCAGGGCCAGATGGGCGCGGCGGTGTCGGCTTGCCTGGCGCAGCAGGGTTATGCGGTGCAGGGCTGGCGGCGCGACGGGCAGGACTTGCGCGCCTGCCTGGCGCAGGCCCACATCGTCATCAACTTGCTGCCACTGACGCCGGCCACGCGCGGCCTGCTCGATGCCCAATTCTTCGCCGCGCTGCCGGACAAGGCGTCGCTGGTGAACCTGGGCCGCGGCGCGCATGTGGTCGACGCCGACCTGCTGGCCGCGCTGGACAGCGGCCGCCTGCGCCACGCCGTGCTGGACGTGTTCCACATCGAGCCGTTGGCGCCCGGGCACCCGTACTGGGCCCACCCGCGTGTGACGGTGCTGCCGCACGCGGCTGCGATGACCGACCTGCGCAGCGCGTCGGCCGTGGCCGTGGCGAACCTGCGAGCCGCGCGCGACGGCTTGCCGCTGGCGCACCTGGTGGACCGGCAGCGCGGTTTCTAGCGGCGCCACGGCGTCAGGCGTGCAGCGCCAGCGCTTTGGCGCTGCCACTCGACCCTACGCGTGCAGCGCCAGCGCTTTGGCGCTGCCACTGCGGGGCGCCGGCGTGGCCGCCTGCAGGGCCATCAGCAGCCAGCGGCGCAGGGCTTCCCAGGGGTCGGTGGGCCAGTCGGGGTGTTTCAGGCCTTTGCAGATGCCGTCGCAGACGCTGGCGGCATCGAGCAGCTGGGCGATCTGGTGGTCGGCCAGCAGCGGCAGCACGCGTTCGAAGAGCTTTTCTTTCACACCCCAGACGCGGGCTTCTTTCAGCGCCATGGGCAGCGGCTTGCCTTGGTTCAGCGAATGGCGTGCGCGGGCCAGGGCGCGCACATCCTCGGCCAGCGTCCAGTGCACCAGCACGGCAGCTTCACCCTCGGCGCGCAGGCCGTCCAGCACGCGCAGGGCGCGCGGCACCTGGCCCGTCCAGGCGGCTTCGCTGAGCTTGACGGTGTCGAACCGGGCCACATTCAACACCGCGGCCTCGACCTGTTCGTAGCCCAGTTCGCCGGCCGGGTGCAGCAGTGCCAGCTTCTGCATTTCCTGGTGCGCGGCGAGCAGGTTGCCCTCGACCCGGTCGGCAAAAAAAGCCAGCGTGCGCTGACCTTCGTCGCCCGCCTTCACGCGCTGGCCCTGGCGCGCCAGTCGCTGCGCCAGCCAGGCCGGCAGGGCCTTGCGGTCCAGCGTTTCAACGCGCACCGTCAGGCCGGCACCGTCCAGCGTCGTGAACCACGCTGCCTTGATCTGCTGGTAGTCGAGCCGCGGCAACTGCACCAGCGTGAGCACGTCGTCGCCCAGTTGCGCGCAATAGCGCTGCAGGGCGTCTGCGCCTTCCTTGCCGGGTTTGCCCGACGGGATGCGGATTTCGATGAGCTGCAATGTGGCAAACAGGCTCAGGGCCTGCGCCGCGCCCAGCACCGCACTCCAGTCGAAATGCGCGCCGCTGACGGTGAACACCTTGCGCTCGACAAAACCCGCTGCGCGCGCGGCGGCGCGGATCGCGTCACCGGCTTCCTGCGCCAGCAGCGGCTCGTCACCGTGAATGGTGTACAGCCGCTTCAGCCCGCGGCCCAGCTGCGCGTCAAGTTGTTCGGGGCGAATCTGCACAACCGCACGCCGCTAGATCTGCACGCTGGCCAGCCGGCGCAGCACCTGCTCGGCCACGTCGACCTGCATTTCGCGGAACAGCTCGGCCTCTTCCGACTCTTTGGCCAGGGCGGCGGTTTCGCGGTAACTGAGGTCGCGCGACAGCAGCAGCTCGACGCGCGGGATCAGCTCGCGGCCCGCGGGCGTGCTGGCGCGGAAGTTGAACTTCACGCGCAGTTGCAGTTCACGCACCTGCGCCGCGGCGGTGGAGGCCACCACGCTGCGTTCACGCACGTCGTCCAGCACCTGCAGCACCAGCTGGGCCTCGCCGGGCGTGTCCACCACGCGGACGGCCGCGCCCAACTGGCGGCGCAACTCGGCCTCCATCGGCGACCGGGGTGCAAAACCGGCCAGCGCCAGGCGTTCGAAACGCAACTGGGGCGGCTGGCGCAGGCGAAAGTTGCAGCCGGCCAGCAAGCCGCCCACGCCGCCCACGCCGGCAAGCAGCCACGCCCGGCGGCTGCGGCTAGACAACGACATTCACCAGCCGGCCCGGCACCACGACCACCTTCTTGGCCGGGCGGCCTTCGCTGAAGCGCGCGAACTCCGGGCTGGCCAGCGCGGCGGCTTCGATGGCGGCGCGGTCGGCCGTGGCCGGCACGCGCAGGGCACCGCGCAGCTTGCCGCCCACCTGCAGCACCAGTTCGATTTCGTCGCGCACCAGCGCGGCCTGGTCTACCTGCGGCCAGGGCGCGTCCATCAGCTCACCCATTTCGGCGGTCAGGCCCAGGTCGCGCCACAGCGCAAAGGTGATGTGCGGCGCGGCCGGGTACAGCGTGCGCAGCAGCACGCTGTAGCCCTCGCGCAGGGCGGGCGGGTCGCTGTCGCCGGCGGCTTCGAGCGCGTTCAACATCTTCATGGCGCCGGAGATCACGGTGTTGTAGTGAAGCCGCTCGTAGTCCTGCGACACCTGGGCCAGCAGCAGATGCATCTCGCGCCGCAGCGGTGTGGCGCCGGTGGCCGGAGCGGCGCCGCGCAAGGCGTCGGCGTGCTTGACACCCAGGGCCCAAAGCCGGCGCAGGAAACGGTGCGAGCCCTCGGCGCCGGAATCGGACCAAGCCGCGCTTTGATCGGGCGGGCCGGCAAACATCAAAAACACCCGCGCCGTGTCGGCGCCGTACTTGGCGATGATCTCTTTGGGCTCGACCAGGTTGTTCTTGCTCTTGGACATCTTCTCGATCCCGCCCAGCTGCACCGGCAACCCGTCGGCATTCGCTGTGGCCGACACCGGGTGGCCTTTGTCGTCCAGCTTGATCTCGACTTCGCTGGGATAGAACCACTGCTTCCTGCCGGCGCTGTCTTCACGGAAGAACGATTGGTTCAACAGCATGCCCTGCGTGAAAAGCCTGGTGAAGGGTTCACTGAAGTTGACCAACCCCCTCATCTGGCCGTCAGGGCCGGCCACCTGAATATCGCGCATGGCGCGCGTCCAGAAGCGCGCGTAGAGCAGGTGCAGCACGGCGTGTTCGATGCCGCCGATGTACTGGTCCATCGGCATCCAGTAGGCGGCGCGTTCGTCGATCATCGCGCTGCTGCTGTCGGGGCTGCAGTAGCGCATGAAGTACCACGACGAATCGACGAAGGTGTCCATCGTGTCGGTCTCGCGCCGCGCCGGCTTGCCGCATTGCGGGCAGGCCACGTTCAGAAAGGCCGCGCACGTGTTCAGCGGGTTGCCACTGCCGTCGGGCGACAGGTCTTCGGGCAGCACCACGGGCAGGTCGGCGTAAGGCACGGGCACCGTGCCACACCCCGGGTCGGCAGACCCCGGGCCACCGGTGCCATCGCAGTGGATCAACGGAATCGGCGTGCCCCAGTAACGCTGGCGGCTGATGCCCCAGTCGCGAAGGCGCCAGGTGGTCTTCTTCTCGCCCAGGCCCTTGGCCGCCAGCGCGGCGGCGATGGCGTCTACCGCAACGCTGTGTGACAGGCCGCTGTAGAGGTCGGAGTTGATGATGACGGCGCGCTGCTTGTCGGCGTACCAGTCCTGCCACCGTTCGTAGCTGAAGTGCTCGCCGTCAACCGCTATCACCTGCAGCATGTCGATGCCGTATTTGACGGCAAACGCAAAGTCGCGCTCGTCGTGCGCCGGCACGCCCATGACGGCGCCGTCGCCGTAACTCATCAGCACATAGTTGCCCACCCACACCGGCACCGGCTGGTCGGTGAAGGGGTGCAGCACGCTCAGGCCGGTGGGCATGCCGGTCTTCTCCTTCAGCGCCAACTCGGCCTCGGTGGTGCCGCCTTTCTTGCAGTCGTCGATGAAGGCGCCGAGCGCCGCGTTGCCGCGCGCCGCGTGCGTGGCCAGCGGGTGCTCGGGCGCCACGGCGCAAAAGGTCACGCCCATCAGGGTGTCGGCGCGCGTGGTGAACACATGCAGCTTGCCGTCTTGCAACAGGGTGCCATCGGGGCTGCGAATGTCGTGCGGGAATGCAAAGCGCACGCCCTGGCTTTTGCCGATCCAGTGTTCCTGCATCAGCCGCACGCGCTCGGGCCAGCCCGCCAGGTAGTTGCGGTCGGTGCTGTCGTTGACGCCGGCCAGCAACTCGTCGGCGTACTTCGTGATGGCCAGGTAGTAGCCCGGAATCTCGCGCTTCTCCACCAGCGCGTCGCTGCGCCAGCCACGGCCGTCCACCACCTGTTCATTGGCCAGCACGGTCTGGTCCACCGGGTCCCAGTTGACGATCTGCGTCTTCTTGTAGGCAATCCCCTTTTCCAGCAGCTTCAGGAAGAACCACTGGTTCCACTTGTAGTAAGTCGGGTCGCAGGTGGCCAGCTCGCGGGTCCAGTCGTAGGCCAGGCCCAGCGGCTGCATTTGCGCCTTCATGTCGGCGATGTTGGCGCGTGTCCACTGCGCCGGCGGCACGCCATTGGCGATGGCCGCATTCTCGGCCGGCAGCCCAAACGCGTCCCAACCCATCGGCATCAGCACGTTCATGCCCTTCATGCGCATGTGACGGGCCATCATGTCGTTGATGGTGTAGTTGCGCGCATGCCCCATGTGCAGCTTGCCGCTGGGGTAGGGCAGCATCGAACAAGCGTAGAACTTGGGCCGGCTGGTGTCTTCGACCACGCGGTGCGCGCCGCTCGATTCCCAGTGCGCCTGAGCAGCGGCTTCGACTTCAGCGGGGGCGTATTTCTCGTTCATCAGTCGATTCTACGAAGCGCTCCCCCCTTGCCGCCCTGCGCTCCTTGCGCACCCCATGCCTACCCCAAGGGCACCGCAACGGCCGGGTGCTCAGGGCGGCGACACCGCCTCGGTCACGAACCCGATCCGCGACAACCCTGCCTGCTGCACCCAGCCCATCACTTCGGCCACGCGGCCGTACGGCACGCTGCGGTCGGCGCGCAGCTGCACTTCGGTGCCGGGGTCGCGCCGCGCGGCTTGCGTGCAGGCGGCCAGCAGCTCTTCAGGCGTGGCGGGCTGGTCGCCGATGAACAGCCTGCCCTGGGCGTCGATGGCCACGGCCACCAAGTTGGGCGCTTCGCTGGGCGACGCGGCTTCGGCGCGCGGCAGGTCCAGGCGCAGGCTGCTGCTGATCAGCGGCGCGGTGATGATGAAGATCACCAGCAACACCAGCATCACGTCGATCAGCGGCGTCATGTTGATGTCGCTCATCGGCCGCGAGCCGGGGTTGCGTTCAAGGCGACCGAATGCCATGTCAGTACGCCATGTCAGTTCGCCGCGGGCGTCAGCGGGGACCGTGGCAAGACCCCGACCCCCTGCGCCGGATCCGGGTCTCCCGGTCCGGCGCGAGCCCCCCCGGGGGGTGGCGAACGCAGTGAGCCTGGGGGCCCCTGCGCCGGATCCGGGTCTCCCGGTCCGGCGCGAGCCCCCCCGGGGGGTGGCGAACGCAGTGAGCCTGGGGGCCCCATCACTTCACGCAGGTCGTGCGCAAAGCCTTCCAGCTCGGCCTCGCAGGCCGCAATCCACTTGCCGAACACGTTGTAGGCCAGCACCGCGGGCACGGCCACGGCGATGCCGGCGGCGGTCATGATCAGCGCTTCGCCGATCGGGCCGGAGACGCGGTCGATGGTGATGCTGCCGGCCGCGGCCATGCCGGCCAGAGCGTGGTAAATGCCCCAGACGGTGCCGAAAAGCCCCACGAATGGCGCTGTGCTGCCCACCGAAGCCAGCAGCACCTGGCCGAACTGCAGATGCGCCAGTCCGCGGTGCAGCGCGTCGCGCAGCCGGCGTGTCAGTTGTGATTCAACGCGGCCCGCGCTTTCCAGCGTGCCCGCTGCGGGGCGGCTGGTGGCCGCGTCCAACAACGGCAGCAACACGCGTTCACGGTCCATGGCCAGCAGGCGCGCACGGCCGTCGTCCAGCGAGCCGGCGTCCCAGAAAGCCGGCACGGCGTTGGCGATGTCGCGCGCGGCGCGGCGCAGCAGCCAGCCTTTCCACAAGACCAGCACCCACGAACACACCGACATGCCCAACAGCAGCAGTGCCACCGCGCGGCCCACATGGTCGGTGTCAATCCAGAAACGGGTCAGGCCTTCCATGCGCGTTGTCTGCCTTCAGTCGCTCAGTCGCTCAATCACTCAATTGCAGCACGTCGGCCATGCCGTACAGGCCGGGCGCGCGGCCGACCAGGAAACGTGCGGCCCGCAGGCTGCCCTGGGCGTAATTGGCGCGGCTGCTGCTCTTGTGGCTGATCTCGATGCGCTCGCCGGTGCCGGCAAACAGCACCGTGTGTTCACCCACGATGTCGCCACCGCGCACGCTGGCAAAGCCGATGTCGCCGGCCCGGCGGTCGCCGGTGTGGCCATGCCGGGTGAACACGCCCTGCTGGCCCAGGTCGACACCGCGCGCGCGCGCCAGCACCTCGCCCAGCGCCAGGGCGGTGCCGCTGGGCGCGTCCACCTTGTGCCGGTGGTGGGCCTCGATGACCTCGATGTCGTAGTCGGGCCCCAGCGCCAGGGCGGCTTGTTCCAGCAGCCGCAGCATCACGTTCACGCCCACGCTCATGTTGGGCGCCATCACCAGCGCCAGGGCCGTGGCGTGGCCTGCCAC
>ENA-OBIT01000769-OBIT01000769.1-metagenomes-genome-assembly--contig:-NODE-769-length-13232-cov-4.36177_pt1 | contig 13232 bp, 9 predicted proteins | sample MGYA00153386_OBIT01 | MGnify analysis MGYA00153386
GGCGGTAAGTGCCCAGCACGATGTTGTTGGCGGCCAGCGAGTCGGCGGTGACGAAGAAGCCGAGGTTGCGCTTGACGATGCGACGTTCGTCGTCTGTCAGGCCGTTCGGGTCTTTCCAGGTCGCGATGTCGCGCGACATGTTCACTTCTTGCGGCATCCAGTGATTGGCGCAGGTGGCGAGGTATTTCTCCCACGCCCACTTGTACTTGAACGGCACCAGCTGGTTGACATCGGTCCGGCCATTGATGATGCGCTTGTCGGCCGCGTTGACGCGGCGCGTGCCGACAGTGATCGCCGGTGTCGGCGCGGGTCGGCGCGCGACCACGTGAGGTGCAAGCTCGCTGACCAGCGTCGGTGGCATTGCGCCATCGAACCGGGGCATCGCGGGACGCATGTGCGACGTCGTAGGAGCCACGGCACGCGGCGCGGGGGCGAGGTAGGCAACGGCCGAGGCTCGCTGTGGAATCAAGGGTTTGGCTTCTTCTTCCCAGACCAGCATTTTTGGACTTCCAGTACGCATGAAATTATCGGAGTGTTGCGCTTGAACACCAAGTCTTTATTGACTCTTGCAAGCTTGGCTTGTTGCTCGTGCGCGTCGTGTTGCGGGGTATGTGGCAAGCCACGTGCGAGGGTTCATGTACAACCCGTGCCCGAGGCCGCGAGGTTCATTGGCAGGCTTCGCAATCGGGGTTGTCGATGGCACAGAACCTGATGTCGGTGGCGGGTTCACCGGCACTGGCGACGGTCGAGTTCGACGTTGCTTTCGGCATCATCGCTTCCGACGTGGCAAACGCGCTGCCGACCGTGCCGCTGCCACTGGAGACCGCGTTCATGCTGCCGGCCTTGACAGTGGACTTTTCTGCGTGCGTGGCGCCCACGGTGCGCAGGTAGTAGGTGGTCTTGAGGCCGCGCAGCCACGCCAGTTTGTAGGTCTCGTCGAGCTTTTTGCCTGAGGCGCCGGCCATGTAGATGTTGAGTGACTGTGCCTGATCGATCCACTTCTGCCGACGCGCCGCGGCCTCGACCAGCCACTGCGTCTCGATCTCGAAAGCGGTGGCGTACAAGGCCTTCAGGTCTTCAGGCACCCGGTCGATGCGGCGCAGCGAGCCGTCGAAGTGCTTGAGGTCCATGACCATCACGTCGTCCCACAGACCGAGCTTCTTCAGGTCGCGCACCAGGTATTCGTTGACGATCGTGAACTCGCCCGACAGATTCGATTTCACCGACAGGTTGCCAAACGACGGTTCGATCGAGGCACTGACACCGATGATGTTGGAGATCGTCGCGGTGGGTGCGATCGCCACGCAGTTCGAATTGCGCATGCCGTGCGTGGCGATGCGCTGGCGCAGCGCGTCCCAGTCGAGCGTGACGCCACGGTCGACTTCGACATAACCTCCGCGCGCTTGCGCCAGCAGGTCGATCGAGTCGATCGGCAGAATGCCGCGGTCCCACAGCGAGCCGCGGTAGCTCGAATATCGACCGCGCTCGGCGGCCAGGTCGGTCGAGGCGGTGTAGGCGTGGTAACACACGGCTTCCATCGAGCGGTCCGCGAAGTCGACGGCGGCCTGCGACGCGTACGGCACGCCCAGTTCGTACAGCGCGTCCTGGAAACCCATGATGCCCAACCCGACCGGGCGGTGGCGCAGGTTCGAGTCGCGTGCCTTCTTGACCGCGTAGTAATTGATGTCGATGACGTTGTCGAGCATGCGCATCGCGGTGGAAATGGTGCGCTTGAGCTTGGCATGATCCATCTGCACGACACCCTCGACGTGCTCGAGGTGCTGCACCATGTTGACCGAACCGAGGTTGCACACGGCGATTTCGGTCTCGCTGGTGTTCAGCGTGATCTCGGTGCACAGGTTGCTCGAGTGCACGACGCCCACGTGCTGTTGCGGGCTGCGCACGTTGCAGGCGTCCTTGAACGTGATCCAGGGATGCCCGGTCTCGAACAGCATCGACAACATCTTGCGCCACAGGTCGCGTGCCGGCATCTGCTTGTAGAGCTTGATCTCGCCGCGCGCGGCTTGGTCCTCGTAGCGCGTGTAAGCCACTTCAAAGGCCTTGCCGAACAGGTCGTGCAGGTCCGGGCAGGTGCTGGGCGAGAACAGCGTCCACGGCCCGCCTTCCATCACGCGGCGCATGAACAGGTCCGGGATCCAGTTCGCGGTGTTCATGTCGGGAGTGCGGCGGCGGTCGTCGCCAGTGTTCTTGCGGAGCTCGAGGAACTCTTCCAGGTCGAGGTGCCAGGTTTCCAGGTAGGCGCACACCGCGCCCTTGCGCTTGCCGCCCTGGTTGACGGCCACGGCGGTGTCGTTGACGACCTTCAGGAACGGCACCACGCCCTGGCTCTTGCCGTTCGTGCCCTTGATGTGGCTGCCAAGCGCGCGCACGTTGGTCCAATCGTTGCCGAGGCCGCCGGCGAACTTGGACAGCAGCGCGTTTTCTTTCAGTGCCTCGTAGATACCGTCGAGGTCGTCGGCCACCGTCGTGAGGTAGCAACTCGACAGCTGCGAGCGGCGCGTGCCGGCGTTGAACAAGGTCGGCGTGCTGCTCATGAAGTCGAACGACGACAGCACCTCGTAGAACTCGATGGCGCGCGCCTCGCGATCGATCTCGCCCAGCGCCAGCCCCATCGCAACACGCATGAAAAACGCCTGCGGCAGTTCGATGCGCACTTCGTCGATGTGCAAAAAATAGCGGTCGTACAGCGTTTGCAGGCCGAGGTAGTCGAACTGCAGGTCGCGGTCGGCCTTCATCGCGCCGCCCAGCCTGGCCAGGTCGAACTGCAGCAGCTTCTCGTCCAGCAGCTCGGCCTTCACGCCCTTCTTGATGTAGGTCGGGAAGTAGTCGGCGTAGCGCGTGTGCATGTCGGCATGCAGCAATTCCTCGCCCAGCACCTCGCGGCGGATCGTGTGCAGCAACAGGCGCGCCGTGGCCCGTGAGTAGCCGGGGTCCTTTTCGATCAGCGTGCGTGCGGCCAGGATCGAGGCCTTGTGCACCTCGTCGATCGGCACACCGTCGTAGAGATTGCGGCGGGTCTCGGCCATGATCGGCTCGGGCAACACGTCGGCGCCCAAGCCCGCGCAGGCCGACTCGATCACGGTCTGCAGGCGGGCCCAGTCCAGCGGCATGCGCCGGCCGCGGTCGGTCACCGTCAACGCGGGCTCGGCCGCCACGGCGGGCAGGCCCTGACGGGCACGTTCCTGCGAGCGACGCTCACGGTACAGCACGTAAGCGCGCGCCACTTCATGATGGCTGCCGCGCATCAGTCCGAGTTCGACCTGGTCTTGCACGTCCTCGATGTGAAACGTGCCGCCGCCCGGGCGCGAGCGCAGCAGCGCGCGAACCACCGACTCGGTCAGACTGTCGACCGTCTCGCGCACGCTGGCCGACGCCGCACCTTGCGTGCCGTGCACCGCCAAAAAAGCTTTCATCAGAGCAACAGCAATTTTGCTGGGCTCGAACGACACCACGGCGCCGTTGCGGCGAATGATCTGGTAGCCCTGGTACACCGAAGGCGGCAGCGCCGGTGAGGCTGCGTCGCGCTGCGGTGCGGACGGCGTGGCCGCGGTGGCGTGGGTCGATGTCTGCATGAGATTCCTTGTGTGTCCTGTGCTGTTCGATGGAGGTGCTGCCGCAGTGCAAAAGTGCAGGCGGTGGTCATGGGTTCGCGGGCCGTCCGTTCGACATGTCGCGCGCGTTTCAGGCGGTCGGTGCAGAGTTGAGGCCAAAGCCGCATTCCCGCACCTTTCCTCACGAGAACGGGCGTCGACCGGCTTCGGCGGTGCAGCCTGCCCGGGCGGTCGCGATCGACCGGATCGAAGCGCCGTGCTCAAGCAGTTTGGCGCCGCGCCAAGGGGCAGTCGACGCGGCCGTGAATTCCTGAAAAGAAAACATAAATGACACTATATCTGGTGCTTGCGGAGGGCTCAAGCGCTATCCGTAGTGTTTTTGATCTGCGACCACATACTTTATCCGGTGCAGTGCAGCAGCTCGTCCGGGCGCGTGCCGCGCTGCCAGCCGCGTGGCGACAGTGTGCCGTTGGACGAACCCGCGCCTGGCTTGGCGCGCAGCGCATTCACGCCGCGCCGGGCCGCGCCGGGACACGCGCGCGGGCCCGCCGACAAACCGACGAGGGCTCAATCTTGCGGGGAGCCCGGCGTCAAAACCGTCGCGGGAAAGTATCGGGTGGGCCAGCCCAGGGCAGCGATCAACTGGCGCCAGTCGAAGCCGGTTCCGGGGTCTTGCTTTCGGCCCGGCGCCACGTGCTCGTGGCCAACCACTGCGTCGATCGGGTATCGCCGCCGCAAATCGACCAACAACCCGACCAGCGACGCGTATTGGGCAGGTTCGAAGGCATCGCCTTCCAGGCCCTCGAGCTCGACGCCGACCGAGTAATCGTTGCAGCCGGCACGGTTGCGCCAGACCGACTCCCCGGCGTGCCAGGCGCGGTCGTCGCAGTCCACGAACTGCACCAGTGCACCCGTCCGGCGTACCAGAAAGTGCGCGGACACGTGCAGCCCGCGCAGGGTGTCGTAGTACGGGTGCGCTTCCCAGTCCAGGCGGTTGGTGAATAGCCGCTCGATGGCGTCGCCGCCATAGTGCCCCGGCGGCAGGCTGATGGAATGCAGCAGCACCAGGCAGATCCGCTCGGCCGGTGGGCGCGGCCCGACATTGGGCGATGGGCAGCGCCGCGCGCGTTGCAGCCAGCCCCCGCTCCAGCCCGCGCCGCGGGCCACCCGCCTCATTCGCCGTCGCCGCCCACGATCACGCCGAGGCGGGCCATGCGGTAGCGCATCTGGCGCAGGGTCAGGCCCAGGCTGGCGCCGGCGGCGGTGCGGTTGTAGCGGTGTCGCTCCAGCGTGCGCACCAGGATGTCGCGTTCGACCACGTCGAGGTAGATCGCCAGGTCGGGCGGCAACGTTGCGGCCGAAAGTTGCAACAGCGGCGGCGCATCGGGCGTCGAATCGAGTTCCGCTTCGACAGGCGTGGGCGGATCGATCGGCGTGTCGTCGACCGCCGTCGCGTCCATGTTCGGCAGGCCGAGGTCGGCCCCAGAGATGCTGTCGCCATCGGACAGCGCCACCGCGCGGTGCAGCAGGTTCTCGAGCTCGCGCACGTTGCCCGGAAAGGCGTGCTGGGTCAGACGCACCAGCGCGTCGTGATCCAGGCGCGGCGCCGGCAGCGCGCCGGCCTCGGTGGCGATGCGCTCGAGCACATGCGCGCTGATGACCGCCAGATCTTCGATTCGCTCGCGCAACGGCGGCACGCGGATCTGGATCACGTTGAGTCGGTAATACAGATCCTGCCGAAACCTGCCGGCCTGCACTTCGGCCGCCAGGTCTTTGTGGGTCGCGCTGAGCAGACGCACATTGACCGGCTGCTCGACCACGGCGCCCACCGGCCGCACCGACCGTTCCTGGATCGCGCGCAGCAGCTTGCTCTGCATCGCCAGCGGCAAGTCGCCGATCTCGTCGAGAAACAACGTGCCGCCGTTGGCCGCCTGGAAGAAGCCTTCGCGGTCCTCCGCAGCGCCGGTGAATGCGCCCTTGCGGTAGCCGAAGAACTCAGCCTCCAGCAGTTGTTCCGGAATGGCGCTGCAGTTGACCGGCACGAACGGCAGGCCGCTGCGCACGCTGACCTCGTGGATGGCGCGCGCCACCAGTTCCTTGCCGGTGCCCGACTCGCCGCACACCAGCACGGGTGCCATGCTGCGCGAGACCTTCTCGACCAGCACGCGCACCTGCTGCATCGCCGCGGACCCGCCCGTCATGCGCGCCAGCGCGGCACTGACGGGCGCGGCTGGCGCGGCCGCAGCGACGCTGCTCGCTGCCTGTTTGCCGGACGCGCCACTGGCCGCACCGTGCTCGGACGGCAGGGTGGCCGGGTTCATGCTCGGCTGCGCCACGCCGCCGCGGCCGAGCGCCGAGGCGATGACGGCGCGAAACTGTTTCAGGTCGACCGGCTTGGTGAGGTAGTCGTAAGCGCCGGCCTTCAGGGCCTCGACCGCGTTCTCGGCCGAGCCGTAAGCCGTGATCACGATCGCCTTCTCGCGCCGGCCGTTCGTCTCGAGCCAGCGCAGCAGGTCGAGCCCGCTGCCATCGGGCAACCTCATGTCGGTGATGATGGCGCTGTAACTGCGGTCTTGAAGCCGCAGCAGGGCCTCGTCGACGCTGCCGGCGGTTTCGAGGTCGTAGCCTTCGCGCAGCAAGGTCAGCTCGTAGAGCGTGCGCAGGTCGGGCTCATCGTCGATGACCAGCAGGCTGAAGTGGTTGAGACTGCTCACGGCACAAGGGCTCGGTGGGTCACAGATGCAACGCGGTTTCGGCAAGCGCCAGCGGCCGGCGCTGCAGCGCGATGAAGAACTCGTTGCGGTTGGCTTCGGACGCGGAACGCAGGCGGTAATCGATGCGGGCGCCATAACGCTCGCACAGCTCACGACAAATGTACAGGCCCAGTCCGGTGCCGCGGCTTCGCGTCGAGAAAAACGGCTCGAACAGATAGCGCTCGATGTCGGGCTCGATCGGCGCACCGTCGCTGGCCACGCTGAGATAGGCACGCACCTCGTCGCGCGAGTCGAGCCGCAGGTGAATGGCGCCTGCCGTGGCACTGGCGTGGCGCCGTGCGTTGTCGAGCAGGTTGATCAGCACCCGGCGCAGATGCTCGCCGTCGAACACCACGCCGAGCGGCTGCGGCGGCAGGTCCACGCGCAACACGCTGTGCTCGCCCAGCCGGATCTCGACCGAGCGCGCCCAGTCGCTGCAGATTCCGGCCACCTGCGCGGTGGCGTCGATCGTGCCGGGGTCTTCGGCCATGCCGGGGGCCACCTCCATCACGTCGTCGACGATGCGCTTGAGCCGCTCAACGTTGTCCGAGACCATGCGCATCAGCTGTCTTTGCACCGGATCGACGGCGTCTTCGGCGAGCAGCGCGTTGGCCTGCGAGATCGCCGCCAGCGGGTTGCGAATCTCGTGTGCGATGCCCGCCGAAACGCGCCCCATCGCTGCCAGTTTTTCCTGTCGGGTGCGGGCCTGCATGTTGCGCACGTCCTCCAGGAACAGCACGCAGTATTCCTCGCCGACCTGGCGCTCGCGCTGCCGCGTGAAGCGGATGCGCACGCGCAGTGTGCGGCTGGAGGTGGCGTCGAACTGCAGCAGCACGTCGCGCCCGGCCTCGGGCCACGCGCCCTGGGCAAAGGCGCGCTCGACGGTGCGCACCAGCGCCTCCCAGGCCGGCACGCTGCGCAGCTGGAACGGAGCCGGGTGATCCGCGGCGCCGTGCGCCAGCAAGCGCTGCGCGGCCGGATTGATGGCGCGCACGCGGCCGCCGCGGTCGACCACCAGCACGCCGTCCTGCATTTCCTCGATCACCAGGCGGTTGAGTTGCTCCTGCTGGCGCGCCATTTCCATGCTGCCGCGCGCCGCCTGCTCTTCGCGTGCCAGCCGGCCGGCCAGTTCACCCGCCAGCACCGTGATGACGAAAAAGCCACTGCCGGCCAGCCCCGCCTGCGTCATCAACTGGGCCGCGTCACCACCGGCCAGCACTGTCAGCCAGGCGGTGCCCAGCAGCACCAGCGTCACCGTCGCGGCAGTGGCCAGCGCCATCAGGCGCGGCGTCAACACGCCGGCCATCAGCACCGGCAGCACCAGCAGCGCCACATAATTCAGGCTCGAGCCGGGCGAGACGAGGTGCAGTGCGGTGAAGCTGACCAGATCGACGCCGATGGTGGCCAGCCAGCGCGGGCTTTGCAGGCGCGTCAGCGGCTCGGACGCGGTGACTTGCGTTTGCAGCCCCGGCAGCAACCACATGCTCACCACCCAGGCCGCATAGGCCACGCACCCCAGCGCGACCGGCAGCGCCGGCCGCTGGCCGAACAGGCCCGCCACCACCAGGGTCAGCACCAGCGCCACGCCGAGCGCAGCGCGCGCCCCGATGAAGGTTCGGTAGATGCGTTCGAAGCTCGGCAGCTCGACCGAGCGCGCTGCGTCGATGGCGCCGTTCAGTGTGTCGGGCCCGGCGTCATGTTCCTCGGCACGGCTGCGCGGTGTGGTCGCCGAGCCGGCCCGTCGCTCGGTGACGCCAGGGTCGACGGCCCCGGCATATTCCGCGTCGGCGTCCGTGTCGGGGCCGAACCACGACTCGGCACCGGCCGCTTCGCCGCGTCGGGTGCGCCGGTCCTGGACGCGACGCTCGGGACGGTCCGGCGTGTTCAGTGCAGGGTCCCCGCCGAGACTTCACGCATCGTGCGGACCGGCAATGCCGCTGGACGGCGCGGCAGGGTTCATGCCTCGCGATCGGTGCGCTCGAACGTTGCCCGGTGCGCCTCGCAGCAGAACATGCCGCCGCGCCCCGGCAAAGCGTCCGGCGCAGGCAGGTGCAGCCCGCATTGCGCGCAGGCCACCATGTCCTCCAGCATGGCTGGCGCGGCCGCCTCAGGAGGCGGGGGCGGGGGCGGTCGCAGCCGCGATCTCAGGCTGCCCCGCAGCAGCCACAACAGGATCGCCACCGCCGCCATCAACAGGATCAATTTCATCGCCAGCCCGATCAGGAAAACGAAGTGCGGTGCAACAGGACCTCCAGCACGAAGCGAGAGCCCACATAAGCCAGCAGCAGCAGACCGGCGCCCGCATTCAACCAGCGGGTGGCCTGCAGGCCGCGCCAGCCAAACCGTTGGCGGCCCGCCAGCAACGCCGCAAAGACGATCCACCCCAGCATCGACAGCACGGTCTTGTGATCCCATCGCCAGGGTTGCGCAAACCAGCCACCGAGCACGATGGCCGCTGTCAAGACGATGAACCCGGCCCAAACAAAATGGAAGGTCAGCCGTTCCAGGCGCATCAGCGGCAAACCCGGCGGCGCGGCCGAGACAACGTTGCGCTTGACGCGCATCTGGCGCTCGGCCCGGTTGAGCATCGCCCCGTGCAGCACCGCCACGCCGAACAAACCATAGGAAGCGATGCCCAGCAACCAATGGACCGGCGCCCAGCGCGACGTCTGCTGGCCGAGCAATTCGCCCGGGAACAGCCACGCCAGAAGCACCGCCAGCAGTCCGAGCACTGCCAGGGTACGTCGCGCGCCGGGCAACGGCACCAGGCTGCTCTCGACGATGTAGACCGCCAGCACCAGCCAGAGCGTGACCGACAGTGCTGGCGCGAAGCCGAACCGCGCGCCCACCTGGTCCGCGCCGAAGCCGACGATGTCCACCACGATCGCCACCGCATGGGCCAGCCAGCCGGCCATCATCACCGAACGCAACTCGCCGCTGTAGCCGTCGCGCATGCGGGCCGCGGCCGCATAACCGGCCAGCGCGAACACACTCGGCACGCCCAGCGCGAGCATGCCGGCGGTCAATCCCGTGCCTGCCATACCGTTCGGTAAAATCATCTCTACAGTGTACTTTCGCGCTCGCGGCACCCCGCGGCGACAGCCCATGGCCTCCACCCTCACCGACCGGCTGAGCCGGCTCGTCAAAACGATGCGCGGCCAGGCCCGCATCACCGAAACCAACGTGCAGGACATGCTGCGCGAGGTGCGCATGGCGCTGCTCGAGGCCGATGTCGCCCTGCCGGTGGTGCGCGATTTCATCGCCCGCGTGAAGGATCAGGCGCTCGGCGCCGACGTGGTCGGTTCGCTGTCGCCGGGGCAGGCGCTGGTGGGCATCGTCAATCGCGAGTTGGCGGCGACGATGGGCGAAGGCGTGGCTGATATCAACCTGGTGGCGCAGCCGCCGGCGGTGATCCTGATGGCCGGTCTGCAGGGCGCGGGCAAGACCACCACCACGGCCAAGCTGGCCAAGCACCTGATCGATAAGCGCAAGAAGAAAGTGCTGACGGTGTCGGCCGACGTCTACCGTCCGGCCGCCATCGAGCAGCTCAAGATGGTGACCAAGCAGGCCGGGGCCGAGTGGTTCCCGTCCAGCGCCAGCGACCGCCCGCTCGACATCGCGCGCGCGGCACTCGATCACGCGCGCAAGCACTACTTCGACGTGCTGCTGGTCGACACCGCCGGCCGGCTGGCGATCGACACCGTGCTGATGCAGGAAATCACCGAACTGCATGCAGCGTTGAACCCGGTCGAGACGCTGTTCGTGGTCGATGCGATGCAGGGTCAGGACGCGGTCAATACCGCCAAGGCGTTTCGCGAGGCCTTGCCGCTGACCGGCATCGTGCTGACCAAGATGGACGGCGACTCGCGTGGCGGCGCGGCGTTGTCGGTGCGGCAGATCACCGGTGCGCCGATCAAGTTCATCGGCACCAGCGAGAAAATCGACGGCCTCGAGGTGTTCGACGCGCAGCGCTATGCGGGGCGCGTGCTGGGCATGGGCGACATCGTGGCGCTGGTCGAGGAGGTGCAAAAGGGCGTCGACATGGCGGCGGCGCAAAAGCTCGCCGACAAGGTCAAGTCGGGCGACGCTTTCGACCTGAACGATTTTCTTTCGCAGATCTCGCAGATGAAGAAGATGGGAGGGCTGTCCGGCTTGATCGACAAGCTGCCCAGTCAGATGATGGGCAACAAGGCGCCCGGTCAGGCTGACATGGACCGCGCCGAGCGCGACGTGCGCCGCATGGAAGGCATCATCTGTTCGATGACGCCGCTGGAGCGTCGCAAGCCCGATCTCATCAAGGCCACCCGCAAACGCCGCATCGCCGTCGGCTCGGGCGTGCAGGTGCAGGAGGTCAACCGCATGCTCAAGCAGTTCGAGCAGATGCGCGACATGATGAAGAAGATGAAGGGCGGCGGCATGATGAAGATGATGAAACGCATGGGCGCGATGAAGGGCCTGGGCGGGTTGGGCGGGCCGGGTGGTCCGCGCGGGCCCGGCGGCGCGCGTTGAACGTGGTGGCCGCTTGGGCGTGACTTTCGGCGCACCGCCGCACGCCACCGCGCGGCAAACCCCCGAATTGAAGGTTGACCGTTTGCCGGCCCGTGCCTACGGTGATGACATCGTGTCATTCGCCTGTTGCAGGTCTGCTCACCATGGTCGCCGAAGAATGGTTTGTCGCTGCGCCAGCGCTGTTGTCCGCGCTCGCCGTGGCGGTCTGGTGGTTTCGTCACCGGCGCCCGGCCCGCCTTGCCGATCGCGTTGCTGAGGGCCTGAACCCCGGCGCGTTCGGTCTCTCGCCACCCCAGGTGATCGAGCCCCGGCTGGAGCCCGAGCCGGAGCCCGAGCCAGAGCCCGAGCCTGGACTCGAGCCCGAGCCCGAGCCCGAGCCCGAGCCCGAGCCTGAGCATCCCGCGCACCGGTTGCTCCGCTGCGGTTTGCCGGAGCAGGTCGTGCTGGCGCAGCTGCCGCTGGCCAGCCTGCTCGAACTGCCCGGCGATCCAGCCTATCGCGAATGGCTTGATCTGGGCGCGCCGCAACTGATCGACCTGGTGGTGTGCGACGCCGCGTCGCGCCCCATTTTGGCGGTGTCGTTGCGCGGCAGCGCTTCGGTCGACACCCGTCTGGCACGCGAGCGCCGTTCGCGGCTGGCCCAGGTGCTCGAGGCGCAGGGCATTCCATTGCGCATCTGGGACGTCGACGCCTTGCCCGGCATCGAGGCGGTGCGCAGCCTGGTCGCGGTGCGGCAGATGCCGAGCGGCGCCGCGTCGGGTCTGCGGGTGGTGGCGAGTCAGGTAACGGCTCACCGCCTGCCGGACTGGCCGGCCCGACCCGGCCATGCCATGCCGAGTCCGGCAATCAAGAGGGTCCGGGCTTTGCCCGATGATCGCTTGGAGGCCGCAGAGCGGCCGGCATTCAATCCAGCAGTGCCTGAGCAAACTCCCGCGCGTTGAAAGTCTGCAGGTCTTCGAGCTTTTCGCCCACGCCGATGAAGTAGACCGGCACCGGCCGGTTCCGCCCGCGTGACCACAGCGCGATGGCCGCCAGCACGCCGCCCTTGGCCGTGCCGTCGAGCTTGGTCACGATCAGTCCGGTGACTTGCAGCGCCTCGTCGAACAATTGCACTTGGCTCAGCGCGTTTTGCCCGGTGTTGCCGTCCAGCACCAGCAGCACCTCGTGCGGCGCGCCTTCCTGCGCCTTGCCGATGACGCGGCGGATCTTCTTCAGTTCCTCCATCAAATGCACCTGCGTGGTCAGTCGGCCGGCGGTGTCGGCAATCACGACGTCACAGCCGCGCGCCTTGCCGGCCATTACCGCGTCGTAAGTCACCGAGGCCGGGTCGCCGCCCTCCTGGCTGACGATCTCGACCTGGTTGCGCCCGGCCCAGACCGCCAGTTGCTCGCGCGCCGCGGCGCGAAACGTGTCGGCTGCGGCCAGCAGCACCTTCAGCCGAGCTTCGGCCAGGTGGCGGGTCAGCTTGCCGATGCTGGTGGTCTTGCCGGCACCGTTGACGCCCACCACCATGATCACCGTCGGCGCCGTCGGCTGCAGTTGCAGCGCACTTTCCAGTGGCTCCAGCAGAGCGGCCAGCGCGTCCGCGAGCAGGTTTTTAACGGCGGCAGGGTCGGTGCACTTGGCTTCCTTGACGCGCCGCTTCAGGTCGTTCAGCAGGTGGTCGGCTGCCTTGACCCCGGTGTCTGCCATCAACAGCGCCGCTTCGAGCTCCTCGTAAAGCGCATCGTCGATCTGCGTGCCGGTGAAGACCTGCGCGATGCTGCTGCCCGTTTTGCGCAGGCCTTGGCGCAGCTTGTCGAGCCAGCGCCGACGGGTGGGCTCGAGCACTTCGACCGCTTCGGCGACTTTGACAACTTCCGCGCCCGCCGGCACCGCGGCTGCGGTGGGTTCCGGCGGCAGCGCCGACGCAGCCGCCTCGGCGGGCGAATCCGCGACCGCGGGCACGGTAGCCGGCGGGGTCTTCTTCTTGAAGAAACTGAACATGGGGACGGGTCTCGGGTGCAGATCTCGAATAGAACAAACCCGAAGTGTGCGACGCCCCGGCACGGCGAGCCCGTCTCGAATCACCGAATCGCAGCGCTATACAATTATGAAGATAGGCGCTTTAGCTCAGTCGGTTAGAGCGACGGAATCATAATCCGCAGGTCCGGGGTTCGAATCCCTGAAGCGCCACCAGAAGCTCAAAGGGGTCCATCAGCAATGTTGGACCCCGGTGTTTTTTGGAGCGCGTCGGTGATGGCCAGCTCGGTCTGGAGCTGGTCAGCCAGAAGCGGTAATGCGGATGGCCTTTGGGCAGGTTGGCAGCGACCGGCCCTCGCTGCTCCCTTTAAGACACTCGCGGCAGTTCGTTTATCGCCGACCCCAGGTCCGCAATGGCGTCGAGCGGCATTCGGGG
>ENA-OBIT01000770-OBIT01000770.1-metagenomes-genome-assembly--contig:-NODE-770-length-13223-cov-6.29321_pt1 | contig 13223 bp, 12 predicted proteins | sample MGYA00153386_OBIT01 | MGnify analysis MGYA00153386
ATCCAGTCGGTTGAAGTGACTGCCGATTACGCGCACGCCAAGGTGTATTTCAGCGTGTTGATGGGCGATGCGGCCAAATGTGAAGAAGCATTGAACCAGGCCGCAGGTTTTTTGCGCAACGGTTTGTTCAAGCGGCTGATGACGCACACCGTCCCCACGCTGCACTTTCACTTTGATCGCACCACCGAGCGTGCGGCTGACATGAACGCCTTGATTGCCAAGGCTGTTTCTTCTCGCGCTCAAGAAGATTAGCCATGCAAACACTCCGCACAAAGGTGCAGAGGCGCCCTGTGCATGGGGTGTTGCTGCTCGATAAACCCATTGGCCTTTCCAGCAACCAGGCGTTGCAGAAAGCCAAGTGGTTGTTGCGTGCAGACAAAGCTGGCCACACAGGAACGCTGGATCCATTGGCCACTGGCGTGTTGCCACTCTGCTTTGGTGCGGCTACCAAGTTCAGTCAGATTCAGCTGGATGCTGACAAAACTTATGAAGCGGTTTTATTGCTGGGTTTGAAAACCACCACCGGCGATGCGGAAGGCGATGTTATTGAAACCAGGGCTGTGCCTGCCATCACGCCTGAGTTGCTCGAGAAACTGACCGCGCAATTTACTGGCCCTCTGGCTCAAATCCCGCCCATGTACTCGGCGCTTAAAAAAGACGGCAAAGCGCTTTACGAATACGCTCGAAAAGGCGAAGAAGTCGAGCGCGAAGCCAGAAATATCGTTATTTATGAGCTTAATATGGCTGTAGCCCATGATATACGGGCGCAAGCAGCTATTAAAATAATAGTTATGTGCAGCAAGGGCACCTACATCCGCACACTGGGTGAAGACATTGGCGAGGCGATTGGCTGCGGTGCCCATCTGGGTTCATTGCGCAGGATCGAAACGGGCGGCTACACGGCCGATCAATGCATCAGCCTCAGTGAGCTTGAAGCACTTGACGAAGCCAGCCGCGACGCGCGTCTGCTGCCACCCCAGTCGCTGGTTGCCAGTTACCCGTCTGTCACATTGGATGCCGACAATGCAGGGCGGTTCTTGAGCGGCCTGCGCCGACGCGGTACGCCCGGGCAGTGGGGCAAAGATGCGCCGCTGGTGCAGGTTTTTGGTTCCGACCCGATCGCTTTTTTGGGTTCTGCCCATATCACCGCAGACGAATTGATCCCACAGCGCCTTTTGTCACCGATTGAGGTGCAAGACATATTGCAAGCTGCGCACTGATTCAGCGCGCACATTTTTTAAGTTTTCAGTTTTTTAGAAGAAAGTCCCTATGACCGTCAAGCAGATCCGTAACATCGCCATCATCGCCCACGTTGACCACGGCAAAACCACCATGGTTGACCAGCTGCTGCGCCAGTCAGGCACCTTTGCAGAACACGAGAAAGTCGTTGACACCGTGATGGACAACAACGCGATTGAAAAAGAGCGCGGCATCACCATTCTTGCGAAAAACTGCGCCGTAACCTGGGAAGGCACGCACATCAACATTGTTGACACGCCGGGCCACGCCGACTTTGGCGGTGAAGTTGAGCGCGCGCTATCGATGGTTGACGGTGTGGTGCTGCTGATTGACGCTCAAGAAGGCCCGATGCCGCAAACCCGTTTCGTGACGAAAAAAGCGTTGGCGCTGGGCCTCAAGCCGATTCTGGTTGTCAACAAAGTCGACAAGCCGGGCGCTCGTCCTGATTACGTTGTGAATGCTGCGTTTGACCTGTTTGACAAGCTGGGCGCAACCGATGAACAGCTTGATTTCCCGGTTGTCTACGCCTCTGGTATCAACGGTTGGTCGTCACTGGTTGAAGGCCCGCCCAACGAGCAGTGGGGTCCAGACATGTCGGCGCTGTTCAATACCGTGCTCAAGCATGTGCCTGCGCAAAAGGGCGACCCGGACGCGCCATTGCAATTGCAAATTTCAGCACTCGACTTTTCAACCTTTGTCGGTCGTATTGGCGTCGGCCGTATCAGCCAGGGTACCGTCAAGCCGATGATGGACGTGGTGGTCATGGAAGGCCCGGACGGCAAAGCCGTTAAAGGCCGAGTGAATCAGGTGCTGACCTTTCAGGGTCTGGAGCGCGTGCAAGCCACTGAGGCGGGACCAGGCGAAATTGTGCTGATCAACGGCATTGAGGGCGTGGGCATTGGCGTGACGATTACCGACCCGATAGCGCCCATGCCGCTGCCGATGTTGAAGGTCGACGAGCCAACGCTGACGATGAACTTTTGCGTCAACACCAGCCCGCTGGCCGGTCGTGAAGGCAAGTACGTTACCAGCCGCCAGATCTGGGACCGCCTGCAAAAAGAGCTGCAGCACAACGTTGCCCTGCGCGTCAGCGAGACGGATGAAGAAGGTATTTTTGAAGTCATGGGCCGGGGCGAACTGCACTTGACCATCCTGCTGGAGAACATGCGCCGCGAAGGGTTCGAGCTGGCGGTGTCCAAGCCGCGCGTGGTGATGAAAGAAGTCAATGGCGAAAAGCACGAGCCGATTGAGCTGGTGACCGCCGACATTGAAGAGCAACACCAGGGCGGCGTGATGCAAGCCTTGGGCGAGCGAAAGGGCGATTTGGTAAACATGGAATCAGACGGTCGTGGCCGCGTGCGGCTGGAGTACCGCATCCCGGCGCGCGGTTTGATTGGTTTTACCAACGAATTTTTGAACCTGACACGCGGCTCAGGCCTGATCAGCAATATTTTTGACAGCTACGAAGCACACAAGGGCGAGATTGGTGGCCGTAAAAACGGCGTGCTGATCTCGATGGATGCTGGTGAAATTTTCACCTACGCCCTGGGCAAGCTCGACGACCGCGGCCGCATGTTTGTCAAAGCAAATGACCCGGTATACGAAGGCATGATTGTTGGTATCCACAGCCGTGACAACGATTTGGTCGTCAACGCTACCCGCACCAAACAGCTGACCAACTTTCGCGTGTCCGGCAAAGAAGACGCCATCAAAATCACTCCACCGATTGAGCTGACGCTCGAATACGGCGTGGAGTTTATTGAAGAAGACGAGCTGGTAGAAATCACGCCGAAGTCAGTGCGCCTGCGCAAGCGGCACTTGACCGAGAGCGAGCGCAAGCGGGCGGGGAGATAACTGGCCCCCACGCTTGTCGCTTCGCGTACTGCGCTGCCCCCGAGGGGGCTGAGCTTGCTTGGGACCGCCCGTCGCGGCGCTCAACCCCCACGCGCTTGCCCACTGCGTGTGGCTGCTGCCCCCTGAGGGGGTCGCTGCGCCTGCGGACTGGCAGAGCCAGTCCTGCGGCTCCTGTTTGGTTAATAGCCCGGCCATCCCTCCAAATCAGATCCCTTTTTAGCCTCTAGCCCAGTAAATGCGGGAACAAGCAGCTATTAATAAAAGAGCGACCTTTGGGTCGCTTTTTATTTGTGAATGGGCAAGCATTTTGCAGTGTCTATCGCTCCCATGATTGCGCCTGGAGATCGGCTTAAAAGCGCAGTAAATCTTGTAAGCCAGACAACCGAAAACGCCATTTGCAATTTCCGAACCCTTCGTTCAACTGGTCTCCCAATTAAAATAACCTAACCGCCGAGTCCAATGGGCGCAAATCCCATCGACGGGCCACTATGAACAAGCAAATTTTTCAAATCCAACCTGCAGTCAACAGTGCTTTGCTGCTCGCCCGCAACGCCGAATGTATCGCCGCGCGCTTTGTGCGCGGGTGTGGCGCGTCGCGGTTGCCATGGATTACTGCTCAAAGGTACCTGGCTTCGTAATGGGCAAACTTTTAACCCACCGCCGAGCGGTGGCGCTCATGGTGCTCGTTGCCTTTTTGTGGTCTACCGCTGGGGTGGTGTCGCGGCACCTGGAGTCTGCACGCAGTTTTGAGCTGACATTTTGGCGTAGCTTTTTTACCGTGCTGTCGCTGCTGATTATTTTGCCAATGCTGCGTGGACGACAAGTTTTCTCGCTGATTCTGACGGGCGGTAAAACGCTTTGGCTGTCAGGCGTTTGCTGGGCGTTTATGTTTACCGCCTACATGGTGGCGCTGACGCTGACGACGGTGGCCAATGTGCTGGTGGTAATGGCGCTCGCGCCTTTGCTGACGGCGCTGATGGCGCGGGTGTTTATTGCCCAAGCGATTCCTGCGCGTACCTGGTGGGCGATAGTCGTTGCCAGCCTCGGCATGACTTGGATCTACGCAGGGCAACTTGATTTTTCAAGCCAGATTAGCGGCATGCTGGTAGCGGTGATGGTGCCGGTCGCGGCCGCCAGCAATTGGACGCTGGTTCAATACAGCCGGACGCATGGCGGTAATGTAGATCTTGTGCCCGCAGTGCTGGTTGGTGCGGTCATTTCCACGCTGGTCGCGCTGCCACTGTCTATGCCGCTGGTGGCCACGCCGCGCGATATGTTCTTGCTGGGCAGTTTGGGACTGACGCAGCTCGCTATTCCCTGCGTGCTGGCGGTGTTGTGTGCCAGGGTGTTGAAGGCGCCAGAAATGTCGCTTCTGGCGCTGCTGGAAGTGGTTTTTGGAATTTTGCTGGCTTGGGTGGGGGCGGGTGAGGTGCCGGGTGGGAACGTACTGTGGGGTGGCTCGCTGGTGATTGCCGCGTTGGTGGTCAACGAGCTGCTGGGTTGGAACCAAAGACATTCAGAAACAATGGGATTCAAGAAAAGATGACTGAACTAAATAACTTGGTGAGCAGCGGCGAAGTGCTGTTCGAACGGTGCGGCAATGCGGGCTTGATCACGCTCAACCGGCCCAAAGCCCTGAACGCCTTGAGCCTGGGAATGGTGCGCGATTTAACGACCGCGTTGGTGGCCTGGCGTGGCGACCCGAGCGTGACGGTGGTTGCCATTCGCGGTAGCAACAAGCTTGGCCAGCCCGGTACGCCAGAAGCGCTGTTCGGCGGTTTTTGTGCTGGTGGTGACATTCGGTTTTTGCACCAAGCGGCGCTGGCAAACCACCCTGATTTGGATGCGTTTTTCACCGAAGAATACCGTTTGAACCACCTGATTCATACGTACCCGAAGCCCTACATTGCCTTTATGGACGGCGTAGTCATGGGCGGCGGTATGGGGATTTCGCAGGGTGCGCGGGTTCGTATCGTTACAGAGCACACCAAGATGGCCATGCCCGAGACCAATATTGGCCTTTTTCCAGATGTGGGTGGCGGGTACTTTTTAAGCCGCTGTCCGGGCAGCGTCGGTGAATATCTGGCGTTGACTGGAGATGTGATTGGCGCTGAAGACGCGCTGGCTTACGGCTTGGCAGACGCACTGTGCCAGGCAGCCTCGTTACCAGCGCTGTGGAACCAACTGGGCAGCCAGCCACTGGCTACCGAAGATGCGGTTGGGAAATGGATTGCTACGAATTTAGTAGCTGCTAGCGCCCATAAAATAAGCTCTATAGACCAAATAGATACGCATTTTTCGTTGCTGCGGGTTAAACACATCGTTGACAGCCTTGAGAAAGACAAAAACAGTGTGTGGGCTGCGAAAACTGCTGCAACGCTGCGCAAACGCTCGCCGCTGATGCTGCATGTCACGCTGGACTTGATCCGCAAGGCGCGCAGCTTGAGCTTGGCCGATGACCTGCGCATGGAGCGCGATTTGATTGCCAACTGCTTCCATTTGCGGCCCGGCATCGAGAGCGAAACAGTGGAGGGCATTCGCGCCCTGGCAGTGGACAAAGACTACGCGCCGAAGTGGAATCCGCCGCGCATTGAAGACGTCAAACCCGGCATGGCCGATGCGTACTTTGCAAGCCCATGGGTAGCAGATGCGCACCCGCTGCGGGATTTGGCTTAAGGGCCTAACGGCTCATCGGCTGCGCGACTTCATTGCGCGTTCCACTTCCCGCTTGCCTTCGCGGTCTTTGATGGTGTCGCGTTTGTCGTGCTCTCCCTTGCCTTTGGCCAGGCCAATTTCGCATTTCACCTTGCCTGCCTTCCAGTGCATATTCAGCGGCACCAGAGTAAAACCTTTTTGCTCAACCTTGCCCATCAGCCGCTTGATCTCGGCCTTGTGCATCAAGAGCTTCTTGGTACGCGCCTTGTCAGGGCTGACGTGTGTGGATGCCGTGCCAAGTGGATTGATCTGGCAACCGATGATGAACAGCTCACCATTCCTGATCACCACGTAGCCGTCCGTCAACTGGACTTTGCCTTCGCGAACTGATTTGACTTCCCAGCCTTCAAGCACCATACCGGCTTCAAAACGCTCTTCAATGTGGTAATTGAAAAGCGCTTTTTTGTTGTCGGCAATGCGCGTGGCTGCAGCAGCGGCTTTCGGCGACACGTTCACCGGCCGGTTGTGCTTTGATTTGCCTGACGATGTGGCATCAAGCTTTTTGGATGGGGAAGGGTCTTTAGTGGCCATGAAGGTATGTGAGGTTGCCGTCGACCAATACAATCGTGCGCAACCCTCGATTGTATGAAAACTGTCAACAAGTCCGTTTTAATCTGGTACACCGCTGCCGAAATGTTTGCGTTGGTGACCGACGTGGCCAGCTATCCAAAGTTTTTGCCCTGGTGCGATGCGGCCGAAGTGCTTGACAACACCCCCCACGGCATGACGGCAAAGGTTGGCTTGTCTGTGGCTGGCATCAAGCAAAGCTTTACCACCCAAAATACCCACGAGCAAGACACGCAAGTCAGCTTGAAATTGGTTGATGGCCCGTTCTCGAAGCTCGACGGTACATGGAACTTCACGCCCATTGGCAACGGCGGCGAACGTGCGTGCAAGGTAATTTTCAGCTTGAACTACGACTTTGACAATGCTGCTTTGGCCGCGTTGGTAGGGCCGGTATTTGACAAAATTGCAGGCAGTCTGGTCGACGCCTTTGTCAAACGTGCAACGCATATTTATGGCTGAGCCGTGGACCACCTGCCAGACATGAATGAACGCTTGGAAATTGTTCTGGTGTATTCGCCTGAGCCGCGCAGCGTCCTCGAGTTTCATCTTCAGCTTGCTGTTGGCACCACAGTAGGGCAAGCGCTGGCAGCGTGGCGCAGCTCAGAGCAAGCGCGCGATTGGGCCGAAGCTACCGCGTCATTGCGCTCTGGCGTTTGGGGCAAGGCAGCCAAGCCTGGTCAAGTGCTGAAAGCACATGACCGAATCGAGTTGTATCGACCACTAACCGTAGACCCGAAAACCGCAAGACGGCAGCGCTTTGTTCGGCAGGGCTCTAAAGGGGCAGGCCTGTTTGCCGCCAGACGGGTGGGCAGCAAGGCAGGTTACTGAGGCTTGACGCTAGCTGCAGCGCGCTGCAGCAAAGCCCTTTAACTGCAGCTGGAGTCGATGATTTCTTGAGCGCGCTTGCTTTCAGATGCGCGCTTCGCATCGTCGAACACTTCTGTTTCGCCTTTGTCATTGCGTGACGCCATACGCACGCCAGATTTCAGCGTTGCAAGGCCATTTTTAGCCCGTGCACAGTTTTCTGCTTTGGTTTTGGCGACTTTTTCTTCTTCAGCTTTTTTCTTTTCAGCCTGTTCTTCTTCGGCCTTTTTCTTTTTGGCCTCGAGCTCGGCATCTTTGCCCGTTACCTTTGGCGCGCTTGCTTTTGCTGTAGGCGCGGAAGCGGCGCTTGCTGGTTTGCCAGCAGCTGAAACTGCCGGCGCGCCAGCCGTATTAACAGCTACTGGAGCGCTGCTGCGAACGCTGCCACCGGGTCGCTTCAAAATGTCTTTTTCCTGAATTTCAGCCGGTGGCGATTGGTCACTGAACACCTTGCGTCCGTCTTTGCCTATCCATTGCCACTGCGCACTGGCCACGGCGGCAAACGCCATGCAAAAAAAGGCAGCAACGAAAGTCCTCAAGTTGGATGTTGATTTCATAGCCTCAGTGTATCGCTGCACGCCGAAAATTTGCACCTGGCGTTGCGCAAATTGGACAGTTTTCTTTGCTAGAAACGTGACTTTTTGCCCGGGCATGACGACCGCTTGATGGCAACGAGAGGCAAGTTTTACGGCAAGCGGCACGGATACAATCTCCTGTTTGGAGCAACAGCCATGCGCCTTATCGGCAAAGCGCTCACCTTCGACGACGTATTGTTGGTGCCAGCGTACTCCCAGGTCCTCCCCAAGGACGCCAGTCTTTCTACCCAGTTTTCACGCAACATTCGCCTGAATTTGCCGCTTGTGTCCGCCGCGATGGACACTGTGACAGAAGCCAGATTAGCTATTGCCATAGCCCAGGAAGGCGGCATCGGCATTGTGCATAAAAACCTCACGCCCCAGCAGCAGGCGGCGCAAGTCGCCAAGGTCAAGCGCTATGAATCGGGTGTGGTGCGTGATCCGGTGGTGATTACGCCCGAGCACACGGTGCTGCAAGTGCTGGAATTGTCCGAACAACTAGGTATTTCAGGCTTTCCCGTGTGCGATGGCGGCAAAGTTGTTGGCATTGTGACCAGCCGCGACCTGCGCTTTGAAACGCGTTATGACGTCAAAGCGCATCAAATCATGACGCCGCGTGAGAAACTCATCACGGTTAAAGAGGGGACTTCAGCACTTGAAGCCAAAGCGCTTTTAAACAAATACAAACTCGAGCGCTTGCTGGTCGTCAACGACGACTTTGAGCTCAAAGGCTTGATTACCGTCAAAGACATCACCAAACAAACCAATTTCCCCAACGCAGCGCGTGACTCGTCTGGCCGCTTGCGCGTAGGCGCAGCGGTTGGCGTGGGTGAGGGCACTGAAGAGCGGGTTGAAGCACTCGTCAAAGCTGGCGTTGACGCCATCGTGGTTGACACCGCCCATGGACACAGCAAGGGCGTGATTGACCGGGTACGGTGGGTGAAACTCAACTACCCGCATATCGACGTGATTGGCGGCAACATTGCCACCGGCGCTGCGGCGCTCGCGCTGGTGGATGCCGGAGCGGACGGCGTCAAAGTCGGCATTGGTCCCGGCAGCATTTGCACCACCCGCATCGTGGCGGGCGTGGGCGTGCCGCAAATCATGGCGATTGACAACGTGGCCACGGCATTGCGCGGCACGGGCGTGCCATTGATTGGTGACGGCGGCATTCGCTACTCAGGTGATATTGCCAAAGCTATTGCAGCAGGCGCCAGCACGGTGATGATGGGCGGCATGTTTGCCGGCACCGAAGAAGCGCCGGGCGAAGTCATTTTGTACCAGGGCCGCAGCTACAAAAGCTACCGCGGCATGGGCAGCATCGGCGCCATGCAGCAGGGCAGCGCCGACCGGTATTTTCAGGAATCAAGCACCGGTAACCCGAACGCCGACAAGCTGGTACCCGAGGGTATTGAGGGGCGTGTGCCGTACAAGGGCAGCATGGTGTCAATAGTCTTTCAAATGGCCGGCGGCTTGCGTGCAAGCATGGGCTATTGCGGTTGCGCCACGATTGATGAAATGCAGAGTAAGTCCGAGTTTGTCGAAATCACATCAGCAGGCATACGCGAGAGCCATGTGCATGATGTGCAGATCACGAAAGAAGCGCCTAACTATCGGTCGGATTGAGAACGGATAAATGGATAGATGGATAGATGGATAGATGGATAGATGGATAGATGGATAGATGGATAGATGGTTATAATCTGGCCATATTTTAATTCGGGCCAGAATTATGCAAACCGTTGCCATCCACCAAGCTAAAAATAATCTTTCCGCATTAATCCATGCGGTTGAAGAAGGCGAGGAGGTTGTCTTAACCAGGCATGGCAAGCGGGTGGCGCGTATCGTGTCGGACAAAGAGCTGGACACCTCAGCGGATGAATTTCAAATGTTGAAAGAAGCTGAGGCTAAAGCCATATTGGCGCGCATGCGGGCAAAAGTGCAAACTGGATCTGCGATGGACTGGCGTACAGCCCGTGATGCAGGACGTAAATACTGACATGAAACATGTCGTTGTCGACACGTCGGTAGCGGTGCAATGGGTGGTTAAACAAGAGCACTCAGAAGCTGCTGACAGTTTGTTCTTGGCCGGATATTCAGGCAAATCTACGCTGCATGTACCTGCGCTTTGGCTGTGGGAATGTGGCAATGCACTGCTCAAGTATTGCAAAGCTGGCTGGTTGAATCTGCCAGATATGGAAGACCATTTAAAAGCTTTGCGATACCCAAAACCAAGCCTTGATGTTCTGCCGACAGCCTCTGTGCAAAAAGGTATTGCAGAGCTTGCTTTTGCCCACCGGCTTAGTTTTTATGATGCCACCTATTTGGAGCTTGCATTGCGTCGCAACGCCACTTTGGCCACGCTTGATAAAAAGCTGAAAACTGCGGCTATACAAGCCGGTGCAAACTGTTTTGATTTTTGAACCACACCGCCTTTCTCATGACTCACCAGAAAATCCTCATCCTAGACTTCGGAAGTCAAGTCACCCAGCTGATTGCCCGCCGCGTGCGGGAAGCCCATGTTTTTTGTGAAGTCCACCCTTGCGATGTGACGGACGACTGGTTACGTGACTACGCCAAAGACGGCAACCTCAAAGGCGTGATTTTGTCCGGCAGCCATGCCAGCCTTTGGGAAGACGACACCCTGCGCGCTCCCAAAGCCGTGTTTGAGCTGGGCATTCCGGTACTCGGCATTTGCTTCGGCATGTACGCGATTGCAGAGGCGCTGGGCGGCAGGGTGGAGGGTGGGCACGCTACCGCAGTGGCTGCACATGGACGCGAGTTTGGCCACGCCGAGCTGCGTGCACACGGCCACACCAAGCTGCTTGACGGCATTGCCGACTTCACCACCGCAGACGGTCACGGCATGTTGAATGTGTGGATGAGCCACGGCGACAATGTGACCGCTATGCCGCCCGGCTTCAAGCTGATGGCATCGACCAGCAGCTGCGCCATTGCCGGCATGGCCGATGAGGTACGCAAAATTTACGCGGTGCAGTTTCACCCAGAAGTTACCCACACCACCCAGGGCCAAGCGATTTTGAACCGTTTTGTTCTAGACATTTGCGGCACCCGCCCCGACTGGATCATGGGCGACTACATTGCAGAAGCCGTCGAAAAAATCCGCCAGCAGGTCGGTGATGAAGAAGTTATTTTGGGCCTGTCAGGCGGGGTAGATTCGTCAGTGGCTGCCGCGCTGATTCACCGCGCCATTGGTGACCAGCTGACCTGCGTGTTCGTTGACCACGGTTTGCTGAGGTTGAACGAAGGCGACATGGTGATGGACATGTTTGTTGGCAAGCTGCACGCCAAAGTCATTCGGGTTGATGCAGAGGCGCAGTTCCTTGGCCACCTCAAAGGGGTGAGCGAACCTGAGGCTAAACGCAAAATCATCGGACGTGAATTTGTAGAGGTATTCAAGGCTCAAGCCGAACAAATACGGGCGCAAGCAGCTATTAGTAATGTAGCAAAAAACAATGTTGCATGGCTGGCTCAAGGCACCATTTACCCAGACGTCATTGAGTCTGGCGGCGGCAAAAATAAAAAAGCCGTCGTCATTAAAAGCCATCACAACGTAGGCGGCCTGCCTGAGCAACTGGGGCTGAAGCTGCTTGAGCCACTGCGTGAATTGTTTAAAGACGAGGTCCGCGAGCTGGGCGTGGCGTTAGGCCTGCCCCATGACATGGTTTACCGCCACCCTTTCCCTGGCCCCGGTTTGGGTGTGCGAATTTTGGGTGAAGTCAAAAAGGAATACGCTGATTTGCTGCGCCAGGCGGACGCGATTTTCATTGAAGAATTGCACAATTTCAAAGACGCAGCCACAGGTAAAACCTGGTACCAGCTGACCAGCCAGGCCTTCACCGTGTTTTTACCCGTCAAGTCAGTGGGCGTCATGGGCGACGGCCGCACCTACGACTACGTGGTGGCATTACGCGCCGTACAAACCAGCGACTTCATGACCGCAGACTGGGCCGAGCTGCCGTACGCATTACTCAAAAAAGTGTCCAGCCGCATCATCAATGAAGTGCGCGGGATTAACAGGGTGACGTATGACGTAAGTAGCAAACCGCCTGCGACGATTGAATGGGAATAAGCCAGTTGTGTCCGGCTTTTGGCGTAATTTACTGACTCTGTTGGTCGCGCTATTCAAGCGGGATTCAGCCATCTTGCAAACAGGCTGCTTTTGCAATTTTTGGGTCACTCCGTTTGATGTTGGCATTCGGACCCTTAAAAGCGACAAGTACCTGCAATTGGCAGAGGCTGCGCAGCTTGATTTCGGTGCGCGCAGCGGCTTGCTGGGACGGATGCGGCAAGCGCGTTGTGCAATGGTGAATGTTGAGCAGCAAATTAACTTTGGTAAGCCCATCACGCTTTTTAACCGTGTCTGCGTCCAGACAAACATCGTTTTTGCAGATGCGAGGTTTGTGCATTTTCATCATGTCTTTAGTGTCGGTGGCGTGACTTGCGCAAATGTAGTCGTTAAAGCAAAGTTTAAGGCTGGGCGAATCACGCAATCTGCGGTTGAGATGACGCGATTTGATAGACAAGCAAGCTTGGCCGTCCCGGCTGATTTGAGTGTTTCGGCTAAACCGCAATCCGCGCAGTGATTGCGCCTGATTTTTAGCTTGGCTGGTCACCGCTTGTTTTTGCGTCGGCTGTAAGTAAACTTAATTCTCAACAAGGAAACTTATAAAAATTTCTCTTGCGTGGTGATGTATGCCAATACTTATTAATATGCCCGTCAAGTCGAATCAGGTCGCGAGTTTTTAAGCGACTCAACCAATATGTACCTTCCAATCCACTTCGCCGCCAAAGACAGCACCACCACCCACGCTACAGCCCACGAACTGATCCGCGCCAACCCGTTTGCTAGCCTGATATCTGTTGACGGCGACGGCTTGCCCTTTGTCACGCCGCTGCCTTTGCATTTGCTGGTCGAGACTGGTGAAACACTGCTGCTAGGCCACTGCGCCAAACCCAACCCGCATTGGCGTTATCTGACAGCGCGGCCCAAGGCGGTTGTCACTTTCATGGGCCCGCACGCTTACATGACGCCGCGTGTTTACCCCGACCTGGCACGTGTCCCAACGTGGAACTACGTCATGGTGCATTGCACGGTTGAGGCAAAAATCATCGAGACCTTTGATGACAAGGACCGCCTGCTCAAGCACCTCATCGCAGACCATGACCCGGCTTATGCCGACCAGTGGCGTGGTCTGGGCGAAGAGTACCAGCACAAGATGACGGGCGGCATTGTGGCATTTGAGCTGCGCGTCCTGAGCATGCAATGCAAAGTCAAACTTAACCAGCATCGACCAGAATCACGAGCCGCCATGCATGCGGTCTACAGCCAGGGCAATGACAACGAGCGCGCCCTGGCTGAGTGGATGGACAAGCTGGATGAAAATG
>ENA-OBIT01000771-OBIT01000771.1-metagenomes-genome-assembly--contig:-NODE-771-length-13206-cov-11.5211_pt1 | contig 13206 bp, 11 predicted proteins | sample MGYA00153386_OBIT01 | MGnify analysis MGYA00153386
CCGAAGCAGGCTTGGATATTCCGAAGGAGCCTTTAGTATCAGAGCCAGAACTAGCCTTGTATGCCTATCTTCAGAACGAACGTGATGATGCTTATTATTACTACAATGCTTTACTAAATAGCCTGAACAGCTTTTGTGCTGCACTTGAGTCGAGAACACAATGACAATAATTCCAACTATGAACTATCGAAACCACATCACGATCGAAAGGAAGTATGCCAAACTAGATGGTAGACACCTTCAATCTTAGGAGCCGCCTATGTTACTACAAGAAGTCAAGGAGCAGGTCTTCAAACTGCCACCGAGCGATCGCCTTGCGTTAGTGGGCGCCATCATTGAGTCCTTGCAAGATCAGCCAGTTACCAGCGCCGATCGTTCTGGTGCGATTCAGCGGATGCGAGGCTTGCTAAAGACAGATCGACCTGCACCGACAGATGAGGACGTGGCTGCAATGTTGGAAGCGCGACGAGTGGATTTGCTACTATTGGGATATTGAATTTGAAGATGCTTATGACACTGACAATTGTAGCTGAACTGGCTCCTTTAAATGCAAATGAAGATGGTGTGATTCTCGTCGGAAAAACTCGCGTTACATTAGATACTGTAATCGCTGTCTTTCAGCAGGGCGCTACCGCAGAGGAAACTGTTTATCGCTACCCATCTCTGAATCTAGCTGACGTTTATGCCACGATCGCCTTCTATCTCAAGCACGAATCGGAAGTAGAAGCGTACTTGCAACAGCGACGGCAGCAATCGCAAGAGATTCGTGCTATGAATCAAGCAAAATTCGACCCACAAGGCTTGCGCGATCGCCTGCTTGCCCGCAGAACAGTGCAAGAACCATGTTAAAATTTCTGGCTGATGAAAACTTCGATAATACGACAAAAATGAAAATCATAAAAGTTGTTCATGCTAACACAACCATTGATATTGAAACCGAAAGAGAATCTTTTTCTATTAAGAGCTATAACGTAGAGAGCTTCTTGCTACGACAAGAGGGAGTAATTATAGCACAAATTCAAACAGAACAATTCCTAAAAACAGTAGAAATATTAGTAGAAGAAAGTAAACCTAAACCTAAACCTCGCGTCACGGATTCAGTAATTAATTTTCTGAATCCATTCAGTACAATAACTGAGGGTATAGAGGTAGGAATTAAGGCATATAAGCACTTGACTACTGAAGGAGAACGTCAAGAAGAATTCGCTAAGCTTGCTATGAGGAAGACTATTGCAGGTATTTTACAAGATATCACCAGCCAGATGGAAGAAATTGAAATTATATCGCTTGAGACGGCTAGATATAAATATCCTAGAACTCGCAATCTTTCAATTGGCACTTATACTCTACATCCCCGTGATAGTTTACGCCTCACTCGTCTTGAACACTATCATAAGAATCTAGCTTTGGAAAAGGATGATGAATTAATAGTGCTTCTCGGTCGGATGGGAGCTAAGTCACTAAGAATTATGGAAATTGATACTAATCAGCAGTCAGCCTCTATCAATACGGGGGTTGATACAGTTTCAGTTGATGTCAGGGGAGACACAAACCTCTCTAGTAACTTTGAGAAAAATAAAGATTTACTTGTCACATTTGAAGGCAATGTTGTCGATATAGATTCAAAATTGCTAGAAAACTCTCTATGGTTTTCTGATGATAGCAAACTTCTTTCTATATTTGAGAGCAGACGATTTAATCCTAACAAGATAGAAGAATATACCTTAAGAAATACTTATACAGAAACATTTGATTTTGAGTTTGATTTGGCGGCAAGATATTTGGTGATTCAAGCTGATTTGAAAGTTGAATATCAAGCAATTAGTAAAAAAGAGCGATTCTTTCATATAGAATTTGGAAAATCGAAATGAGTGTATAAATCGGCATAATATCACTTCCGGTAGCATCGGAATGATATCATAGCCATTGCGATTGCTTCGCTGCTAAGAACTCGCAATGACATCTGTGGTTCAAATCTCAAATGATATCATTCCGATGTAAACGGAAATGATATGAGAGGACTTAAAGTAGTGTTGGGCGAAGCGAAGCGTAGGGTTCGATCGCACTCAACACAACCTACAAATTTAAAACGCAAAATAATTAATCCGAAAATAGATACCTTTTTCTTGAAAAGTTCGATCGCCTCCTCCGACATTTATCAAAGGAATACCATAGTCTAGACGCACATTCAACCGATCGCCCATTTGCCACAGCAACCCCACACCCGCACCCAAAAGCTTGTCAGAATCAGGATTAGCTTTTTCCCCAGAATGGTTCCAGCCTACACCCAAATCGATAAACGGAGCGATTTGCAACAATCCTTTGACTTTCGGCGCGCGCCACACCGGGATTCGCACTTCCGCAGATGCGATCGCACCGCTATCAGTCAACAGCAAATCTTGGCGATATCCGCGTACACTTTGAACACCACCGATCCCGATTTGTTCGAGAGAAAGCAACGGGCGATCGGCTAATTGAATATCAGAACGCACAATCAGCAAGGTTTCTGGTGCTAGCAGTCGCACATACTGGGCTTGTCCGCGCCACGCCAGAAAACTGCTGTCTGGCCCGCTATTATTCTCCGTAGCGCCGAAAAGATTAGTGCCGAGGGAGAATTGCGATCGCGCGGCGAACACTTGATTGGAACTACGCTGGACGTATTCTTGAAAAAAGCGGACAGCAGAAACACGGGTTTCACCGCGATCGTTTGCTCCCGCCGAAAGCGCAAATCCTTCGCCCAACAAAGATGTGTCGCTTTCTTGCCGCGATAATGTCACTCCCAAAGCCAAAGTGCGATCGGGCTTTTCGACGATCGGCTGGCGGTAAGTTAACTCGTAAGTCCGCGATTTCCCCTCGATTTCGGCAGTATCAAAGGGTTCCTCGATGATGTTAGTGCTAGCAGCACCCACCGCCAACCGAATTGTGCCGTTGCGAGGATTGACTGGAACTGTATAACTACCGTTGATTTCGTTGCTACCGTTGGTGTTAGCGTAGGATACCTCTAAACCGTCGCCGAAACCGAGCAAATTCCCTTGATTAATGCGGACACCGCGCCGAAAACTGCCGACGCTGGGCGATCGATTGTTGTCTGCGAACACTTCGCCGCTAAAGCTGTCTGCTTCTTTGATCCGCACTTCTAAGCGGCTGTTTTCCGGGCGGCTTCCAGCTTGGAGCTCGGCGGAAATATTGGCAATTAAGGGGTCGAGTTGCAGCAGTTGCAAAGCTTCCAGCAGCCGATCGCGATTTAGTGGCCGTCTGGTGGCACGCTGTAGGCGCGATCGCACGTAATTTGCATTCAAGCGCCTGTTTCCACTAATCGCAATTTCATCTAATCCGCCTTCGACAATCCGAATTTTCACCACACCTCCCGATCGGGGAAAGGTTTGGTTGGCGGGAATTACAGCGCCGGAATTGATGTATCCTGCTGCTACGTATTTTTGAGTGACGGCTGCTTCGGCTGCGATCAGTTCGGCAAAGGTGATATCGCGCCCCGCAAACTGTTGCGTAACTTCTGCGAGTTCGCGATCGCTAAAAGCTGTGTTCCCCTCAAATTCAAAGCGATCGACCCTAATTGTACCCGGAATCCCCGGTCTAATATCGTCGGGAACTGGTGTTGACGGGGTTGGTTTGAGTGGGGACGCTGGCGGAGGTTGCGGTGCTTGTGGCGCAGGAAATTCCGGCTCTCTGGGGACAATTGGGTTGGGCAGTTGGGCTAGGTGCGAATCTCGATCGGCATTGACCTGAGATGTTGCATCATTGTCAATAAGCCTGGTGCGGGCGGGCAGGATGCCCACCCCACAAGAAAACTCACTCTTTGTGGAACAGGCATCTTGCCTGTTCTTGAGAATGATGTCAGATGTGCGATCGACCGAATTTGCAGTTTCCGCAGGTGTCGATCGTCCTGAATCAGCCGGTAACTGAGTTTCCTCGTCTTTTGCGGGCAAATCTGCGCGACTGCCATTAGTCTCGCCTGGGCTACCAACTGCTGCCAAATCCTCAACATTTGAGGTCAAAATGTCAACTGTGCTAGCAGATACTTTCGCAGGTTTTCCCAACAAAATCAACCCAAAGATTCCCGCGATTAAAAATAGTTTTTGCGATCGACAAGCCATAGGATATAATTATCTCGAATAATTGGGTAAACATATTTTCAGGAATTAAGCACCCTCAACTTAAAATCAATCTTAATCGCAAAAAAAGGAAACAGTCATCGCCACAAACAGTTTCGCAACGGCTAAAAACCAAAAGCTCGATCGCTGTTGATTCCAAAACTTACAAACCTGGTTTTGGCAGGACTTGCATCCCTGACTATGAACGCATTGATTGCAGTTTGTAGTCAGGAATACAAGTCCTGAATTTTGGAAGGACTGAAGTCCTCACTACAAACCTGATTATGCAGAGCGGCCCGCACCAGCCGCAGTACCAATTTCAGCGCCATCAGTCAATCCTACCAACTTAGCGCTCAACTCCCACATTCGATCGGCTTTTTCATCATCCCGGGCCTGGGGAGAAACCTTCTGCACAAAAGACTTACCATCTTTTTTCTGACGATTTCCCCAACTCCAATAAGCCCCAGATTGCTTGTATTCTGGATCTGCAACCACCATCGCCAGCCTTTCGCCCGCCAACTCCTGCGACACATAACCCCCGGTGATATTCTTCTGAAACAGCGGGAAAAGCTTCTGAAATAAAGGATAGTGATTGCGGAATAGTGGCGTATCCGCGACACATCCGGGATACAAGGAAGTGAAACTAATTCCCGTAGATTCATGAAAACGGCGATGCAATTCCCGCATCGTCAGCACGTTGCAAACTTTGCTATCTTTGTAAGCCTTGACCGGTTCAAACTTCTTGCCATCAACCATCGAAACCGGGTCTTTGAAACCCGCTTCAAAACCCTCAAACTTGCCCAAATCCGGGCGCGGCGGAATTTTCCCGCCCAACTCGTCTGGATTGTGCGTCACCGTTCCCAAAATCACCATTCTCGCATCGGAATAATAGGAAGGCTTCATACTCTCCATCATCAAGTTGCACAGCAGGAAATGACCGAGGTGATTTGTCGTCATCGTCAACTCATAACCCTCCGGGCTCCGCTGCGGTTCCTTAATCAAGGGCAGATAAATTGCCGCATTGCACACCAAAGCATCTAGAGGCCTGCCGCTAGCTTTAAATTCCCTAGCAAATCGGCGCACGCTTTCCAAATCGCCTAAGTCAATTTGCATAATCGAGAAACTACCCTGGGGTATGCCCAATTCTTGAGCCGCGTCTCCGGCTTTCCGCACGTCGCGACAGGCCATGACTACGTGCCATCCTTTGTCTGCGAGGGCTTTCGCACCGTACAAACCGACGCCGGAGGAAGCGCCGGTGATGATAACCGTTGACTTGTGATTTTGTGCCATCTTGTTAAAAGCGCTTCCGCTATTGATTGTTTTGGGACTCTCAAACGCTGAGCTAGCAGCTCGGATGTTTTGAAAGATCCTATGGTTACTAGGATAGAAGGAAACGTTCTGGATCTCAACTGCCTTTTTGTTATTGGGTTAGATTAAGTCATTTTTGCTTTCTTTGCGGGAGTTGCTTCTAAAACACCAGAACATAAGAAAGACTGTCATGAAAAAAGTAAATTGGTTGATCGAACAAGATATTTACGATCGCGAATCAGAACTTTTAGCAGAATTGCAGAAACAAGGATACATTTACAAACAAACTAAATATCTCAATTTTCGCCCAGAAGCAGCTCATCAATATTTTCCCCCTGATGATTGTGTTTTATTCATGGGAACCCTAAATTTAGGTCGGGATATCTTAAGAACTGCCTGGATTCCCGGAGCTTATATGGACGAAAAACATCTGCGCTGTTCCAATTACTACACTTATTTCGGTCAATACTTGTTAAATAACAAATATTTTATTCTTTCTCTCGGCGAATTGGTCAGAAGAAAGACTGAAATTTTATCATGCTTTAAATCCGAGGGAGATTTGTTTATCCGACCTGACAGCAATATGAAGTCATTTCGAGCCGGGGTTTTTAACCTGAATATCTTAAATACCATGCAATCTCTGGGAAGCGAATTAAACAGAGATGAAGCAACTTTGGTATTAGTCAGCGGTAAGCGAGCAATTACCAAAGAATGGAGATTTTTTGTTTATAAGAATCAGATTATTACTGGTTCTCTTTATTTAATGGGAGAATCAAGAGTTGATGAAACAATCAGAGGAGGATATTTAGAAAACTATCTTAGCGAAGTTATTAAACAAGTGAGTTGGTATCCAGAATCTGTCTACACGATCGATATCTGCGAGTCAGAGGGAGAGCTTTATGTCTTGGAACTTGGTTCTTTTAGTTGTGCTGGAGAATATGCTTGCGATTTGAGTGCGATCGTTGAATTTGGTGCAAAAGCAGCTTGGGAAGATTGGGCAACTGTCAATCAATTTTAAATTTTAGAGGTGAGATTTTATAGGACTTCCACATGATATTAAATCCGGGCGAGGACACGGCAGTGCCGTGTCCCTACCCGATTAATTGTAGGGATACGGCACTGCCGTGTCCTGATTGTAGGTAATATTAATGCGGTTTTGTAATTAATCAAGCAGCCAACTAAATAAACCTGCAACTGTAAGATTGAATTCTCTGGCAAATTCTGGCACGGGTAATAGTGCGTCCGGTTCGTCATAAAATGCTGTTGGTCGATCGACTAAATAAACAAATACACATTGCTCAGATGGGTCAATCAGCCAACCCATCTCCGTTCCGTCCTTCAAGCAATGTAGAATATTTTTTGTTACCTTAGTTTGACTTTGGTCAGGCGAAAGGATTTCGATCGTCCAATCTGGGGCAATTGAGAAAACATTAGCCACTTCACCATTGTCCTTTCGAGGAATCCTACTCCATAAGAATACAGAAACATCGGGTATAATCGATCGCCCACCAAAAGTGCAGCGGAGTTCTGAAAAAGCTCGTGCGATCTTTTTTGACCTCAAAACCGAGTTAATTGCAGGGGACAATTCAGTCTGAATTGCACTATGTTCTCCTTGTGGCATTGGTTTTTGGACGATCCGTCCATTAATGTATTCGCTGGCGGGTTCCGTCTCCGAAAGCTTCAGAAACTCTTCTAGAGTAAGGTTTTTAGTTGGAGTCTGTACCATTTTAAGTTTTCCTCAACAGAGGCGAGTTGAGATTCCTATACTGACTATTCTACAGATATCGATCGCCCGCGCGCTCAAAATGGCGTTTCTACCTGTAAGTGCAGCCATTCTCCCAACTGCGGATGCTCGAAACTTAGCTCTCTTGCGTGCAAGTGTAGCCGGTTTGCAGCAGCCCGACATCCGTAAAGCCGATCGCCCAAAATCGGTATCCCCAACCCTCGAACATCCGCTGCATGAACCCTCAATTGATGCGTGCGCCCCGTCAGCGGCAAAAACTTGATGCGATCGCAATTTCCCTCCCTCGTCATTATCTGAAAGCGAGTAACGCTGGGTTTTCCATACTCTGAATGAACTTGCTGGTAAGGTCGATTTTCGGGATCGCCCCAGAGTAAAAGCTCGATCGTCCCTGCGTCAATATTTACAGTACCCGAAAGCACCGCTTCATAAACTTTTTGAACCTGCCGTTTCTCAAATTGTTGCTTGAGTTGACTGCTGATTTCTTTATCCCGCGCCAGCAGCAAAATACCCGATGTTTCTAAATCCAAACGATGCACCGCAGTCAAGTCTAAACCATCCGGCAACAAGTTTCGCAAGCGACTCAAAACGCTATCTTGATTTTCGAGATAACGGCCTGGAACTGACAGTAATCCAGATGGTTTGTTGACTGCAATCAACCATCGGTCTTCATAAATAATTGGTAGCATTTCCGCAACGGGCAAGATGCCCGTTCCACAAGAAGTATCATGATTTGTGGGGTGGGATTCTAGTATTTGGGCAACGGGCATCTTGCCCGTTCCACAAGAAGTATCATGATTTGTGGGGTGGGCTTCTAGCCCGCCCGTGAAACTTTCATCCAGATTAGAAACACTTTGATTTTGAGATAATCCTGATAGCAAGAAACCCATCAACGGCTGACATCGATCGCCACAAGCGCCATAAAATTCTCCCTGCATCTTATCCCCCGATGGCGGCCCCCACCAAAACTCAGCCATCGCCAGCGGTTTCAGATTGTGTACTGCCGCGCAATGGAGCAATTTTGGCGCGCAACAGTCGCCGGTGCCAGTCGGAATAGAATTAGTTGGCATCAATTGCTGGATCGATCGCGATTTACCCAAAAAATTCACCAGGGTATAAGCCGCGTGCATTTGCGTCTGAAGTTCGCGAGAAAGTTCTTTGCGCCGCTGTTTCAGTCCTCGCATCTGCACATCCGCCGCTTCAATTAATAGTTTTAGTGGCTGCAATATTTCATCCCGTTGTCGTTTCAATTGCTTCCGTTCAATTCCCTCCAAACGGCTTGCTTGATTCAGTTGTTCGAGGCTAATTTCTAGTATTTCTGGTGCGAGAGATTGACACAGCAATTGGCGTTTTCGATCTCGCTGCTGCTTACAATTGCGGTGCCGCTCGCTCAAAACTTGTAATTGGCATTCAAACTCGTCCAATAAAGCTTTATACTCTTGTCGCTGCGGCAGTTGATGGAGTGTAATAAGTTCCTGTTTCATCGCCTCCAATTCAGTTAACGTGCGGGCTTCGTCCAAAGCAACTCGCGATCGTCCCGGAATCGGCGGCACCCAGCCCTCAACAACGCTGCAACCGTTCAGTAGCCCAGAAAATGCTTTGAGTATCCGCTGCTCTCCCCAAGGCATCTCCACGAGCAATATGCCGTACATCTTGCCCTCGCGATCGTAGGAATCATCAGCAGCAAGGTACTGCATCAAACCCCGGGCGAGATCCTCGGACATTCGAGTGCGCGGGAGTCTCAGCAATTCGCCGCTTTGAGGACAAAGCCCTTCGTACCAGTAATTGTCGGAAAGGTCGATCGACCCCCCATGACTGTCGATCGAGCAGTCCATGAAATCTAAAAGCGGGTGCAGAGTTAGCATATTAAATTTGATTTAAAATCTCGATCGGGACATATTTATTTTTGTCTTGACGGTATTGTACCGCCCTGTACTGAAAGCGGGAACAGTGCATAATTTTATACATAAACAGTTAAGTTACAGTTAAAAAAATCTAATTTGTGGCAACAGACCTGATATGCTAAATTTGTCTCAAAATAACCGCGAGTTAAGAAAAGCATAAGTTAATATATAAGACCGCAATCTTGTCAACCCACTAAATTTTATATGTAAGGCGTATGCCAGATATCTCGACTTCTGCCACAGAAAACTCCTCAAATCCCCAACCCGCTCTGCTGCCGCCTATTTTAAGAATTTTTGCAGCATTTCCAGATTACGATCGGGGAAACAGACAGTACGCATCGGGAAGGTACGAAGCGGCAGTGCTTTGCTACGGAAAAGCGGTGCAAATTAAGCCGGAGTGGACTCGGGCGTGGCTGAATCTCGGCAAGGCTTACAAACAACTGCACTCCTACGCAGAAACGGTGGCCTGTTGCGATCGAGCTATAGCAATTAATCCAGAAGAATATTGGGCTTGGATGCTGCGCGGAAGTGCACTGTTAAATTTGCAGAATTACCCAGAATCGATCGCAGCTTTTGACAAAGCAATTGAAATCGAGCCAGAAAAGCACGAAGCTTGGTATCAGCAGGGCAGAGTTTTAGAAGAATTGCAACAGTGGGATAAAGCAGCAACCTGTTACAAAAAAGCCACCCAGATTCATCCGAATTTGCCCGCGATGTGGTATCGACAAGGCAATGTGTTGCTACAAGCAGAGCGCTACACTGAAGCTGTAGCAGCTTATGATCGCGCCCTCAAACTCGTTCCGACTAATTGGGAAGCTTGGCTGAACCGAGGTTTGGCTCTGATGAAGGCCGAACGCTACGCTGAAGCTGTAACTTCTTACGATCGCGCCATTCAACTGCAACCCCAAAATACTCTCGCTTGGTTCAATCGGGGCATTGCTTCAGCAAAACTGCACAAATACGGAGAAGCAGTCACAGCTTACGATCGCGTACTGCAACTGCAACCCAATGACTACGAAGCTTGGTTTTATAAAGGCATGGCCCTCAAATACCAGTGGCGCGACGGAGCAATTGCTTGTTTCGATCGGGCAATTAAAATTAATGCTTATTATCCAGAAGTATGGATCGGGCGCGGTCAAACACTGACAGAATCGAGAGACTATGAAGGGGCGATCGCCGATTTTGACAAAGCCATTCAAATCAATCCCAATTTCCCCGAAGCTTGGCTGGGTAGAGGCATTGCCCTCGCCGAATTAGAACGCTACAAAGATGCGATTATCGCTTACAATAATGCCCTGCAAATTGAAGGTAATTTTCTAGAAGCTTGGAATTTGCGAGGCGAAGCTCTAGAAAAATTGGAGCAATACGAAGAAGCGATCGCCTGTTTTGATAAAGTAATCTCACTGAGTTCCGAAGCACAAATTACATCAAAAGTAGGATTACAACAAGGAGCCGCCCTAGAAAAATTGCAGCGTTACGAAGAAGCATTCGCAGCTTACAACCGCGTGATTAAAATCATGCCAAATAACTTTGAAGCTTGGTTAAAACGCGGCAACACTCTGTCAACTTTGCAACAATATGAAGAAGCTCTCGCATCATACGATCGAGCAATCAATATCTGGCCTGACAGCTATCAAGGTTGGGTGAAACGAGGCTTGCTGTTGGGGACAATGCAGCGCTATTCCGAAGCACTCGTCGCTTTTGACCAAGTGATTCAACTCAAGCCAGACAACTGGGAAGCTTGGGCACAAAGGGGTGACATTTTGCAAAAATTGCAGCGAACTCAAGATGCAATTAGTTCTTACGGAGTCGCCCTAGAAATCAAACCCGATTATTACGAAGCTCTAGTCAGTCGAGAAGAGTTGAGACTCAAGGATGCAATCCCAGGAAAATGGTAATAAGTAGGGAAACGGCACTGCCGTGTCCTAGATCCCCGTAGGGAAACGGCACTACCGTGTCCTCGACCCCCGTAGGGAAACGGCACTGCCGTGTCCTAGATCCCCGTAGGGAAACGGCACTGCCGTGTCCTAGATCCCCGTAGGGAAACGGCACTGCCGTGTCCTAGATCCCCGTAGGGAAACAGCACTGCCGTGTCCTCAATCCCCGTGGGGAAACGGCACTGCCGTGTCCTCAATCCCGTAAGGAAACGGCACTGCCGTGTCCCTACTTGCCTTCTTCTGCTCTCTTCCTCTGCATTCTCTGCGACAAGAGCGGCTCACAAAAAAATCTAATTGATCGATCGAATAGTAAGCTGTCCTGCATTTAAATTGTATGTCAAAAAATAATCAAACTCTTGTGGGGTGGGCGTCCCGCCCGCCCTGAACATACAATGATTAACTTAGCAGATAAATCTAGACCGAAAAACATTGACCTTGGGGATGCACCCGCCCGACGGCACTCAAAATAAAAAATTCTGACAGTTAATTGCTGATTATGCAGGTTCATGTTATAGTGATGTGTCAAGAATTAAATTCGGTTGTGTAGTTTGTTGGTCTTTATTTACAAGCCTCTCTCCGAATCTAACTCTCTGCACCCTAATGATTCTGGAGATTTTATGTCGATTTACGTTGGTAATCTTTCTTATGAGGTATCGTCTGATGACCTCAGCCAAGTATTTGCCGAGTACGGTACTGTGAGCCGCGTCCAAGTGCCAATGGATCGGGAAACAGGCAAGATGCGAGGTTTTGCTTTTGTGGAAATGGCAAGCGAAGCAGAAGAAGCAGCAGCAATCGCAGCTCTAGACGGTGCTGAGTGGATGGGTCGCGACTTGAAAGTCAACAAAGCGAAACCTCGCGAAGACAATAAGCGCTCCGGCGGCGGTGGCGGCGGCTGGGGCGACAAAGATCGCTCTTCACAACGCTACTAAGCTTTAAGACTGAAAAATTTGAGTTTTGTTAGTTGACAGCAGGTGCGAATACTGCTTTTTTTGCGGGTTGTTCGATATTTTGTAGGACACAGTAGTGCTGTGTCTCCACGGGGATATTGATAGTACCTATAAACCTGCAATCTCCTGTAACTGCCAAACTCTTAGCTCAGTTTTGCCTCCTCGAAAGAGGGGGCTTTGTTTTTGGCAAAAAATCCCGCAATGTACGCGTAATGGATTTCTTTACCTAAGTCGCAATTCAATATCCTGTTAATAATTATCAAATTAGAATTAAGTACAAAGAAAAGTTACAATAATGGCAAAAGTGATATCGCTCAAAAAAATCTTTACTAAAAATTAGCGTACAAAATTAACCAGACCAGCAAATCTATTGATTTTGTCTGAATAAAGATGTCTAAGGTGTACAGCACGGCGGAACTGATTAAAATTCTCGAAGAAGAGCGCCAAGCTTGCTTGCACGGGAGGCGGCTCAATTTGACTGAAACTCCTACTACAGGAAACCCCGTGATTGACCGCTTTCTCAAATCTGAGGGCGTACAAAAGTTCACTGCTTATCAAAATTTTAAGGCAGCCGTGCACGAATACCAGCGAGAACATCAAGTTTCTGGGATTGTCTGGCGGGAAATGGCGGTTAAAGGCTACAGTCTGCGTTATCCAAGAGTCGATGACGAATTAATCGCTTTACCAGTTGATTTGATGACGCTAAAAGCAACCAAGATTTCGATACTGGAATTCTGGCGGGAAGTAACTGTGGGGATGGATTTGTATTTGAGTATTAACACGGGTAAAGATTTTCGGAAAATTGAGCCTGTTGACGTGGAGGCGATCGTCCAGCGTACAGAATGGGTTAGTCTCTGTAGTTGGGAAAAACTAGATTTTTTAGAAATATTGTTGCAATTGGGTTGGGGAAAGCCGGAGGAGGCTTATTACAAACGGGGATGGCCAACCTCGGGAAGCGAGTACATTCATGCTGTGAAACCCGGACAAAAACCAATTTGTTAATTGGTTAGATCGCAATACGGTTCAGATAAGAAAGATCCTTATAAGGCATAGCTTCTTAAGGGGGATTTAGGGGGATCGAGATATGTGCAACGACCCATTAAATTGGTATTAACAGTTAACTGTTAACTGTTAACATCATTCCCGTTGTACCGAAATTGATGTTATTTCGTGTCCAAAACTGTATCTGTAAGGTGCGCACTGCTAGCCTTGTCTAGAAGCCTTGCTGTCGAAAATCGCTCTTATTCGGAGTTGCCAGTG
>ENA-OBIT01000777-OBIT01000777.1-metagenomes-genome-assembly--contig:-NODE-777-length-13144-cov-4.0793_pt1 | contig 13144 bp, 10 predicted proteins | sample MGYA00153386_OBIT01 | MGnify analysis MGYA00153386
CCGCAGGAGCCTGGGGCTCGCTGCTTAACCAGTCCAAGTTTTTGGCCGCACCCCCGCCTAAGATTGATGCCGCCATTGCTGGTGCAAACGATGCAGCTCGGCACCGCGCGCCGGCGCATTGACTTCAAGGTTCCCTGCCAAGCCTTGGCGCTGGCCCGCCCACATTACCGCGCTGCCGAGCAACGCATTAATGACCGTTTGCGCCGCGCGGATTCGGGCTTTACTGCGCTGTTCGAGGCGCTCCCACCGGCGCGGTGCAGGGGGCTGCCGGTGCGCCGAAGCGCGACGCTGTTGCGATGCACAAGCAAGAAGTTGTGGCGGCGCATCGAGCACTATGTCGCGCAAGCCCGCGAGCCGACCCGAATGCATCGCTAAGCCGGTCAAGGCGCTTCTAGCTCGATCCCTTTGAGACGTTGGTCGAACCGATCACTGAGCACGCCCAAGCCATCGTGCGCGGTATGACCGACAACCGCTCCAATGCTTTTTGGCACGCCGACCTTCATCATAATCAGGCCCCGTGAACGCCCAACTGTTGCCTCTCACCCACCTGCAACGCCTCGAAGCCGAAAGCATCCACATCCTGCGCGAAGTGGTGGCCGAGGCGGAAAAGCCGGTGATGCTGTATTCGGTGGGCAAGGACAGCGCGGTGATGGTGCACCTGGCGCGCAAGGCTTTCTATCCGGGCGTGCCGCCATTCCCGCTGCTGCACGTGGACACGACCTGGAAGTTTCGCGACATGTACGCGCTGCGCGAACGCATTGCGGCCGACAGTGGCATGCCGCTGATCGTGCACCGCAACCCGGACGCGCTGGCGCGCGGCATCAACCCCTTCGACCATGGCTCGGCGCTGCACACCGACCTGTGGAAGACGCAGGGCCTGAAGCAGGCACTGGATGCGCACCGCTTCGACGCGGCCTTCGGCGGTGGCCGGCGCGACGAAGAAAAGTCACGCGCCAAGGAACGAGTCTTTTCTTTTCGTAACGCGCAGCATGTGTGGGACCCGAAGAACCAGCGGCCCGAACTCTGGCAGCTGTACAACGGGTGCAAGCGCGCGGGTGAGTCGCTGCGCGTGTTTCCCATCTCGAACTGGACCGAGCTGGACGTGTGGCAATACATCGACCAGGAAGGCATCCCGATCGTGCCGCTGTACTTCGCGGCCGAGCGCCCGGTGGTGGAACGCGACGGCATGCTGATGGTGGTGGACGACCCGGCCCGCATGCCGTTTCGCGCCGGCGAGGTGCCGCAGTTGCGCCGGGTGCGATTCCGCACGCTGGGTTGCTGGCCGCTGTCGGGGGCGGTGGAATCGGGTGCCGATACGCTGCCGGCGATCATCGAAGAAATGCTGACCACGCGGACGTCGGAACGCCAGGGCCGGGTGATCGACCATGACGGGAATGCGTCGATGGAGCGCAAGAAGCAGGAAGGTTATTTTTAGATGGCCCACCGCTTCGACCCAACGCGCGACGACATCGACAGTTTCCTGGCCCAGCACGAGCGCAAGACCCTGCTGCGCTTCATCACCTGCGGCTCGGTGGACGACGGCAAGAGCACGCTGATCGGGCGCTTGCTCTACGACTCCAAGCTGCTGTTCGACGACCAACTGGCCGCCGTGGAACGCGACTCACAGCGTTGGGGAACCCAGGGCGCAGCGCCCGACCTGGCCCTGCTGATGGACGGCCTGGCGGCCGAACGCGAGCAGGGCATCACCATCGATGTGGCCTACCGCTACTTCAGCACCGAGCGGCGCAAGTTCATCGTGGCCGACACGCCGGGGCACGAGCAGTACACACGCAACATGGTCACCGGTGCGTCCACGGCCGACCTGGCGGTGATCCTGGTCGACGCACGCAAAGGGGTGCTGACGCAGACCCGCCGGCACAGCTTTCTGGTGCAGATGCTGGGCGTGCCGCAACTGGTGCTGGCGGTGAACAAGATGGACCTGGTGGACTATGACCAGGACACCTTTCGCCGCATCGATGCCGACTACCGCGCCTTTGCCGCTCAGCTGGGGCTGCAAGACATTGTCAGCATTCCCCTGTCGGCGCTGGCTGCCGACAACGTCATCGAGCCCAGCGCCCGCATGCCTTGGTACAGCGGTCCGACGCTGCTGGGGCAACTGGAGAACTGCGCCATTGACGAGACACGGCTGCAGGCCGGGCCCTTACGGCTGCCGGTGCAGTGGGTGAACCGCCCCAGCCCCGATTTCCGCGGCTACTGCGGGCTGGTGGCCAGTGGCAGCGTGCGCCCGGGCGACCTGCTGCGGGTGCAGCCGTCGGGCCGACAAGCGCGCGTGGCGCGCATCGTTGCGATGAATGGCGACCTGGCGCTGGCCGTGGCCGGGCAGTCGGTGACGCTGACGCTGGATGCCGAAATCGATATCTCGCGCGGCGACGTGTTGAGTGCGGCCACTGACCCGGCCGAGGTGGCCGACCAGTTCGAGTGCACGCTGGTGTGGATGGCTGATGAGCCGCTGCTGCCCGGCCGGCCCTACAAGCTGAAGATCGGCACGCGCACGGTGGGTGCGTCCATCACGGTCATCAAGCACCAGGTCAACGTGAACACGCTGGAACACCTGGCCGCCAGCAGCCTGGGGCTGAATGGCATTGCGGTGTGCAACCTGGCGCTGGATGCACCCGTGCCCTTTGATGCCTACCGCGCGGTGAAGGGCACGGGCGGCTTCATCCTGATCGACCGCGTGAGCCTGCACACCGTGGGCGCGGGCATGCTGCACTTTGCGCTGCGCCGCTCGCACAACATCACCCCGCAGGCGTTGGACCTGGACCGTGCCGCGCGCGCCGCCGCGCTGGGCCAGGCGCCGCGCTGCGTGTGGCTGACGGGGCTGTCGGGTGCGGGCAAATCGACGCTGGCGAACGTGTTGCAGAGCACCCTGCACGCCCAGGGCCGGCATGTGTATGTGCTGGACGGCGACAACCTGCGTCACGGCCTGAACCGCAATTTAGGCTTTACGACAGCTGACCGGGTGGAAAACGTGCGCCGCGTGGCCGAGGTGGCGCGGCTGATGGTGGACGCGGGGTTGATCGTCATCGTGAGCTTGATCTCGCCATTCCGCGCCGAACGCCAACTGGCGCGTGAACTTTTTGCGGCCGGTGACTTCATCGAGGTTTTTGTCGACGCCCCGCTGGCCGAGTGCGAACGGCGCGACCCGAAGGGCCTGTACGCCAAGGCGCGGCGCGGCGAGTTGCAAAACTTCACCGGCATCGACAGCGCCTACGAACCGCCCCAGGCGCCCGAACTGCACCTGCACACGGCGAACACCAGCCTGGCCGACAGTGCCGCGCGCATCGCCGCGCTGCTGGCGTGACCGCGCACGGCATGCCGACACGCAGCGTGCTGGTGGTGGGTGGTGGCTTCAGCGGGGTGGCGCTGACCTGTGCGTTGCTTCGCCTGGCACGTTACCCATTGCGAATCACGCTGGTTGAACGCTGCGCGGATGTGGGCTGTGGCGTGGCTTACGGCACCCAGCAGCCATCGCACTTGTTGAATGTGCCGGCCGGGCGCATGGGTGTGCACGCGCATGACGAAGCGGGGTTTGCACGCCACTTGGCAGCGCAGGGCCTGGCCGCGCGGCCGCAGGACTTTGTGCCGCGCGCCTGGTATGGCCCGTACCTGCGCGATGCGTTGGACGCCGCGGCCCGCAACGCCGCGCCAGGCGTGACCTGGTGCCGGCACGTGGGTGAAGCTGTGGCCTGCAGCGGCCGCGCCGTGAACTTCAGGCAAGGCCCGGCCTTGGAGGCTGACGCCGTGGTGCTGGCGACGGGCCACTTGTCACCACATCCACCACAACCATCGCAGCCACCGCACGTGACCCATGCCCCGCACTGGACGGAACCCGGCCTGGTGCCCGACCCTTGGCAGCCGGGCGTCATGGATGCCGTGGCGCCCGACGCCACGGTGATGTTGCTGGGCACCGGCCTGACCGCGCTGGACGTGCTGCTGCAACTGCGCGCGGCCGGCCACACGGGCGCGGTGACGATGGTGTCGCGCCGCGGCCTGCTGCCGCAGCCGCACCGCAGCCTGGAAGCACCGCCGCCCGGTGGGCTGGTGGCGCCCGACGCGCTGAGCGGTGTGAGCAACGCACGCGCCCTGCTGCGCGGCGTGCGCGCGCTGGTGCGCGACATTCAGGCGCAGGGGCATGACTGGCGCGATGCCGTCGCCGGGCTGCGGCCGGCCACGACCCGCCTGTGGCAACAACTGCCCGAGCGCGAACGCCGCCGCTTTCTGCGCCACCTGCAGCCCTGGTGGGACACCCACCGCCACCGCACGGCGCCGCAAGCCTGGGCGGCTTTGTGCGCACTGCTCGAGTCCGGGCAGGTGCACGTTCTTGCCGCTCGCGTGCGCTCGCTGCACGCCGCAGCCGGTGGTGGCTGGCAGGTGGCCTGGCAACCGCGGGGCGGCGAACAGGTCGACATGGCCACGGTGGACTGGGTGGTCAACTGCACCGGGCCGTCCAGCGACGCTCGCCACACTGACGACCCTTTGTTGAGCCACCTGATTCGCACCGGCGCTGCCATGCCGGACCCCCTGGGCTTGGGCCTGTGGGTGGGGCCCGACTACCGGCTTGCAGCCACCACGCCGGGCGCCACGAACGGGCTGCGTTACCTGGGGCCGCTGCTCAAGGCAGGCTGGTGGGAAGCGGTGGCGGTGCCGGAGTTGCGCGTGCACGCCGACCAGCTGGCCCACTTGCTGGTGGATGAACTGGGCGTGGCATAGCGCGGGCACGGGTCAGCTGTCCAGCACGGCCATCACGCTGGCCAGTTCGTGCAGCGGTATCACCTCCACGCCCGGCGCCAGCGGGTAGCGGCGAACCACGGGCGCGATGACCCAGGCGGTGCTGATCTGAAGGTCTTGCAACGACTGCCAGAAGCCGCGCGCCGGCTTGGGTGCCGCACTGAACTTGATCTCGATGCCGATCTTCTTGCCCCGGTGTTCGATGACCAGGTCGAGCTCGGCCCCCACCGTGGTGCGGTAAAAACCCATCTGCGCGCCGGCAGGCAAGGCAGCGGCCACCTGTTCCACCACGAAGCCTTCCCATGACCGGCCCGCCACCGGGTGGCCTTGCAGGTCGCGCACGCCGGGCAGGCCCAGCAATGCGTGCAGCAGGCCACTGTCGCGCACATAGACCTTGGGTGACTTGACCAGGCGCTTGCCGACGTTGACCAGGTGCGGCTCGAGCCGCCGCACCATCAGCGTGTCGACCAGGGTGTCGAGGTAGCGCGCCGTGGTGTTGTGCGACGCACCGCCCAAAGCCTGGCCCAGCGCAGACGCGTTGAACATCTGGCCTTGCAGGTGGGCCAGCATGGTCCAGAAGCGGCGCATGGTTTCTGCCGGCACCCGCAGGCCCAGGGCCGGCAGGTCGCGCTGCAAGAAGGTGGCGATGAAGTCTTGTCGCCACTGGAACGCGGCGATGTCAGTGTCGGCCAGCCAGCTCATCGGGTAGCCGCCGCGCAGCCACAAACCTTGCAGCGTGGCTAGGTCGGTTGGCAACTCGGCCGCCAACAGCGGCGTCAGTTCGACATAGGACACACGCCCTGCCAGCGATTCGCCAGACTGGCGCAGCAGCTCGCCAGAGGCCGAACCCAGCAGCAGAAAACGGCCCGGCAGGCGGTGGGCGTCGATCTCGGGCCGCAAGGCCGTGAAGAGTTCGGGCACGTGTTGAACTTCGTCCAGCACCACCAGGCGGTCTCGCACCGTGGCCAAATACAACTCGGGCCGGGCCAGCACGGCGCGGTCGGATTCGCGCTCCATGTCCAGCATCACGGCGCCGGGATGCTGCGCCGCCACGTTCTGCGCCAGCGTGGTCTTGCCGGCCTGGCGCGGGCCGAGCAGAACCACCGCCGGGTTCTGGGCCAGACGGTGAAGCACAGTGACTTGCCGAATTCGATCTAGCATTATTGTATTTTGACCGTCTGATAGCCAAAATACAATAGTAATCCTGAAGCTGTCGTGATCGCATCATGGTGCCGACACAGCCGATACAGCCGCAGCCGCAGCCGCAGCCGCAGCCGCAGCCGGCGCCTGGTACTCCGGCACCGCCGCCATCAGGTGCCGGCGCACAGCCTCGTCGTCCGGCTGCCCTGGCTCGGCCGCCCAGGCCAGCAGTTCACGCACGCCGCCCGGCCGGTCGGCCAGCCGGGCCACGCGCAGGCGCGGCACGGGGGTGGGTTCGGTGTCGTCGGCGTCGGCCAGCAACTCTTCAAACAACTTTTCGCCCGCGCGAAGGCCAGTGAATTCAATGGCGATCTCATCCGGCGTGTGGCCGGCCAGGCGGATCAGGTCGCGCGCCAGGTCGACGATCTTCATCGGCTCGCCCATGTCCAGTACCAGCACCTGGCCGCTGTGGCCGATGGCCGCAGCCTGCAAAACCAGCCGCGCCGCCTCGGGGATGGTCATGAAGTAGCGAATGATGTCTGGGTGGGTGACGGTGACGGGGCCACCACGGGCGATTTGTTCCTTGAACTTCGGGATCACGCTGCCGCTGCTGCCCAGCACGTTGCCGAACCGCACCGCCATGAAACGCGTGCCGGCGTGTTCGGCCGCCAGCTGGCTGAGCACCATCTCGGCCGCGCGCTTGCTCGCACCCATCACGTTGGTGGGGTTGACCGCCTTGTCGGTGCTGATCAGCACGAAGCGTTGGGCCCCACATTCGGCCGCTGCCAGCGCGGCCTGATGGGTACCCAGGGTGTTGTTGCGAAGCGCGGCGGCGGCGTTGTGTTCTTCCATCAGCGGCACATGCTTGTAAGCCGCCGCATGGAACACCACCTGCGGCCGCCACCGGGTGCAGCAGGCGCGCAGTTGGGCCAGGTCTTTCACGTCGCCGATCAGCCGCACCAGTGGCAATGCCGGGAAATCGTCCGTCAGGCCTTGTTCGATGGCGTACAAGTTGAACTCGCTCTGCTCGAACAGCACCAGCCGCGCGGGGCCGAAGCGTGCCACCTGTCGGCACAGCTCGCTGCCGATGCTGCCGCCGGCGCCGGTGATGAGCACGGTGTAGCCGGCCAGCGTGTCGCGCACGCCGGCCTCATTCAGCACCACGGGCTCGCGGCCCAGCAGGTCGTCGGGTTCGATGTCGCGCAGGCGTTCGATGCGGCTCTTGCCGGTGCGCAGCTCGTCCACCGTGGGCACCGTCAACACCGGCAGGCCGGTGCCGGCAGCCAGTTCCAGCGCGCGCCTTCGTTGCGCCGGGCTGGCGCCGGGCATGGCAACGACGATGTGCGTGGCCGCGCCGCGCACGGCCGTGTCGGTGATGGCCGCCAGCCCGCCCAGCACCGGCACACCGCTGATGCGCGCGCGCTTCTTGGCGGGGTCGTCGTCCAGCAGACCCAGCACCACCCAGCCTTGTTCGTGAATGCCGGCCAGCAGCAGTCGCGCCGCCGCACCCGCGCCCATGACGATGGCGCGGCGAATTTCGCGGTCACTGCCGGTGATGCGCGAACGCGCATGCTCGTACAACATCCTGTAGCCGATGCGCACGATGCACAGCCCCATCAGCGCCACCACCGGGTGCAAGCCCAGCACGGCGCGCGGCACCTTCACGAGGCCCAGCGCCATGACCACCAGCGCGGCCACCGTGCCGGCCAGTGCGCAGGCCAGCGTCAGCCGCTTCACCTCGCCAAAGCCCGAAAAACGCCACATGCTTTGCGGCACGCGCGCCAGTGCCAGCGCTACCAGATAGGCGGCGACGACACCCAGCATCACCCACAGGTCGTAGCTGGGCCGTGCCGTAGACCAGCGCTCAAAGCCCAGGCGAAACAGGTAGGTGATGTGCCAGCAGGCGGCAATCACCAGTGCGTCGGCCAGCTGCGACAGCGGCTCGCGGTGCGGGCGCAGGCGGGCCAGGAACAGGTCCAGCCGGTGCCAGGCGGTGAGCGGGCGGGTCACGGGTTTGCGGTCACGGGTTTGCGGTGCCTGGCTTGCGGTCACCGGCTCGCATTCAAGCGCCCGCCGACAGCAAGCGCCGGGCGGTGCGCCACAACACCGCAAGGTCGCTGCGCAGGTTGGCGTGTTCGGCGTAGTCGGCCGAGCACTGCAGCTTGGCCGGCAGCACACGTTCGATGTATTCACGTTCGGGGTCGGCCGCGCGCGCCAGCAGCGCGCTTTCGTCCAGCGCGTTCAGCGACGCCGGGTCGGTGATGCCCGGCCGCACGGCCAGTACCCGCGCGCGCAGCACGGGCGGGTAGTGCGCCACGTAGCGCGGCACCTCGGGGCGCGGGCCGACCAGGCTCATCGTGCCTTGCAGCACGTCGATGAACTGCGGCAACTCGTCGATGCGCGTGCGGCGCAACCAGGCCCCCACGCGCGTGATGCGAGGGTCAGCGCCGACGGTGATTTCAAGCCCTGTCGCGCCATGCGTCATGGTGCGGAATTTGCGGATGGCGAACGGCACGCCGTGGCGGCCCACACGCGGCTGGCGAAAAAACACCGGGCCGGGCGAGTCAAGCTTGATGCGCAGGGCCACGAACAGCAGCAAGGGTGACAGCAGCAGCAGCGCCAGCGCGGCGCCCGCGATATCGAACACGCGTTTGGCCACGCTGACGCCCGGGCCTGCGGTCACGCGGTGTCGGCTGGCGGGTCGATACCGGCAAAAACGTCAGCCAACGGCACACTCAAGCCCAGGCTGGCAGCCTCGAGCGTGTGTCCGTCGCTCATATCGTGCAGCACCCACTGGTCGTCGGCGGTGCGCCGGAATCCTTCGACACGGCGCGTGTCGGGGTCCACCAGGATGTATTCGCGCAGCGCGGTGACGCGGCGATAGAGCGCGAACTTCTGGCTGCGGTCGTAGGCCTGGGTGCTGGGCGACAGCACCTCCATGACCAGCGTGGGCGAAGTGAAGATACGTTCGGTGGCCAGATCTGCCTTGTCGCAGGTGACGAACACGTCGGGGTAAAGCACGGCGTCGTCACCGATCTGAACCTTCATGCCCTCTTGGAAGACCTGGCAAGACGACCCCTTCAAGCGCATTCCCAGTTCCGCTGAGAGGTTGGCCACAACCCTGCCATGCACCCGCCTCGCCCCCACCATGGCGAACACATCGCCGCGATGGAATTCGTGTTTCTCGGGCTGGTCTTCTTCCCAGGCAAGGTAGGCCTGAAGGGTTAGCTGGGGTTGCGTGAGTGCATTCATGCCTGGCCTCCAAAGACGGCAATCATGGTAGCGCCGCCCGCACTGCATCGATGACCCGCAGCACATCGTCTTCCGTCATGCGGCTGTAGATGGGCAGGCTGAGCATGCGTTCATACGCCCGCTGGCTGTGCGCAAACATCGCCGCGTCCAGCGCATAGCGGTCGCGCCAGTAGGGGTGCAGGTGCAGGGGGATGTAGTGCACGCTGCAACCGATGCCCTGTTCGAACAGCCGCTCGATGAAACGGTCGCGTGCCACGCCGGCATCGTCGCCCAGCCGCAGCACGTACAGGTGCCAGGCATGGGTGTCGCCGGGCAGCGGCTGCGGCGGTGTGACGACAGGCAGGTCAGCGAATGCCTGGTCGTACGCGGCCGCTATGCGCGCGCGGCGCTGCTGGAAGGCGTGCGCCTTCTTCAACTGGTGGATGCCCATCGCCGCGGCGATGTCGGTCAGGTTGTACTTGTAGCCCGGCGCCACCACCTCGTAGTACCAGCTGGGCACCTTGGCGGTGAAGCGGTCGAAGGCGTCGCGGTTCATGCCGTGCAGGCGCATCAGCTTGGCGCGGTCGGCGATTGATGCGTCACGCGTGACCAGCATGCCGCCTTCACCGGTGGTGATGGTCTTGTTGGCGTAGAAGCTGAACACCGTGGCGTCGCTGGCCAATGTACCCACCAGTGCGCCGCCACGGGTGGTGGGCAGGGCGTGGGCGGCGTCTTCCACCACCTTCAAACCATGGCGTTGGGCGATGCCGTGCAGCATTTGCATGTCGGCGGCCAGGCCGGCGAAGTGCACCGGCATGATGGCTTTGGTGCGCGGGGTGATGGCGGCTTCGACGGCCGCCGGGCAGATGTTCAGCGTGGCCGGGTCGATGTCGACCAGCCTCACATCAGCCCCCAGATAGCGCACGACCTCGGCGGTGGCGGTGAAGGTGTGCGTGGTGGTGATGACCTCGTCGCCAGGGCCGATACCCAGCGCTTCCAGCGCCAGATGCAGCCCGGCGGTGGCGGAATTGACGGCGATGGTGTGCAGTCCTGAATCAGCTCGCCCTGCGCCCTGCCCTGCGCTTAGAAAAGCGCTGAAGTCCTGCTCGAAACGCCGCGTCTTGGGCCCGGTGGTAACCCAGCCCGAACGCAGCGCGTCCACCACCTCGGCGATTTCTTCTTCGCCGATCTCGGGCAACGCATAAGGCAGGAAGGGTGCAGTCGTCATGCAGGTTTCTCAGCCCAGGCCAGCACGTGCGTGCGCAGCCAGGGCAACAGGTTGAACACGGCGTACAGGCCCGGGTGCACGCGGCACACCGCACGCGCCAGCGGCGGCGCCAGCGTGACGCGCTGCGACTGGATGCGCGCCTGCGGAAACAGCGCCTGCACACGCGCCAGCGGCATGCCGCGCACGTCGGCGTTGCTCGGATTATCGACCGTGAAGTCGTACCACAGCACGGCGCCACCCGGGCGCAGCCAGCGCCACATGGCGGCCGCCAGGCGCTGCTGAAAGGCGTCATCAAGCAGCGACGAAAACACGGTGGACTGCAGCACCAGGTCCTGGCTGGCGTCGGCGACAGAGGCTTCCGCCGCATCCCCCAGCCACAGCCGCGTGGCTGCTGGCAGCACCTGGCGCGCCTGGGCATGGCGCTCGGGCAACAGTTCGATGCCCTGCAAGTGCTGGGGCATGCAACCCAGGCGCAGCAGCTCCAGCAGGTTGCCGCCGCTGCCGCAGCCCACCTCGACCACGTGCAGCGGCGCCAGGTCGGTGATGCCTTGCGCGGCCAACCGCCGGTGCAGCGCACGCTGGCGTTCTTGTAGCAACATCATCACGTCGGGTTGCAGCGGGCTGTAGCGGTCTGCGCCGCGCCGACGGGCGTAACGCCCGGCCACCGCGCGGGGTTCGTCGCTTCCCTTGCCGCTGCCGTTGCCGTTGCCATCGTTGCGGTGGTCATTCATCGCATCGCGTCCAGAAACCGCTGCGCCAGCACCGGATAGGTGTGATTTGCCAGCACGAAGGCCTGTCCGCGATCGCCCATGGACTGACGTTCCGCCCTGGGCAGAGCCGCAAGCTGACGCAGGCCGTCCGCCACCGCGACGGCCGACCCGGGCGGCACCGTCAGTCCGCAGCTGGCCTCGGCCACGGGGTCGTTGCCGGCTTCCACCGAATGCAGCACGGCGCAGCGCGCCATCATGTAGTCCATCAGCTTGTTGGGTGCAATGCCGAAGCGGTAGACGGGCACCCGCTGCCAGCCGATGTAGGCGATGTCGACACCCGCCAGGAACGCCGGCACCTGCGCCTTGGGTATCGCCGCCATGAAGACCACGTTGGACAAGTTCTCGGCCTGCACGCGCTGCACCAGCCGCGCCTGTTCATGGCCGCCGCCCACCAGCAGCATCTGCAATGGCTCGGCGCGCAGCAGCCCGGCGGGGTCAAGCAAGGTGTCCAGCGTGTTGGGCACGCCCATCGAACCGGCATAACCGACCACCGTGCGGCCGGCAGCGCGCGCGCTGGCCAGCTGCTGCGCCACATCGTCGCGCAGCGGTGGGCTCTGGCCCTGCCATTCATCCAACGTGATGCCGTTGGGCACGATGTGCAACTTGCGCAAATCGAGCCCATGCGCGGCCATGTGGGCTTGCACCCTGGGCAGCATCGACACCACCACATCGGCGTCGCGGCAGGCGGTGTTCTCGGCTGCTTGGCACAGCAGCGCAAACGGGTGCCAGGGCGACATGCCCGCAAGCTCGATGGGGCTCAGCGGCCACAGGTCGTGCACCTCGTGCACCAGCTTTGCGCCGGCTTGGCGGGCGATGCGCCGGGCCGCCCATATGTCCAGCGGGTAGGTGCTGGACGCGATCACCGCGTCGGGCCGACATTCACGCACCAGCCGCCCCGTGTCGGCCCACACTGCGCGCAGAAAGGCCGCGATGTTCTGCACCCTCCCCAATCCGTTGCCCTGGTAGTGCGGCGTGGCGTACCAGCGGTAACGAATGCCGTCGATCAGCTGGTCGCCAGCGTCCGGCTGCGCCGCGCGCACATGTGAAAAATTGGCCGCCAGCACCTGCACCCGGTGCCCGGCACGCACCCATTCGCGCGCCAGGTAATAGGGCCGGTACTCCATGCCCAGCGCGGGCGTGCCGGCGTAGTGGTTGAGGTACAGGATGTTCAAGGCGCGCTTTGCAGCGCCGCCAGGCGTGCGGCAAAGGCTTCAACACAGGGGGCGAACAACGCATGCTGCTGCACCCAGGCGCGGTTGTCTGCGGCGATGCGGCCGGCATCGGCCGCGCAGCGGTCCAGCGCCGCCAAGTCCAGCACGGCGCCGCCCGCCACGATGAGGCCGTTGTCGCCGTCACGCACCAGTTCGCGATTCGCCGGCAGGTCGGACACGATCGGCACGCAGCCGTGCGCCATGGCTTCCAGCACCGACACCGACACCGAATCGCTGATCGGCAGGCTGACGTACCAGCGCGCGCGGGCGTACCACTGCGCTTGCGCGGCGGCGTCCAGGTGGCCCACGAACTGCACGCGCTGGGCCACGCCCAGGTCGCGGGCCTGGTCGCGCAAAGCTTGCAGCAGCGAACCCTGGTTGGCCACCACCAGTTGCGCCTGCGGCATGGCCTGCGCCAGCGCGTGGAAAACCGTCAGCACACGGTCCGGCGCGTAGATGGGCTCGAGCCCGCGATTGGCGAAGAACAGCATGCCGTGCTTGGGGCCGGGCGGTGGCGGCATGGCTTCCAGGCCGAAGGGGAACACCATCACCTCCCCCGCACCCAGCTGACGCATGCGCGCGGCCATCACCTGCGAGTCGCTGGTGGCCAACACACATGCCCGCAGCACCCGGCGCGTGGCACTGCGCCACAACGCGCTGCGCTGGGGTGTGACCAGCACATCGCTGCCCCAGGCCGAACCCACCAGCCGCCCGCGCACGCCGTACAAACGCTGCGCCAACCAGGCCAGCGTGCCGTGCGACGTGAGGTAGTGGGCGTGGATCCACGCCGGGTCGACCCGCCGCAACCAGTTCGC
>ENA-OBIT01000784-OBIT01000784.1-metagenomes-genome-assembly--contig:-NODE-784-length-13059-cov-7.2124_pt1 | contig 13059 bp, 15 predicted proteins | sample MGYA00153386_OBIT01 | MGnify analysis MGYA00153386
ATCATTTGCCTGGCAAAAAACGGGCCTGTGTTTTCGTGGTTGGCGAGGGCATCCAGCGCAATTTTCAAGGCATCGACACCCGGCACATTCGCACCGATGGTGGTGCCCAGAAACGTTGCCGCCAGCGTGGAATGCCGGCTTGCGGTAAGCGCCATGGGTTTTCGTACCGATTGACGCCCCGGAAGGGTGTAGCTTTCTGCACCGCCGCCATCCTTCAGCACTTCCACCCGCTCACCATCAGAGGTGTCGAAGTTGTAGCCGGTAAAAACGCGTGCCAGATTGGTTACGTCGGCCTGCGTGTAGGAATCAACTTTGCTGCCGTCGACAAGCTTTTCAGTACCATCGAGATTCAGTTGCACCAGCCCGATTGAAAACAGCTGCATCACTTCACGGGCGTAGTTTTCGTCTGGCACGCGGCCCGTGGCTGCATCTTCTTTCTGATTGCCCCGGGTGTTTAAAAAGTAACCCATGGCAGCACTGAGGGTGACGTCCTCCAGCAACTGGCGGTAATTGCCGAAAGCGTTGCTGTTGAGCAAGTCCCAGTACTGCGCATACGCGTGGCCGCGCCAGTCAAACTCTGCCGACTGCATGGACGCCACAAAGAACTCCGACAGTGCCAGAGCCACACGCTTGCGCATGCCGTCCGGCGATGTGAACAGCTGCTTCCACAGCATGAACTCTGCCGGGTACGTCGCAAAAAAGTAACGGGCGGTCGTTGACTGCCCATAGCCGCGCTCCTCTAACCAGTCCCACCCGGTCTGGCCGACCGGCTTGGCAAATTGTTGCTGCAGGTAACCAGCAAAGTTACCAGCTTTCAAATTGCTGATTTCAAGATCCGACGCATCGAGTTGGCTTTGCAATAAAAAGCGTGCAGCCTCTTCGTCGTTGTTTGCTTTGGAAAAGTTGTTGAAGCCAGGCGCCGCCGGGACGTTGACCACCGGCGCCGGGCCGGGGATGACTTCAGGGGGCGTCGCCTGCCCGGTACCAGCACCCGCGCCGCCAGCACCGGGCGGCACCCCCGCCGCACCTCCGCCGTCGCCTCCGCCTCCACCGCCTCCGCAAGCTGCTAACAACGCCGCAGAAAGGGCTGCAGCTGCAGATAATTTGGCGCTGCCCCGTTCTGATGGTGCCGGGGTATCGGGGTGGAGTTGGGGCTCGGTTGGAGCTGGCACTTCAATCATGGAACCAAGTTTGACCAATTTCTCTTTAAGTTCCATCATGCGTAACATCCAAAAGTCTGAAGAGTCTGTAGATTAATAGCTCAAGATTACAGGGTGCTCCGGTTGTAGGTAAATAGCCTACACAAACTGTAACTACACGTTTTTTGCGGAGTTAAGCAAATCCCGCGTGACCACGGCCTGATTGCGCGCTGCGATTGCAAAGTCTGCGCCACCTGACGCATACAAAATTGCCCGTGATGAATTGACAATGATCGGCGCATCGATGCGCCAGCCTGCGCGCACCGTGGCGACCGCGTCGCCGCCCTGCGCACCCACCCCCGGAATCAGCAATGGCAGCGTTGGTGCAACGCGCCGCACACGTTCAATTTCGAGCGGGTAGGTGGCCCCCACCACCAGGCCGAGCTGGCCGTTCAAATTCCACGGGCCTTGTGCCAGCCGGGCAACATGTTCATACAACAAAGGCTCACCGGCGACTGAAGCCAGGCGCTGGTTCTGCAAATCATCGCCGCCGGGGTTGGACGTTCGGCAAAGTAAAAAAGCACCCTTGCCTGAATGCTTCAAATACGGTGCAACGGAGTCAAAACCCATAAAGGGGGAGAGCGTGACCGCATCTGCGCCGTAGCGCTCAAAGGCTTCTATTGCGTACTGCTCGGCTGTGGAACCGATGTCGCCACGCTTGGCGTCCAGAATAATCGGTACGTGCGGCGCTGTGCTGCGCATGTGGGCGATCAGGCGTTCTAACTGCTGCTCAGCGCGGTGGGCGGCAAAGTAGGCAATTTGCGGCTTGAAGGCCGCGACCACATCGGCCACGCTGTCGACAATTGCGGCGCAAAAATCATAAATTTTGCTGGCATCGCCCCGGAGGTTGCCGGGAAAGCGCGCGGGCTCCGGGTCCAGACCAACGCACAGCATGGACTGGTTTTTTTCGCCGGCAGCGCGCAGCATGTCGATAAAAGTGGACGGCGAAGCTGAAGGCTGGTTGACGTTGCTCATGGATGGATTGTAAGAAGCTGCACAATCGAGCCTCTGACTGACTGGCGTATCTTTTCGCGCGATTTCTCGCTGCTCTACCCACGCTGTTCCTCACGCCCCACCCAATGCACCTCAGCCGTAAACAGATTATTTTGATCGTGCTCGTCACCCTGACCTGGGGCGTGAACTGGCCAGTGATGAAGCTGGGCGTAACCGGCTACCCGCCCTTGACGTTTCGCGCAATATGCCTGTGGCTTGGCGTGCCGGTGCTGGGCTTGGCGCTGGTATTGTTAAAAGTGCCTTTTCATGTGCAGCGGCGCGACTACCGTGAATTGTTTTGGCTGGCCGTAACGAACATGTTTGTGTGGCACGCGTTGATCATTGTGGCGGTCAGTTTGCTCAGCAGTGGCCGGGCTGCCATTTTGGGATACACGATGCCTGTGTTTTCGGCTGTGCTGGGGGTGTTTTTGTATGGCACGCGTTTAAAACCGCTGCAGTGGCTGGGCGTCAGCGCAGCGGCCATTGGCGTAGCGCTGCTGCTGTTCAATGAACTGACCAACCTGGCAGGCAAGCCGGTGGGCGTAGCGCTGGCACTGGTTGCCGCTTTGGTCTGGGCGGTCGGTACGCAGCGGCTGCGCATGACGAAGATCGTTGCCAGTACCTTGACGATTTCTTTCTGGATGACGCTTATGGCTGCGGTGGTGCTGACTGTTCTGAGCACTGCCTTTGAGCGCGACCAATGGCGTATGCCGCCGCTGCAAACCTGGGCTGCAATTGCCTACAACGGCGTGCTGATTTTTGGCTTTACCCACGCGGCGTGGTTCACGCTGGCGCGCAGCCTGCCGCCGATCGCCTCAACCCTTAGCACCATGATGATCCCCGTGCTGGGCGTATTTACTGGCGCGTTGTGGCTGGGTGAAGTGCTGCACTGGCAAGACTGGACCGCCGTGGTGCTGATGGCAGTGGCAATTGCCTCGGTGCTGGTGGCGGGTGCTGGCCGCAAAAGCGACCAGCCAAACAAATCCTGAAAAACGATTCAAGGACTGGCAAGGTTGAGCGCAAGGCACAGGTCGTCCCACGCCTTGGCTTTGTCGAGCGGGTTGCGCAGCAGGTAAACGGGCTCAATCGTCACGATGGCGGGCGTGCCGTGCAGTTGGTGCACACGCCCCCGCAGTTTTGCCAGTGGCTCACTCGATTGCAGCGCGGCTTGCGCGGCAAGGCGGCCCATGACAAGGATCACCGCGGGCTGCATGGTGGCAACCTGCTCTGCCAGCGCCTGGCTCAACTCGGCGCTGGCTGGGCCAGCAACGCCCGAATAACGCGCCAGCGGCACCACCGTTACACCACCGGATGCATGCAGGTGGGCTGCGCGCAGCATGTTGTCCAAAAGCTTGCCAGCATCGCCTTCGAGCGGATGAAAACCGCCCTGCAGTGCCTCGCCGGGTGCCTCTAACAGCACCAGCCAGCGGGCGCTGGGCTGCGTGGATGTCGGTGGATACAGCTCTTGCGCCGGGCCAACATGCCAGGCGCCCGGAGCAGTTTGCGCCTTGGGTTCGCGCAGTGGTGGCGCTGCTGGGGATTCAATGCCATTTGTTCTTGTATCCGAATGGATACGGGCGCGAACAGCTACCAAACCAGGAGCATTTGGTGCGCGCGTCTGATCGGGTACGGCAACGGTTGGCGCGCTGATTGGCAGGCTGTCAATCGCAGCAGTGTCGGCGTTCGATGCCGCCTTGGGCTGCCACACCCGCACACCCATTTCGCGCAGCATGGCTAGTTGTCGGTTGCCCAGCATCATGCCCATTGCTTTGCCGCTGCCCGGCGCTTCACAACTTAAAGCTCATGACGATGGCATCTTCTTTGGCCGGGCCGCCCAGCAGGCCGACGCCGCCTTCAGGGTAGTAACCACGGCGCATGCCTACCGCGCGAAAACCATAACGCTCATAGATGGCTTTTGCGCGTGCGTTGCTGGCCCGCACTTCCAGCCACAGCCACTGCGCACCTTCACCGCGCGACCAGATCGCCAGCGCGTCAAGCATTACGCGGGCCCAGCCGCGCCGCTGGTGCATGGGCGCTACGGTGATGTTGAGCAAATGCGTTTCATCAACACCCTTCATGGCCACAAAGTAGCCCAGCAGCACCGGGTTCGGCGCGCCGCCGGTCAGCAGCTGCGCGTGGTAGCCAGCGCTGATGGAATCGCTGAAGTTGCCGAGCGTCCACGGGTAGGCATAAGCGCTATGCTCAATAGCGGCCACAGGTGCAAGCCATGCGCTGGTCATGGGCTCAAACTGCGCCTCCAGCGATTCGGTGGGTTTAAAAACTGCGCTCATGGTCAAGGGTTGCTTGCTGGGTTAAGCCAATGGGGTTGCGGCCATCGCCAATGCTGCCAATTTACCGCGGCTGACTTCAGCGCGTTCGTCGGTGGTTAACGCTACTTTATCGCGAACATACAGCGGAAGTGCAAGCGCTGCGTTCACGCAGTGCCCGCTGGCCGCCAACGCTGGGGCCAGGCGCAGCATGGCGCTGGCCGTTGGCAGGCAGGTGCGCTGGTTCAGGCTGGTTGGCAGACGGTCGGCATACACGTCAAACACGTTGCCGGCGAAAAGTCCGTTTTCATCCGCTGGTAAATTTTCAGGCCGAATCAGCTCGCAGCGCCCAACAGGACTGAGCAAGCCGTTATGACTTTCATAGCGCTGCACATACATTTCGTCCATCCGTGCATCCAGCATGGCGGTGATGGATTGCACGCCAGCAGGCGATTGAAACCGCGCTTCTTCAGCCAGCGCCATCAGCGTGTCAATGGGCAGCACGTCAATCCCCGAACCATGGTTGGCACCGTAGGCAAGACCCTGCGCCACTGCACATGCGGTGCGCAACCCTGAAAACGAACCCGGGCCACGACCAAACACAATCGCGCGCAAATCGCCCAACGCCAAGTTTGCCTCCGCCAGTAACGCGAGCACCGCCGGTATCAGAGTGCTTGATGCCTTTGCTCCGCCCGGCCCGGTGTGCTGCCACACGCTGTCGCCATCGGTTAACGCCACCGACATCACATCGGTGGAGGTGTCAAAGGCCAAAAATTTGCCGTTATTAAGCATTAAATAGAGGTTTTAGGCAATAACCACGGGCGCAAATAGCTATTGAATTAATAGCACCTGTGCTGCCGCAACTCTTGATTATCCCGCGTGGAGCCCGCGCTGCCAATGGCCCGCCTGATAATCCGGCCATGCCACTTGAAATAACCCCGACCGCTCTGATAAAACATCTGGCAGCCACCTGCTTACTAAGTACCAGCCTGTTCTGTTCCGCCCAAATGCTGCCGCCAGAAGTTGAAGCGGCGCTGGCCCGGGCCAAGGTGCCGCGCGAAGCTTTGGCCGCGCTGGTAATAGACGCTGCGCCCTCCCTGGCGGGTAAAAACGCTGCCCTGCTCAGCCACCGCGCCAGCGCATCGGTTAACCCTGCATCGGTCATGAAGCTGGTGACCACTTACGCCGGACTTGAACTGCTGGGGCCTGCTTACACGTGGCCCACGCTGGTATACGTGGACGGCACCGTTACCGGGAGCACGCTAAATGGCAACCTGATTGTTCAAGGAAAAGGCGACCCGAAGCTGGTGCTGGAGCGGCTGTGGCTGCTGCTGCGGCGTGTTCAGGGCCTTGGCATCAAAACTATCAACGGTGATATTTTGCTGGACCGCAGTGCGTTTGCCACCCAGCCGCCCAACCCGGCGGACTTTGACGGCGAGCCGCTGCGCCCGTATAACGCCGCACCGGATGCGTTGCTGATCAATTTCAAATCGGTGGTCATGACCTTTGTGCCCAACCCCGGCTCTAGCATGGCCAGCGTGAGCTTTGAGCCGCCACTGGCCAACGTACAAATGCAGGCCAGTGTGCCGCTGGCCGCCGGCAAAAATGGTGCCGTGAACAGTGGATCATTGGGCGACTGCGGTGACTACCGCGCGGCGCTGGCGGCTGATTTCAGTGACCCATTTCGCATCAGTTTTAAAGGCGCTTACCCGGTTGCCTGCGGTGAAAAAGTCTGGTCGGTGGCTTATGCGGATCCAGCCAGCTACGCCGAACGCGCGGTGCAAGGCATGTGGACAGAGATCGGCGGAAAGTTAACAGGCCGCGTGCGTGATGGCCGCGCTCCCGCCAACGCTCGCCCAACTTTTGAAGTAGCCTCGCCCACGCTGGCCGACACGATTCAAGGCATCAACAAGTTCAGCAACAACGTGATGGCGCAGCAGCTTTTTTTGACATTGAGTTTGCCGCGCGCAGGCTCGGGTGCAAACGGAACCCCGAACGCTCCAGCCAGTTTTGAAGCATCGCGCGAGGTGGTACGTACCTGGTGGCGCGAGCGTTTTGGCGAGCAAGACCTGCCCACTCTAGAAAACGGCTCAGGCCTGTCACGCCAGGAGCGCATCACGCCGCAAGGCCTGGCGCGCATGCTGCAAACCGCCTATGCGTCTGGCGCGATGCCCGAGCTGATGGCGTCGCTGCCGATTACCGGGGTTGATGGCACGCTGCGACGTAGCAAATCACGCGTGTCGCAAGGCTGGGCCCACTTAAAAACAGGCAGCCTGCGCGACGCCACTGCGCTGGCGGGCTATGTGCACACACCCAGCGGCAGGCGCCTGGTGGTGGTGGGCGTGATTAACCACCCCAACGCCGCAGCAGCGCGGCCCGCGCTTGAAGCGCTGGTCGATTGGGCAGTCAAGGAAGGCGCCAAATAGGCATGGCGATAAATATCGCAATAGCTTGGGTCGATGCCATCGGCACCGCTGCCGCGGTGCTCACCACGGCCAGCTTTGTGCCGCAGGTGTGGCTGACGTTTAAAACCCGGGACGTAAGCGGTGTGTCGCTCGGTATGTACAGCGCGTTTACGGTGGGCGTCGCGCTGTGGCTGGTCTACGGCTTGATGATGAACGCGTGGCCGATAGTGGTGGCCAACACGATCACGCTGGCCTTCGCCGTTTCAATTTTGGTGATGAAGCTCACGTTTGGCGAAAAGCCAAATAACTAAAGTTGCAGCGTATTCGGCAACGCAGCATGTCTTTGGTGGTTGCAGTGCCCGTGGCTGATGGCCAGGTTCTCAACATGGCTGTTGCCGCCTTTGCTCAGCGGCTGAATGTGCTCCAGCGTGGCATCGCCCATATCCACATGCAGGCCGCACACCCAGCAGGGCACCTGGCCATGCAACTGGCGGGCGATGGTTTTGTAGATTTTCAAGCGCGTGTGGGCGAGTTTGCTCATGGTGTGGGTGGCAGGTTGGTAGCGCGGCATCGGGCAGGTTGCTCAAGCGCCCTGCTCCGTGTCCCCCGACCTTCGGTCTCCTCCTTGACCTGCGCAGGACGCTTGAGCAAACTGCTTTTTGAGCATGTGGTCAAGGAGGAGGGCAAAGCCCGGGGGACACGGAGCAAGACACACGGGCAGACCGCTCCCGGTCTTGGATAAGGCACCAGGAAAGTCAAGCAGCCGAAGCCCGGGCCAACCGGTCGCGCACGCCGTCCCAGACTGACTCCGGCGGCACTGGCTCTACCCAAATCAATTTCACGCCCTGCGCATCAAAATCACGCAGCACTGCAAACAGTTGCGCAGCCGTGGCCAGCGCATCGTCGGGCATGCGGCGGTACAGAACTTTCGATGAAGTGATGCGAACAATCGTGCGGGCATACACCGCAATGTGCACAGCATCGGCACCTAGCAAGTCCAGCGCGGTTTGAATCGCCTTGGCATCCATCAGTCGCACTTTGGCATTGGGCGCGTAGTGGGATTCGAGCGTGCCGGGCGCACGCGGGGCGCTGGTCTGAAGGGCCTCGTCGGCACTCAAAACCGCTTGTCCGCAGGCCGCTTCAAGCTGCTCGCGTGTAAGCACGCCAGGGCGCAGCAGCACCGGCGCGCTTCGGGTGCAGTCGACGATGCTGGACTCGATGCCGACGGCGCACGGCCCGCCGTCCAGCACCATCAGTGCATTGCCGAACTCTTGGTTTACGTGCTGGGCAGTGGTGGGGCTGACGCGGCCAAATTTATTGGCGCTTGGGCCCGCCACTCCATTTACGCCCACATAAAAGCAGGCCCGTAAAAATTCAAGCGCCAACGGGTGCGCAGGGCACCGCAGGCCAATAGAGTTTTGCCCACCCGCAGCAGCGGTGGCCACGCCGGGCTTGCGCGGCAAGATGACGGTGAGTGGGCCGGGCCAGAAGGCATTTATCAAGCGATCAGCAAACTCCGGCACGCTGCTGGCGAAGTCATTGACGCGGGCTGCGTTGGCGATGTGGACGATCAGTGGATGGTCAGCAGGGCGGCCTTTGGCGGTGAAGATTTTCGCAACGGCTGCGTCGTTTGATGCATCTGCGCCCAAGCCGTACACCGTCTCGGTCGGGAATGCGACGAGCTCACCTGCGCGAATGTGGCTTGCTGCTTGCTGCACATTCATTTCAATCGAGCCCCGGCAAACCCAAAATGTCAGCTGCTCGCCGCGCGATTGATTGCACGCCAGCAACGTCCACGCCCGTGATGTTCAAGTGCCCCATCTTGCGGCCAGGTCGAGCGCCCTGTTTGCCGTACAAATGCAAGTGCGCGCCCGGCAAGGCAAGTACAGCGGCCCAGTCAGGCGTGCGCGGTTTGCCCTGCGCATCAAACCACACATCACCCAATAAATTGAGCATGATGGCCGGCGAATGCTGGCGAGGCTGCACCAAGGGCAAGCCCGCCAACGCCAACACCTGTAAATCAAACTGCGACACATCGCACGCATTCATCGTGTAGTGGCCGCTGTTGTGCGGGCGCGGTGCCATTTCATTGACAACGAGGCCCCCATCCGCGCTGCCGTCGTCGACAACAAAAAACTCAATGCACAGCACGCCCACATAGGCAACGTGATCAGCTATTAATTTAGTAGCTGCTTGCGCCCGTATTGATTGCGCTAGGGGCATATTTGACTCATAAGCGTGCGTTATAGCCAAAATTCCGTTGACGTGCACGTTGCGCTGCGGCGCAAAGCTGACCACTCTGCCGTCCCAGCCGCGCGCAACAATCACAGAGAACTCAGACCGGAGCGGCATCAGCTTTTCGAGCACGCACGCAACGTTTTTTAAGTCAGCCCATGCGGCAGCCAAATCGGCGAGGTTGTTGACGCGAACCTGGCCTTTGCCGTCGTACCCCATGCGAGCGGTTTTTAAAATGCCCGGCAACAAATTTGAATCAGCAGCGCGCAAGTGCGCATTGCTTTCAATCACCGCATACGGCGCAACGCTCACGCCGGACAAACCAGCGCAGGCAGTGAAGTGGGCTTTTTCTTCCACCCGGTTTTGAGCGATGGCCACGCACGCAGCGCTGGGCGCAACGGGCCGCGTTGCAGCCAGCGAAAGCAACGCATCTGCGGGTACGTTTTCAAACTCGGTGGTAATTGCACTGCAACACCGGGCCATGTCGGCCAGCCCCCGCGAATCACTGAAATCAGCGACAACGTGCTGGTGGCTCACTAGCCCCGCTGGACTAAGCGGGTCAGGGTCCAGCACGCAGGTGTCGTAGCCCATGCGCTGCGCGGCGTGCACAAACATGCGGCCCAACTGGCCGCCGCCCATGACGCCCAGAGTTACTGGGCGGCTACCTGCTTCGCCCAGGGTTACTGGTTGGCCGTCGGCCGATGGAGTTCCGGGAAACAAGGGCTTCATGCGGGCGGCAACAGCATCGCGCGGGCGGCGGCGGTTTGCTCGGCGCGAAAAGCGTTCAACTTTTTAAGCAAAGCGGGGTCATTGAGCGCCAGCATGGCGACTGCAAACAGCGCCGCGTTGGCCGCACCGGCGTTGCCAATCGCAAAGGTGGCAACCGGAATGCCTTTGGGCATTTGCACAATGCTGTGCAGTGAATCAACACCTGCCAAATGTTTGCTGGCCACGGGCACGCCCAGCACGGGCAGCGTGGTTTTGGCAGCCAGCATGCCAGGCAAATGCGCTGCACCGCCCGCGCCAGCAATGATGGCTTGCAAACCATTGCCCTGCGCTTGTTCGGCATAGGCAAACAAATCGTTGGGCATACGGTGGGCAGAAATAACTTCGGCTTTATGCGGCACGCCAAACTGCTGCAAGATTTGCACTGCGTGCTGCATGGTGTCCCAGTCGCTGGACGAGCCCATGACGACACCGACAAGCACAGCGTTGGAATTGGTAGGTGTGGTCATGTGGTGTTGTGCCGCTGCCGTGAAAGGAACCCGTATTTTACGGTCGGCGTGCTAACCTTCCGCCTGTCGTAAATCTTCGCCCAAACCTAAGCAGATGCCCCATGATTGATGTCACAGTAGCCAATTTTGAAGAGGAAGTGATTGCCGCTTCCATGACCACCCCCGTGCTGATCGACTTTTGGGCCCCGTGGTGCGGCCCTTGCAAGTCGCTTGGCCCGATTCTGGAGAAGGTGGAAGTGGCGTACGAAGGCCGTTTCAAGCTCGTCAAAATCGATTCTGACAAGGAGCAGCAGCTGGGCGCGGCGTTTGGCATCAAAAGCATTCCCACTTGTATTTTGATGGTCAATGGTCAGCCGATTGACGGTTTTCAGGGCGCGCTGCCTGAAGGCAAGATCAAGGAGTTTTTGGACAAACATCTACCACCCGCCGAAGAACTGCCAGCAGAAGATGAGTTGATGCCCGAAGAAGTCACACCCGAGGCGGCGATGGACAAGCTCAAAGCCAACGTGGCCAATGACCCGACCAACGAATCTGCCCGCTTTGAGCTGGTCAAGGCGCTGCTGCTGGGTGGCGACACGGATGCCGCCAAAGTCTCGTTTGCCCCGGTGATTGCACAGACCACCACAGTACGCCGATTTGATTCGCTTAAGCGCATGATGGACGCTATTGATTTTGTAGCTGCATGCGCCGATAAAAATGGCGTTTTAGCCGAATTTGAAGCCAGAATAGTGCTGAACAAGCGCGATTTTGAAACCCGGTTTGACAAAGCCCGCTGGCATATGGCGCATCAGGATTGGACAGCAGCTCTGGACGAGCTGCTCGACATTTTGATGCGCGATAAAACCTGGGGCGAGGACAAAGCCCGCAAAACCTACATCGCCATCCTCGACATCATGGAAACGCCAAAACCCAAGGTGGCTGACGGGCAGATCCCGCCCGATGACCCGGTGGTGGCGACGTACCGCCGGCGCTTGAGCAGTGTGATTTTAAGTTAACTAATCAGACAGGAGTTCATCATGGCATTGACGTATTTGATCGCTGGTCTTGTGCTGTTTTTAGGCGTGCATTCCACCCGTGTGTTTGCCAATAAGTGGCGCAATCAAACCGTGGCGCGTATGGGTGAAAAGCCCTTCAAAGGCATTTACGCGCTGCTGTCAATTGCGGGTTTTGTGTTGCTGGTGTGGGGCTACGGCCAGGCGCGCCAGCAGGGCGTGATGCTATGGAATCCGCCAACGGCCATGCGCCACATTGCGTCGCTGCTTACGTTGATTGCGTTTGTGTTGCTGGCCGCAGCTTACGTGCCGCGCAACCAGATCAAAGCCAAACTGCACCACCCGATGGTGCTGGGAACCAAAGTGTGGGCGCTGGCGCATTTGCTGGCCAATGGGTCATTGGCCGCTACCGTGCTGTTTGGCAGTTTTCTGGTGTGGTCGGTGTTGCTGTTTGCCGCGTCGCGCAGGCGTGACCGGCGCGAGCAAAAGGCATACCCGGCCGGCACTGCCAGCATGACAGCAGTCACCGTGGCTGTTGGTGTGGTGGCTTGGGCGGTGTTTGCTTTTTGGTTGCACCGGGTATTGATCGGTGTGTCGCCGTTTGGGGCAATGGGTTGAGTTGATCTGAAAGCATTTAAAGCTACTGTTACTACTCATTTTTGAACAAAAGAGTAGGTTAGTGAGCAATTTAATTCAACAACTCGAAGCCATGCACAAAGTCGCCAACCTTACCCAGGACGATCTGGTAGCCATGCGGGCTTAAGCCGCATGACAGTGCAACGCGCAGAAGCAGGCCAGATTGACCCGCGCCTGTGGTCAGCCCCGACCGTCGCAAAAACGTTAAATGTTGAATGTTGAATTGATGCTTGTGCCGACAGCGTTGAGGCACGAGCTTGAATCATTTGTTCGTTCAGGCGGACGTTTTTTGGGGCAACCAGCCGGTGCTGGTGCACCGTTGTCGATTGCTCAGATTCTGGAGCCGTGAATCGTTCGGCGAAATGACCTGTTAACGGGAACGTTCACCTGGCCACCGTCGCGAACTCTGTGCATGGTGAATGACGGCCAGAACGTGAACCAAATCGTTTTTAACTGAGTAGAAAACGCCATACGGAAACCGCGGCAACAGTGTGCGGCGTACCCCCGGAATAATTTCGGTATACAAAAGTAGGACCTGTTCAAGGCGCTTGAGTTGGAGTTCAAAGGCCAACTCGAATTCAAAGCCAAGGCCTTCGCTCTGTTTCTCATACCAATCAAACGCTTCGCCAATTTCGCGGAGAGCCCGACCGGAAAACTTCAAACGGTACGCCACGAACCCGTTTTTAGATGCGTTCTTACCTGATTCCAAGAGTAACCGGCCTCTGGGTTTTGGTCAAAATCGGCCAATCGTGACTGAAGTTCGGTTTTTAGCTCAGGTGATACTTCAATCGCATGAGGGACGGCAGCAATGCTTTCCCAAATAATTTCAACGAGTTGAATTCGCTCCTGCACGGGCATTTCCAAAATATCGGCGACAGAAATCTGAGTCATTTACAGAGACTACCACGGGGGCTTTTTTGCGCGTCAAGCTATGAGTTAGGCTGGCCAGCCGTTGGCACTTTGGAGTAGTGCGTAGTATATGACTGGCCGCGCATTACACTCGCGAACAGTAGATTTAATTGCAGTCTGACCCCAATTGTTTCTGTGGTAACCAGCATCGGCTGTGATCAAGGTGTCCGCAGTGCGGTAGGGTGCAC